>Ga0310695_10001475_pt1 | contig 55304 bp, 30 predicted proteins | sample RumenRJG_04DNA_FD_203882 | JGI IMG/M metagenome (GOLD analysis project Ga0310695, IMG submission 203882) | Bovine rumen microbial communities from Lethbridge, Alberta, Canada - RJG_04 (v2) (version 2) | ecosystem: Host-associated > Mammals > Digestive system > Stomach > Rumen | place: Canada...
GGTAGCCCTGGTAGATGAGGCCCTTGTCGAAGCACTGCTTGAACACCCACCACACAGATTCCATGAAGTTCTTGTCCATGGTCTTGTAGCCCTTGTCGAAGTCCACCCAGCGGCCCATGCGGCGCACGGTCTTCTTCCATTCGCTCGTGTACTTGAGCACCTTGCCGCGGCAAGTTTCGTTGAACTTGTCGACACCGAGCTTCTGGATTTCGGCAACGCCAGCGAGACCGAGTTCGTTCTGCACGAGAGATTCAATGGGGAGGCCATGGCAGTCCCAACCGAAACCACGCGGAACCTTCTTGCCCTTCATGGTCCAGTAACGCGGAACAATGTCCTTGATGGTACCGGCGAGCAAGTGACCGTAGTGCGGAAGGCCCGTTGCAAACGGAGGGCCATCGTAGAAAGTGTACGGTTCAGTTTCCGGACGGGAGTCCAGCGACTTCTTGAACGATTCATCCTTATCCCACAAGGAAAGAACTCGTTCCTCAATATCAGGGAACGTCTCGTTTTTATCTACTTCGCGAAACAAAGCCATTATAATAACCTCTATAAAATTTACGCGGGAAATTTAGAAAAAGGCGAGAGCCACGGCAATGCAATTTATTGATTTGACATGGCCGAGCCGCATTGAATGCGCTCTGAAAGAGCGCCAATTTAGAAAAAACTGACTAAGAATTCAAATGGGAAAGCACGCGCTCTTCGATTTGCGGGACAACTTCGCAAGCCGACCTTTGACCACTTAGTGCTTTAGCACTTATGTGGGCATGGCCACCTTTAGGTGGTAGTCGCGGGAAACTGTTTACAGGCTCCCATGGCCGAGGCGAAGAAGTTGGCGCTTGCGCAACGTCTCTTCTTTCTTTACTTCACGAAACATGGGTGATCCTTTGTTTTTTTTCGGGCGTAAATTTAGAAATCAATAAAAGTAAACAACCCATGGCAAAGTTGATTTTGATGTGTTACTAGCGACATCAAGAACTTGACCATCAACCCAGGCGTTTATACGATAAGGCCGACCGCCCAAATTGTGCAATTTGAACAGATAACGGCGATTTCGCTCAAAGGTATATCCTCTTTGGAAATACCAATCCGACAAAGGCACAACAGAATCATCCAAAGACAAGAACCCAGTCAATTCGGCCCCATCTTCCGCAGAAACGCCTAAATGCAGGCTTGCAGGAGTCCAGTCATTCGGGAATCCGACAACTTCAAACCACAAATCGCCTTCGGGAACTATACGAATTGTATTGTTGACAAGTAATTGCAGGGGATTTGCAGAAGTACACCCTTCATCACCCGGACAGTGAGGTTCATACTTGTTTACAGTGTTCTCCCTGAGTTTCCCAGCAAAACGCATATTATCAACCCAAACAGAATCAGCTGTATTCAAGACGATTTCGAAATGCATATCGGAATGAGGCTCATTAAATATAGTTCCAACTTCATTAGGCATATCGAATTCGTATGTCAGCCACCCTCCCAAAAATGGTTTTAAATTTTGTAATAAACCAATCTGCATTCGCTTATTCGATGAAGGAACATTAAGCCATAATTCAATAGTACCAATCCAGTATTTATTCTGTGTCGAAGCAGGAACAAAAACATCTATAGCCATCTTATCACCAACCATTTCAAAATCAGTTGTTGATATTGCTCGGCTTTCTATAATCTTCCATCCCGCAGGAGAAACAAGGCTCTTCAAACCTTCAGCTTGACGTTCGTTGTCATTATACAAAGAAGTGTGCATAGAGGACCAATCAGATTCAATTTCAAATCGACCAACGCTAAATGATGTATAATCCTTTTCCATCAGCAATAGAGAAAAAGCAACATCTCCGGGAGTTGAGCAGTGTAATGAAATAATATTTCCTGGATTCACAAGATCGTTGTCTAAAGGAATATAGACAAAATCATTTCCCGTATTATTTTTTATAGGCACGGTATAAATGGGAACATTATTGTTCATCGGACTATGTATTTCGAGTTTTTCCAACATAGCCAGCTTTGATGACTGAACTTTCAATGCATAACTTTTCTCATTATCTGTTTTAACGATTCTAAATTTTCCAACATTTTTTCCTGTTGGAATATACCCATCTTTCCTAATTAGCGGTTGAATTAGATTTATATCATCTTCTGTAAATCCTGAGCAGCAATTCGAAACAACAAATTGCCCATTACGAATAAATTCAAAATGATTACGATCAACAACAGGATTAAACGCAATTGAATCCGGCAAACTATTTCCAATTTTTGTTGAATAAGCTGTTCCCATTTTATTGGATAAGGAAATTTCCCACTGATATGTTCCATTTTTCTTAATTGTTGGCATATATCCAAAATACACGCCATCACCATTTCGAGCATCACCATTGGTGCCATCATCAGTCAATTCAAAGTGCATTTCCATTCCATCGGGATCAATTATTTTTCCAACAACGACCATTCCTGTCAACAGGTTTATATCTTTTTGAACAGATGCTGTAAAAGACCCCTGCTGAGGCCATATATACATTCCAAAAGGATTTGGCGTTACGTTTACAGCATATTCAGGCGTTTCCTCCGAAACAAGCACCCTAAGTTCAAGATCATATGGAGAGTTATTTTTTACTTTAATATATTCGGATTCTTTAGGTCGCAGCTGACCCGGTTCTGTTTCCGTAATAAAATAATTCATCCCATCTATATTGAAAATTTCTGTCTTAGCATTAAGTACTGCGCCATTCCCATTTTCTATTTGCACTGGATTATTTAGAGAATTTCCTCTATAAGCACCATAAATTCGAACACGAGTTGAAGTCTGAGGAATAAATATTGATGACGATAAAACATTAGATTTTAAAGTATTTGAAAAGACCTGTTCATGTCCGTATGTTCCTGCCAAAACAGTAACGACAGCATCTTTTACTTTTAGAAAAAGTTTTTCTTCTTGTTCATAATAGCTCCCCCCAGTTTCACTGGCCATTGTAGATAAAAGTTCCCTATCTGCATTTTCCCCATATGCAAAAGTATGAATAGAAATATTTTCTGATTTGTACAATTTTACAACATCTTCTTTCGTTTTCACGCTTTCATTATCCCATCCATCGGACACAACATAGAGTAATTTTAAACTTGATGGCTTTTGGAAACCTTTAATAGCATCATATATTGCGTCAAACAACGATGTTCGTCCTGCTGGAGAAATGCTCGATATTGCATTATATATATCATGTATATCTGGATTAAACCTTGGTTTATAAATAATCTTCTCCTCTGTGTTGAATGCGTAGACTCCAACACTAACATTTGAGACATCATACTTTTTATCAAGGCTTAGGAATCCTTCTGCAGTGAATTGAGCTGCAAGTTTTGCTTGTTCCATTTTGTTGTAAGACGCCATACTGGCGGACCGGTCAATTACAACAATAGTTTCCACTTCAAGATTGTCAATCCAGTCAAATTCTAAAAATTTTCTTGTAGTCTTTGAATATTCTTCCTCTGTTTTTCCATCTAGTTCCACTTTCATGTATGGGATATCAACTTCTTTCGCTGATTACAATAGGAAGCACTCCACCATGTTGCATCATCCAAATTCCACCATGATGTATTTTCATTGTAGTTAACCAAAAAAGTTGTCGTATGGTAAACATCGCTACTCTTTGGTTCTCGTCCAATAAGAGATTTGAACCATCGCCTTACATCTTTATTAGCGCCAAAACCTTCATCATATTCTGGGTTAGATATCAACAAATCCCAACCCGAGATGGAGTTTCCGTTTTTTCTAAAATTGAATCCTTGAGGAGAAAAACGTCGAACATTAAAAGCGGAACTAAAATTCCACTTTTGCCACTGAGGAGAATAGCCACACCCAACGGAACCAAAAGCCCCTTGATCCCACATTATTGAGTTTGGAGCACTGGATGCATTTATAGGCAAGGATATACCCCATGGCTGAACACCGGGATCACTTATAACAACATCTTTTAACGAAAAGGATAGAATTCCGTCATCAAGAGTAGACACATTTACATTATCAATAGAAGCATATCTAAATTTATCTGCGGCATAAGGACGATGGGTAGAAGCATCTTTACCTTCAGGGTGTCCGTGCAGACCATTAGGTAATCTCGATGTTTCGCCATAAGTATTAAATCTAACCAACTGGCCATTCGTCATATAAGGCTCAACCAACGCCTTAAAATAAGCAGGATTGTCGCCTTTATTTTTTAGAATAATTCTGTTTGAGGCAACATCCGCCATTATATCAACAATCCCTTTTTGAGGGTTTATTTCCGCATCCCCGTATTCATCATACAGACCATAGATATAATGCCCTGATTCGTGAGCAAACGTAGAAGCCATTCCCTCCACATTGTCTTTTTGATTAACCCCCTCATAATCGTTGCATTCGCATTTAAAACCCTCACATTTTTCATAACCGTTACTCTTATAGTAGTCAGAGACAGATATCACGCCATGATAAGTAAAGCCACCAACATGAGCATTGGCCCAAACACCACATTTAGCCCAAAAGACATCACATGCAGAATTAAATCGTCCATTATCGATAAAATGAATTTTACCCAAATAGTTTCCACCATTGCTCATCTCATAAATTGCATCAGCCCAAACCTTAATAATGTTTTCGTATTTTTCACGCGCATTAGGGTTATTGGGATCATCGGCAATAGCTTTTCGCTCTATACACACCGACAAATCAATAATTTCTTCATTCGGTTTTCCTGTTTGATCATACGAAGCCACACGAACATGGCTAAATGGAGAGGTTCCTGCCCATAATTGACATGCAAGAAACAATGCTAGATAATGTTTCATGTGATTTTCCTCATTTTATTTTTGGAATATAGAAAAACTTATTATATTGTTATTGTATGAAGAAAAAAATCATCATCCTTATTTTTATCATCTTGTGCAATTCCTACGCACAAAGTATTTCTTCTAGTTCCAACACTCCTAACGCGAACATTTCATCAAGGTCTGAACCGGCATGTGCAGTCCAGTCTATTCCCGGAATGCAATATTCAAAAACAGTCCATTATGTATATAAAGGATATCTATTTGATAAAGCCATAAACCTTCAAGGCACCGTTAATAATGTTGTTGAGTCAGAGGCCTTTGTTCTTGATAGTTTTTCTATTGAACCAAAAAGCAAAATAATTCAATTAAAAAACGTCACTATAGAAACTAGACACGATTACGATTCATCAATGGTTTCTGCATTTGACTCAAATTTTGTCTACGTTCCATACGATTCGTCAATACAAGTCGGAGATAGCATTTTCATAAAAAATTACTCCTCAATCTTTTTCGGTTACTGCAATGAAGCCGGAGATTTCATAAATTCTCCCAAAGGGTACGTTTCTGGAGAAATTGAAATAACACGCCCAAGTTCAACCCATATTATTAGATCACGAAAACCGAATCAAGAAAAAAATAAAGAACCTCGCAATAGAAACGCATGCGGACAATTCATAAAAAATAAAACCTCCAGAATAATTCGATACTAAGCAGACATGTAGCAGTATTCCCCTACTTGTTGCTCTTGCGCCTGTTGCAATCCCTGCACAGCATCTGACAATTCGTGTCAATGGTCGGGCCGCCTTCGCACCAGGGAGTGATATGGTCGGCTTCCATTTGCGCAAGCTCGAAATGTTGTTTGCAAATCGGGCATATACCCAGTTGACGCTCGTACGCCTTGATTTTCTGATTGTCCGTAAACGCACGGATTGAAAGGTTGCGTTCGTCACCTGTTAATATGTACGGATAAATTCCTTTCTTGTTGGTTACGTCGTCATCCTTGATGAGCCGGGCGACTTCGTTGTCAAGCATTTTGAAATCGTAGATATTGTCCTTGTACTTGTCGTATAGCGGTCCCCATTCCACGCCCTTCATGATTTTCTTGCGTTCCTTCGTGGGTCTGAAAGTAGACTCGACCCAATCTATCACCGCCCGAAAATATTGTTGTAGAGCATTGGCGTTCACGTCGTGCTGGTGCTTTGCCATATAGACATCGACGGAATTTCTTGAAATCCACCTGATGGCCGTTTCCAGATAATCCTGGCGGATGGCGGAGCCGTTCAGGTAATCGGCTCCTATCTTTTGCGCCAGACAGCCGTTCTTGCTGAAATAGCGTTTTGCATCGGCGAGCCATGGTCCCGCATACACGGCATTGCGGAGTTCCTGCTTGGTGAGTTCCTCGCCCGCGATATTGATGGTTTCGAACCATTTCAGTTTTTCGCTGTCGGTGCCGTCGCAAACATACACCATCAGCTCGTAGTCAAGAATCTGTTCCTGTTCGTCCTTCTGCAAGTTGTGGAAATGCTTGAACAGGTAGCTGAAATCGCCCGCGACATATTGACAAATAGAAATCGTCCGTTGTTGTCCGTCGATGACCTCGAATGTTCCGTCCTCGCGAACAGCCCAGTACATCACGTTCAGCGGGAAACCCTGACGCACAGTCTCTATCACGGCATCGCGCTGCTTGTCCTTGTAGATAAATTCCCGCTGATAAGGCGGTCGGATGTCGAGTTTGCCCCCGAAGGCGACGACACGACCAGTTTCGTCATCATTCTCGTAGCCTTCCACAAGGTCGCGAATCTTGATTTGCTTGAGTTCAATTTTCATTTAAGCCTCCTTGCGGCGACGGATAAAAATTCTTGCATAAGTTGTTTTGCCATTAATGGCGGGTCGTGCATCGCCATCTTTCAACTGCGGAATACCGACGATTTCAGGATCATAGCCGGCCGATGATTCCATTCCCAAAATTTCGAACTGTTCCGGATTATACTTGTTCAAGAATGTTATGGGAACACCCATCACGCCGTTGAAGTCTTCAGGAATCAGTTCGGTCTTGTTGACTTCGATTGCGTCATAATTGTCGTAATGCGGATAATCCTCTTCGGAATACTTTTTATAGAGAACAATTTCTTCATGACGTTTTGGCAAGTCAAGGTTAGTGAACCAACAAGCGTTTCCAAGGCTACGCCATTTTTGACCACTTTCATCAATCCAGAAACGAGTTTCCCTTGGTTCATAATAGTCAGGAACTTTAAATTTCATATCGCCCGAATGACTTCCAAGCCAAACTTTATTCTCTTTTATTAGCTTAAACACTTCTTTATACGTAATTGCGTTTTGATTTCCTACAATCAAGAATTCCTTTTTATATTCAACAAGCTGTTCTACATACTCCCTGAATAAACTAAAGGGCGGATTCGTCACCACAATGTCGGTCTGTTTCAGGAGTTCAATGCATTCCGCGCTACGAAAATCCCCGTCGCCTTCAAAATAGTGGATGCCGATTTCTTCGGGGTCGGGAACACGGTTGCCGTTCCTGTCGCCAAAGTATTCCAGCCAAATGGCCCGCTCGGAATCGTTCTGGCTGAACAAGTCCCGCTCCTGGTTCTTGTAGCAGGTGGTGACAAGCCGCTTGAGTCCCAGATGTTCAAAATTGTAGGCGAAATAGTGGAAGAAATTGGACACGCGGGGGTCGTCGCAGTTGCAGAGAACAGTCTTGCCCTTGAAGTGTTTCTTGTAATGTTTCAGTTCGTTCTCAATATCCGAGAGCTGTGTATAGAACTCGTCTTTCTTGGCGTTCTTCGCGTTATGCAACTGGCTGTTCTTCGCCATGGGGCTTGCTCCTTGGAGCATTGCCCTGATTCCGCACAACCAGCTTTCACAAATAAAAAAGGCGTGAAGTTGAATGCACTTGCTGTTTCGAGGCTCTCGACTGCCTACCAGAAACAAGCGCAAACAACTCACGCCCCAAATGGGCGACAGAAATGCCTGATTGAGATTGCTTCACCCCTATTCGGGGTTCGCAATGACAAAACCACCTTGCACGATATGCAAGATTTGCATCTGTCGAAATACACCCAAACGCACTATACAGGGTATAGCGCGCCAAAGCATATATGCGTGAGCGTCTGTCCCATTCTCTCTGGTACGAAACTGTCGAGATTTCGAAACGAGAACGAGAGCAAAAGCTCAAATTGCGAGCGTCGCAGAAACCGAGCTTGCTCGGAGTTTCTATGACCGAGCATGCCGAGCTTCTGCAAAGCTCAAAAAAATGTCTATGAGAAAGATAGATTATTTTGACAAGAAAGGGAGATGCCCGCTTTCGCGGGCATGACAAAAGGGCGGGTGGGTGGGAAAGCCCGGGCGTTGCGGGGCGGCGCCTGAGCCCCGCAGTAGGGGTAGCGGAAAACGCCGCCAGGCGGTTGCAGCGAGGGGGAGCCTTCCCCCTTCCATAAAACCAATCTTGTAGTGGCGGGACAACTGGTCCGGCGTCACGAACGCATCGGAAATGCGGGAGAGCGGCTCGTAGTCCTTGCCCACGAGTTCGGAACCCTTGCAGGTATCCACGATGTTCGGATTCTTGAAGTAGGCGGCGGTGCGGCTTGCGGCAATCCAGTACTTCTTGCCGTCAGCCTCCACCAGGTTATAGTCCATGTCCGGGCCCACAACAATGCAGAAGTTAGAATAAAGTGTCCACGGGGTCGTCGTCCACACGAGGTGACCAAAGTCCTTGAACTTGGGCTCGTCCGTGTTCAGCGGGAAAATGAGCGTCAGGGACGGGTCCTGACGGTCCTTATAGCCCTGGTTCGTTTCGAAGTTCGAAAGCCCATAGAAGCGAGTGAAGCGAAAACGCTTGCGTTTTCATTTCCGAGCTGAACAGGCTTGCAGTTTACTGCAACTGACCGTAGTGCGGGAGACTGTTTACAGGCTCCCATGACCGAGGCGAAGAAGTTGGCGCTTGCGCAACGTTTCTTCTTTCTTTACTTCACGAAACATGATTACCTCGATATAGTAGACAGTAGGAAGTAGACAGGGAGTCTGCTTGAACCTCTACCGACCACAAGGCGTTAAATTTTCGGGCGTAAAGATAGAAATTCGCTAAAGCCACGGCAATGCGCCACCACCCCAAAGCGGTCAAAAACAGCCAGCCCCCACCTCCCCAATATTCCAAAATAAATTCACATTTTTTGCAAAAAACTCGCTCATTGTAAGAAAATTATATATATCTAATTACAAATAGGACGGGAGCAGTGAAGCCACAACTTTCGACTTATGTAAGAAAACCGTTAGTCCTTTTTGGACTATCGAGATCAATTGTAAACCTTGAATTTACAATTTCTTGATAGCTATATTAGCGGCTAATCCATTAAAAAAAACAAAAAACAGAGGTACGAAAATGGCAGTAGAAGACAATTACAAAGTTGGACATGTCATCATGATAACCCTTTCCGCCGCCATCGGAGGGTTCCTATTCGGTTTTGACTCGTCCGTGATCAACGGCGCCAACGTGGCCCTCAAGGGCTATTTCAACTGTAACGATATGCAGCTTGGTCTTGCGGTTTCTCTCGCATTGATCGGCGCTGCCGTCGGTGCATATTTCGCCGGACGCTTGGCAGATAAGTTTGGACGTGTACGTTGTATGCTTGCAGCGTCCGTCCTTTTCTTTATCAGTGCAATCGGTTCTGGCCTTCCGTTCACCATCTACGACTTCATCGCTTGGCGCGTCATCGGCGGTATCGGTATCGGTGTGGCATCCATTATCGCCCCGATTTACATTGCCGAAACCTCCCCGGCGCATTTGCGTGGGCGTCTCGGATCCATGCAGCAGTTCGCCATCGTTATCGGTATTTTCGTAGCCCTGCTTTCCAATTACATCACAGTCCTTATTGCAGGTTCCGCAAGCAACCTGATTATGGGCGTTGAAGCATGGAAGGTGATGTTCTGGGTCGAAGCCGTACCGGCATTCCTCTACGGTGTCGCCGCCTGGCAGCTTCCGGAATCTCCGCGCTACCTCGTAAGCAAGGGCCGCATGGCAGAAGCAAAACAGGTTCTTTCCTTGATAGCAACGACTGGTATCGATGAAAAGGCCCAGGAAATTGAAGAATCCTTCAAGACCCACAAGCCGGCCAAGCTCGCCGACCTCCTCGAAACAATCGCCGGCAAGAAGCGCATCGCCCCGATTGTCTGGGCAGGTCTCGGACTTGCTATCCTCCAGCAGCTCGTGGGTATCAACGTGATCTTCTACTATGGTTCCATGCTTTGGCAGAGTGTCGGCTTCGGTGAAAGCGACGCCTTCCTTACAAGCGTGATTTCCAGTGCTATCAACTTGACCATGACTATCGCCGCTATTCTCCTCATCGACAAGATTGGACGTAAGCCGCTTTTGCTCATCGGTTCTGCGGGCATGGCCGTAACTCTCGGCACACTCGCCTGCTGCTTCCTCTTTGGTTCTGACGCAAGCGGTAACCTCGTCGGTTCTAGCGGCATCTTGGCACTCCTCGCTGCAAACTTCTACGTTGCATTCTTCGCTGCAACTTGGGGTCCGGTGATGTGGGTGATGCTCGGAGAAATGTTCAACAACCGTATCCGTGCAGTCGCCATCTCCGTTTGCGGCCTTGCACAGTGGGGCGCTAACTTCCTGGTCAGCTGGTCCTTCCCGGTTCTCGTCGGTAAAGACGGCATCGGCATCGGCCCGACATACTTGATCTACACAGCCTTCGCAGCATTGAGCTTTATTTTCGTCGCCAAGCTGGTGAACGAAACAAAGGGCAAGAAGCTCGAAGCCATGTAATCACAAGAATCGCTATAAATCAACCCATCGAAGGTCTCGGATTTTCCGGGACCTTTCCTTATATAACTATTTTGATTGTTGTTGGATTAGGATTATGAATTACAAAATATTAGCACTCGCTTTTGGACTTGCAGGAAATGCCATGGCAACTCCCATCAAGACTATTCCCTGGAACGGCCATATCGGAGCCGTAAGTTTCACCTTTGACGATGCACTGGAAAACCAGGTACAAAATCTAAAGCCCGTGCTAGACAAGCAGCCAGATGTACATGTCACGTTCTTCCTCACAAGCATGGGAGACGGCTTTAGAAAAAGCGCAGATGGGTTCGCCGCACTTGCAAACGCAGGGCACGAAATGGGCAACCATACAGAATCGCACGGTCACCTGACTTCGATCAGCGACAACAGCGAATTGGAAAAAGAAATCATCCAGTTTGCCGAAAAAATCGAAAAGACAATCGCCGATAACGGGGCAAATATCCGCGTCATTTCGTTTGCCACTCCTTTCTGCGAAGACAACGACAATGTCAAAGGTTTCATTGCCAAGCACCATTTCATCAACCGGGATTGCGGTTGGCATGGTCGTAACGAATGGGACGTGGAGCCAGACTGGCTAAGCCTCAAGGCCAAAATCTGGACGCGTTCTGGCGCTTCCGTAGACGAGATGCTTTCGTCGCTTGATACGGCGGCATTTATCGGCAACTTCGAAGGCGCGAACCCGTGGGATGTTCAGGTAAAGGGCGGTTCCTGGCTTGTCGTTTTGAATCACGGCGTCACAGATGACAAGGGCGACGATTACGCCATCGACCCTGCGGATATCGAAAAGCAGTTCAAACACGCTATCGAAAACAAGCTTTGGGTGGCACCGTTCGGCACCGTAGGCGCCTATTACCGCGCACATTTTATCGTCGATTCAGCAAAAGAATCCGCAACAGACGACGGTTTTACTGTAGAATGGGAAATCCCTAGCGAGCACATGCCCGCAAGTATCCCGCTCCGCGTAAACATCGACACCCAAAGCGTTGGAGAAAACGCAATTGTTGAACAGGGTGGCAAGGCCATCAAGCGCGAAAGCGACGGCAGTTATGTTATCGAATTCACAGAAAAGAGCCTCAAGGTCCGAAAGCCAAAACCAGGCGAGAATCCTGATTCGGCAACGTCACTTCCGGGGTCCGCAATACGACCGCTTGCAAATTTTCCAAGCAACACTAAGTACACGCTTTTTGACCTGAACGGCAACGACCTTGGGAATGTCAACGGCTTTGAAGTACCTGCAAAATTTCCAAAAGGCACGTATATCATCCGGGCCGAAGCGAACGGACAAGCGCCAATTTCAAAGAAAGTTTCTCGATAAAAATACAAAGGTGATTCCGTCCCCATACGCGGATCATGACCTCATAAGCGCTAAATAGCATTCGAGGCGAGTATCGCGACAGACTGCTTGCAGACTGTCATGATTGAGCCGAAGATGCCGACGCAAAGCGTCGAAGCGGGGCTTGACAATCAGAAAGAAGATCACTTTTTTAAAACTATATGCAAAAAGCCGGGGCTTTCGCCTCGGCTTTTCGCTTTTTTAGGAATTCAAATTTGAATTACTTCACGTTGACACGGTTCATTTCGGAACCGACGCGAACGATGTAGGAACCCGTAGCCGGAACGTTAACCGTCAAGTTGCTGCTCATCAGCATGCCACCGGCAATTGCCTTGCCCTGCATGTTGTAGACAGCGAACACGTTACCAGCCTTAGCACCGTTGATTTCGAGCTGCATGCCGTTTGCGCGGACGCTGAAGGTCGGAACCATGGAGACCTTGTAGAGGCCAACCTTATCATCGATCTTGATGCCAGTGAGCTTGACCGGATCAATAGCCTGCTGGGATTCATCGAGGAATTCAACAGCCTTGATGGAGATTTCACCGATACCGCCCTGAGCATCCTTGACTTCCCACTTGAAGCCAGTAATGCAGGTGACGATTTCAGAGCCTTCCGGAGCCTTATCTCTATTAACCCAATCCAAAAGGCCTCCAAAGTTGTTACCATCAAGGAAGCCCTTAAAGCCAAGTTCCGTCGGAGTCATATCGTAGGTCACTGCAGTATAGTCTCCAGTCGGATCCACGTAGATACCCGGTTCTGCACCAGCTTCAGCAGTCTTGTCATTCAATACTGCAAAGCGGATCGGGCCACTGGTCTTTGCCGTAACACGGACATACTTGATACCGAGAGTGTTGAAGTTCACGCCGCAAGTCTTCGATTCCTTGCATTCATCTTTCTTGAAGGAAACTGCAATACCAGCAGACGGATACTTGAGGAGACCGGCCTTAGCCTTTTCTTCAGTCCATTCCGGTTCCGGACCGATTTCCATGGAAGCGCGAGCAATGATAGAGCCATCGTCCAACTTGTAGAGCGGAGAAGAGCCAGAATCCGGAACCATCTGGGTGCCGATGCCGAGCTTGTCATGGTATGCACCCCAGTTCCAGAGGCCCGTAATGCCAACAGTCGTATCACCGTAGGCCTGCTGAACGCCATCACCTTCCTTGATGGACGGAGCCTTGGTCGTGTCCGGTGTGAACGGAGTGAAACCAGTGGTATTGTAGAGGTTAGGCATGTTACCCGTCACGAGGAGGAGGTAAAGCATGTTCAAGGTAGCCGGATAGTACTTTTCACCCGTCACAGATTCGCCGCAGCCAGTAACAGTTGCGCAGCTCTTCTTTTCCTTAAGGACCTTGTAAACGGTGCTGAGATAGGCCTTTGCATCGTCGCTTTCAATAGAAGATGCAGCAAGGCCAAGACCGCCGGAGAACGTAGAAGAAACAAAGTTACGGGTGCTGCTTTCATCTGCGACGTACTTTCCACCAGAATAGGCATAACCAGAGTTCACGCCACTAGCAGTACGAGTCGTCGGGATAAGCCAGTTCACGACCTTCTTATTGAAAGCCTGAGCCTTGGTATCACCGTACCAGTAATAAGCCCAAGCCATGCGCCACGGAGTACGGGCTGCGTCATCGTAGAAACCGATATCGTTAGAAACAGCTGCAGCCGTCAAAATCGGCTTGTGAGAGTTCCAGTCGCACCAGTCCGGAACAAGACCGGTCGTAGCATCCTGGCAAGCGTTCAAGTCGGTATAAGCCTGGGAGATGACGCTAGACCAGGAACCGCCAGCAACATCCTGGAAAAGCTGGAAGTTGGCAGTCGTTGAATAGCTCGGGTTGAAACCGTCATTCCACTGGTTACCCGGCTTAATCTTGTTGCTAGCAATATCGTTGGAAGCAATCCAAGAAATGAGGGACTTACCAGCAGTGAGGTAAGAATCGTTGTTCCACTGCTTGGAAGCCATCACGAGAGCGAGAGCGGCGTCGAAGTCAGCGTCAGAAGCTGTACCTGTACCGCCGCGGCAACCGATACGCCAGTTCATACCACCATTGGAACCAGCGCTGTTGCTTGTCCAAGTGTTATAAAGTTTCTTGAAAACTTCTTGATCGTCCATGTAGACGGTAATCAACATACCGTAAGCAATAGCTTCGGAAACAGTAGAGCAATCACCTTCCGGAGCAAGGACCCAGCCCTTGTCAGCCTTGTACCAAGCCTGCTTCCACAGGTCATAATGATCCTTGATCACCTTCGTATCGGCATAATCAATAATCGTGCCGTGCGGGTATTTCATGTTCTGCGGGAACGGGAACTGTCCAGCAGAAGCCGTCACTGCAGCTGCTGCAGCAACGCCAAACATAACTTTCGCCAATTTTTTCATATGAATTCCTTTAAAAAAAGATTTCACCCATCCACCGTAAAAGATAGTTTGAATGCATAACGAAAATCAACCCTTCTTTTGTAAAAGGATTGACATAATGCGCCAAATCACACTTAAAGTGTTCTCGAAATGTTCGTATTTGCTAATTTACGTTTACATTTCTCTGTATTAAGGAACTCATTGTCATAAGAACCTTTGCAACAACAAAAGGTTTTGTCAAATGGTCATCCATACCAGCGGCCAGAGACTTCTGACGATCTTCTTCAAAAGCATTTGCCGATAGCGCGATAATCGGAATCCTGACCTGGGGATGCATTTTCCGAATAGCCCGAGTTGCTTCATAGCCATCCATCACCGGCATCTGGATATCCATCAGAATACAGTCGTAATAACCAGGCAAATGTTCGCGGACTTTCGACACGGCCTCAAGCCCATTTTCCGCTATTTCAACAATCATTTCGGCATCGTTCAGGAAATCCTGCGCGACTTCCCGGTTGAACTCGTTATCCTCGACCAGCAACACGCGCTTGCCCTTTAAAATTTCGCTATTTTCAAGAGAAATCTCTTCACCACCATCAATAACGACATCACTTTCTGTCGCTATCTTGAATTGCGTCCGCAGGCATACAGTCGTTCCCAATCCAACTTCACTTTGGATATCGATTTCGGCACCCATCATATCGACAAGCCGCTTCACAATGGACATTCCAAGACCTGTTCCCTGAACACCGCTCTGGGTCGAAGACTGTTCACGGGCAAACTCGTCGTAAACACGTTCCAGAAATTCCTTGGACATTCCAAGACCATTATCGCTAATATCAAAACGGAAAACAGCAAAACCATCGACCTGACAAGGGAGTTCCTCTATAGTAAAAACGACACGCCCGCCATACGTCGTAAACTTTTGCGCATTGGACAAGATGTTCCCCAGAATCTGACGAAGACTGTTTACATTGGCGACAACAAATTTATTCTTAACATTCGAAAAGTCATAAATAAATGAAATATTCTTTTGTTTCATCAGCGTCTTGTATGATCCACAAAGTTCCGTCATGCAGGAGGGCAGATTCACCATCCTTTCCTTTTGCACAATCTGTCCAGATTCAATCTTTGCCATATCAAGAACTTCTTCGATCAACTGAAGCAAGTATCCACCCGACATGCGGATTTTCTTTAGAGCATCCAACACCCCCTCGCGACTTTCAATATGGCGTTCCGCACGTTCCGTATAGCCCATAATTGCATTCATCGGCGTACGGATATCATGGCTCATATTCAGCAAGAACTTAGATTTCGCCTCTTTAGCCTCGGCAGCAAAAGCATTGGCTTCACGCAACTTGTAGTCGAGTTCATCCTGGCGGTTTTTCATTTTTCGACGGAAAGCAAGCCATACAAGTGAAGCAATCAGGACAAAGCCTATAGAGCAAAAGATTACGCCAAATACAGAAGCAAGGCGAGACTGTTCCCGCACCAGTTCCCCAGAATAGCTGGGTGTACGAAAGCCCGCATATTTCGTGATTTTAGCGCGGACCGTCCTTGGCGAAAGCGCCATGACGCCTTTTGTCAAAATAGAAGCCAGCTCACGCGGGAACGTCCGCGGAACAGCAATACGCATTCCAAGCAGCAGGCTATCACGGCCTTCGATCAGCTGATTATAAAAATACGTCGGAGTAAACACCCACGAATCGTCACCGCCCGCCATACCATAGCGACCATCGAGAACAACGAGCGGCTTAGTCTCGTCGTATGTCATGACAAATTCATATTTAAGTCCCGTATGCCGCATTACTTCAGCAAAGACGTCCAGCAAGATTCCTCTGGGAACATTCTTGTCCATGTACGCATAAGGAAACACCGCATTCCGGACCGTCACACGAACCACTTTGTCTTTGCTAAGGAAATCCTGCAAGAACAGACGTTCACGCTCGCTGAACACCGACAAATCCAATATACTGTCGCCATAATATTTGCTGTACAGCCGATTTCGCCAATTGGGTTCCGTTAAATCCATCTGCAGAATCGCATAGTTTATTTCTGCAAGCAATACCGAATCCGATTTGCGCACAATGAAGCAACTCGAATTTCGCCCAATAGGCAGCGAATATGCAAATAGGTTTTCAAGATTCTGCGTCCGATCCGCTGGAGATACCAAATCTATCTCTCCACGGTCAAGCATCTTTACCATGTCGTCCCATTTTTTCTCGTAGCCGACAAGTTCAAAGTTCAAATTTGCGTAGCGGGACATCTGGCGAAGCAAATCATACCCATATCCGCCTTTTTCGCCATTCTCCGATATTTCATGATAGCCGGCATTAGCGAAAAAGCCCACTTTTACAGTACGTGGACCAGCAAAGGCATGTTCCCCTAGCAGCAGCAACAATAAAGCATATAAGACCTTTGCACACATAGGCAACCATCCGGCAAACTTTTCTTATATTTATATTACAATATATATACAATTTTTATAAAAAAGGCAATATTGAACATTTTAGCACAGGATGTACTTTAGAAAAACGATCAACAAACCAACCGAAGTTACATTTTTCTTACGCTCAGTTTGTAAAATTATATACATTTAATATGTATTGTATTTGGGTTTGAAAGGATTGCGTTATGGAAGAAAAACGCCCTCTTATTTTGGTTGTTGACGATGTGGCTATGAACAGAGCCCTGTTATCCGACATACTTAGCGACAAATACGATATTATCGAAGCCGAAAACGGAAACGAAGCATTAATGCTCCTGCGCGAGAAGACTTCTGAAATTTCGCTCGTGCTCCTCGATATGGTGATGCCCGAAAAAGACGGCATGGAAGTCCTAGACATCATGAACAAAAACGGCTGGATCAACGAAATCCCCGTCATCATGATTTCTGCCGAAACAGCCCACACGCTAGTCGAAGGGGCATACACGCTCGGCGTTACAGATTTTATCGGGCGTCCGTTCGACGAGATGGTCCTCAAGAACCGGGTAAACAACACCATCCGTCTTTACAAGAAGCAAAAGAGCCTCTCCGATCTCGTCTTAAACCAGATTTACGAAAAGACCCGCAACAACAGCATGATGGTCACCATGCTGAGCCATATCGTGGAATTCCGCAACGGCGAAAGCGGAATGCACGTGCTACACATCAACACCATCACCGAAATGCTCCTGCGGGAACTGATGCGCCGCACGAACAAATACAATATCAGCAAAAACGACATCGGCGTCATTTGCACGGCATCGTCCATGCACGACATCGGGAAAATCACCATTCCAGATGAGATTCTGAACAAACCGGGCAAGCTCACTCCCGAAGAGTTCAATATCATGAAGGGGCATACCATCAATTGCGCCCAGATGCTAAACGCGGTGCCCATCGGGAAAGACGAACGCTTAATGAAGTACGCCTACGAAATTTGCCGCTGGCATCATGAACGTTTCGACGGTCGTGGCTATCCTGACGGTCTGAAGGGCGACGAAATTCCAATTGCCGCACAAATTGTTTCCATCGCAGACGTCTACGACGCACTTACAAGCGAACGCTGCTACAAGCGAGCTTTCACGCACGAGAAGGCTCTCGAAATGATTCACAACAACGAATGCGGCGTATTCAATCCAATCTTAATCGAATGCCTCGACGCCATCGCAGATAAACTCATAATCGCTTTGCAAACATTCGACTGGAGCAAGCAAGCGGACAAGGACTTTTTCTACATTGCCGACGCCATGATGAACAACCCGAAGCACCCGATTTACAACCAGGCGTTTAGGCAGTTTATCAACGAACGCAAAAAAAGCCACTTCTTCGAATCCACGATAGACGGGATGCTCTTTGAATATTCCTATACCCCTAAAGTAATGAAGCTTTCTTCGAAAGCATCGAAAATGCTCGGACTGCCCCGGACTATCGTTGACGACTACAAACCAAGTCTCGACGCGCAAGACAACGCCATTGCCGAGAACCTGGAAAAGATCAAAAAAATTTTGCGGCGCAAATCAACGCCAAAGGACAAGCCGTTCCTTCTCAAACAAGCTTTTAACATAGACGGAAAGAGCACCCCCTGCAATGTCAAGGTTCTCCAGATTTGGGCAAAAGGGCAAAACAAGGCTCCCGAACTCACTTCCGTTTATGGACACATCGACGTGATCAAATAACTAAGGATAGATTTATGACACTCTCTGAATTTTACAGCTCTCTCGGTGAATCATTGGATGAAGTTATTGAACGACTCCGCATGGAATCTCGCGTTGCAAAGTATTTGGGACTTTTTTTGAACGACCCGAGCTTTAATGAACTCAAGGCAGCCTTTGCAAGTAACGATGCAAAGACGGCATTCCGCGCTGCGCACACGCTTAAAGGCGTTGCCGCGAATCTCGGACTAAACAAGCTTTCGGCATCAAGCAGCGAACTCACCGAAGACTTAAGGCCGGGTGTTTTTACGGACAAATCGCAGGCGCTCCTGGAAAAAGTCGAAGCAGACTACAATGCCGTCGTGGAAGGCATTAAGCAGTTGGAATAATTTAGACGAGAGACGAAAGAATTTAAAAAACAAAATCAATTTTATCGATGCCTTCGGCACGATTATAAATCTCTCGTCTCTAGTCTCTCGTCTTTCGTCTCAGTGCCGAAGATACTTCTTCAACGCGTCTTCGAGTTGTGCAATGACGACGGGTTTTGCCAAGTGGCCGTCCATACCCGCTTCAAGGGATTTGCGGCGGTCTTCATCGAAGGCGTTTGCCGAAAGGGCGATAATCGGAACACGCTTGTCCGGGAACATTTTACGGATTGCACGAGTCGCCTCGAAGCCGTCCATCACAGGCATTTGAATATCCATCAAGATGCAATCATAATAGTCGGGGCCTTTTTCTCTTAGGCATTCCACGGCAACGGAACCGTCCGATGCAGATTCGACAATAACGCCTGCGCTCTCGAGAATGTCCTTGGAAATTTCGAGGTTCAATTCATTATCCTCGACAACAAGAACTCTAAAGCCTTCAAATGAAACCGACTCCTGTTCGGAATGGGCAAAGCGCATCTGCTCGACAGCTTCAGGATTTTCCTGAATGCGCATCGGGATGCGAATCGTAAACGAGGACCCCACCCCGACCTTGCTTTCGACATCAATAGAACCTTCCATCATATCGACAATGCGCTTGGTAATGGCAAGTCCAAGACCCGTCCCCTGCTGCTTACTAACAGTCGATGTCCTTTCCCGGGAAAATTCATCAAAAAGATGCTGCTGGTACTCCGGACTCATGCCGATACCCGTATCCTTAATAACAAATTGATACAGGCCATAGCCTTCGCGCTGTGACGGGACCTGACAAATATCGACAACGACAGAGCCTCCCGACGGCGTGTACTTCACAGCATTGGAAACCACGTTGATAAGCACCTGATTCATGCGCAGGAAGTCAACATAGACATATCGATTTTGAATATCGTGGCGATTAAATTCAAAATGCACATTTTTCTTTTCGGCCAAGGACTTAAGCATCGGGACAAGGTCTTCCCCGTTTTCATCCAGATCAACAGGATTCAAGTCCAGTTCAACCTTGCCGCTTTCAATGCGGGACATGTCAAGCACATCGTTGATCAAAGACAAGAGGTGTTCACTCGAAAGCTTTGACTTGCTAAGGCAATCCAGAGCTTTTGCCTTGTCGTCAATATTCTTTACCGCCATGTCGGTAAAGCCGATCATTGCGTTAAGCGGTGTGCGGATGTCATGAGACATATTGAACAAGAACGCACTCTTTGCCTTATTGGCAAGTTCAGCCTTTTCCAGGCTCGCCATTTCGCGTTTAGTCTCAGCATCGACACTATGGAAACCGGCAATCACATGGTTCTTAGAGTTTTCATCCTTAACAAACTTTATCTGATAGTAAATATCTTCACCATCAACTTGAAGTCTAAAGTTAACGAAGTAAATATGTTCGCGTTCAACAGCGTCCAGCACCTTTGAAGGTTCGGTCGCAGCGCAGAACGCTTCCCGATCGCCTGGATGCACAATCGTATTCACAAGGACATCTAGGCGTTTTCCAAAGTTATCGATCTTGGACCAGCCCGGAACGAGTTTTTCAAAGAGCGGATCAAAGCGGTAAAGCACCTCGGAAAGGGTTTCGTAATCGACGTACACCACACAGCCGAAGTCATCCGACAAGCCAGAGATAACGGCCATGTCGCGATTCGCCGCAGCCTTGCGTTCGGCTTTTGCCAGTTCTTCTTCGTTTACGTTTTCAAGAGTTACAACGATGTGGTTATCGGAATCAGGCGTTTTCGCAGCCTTCAAGCGATAGAACACCAGCTGCCCGTCGATGAAGAAACGAAAAGAAACCGAAACGGTACGATCGTTTTCCAAGCCATGCAGCATCCGATCTTTATTGACAAAGTCCTTGACGGCATTCCAGTCATCCCTGTAGACCGTCTTTTCGAGAATCTGTTCCAAGCCTTCAAAAAAGTTCTTGCAGTTTTCCGCATCAAGAGTCTTCACTGCGCCTTGAGCGTTAAACTCGATAAAGGAATTGTCGTTTATGTCAACGTAATAAATACTATCAAAGCCATCGCCTAGCGTGTTTGCAATATCGGAATACTGGTCAAGTTCACGCAAATGCATCTTGAACTCGACTTGTTCAGTCACTTCCATGCAACAGCCTTCGAGACGCACCCCTCGAGTGTACTCGTTATTGCGCCCACCATAGTTTTTCAGGAAAATGACTCCACGCGACTGGTGGTTCCAGGCGTATTCCACCTCCGACATCGAGCCGCGAGTCATTTGATCTACAAATTCGGCAAACCCTTCGTAATAAGAAAGGTCCACATTATTGCACCACAGATTGTAGAGGTCTTCGGGGAGAGTTTCTTCAGGGAGTCCTAGAGTCAGGAGGAACGTCTTGTCCGCATACATTCGGGGAGGTTTCCCCTCATCAAGTTCAATCATCCACAAGCCAATACCTGCACTAGACAGAATCGCACGAGTCAATTCTGACGATTGAAGACAGTTCATGGTTTGCAGCTCCTCCGACAAGATATCCCTTCCAACAACCGCTAGCGGTAGTCCCTTGATATAAAATACACTTATTTTCGGGACATGTTTTCGGAAAAACGAATAAAGTCTTGGATTTTAGCATGAGTTACTAGTTACTAGTTTATAGTTACTAGAGATTTTAGCGAAAAAAGCCTAGTAACTAGTAACTTAGAACTCAAAACTAGCGAAGAGCTGCCTTTGCCGCTTTCGCCTTCTTGCGGCGCCAGACTTTAAATTCCATGTAAAGTGTGCTGACCGTATAGATGAACAGCAGTAAAAGGATGGTATTCTTCGGGCGGTTCAGGTTGCAGATGCCCCATGCAAACGTAATAATGGGCAAATGAATCAGGTACGGATAGAACGAAGCGCGACCAATATGGCGCACGAGCGGGATGCAGAAAAACCTTGCCAAGAAACCTTTACCCGAAAGAAGGCTCACCACGAACATGCCATAAATGAAAATCGGCAGACTGTGGTGGATAAAGTAATTATAACCCGGGTTGATATCCGGACGCATGAGGAACAGGCTTCCGTAAAGAGCGAGGAGCAAAAGCGCCTGCGCAAATCCGCTCACAAAGTCCTTCTTGAAGACATCAAAGACGCCCTCGTTGTAAAGGCGGTAAAGCACCATGCCGAAGATATATTCAAAAACGCGCACCGGCGCAAACATGTGGAAAAAGCGGTACTTGGCATCGAAACCATCAAACCACAAGTTACCCGTTTTGCCATACACAATAGCCCATAGAAGCCCAGGAACAAACACGCCGCCGAACAGAATCCAGAGGGTACGGCGGTTCTGCTTGATAAGCCAACGGCTGAACCACGGCGTAATCGCATAGCAAAGGAAAAAGCTCGTGAGCGACCAGGACGGTTCATTGAGCTTCATGCCGAGATCCGGTACAATCGACCACGTAAGCGTGAGGTGCATGAGCAGGCTCCGCCACGGGTGGAACATCTTTGCAAGCCCTGCCGAGGCACAATCGCCAATTTCAGAGAACGACGGCAAATGCGTGTAGCCGCTCATCTTGAACACAATCAGGACGAACATGAGGAGCGTCATGAAGAAGTGCAAGCGGTAAAGCTTCGCGATGCGGCTGAACATGAACGGGATGACCGGAATGCTGCGATCCGGATCGCTGTACTTGCTTGCAAAAAGGAACCCGGCCAGCACATAGAAAATCCCTGCGGCAAAAGCAGGCGCCGAAATGATGGGCATGACCCACTTGCAATCGGCCATGTACATGAGGGCGTTGGAACTGCCCAGATGGAGCATGACAATGTTCAGGCTTGCGAGGAGACGGAGACCGTCAATTGCAGGGAAGTAATTTGCTGGTTTCGGCATTTCGAGGAAAATTTAGAAAAAACAGGGAGATTCCCCGCAAATGGAAGGGTGAATTTGAAATTTCACAAGCAAACCTGTCCTTTTTCATTACATTTTTCTTAAATTACAAATATACAGTCACTTAAGGAAGAGAAAATAAAGAATTGGTGTTTCGATCATGAGCAACGAACGCGCAAAAATTTTGATTGTCGATGATGACACCATGAACAGAGTCGTGCTATCGGATCTGCTCTGTGACGAATATGATATCATTGAAGCTAAAGACGGCGACGAAGCCCTCGAAATTCTCGAAAAACAGGCAAAGGAGATTACGCTTGTCCTCTTGGACATGATTATGCCAGGGCGTGATGGTCTCGAAGTTCTCAAGACCATGAATGAAAAAGGATGGATCAAGGGCACTCCAGTCGTCATGATTTCCGCAGAAACCGCAACACCGCAAGTCGAAAAAGCGTTTTCGCTCGGCGTTACCGATTTTATTTACCGACCGTTCGACCAGATGGTCGTGCAAACGCGCGTCCGCAATACCATAAAGCTTTACGTAAAACAAATGCAACTTTCGGAACTTGTCACGGACAAGATTTACGAAAGGACTCGCAACAGCGACATGCTGATATCCATTTTGAGCCACATCGTTGAATTCCGTAACGGAGAAAGCGGCCAGCACGTTCTGCACATCAGAAAGATCACCGACCTTTTGCTACGCGCTTTACTTAAGCGCACCCAGGAATACAATATCCCTGAAGAGGACATCGGTACCATAGCCACAGCATCTTCGATGCACGATATCGGCAAAATTACAATTCCCGACGAAATCTTGAACAAGCCCGGCAAACTCACGAAAGAAGAGTTTGAAATCATGAAGCAGCACTCCATGAATGGTGCAAAAATGCTCGACACTATCCAGTACTTCAAGAACGAGCCACTAATGAAGTACGCTTACGACATCTGCCGCTGGCATCACGAACGCTGGGATGGACGAGGTTACCCCGACGGGCTTAAAGGAAACGAGATTCCCATCAGCGCGCAAGTTGTTTCCATAGCCGATGTTTACGACGCGCTCACAAGCGAACGATGCTATAAGAAGGCGTTCCCTCACGAAAAGGCTCTTGAGATGATCCGCAACAACGAATGCGGCGTATTCAATCCGCTGCTTCTGGAATGCCTGAGCGATGTCGCCGACCAACTGCCAAACGAAATTAACGATGGACGCACGAGCCAGTTAAGCGACGCCGACTTCTCCAAAATCGCCAGATCCATTTTTGAAAGCTCGGATGACAGTTCGGACAACATCATTTACGAGCAGTACCTGATCGAGCGCAAAAAAAGCCAGTTCTTCAGCTCGTTACAGAAAGGCATTTCGTTCGAATACACTTACGAGCCTTCGGTGCTCAAGCTCAATGCTAGAAGCGCAAGGGCGTTAAGCTTCCCAAGGACCATGGTTGAACCCGAGAACAACAGCAATTTCTGGAACATCTTCGGGCGGGACAACTGGGATGAATTTGTAAAGCTATTGCATGATTCGCAACTCAACAACGACTCCTTTACCTTCAACAGCGAAATGATGGTAAAAGGAGAAAAACGCCCATGCAAGATCAGGGTCCAGCAAAGCTGGAACAGGCGCGATCCTGAAAACCCGGAACTCATTTGCGTGTACGGGAATGTGGAATTTTTCTAAACAATTCACCCTACATACGCGCCAATTCCACGATTGAATTCGTTATCCACAACAAAAAGAACCTTCGAGAGTTACCTCGAAGGCCTTTGGGTATTTAAGGCTCCCCCGTTTGGTTCAGGGGAGTTATGGATTAGGATTTCAATTAGCGAGAGATACGAACAGACTTCACTGCACCATTCTTGACGGAGCGGAGCATGTAGATGCCATTGTTCTTGACGTCGCTAGAACTCTTGAGAATCTGAACGGCATCGCTCATGGAGTAAGCCCTCATGCGACCGAGACGGACACCGTTGGCATCAAACACGTCGTAAGCAGCAAGCACCGGAGATTCCAGGCGGACCTTGGAGTTGATGGAAATCGGCGGTTCATCGCCACCACCCGGATTGTCGGAAACTTCGCCCTTCACAAAGTTGATGTAGTCGATATCGAAGTATTGCTGGGTCACATCCATGCGGAGCACATGCTTACCAGCCGGAAGCGTGACTTTTTTCTTCACGTCGGAGAATTCATCGTAGCTTGTGCCAGTGACTTCGAATTCAGCGAGAGACTTGCCATCGAGAGAGAGCGTGAATGCGCCCGTGCCTTCGGTTGCGACAGAAGCGATTGCAGTGTAGTCGCCAGCTTCAGCAACGTTGATGGTGTATTCGTACCAGTCGCCAGTCGTGTTGTAGCCAAGAGCAATGCCAGTTGCCTTCTTGTAAAGGTCAGCACCGGTATCCTTGCGGTAGTCGGAATCGCCATGGTTTTCAGAATCGTCGCCATAGGATTCATTGCTCGTACCGTCTTCGTTCTTGCCCTTGCCAGGAATGTCGAAGTCTTCGATTTCAATCTTACCCGGAACAGCGAGAGCTTCACCCTTGAACGGGAGCTGCGGTTCAGGTTCAACCGGAGTCAGAACGCCAGTTGCAAGGCCCGTCGTATTGACACCCTTGTTCTTGGACAGATAATCCTTCAACCAGGTCATTGCAGGACGGTCCTTGCCATCCCTGATAATGCCGGAGTTACCGCCAGAAGTCCAGGTTGCACCATAGATATAACCCCAAATGGTGATACCCGCAATGTGTTCATTTTCCATGAAGTAGGAAATCTGCTGCGAGTAGCAGTTCTTCTGGTCGTTATCATCATTCGATGCAATATCGTATTCAGAAATGAACAGCGGAATCTGGGTCTTGGTCCAAATTTCTTCGATGGCAGACTTCAAAGTATTGATGTTCAAGCAGGAACCGCCACCGCCCTGGCCACCGGCCTGACCACCGGAAACCTGCATGTCATGAGCCTGTAAGCCATAGGCATCCACCGGGGCGCCGGCTTTCTTAAGCTTCTGGATAAGGTCAATACCTTCGTTTTTCTGCCACTGGACGGTATTGTAGTCGTTGTAAATCAAGATTGCATTCGGCCAACGTTTACGGGCCATTCTGAATGCTTCTGCCACGAATTCGTAGTTGCCGTTATCGCCTCCGAGAGCCGCAATAATATTGGTGCTCGGATAGTCGGAATGGTAGTTGTTATTGCCCGTACGGATAGCTTCGTTCACCACGTCGATCATTTCAAGATCGGGGTAATGCTTGGCAACGGCGTCAAACCATTCTTCAATGATTTGCTTAGTTTCGGAGGCACTCTTGCCCTTAATCCAGTTCGGATACTGGGATCCCCACACAAGAGCGTGGAACTTGAAGTGACCGCCATTCTTCTTTGCCCAGTTGTAGGCGGCATCGCAACCACTCCAGTTGAACTGTCCACGAGCGGTGTTGATCGAACCCCACTTACATTCGTTTTCAGCCGTAATCTGGTTCCAAAGCTGCGTAAAGTCGCTACGAACCTGACCGCGCGTCGTAATGTTACCGACGAATTTTGCAGCACCATCGGCAAGACCGGGGCCTGCATAAGAACTTACTGCCCCACCCAAAAGTGCAGCAGCCATCAAGCCTTTCAAATATTTTGATCTCATTTTCCACATCCTCATAGGTTAAGGGTCCCATACAACCATTATAAACATATCCTTGTTTTTTGAAATTGCCTCAAAAAGCTCAAAATTTATCATTGACAAAATGTCCATAATGGATTTTTTACAAAAAAAATGTTTTTTAAGTTAAAACCTTTTAAAATTCCATTACTATTCAAAAAGTACGTCATGCGGGCGGGGCCCCAGCTCGGAGTTGATTTAAACCCATCCTGGCGCAAGCGCCAACCTTACGGCTCAACCATGACCATACAAGTATGGTCGCGGCACTCGCCTTTTAAGGTTGTGGCCGACGCTTTATTCTCACAACGACAATAAGCAATCATTTAATTACACAAAAATCTCGCATTATACCGAAAAAAAATGTTTTGTAATTAATGCAAAAAAAGGACCTTCGAGGGTGAACTCGAAGGCCTTGGGGTATTGGATTAAGAAATTCTAACGTGTAACGCGGACTGTTTTCACGGCACCGTTCTTGACGGAGCGGAGCATGTAAACGCCCTGGATCTTGATGGAATTCGAGTTCTTAAGCATCGACACAGCTTCGTTCAAGGAATAAGCGCTCATGCGACCGAGGCGCACCCCGTTCACGTCAAAGACGTCGTAGTCGGCCAGTTCAGGAGTCGCCATGTGGACATTCGTGCGAATTGCAGCTTCATTTTTAAACTCAAAATTGAAGTAGTCCACGTCAAAGTATTCCGCAGTTACATCCATACGCAAGATATGCTTGCCCGCCGGGAGGGTCACTTCAGCAGTGACATCCTTGTAATCATCCCAGCTAGAACCCGAAACCGGAACTTCGGCAACGGACTTGCCATCAATGGAGAGCGAGAAGGAAGCGCTTTCGCTTTCCGCTGCAACAGAAGCGGTCATGACATATTTGCCAGCTTCCGCAATATTGACCGTATATTCCAGCCAGTCGCCGGTCTGGTTGTAACCCACGATAACGCCCGTAGCCTTGTTGTAAAGGTCAACAGCCGGAGCATCGTCCTTACGGTAGTCGGAATCGCCATGGTTTTCAGAATCGTCACTGTAAGAGGCGTTGGTCGTGCCATCTTCGTTGACGCCCTTGCCCGGAACGTCAAAGTCTTCGGCTTCGATCTTGCCCGGAATTTCGCGCACCTTGCCCTTGAACGGAGTTTGCGGTTCAGGTTCGACCGGCGTGAAAGTCACATCGTTCTTTCCCTTGCTCAAATTCTGGGCGAAGTAGTCTTCGAGCCAGGTCATTGCGGCACGCTTTCTGCCGTCCTTTTCCATGATGCCGGTGTTTGCGGCCCAGGTTGCACCATTGATGTAGCCCCAGATAGTAATGCCCGCGACCCATGGAGTTTCCCACATGAACGGGATCTGGTTTGCGTAGTCGTTCTTTTGCTTGGTGTCATCGGCTTCACCGATATCGTATTCCGAAACTAGGAGCGGGAGGCCCGTCTCGTTATGGATTCGAGTCATCTTGCTTTCGAAATCAGACTTGCTCATGCCCTTGCAGTCATGTGCCTGCTGGCCGTAAGCATCCACCGGGGCGCCGTTCTTGACGATGGTCTGGATGAGTTCGATACCTTCATTCATCTGCCAAGAGAGCGTGTTATAGTCGTTATAGATAAGCACAGCCTTCGGCCAGCGTTCGCGGGCCATCTTGAAAGCGGTCGTGATAAAGTCGTACTGGTGCTTGCCATTGACAACGCGGTCACCGCCGAGAGCTTCAATAATGTAAGAGCCACCGCATTCCGTGTCATCGGTACTGCGGCCTTCGGCACCGGCTGCCGGCTTGCCGTAACCAGAGTGGTAGTTGTCTCCGGCCCAAATAGCTTCGTTCACCACGTCGATGTATTCGAGGTCCGGGAACTTGGCGGCAACGGCGTCAAACCATTCCGTGATATATTTCTTGGTGAGTTCTACGGTAATGCCCGGGTTTTTCTTTTTGCAAAGGAAGTTCGGGTACTGGGATCCCCAAACGAGAGCATGGAACTTGAAGTGGCGTTCGCCCGGTTTTTCCTTGGCCCACTTGTAAGCGCCTTCGCACTTGTCGTAGTTGTCCCATGCGAACTTGCTCGTGCCGCTGTTTCCATTAGAAAGAGAGTGGATGGAACCCCATTTACAACCGTTTTCAGGAGTAATCTGGTTCCAGTAAGTGCCCATGTCGTCACGGATCTGGCCACTTGTCGTGATGTTACCGACGAATTTGGCACCGCCATCGGCGAGAGCAGCGTTAGCAACGGAGACAAAACCAGCAACGGCTACTGCAGCCAAAGAGAGAGAAAGTTTTCTCATATACCTAATCCTCATACACGGTTAATACCCATAACCATTCTAAACTTATCCTCTTTTTTGAAAAATGCTCAAAAAACGCAAATACTTATCATTGATAAAAAATCCATAACGGAATATTCGTAATGGAGATGCCCGATCAAGTCGGGCATGACAGGCTTCGGCGGGCATGACAATGCTTACCTGATGCGGTGGCCGGTGAGGTCGAAGTGGCGGCCGTTTTTCTCGACGAAAAGCTTGTTGTTTTGGATGCGGAGGCGCGGGGAGGATGTTTTTTCAAGAGAGCGCGCGGGGTCGGCGGTGCGAATTGCGCGGATTCCGACAGATTCTTCGCATTTTTCGCCTTCACAGAACTTGAGCCAGTCGATATTCACATAATTGCCTAGGATTTGCAACTTGAGGACATGTTCACCGGCCGCAATTTCACCCAATTTGGCCTGCACGGCGGTATAGTTCGACCAATCTTCACCCTGTTTTGCAATAATGCTGTCGGAAACGGCCTTGTTGTCGATATAGAGTTGCACGCCAGCCTTTTCAGAAGCGGTCGCCATTTGCACTTCGACGGTGAATTTCGATGTTTTTTCGATATTGACGGTGTATTCGAGCCATTCGCCCGCTTGCGTATAGCCTAGAGCGTAACCCTTCGAGAGGTCAGCGGAATCTAGCGCGACGATATCCACGGCGTCCTTGCGGTAGAAGCCGCCTTCGTTTGCGGAAGACTTGTCGTAGAACGAGACGCGGCTGCCACCGAGGTCATAATTTTCGGCTTCGATTTTGCCCGGGAGCGAAACAGCCTTGCCCGCAATGGCGGCTCCGTCAGCGTCAAAACCTCCGAACGGATCTTGCTTAGGCGGGTCCGTCTCGACGGTATCGGCCCAAGACATTTGCATGCGGTCCACGCCGGACTGATTCACGATTTCGAGTTTGATGTTCGCACCTTCGCCACTGCGCTTAGTCATGCTGTACCAGTCGCCATCGCGGAGGCCCGGCCAGTAGAAACTGCCCATTTCCCATTCGCGGAGCTGGTCGGACATGCCGCGGATGTAAGCCATGAAGTAGTTGGTCGGAGTGGAATTGTAGTCCATGTAATCGTAGTGAACGCCGGCCTTTTCGCCCGGACTCATGGCGCCACCCCATTCCGTGCAGACGGTGCGGTCGATGTACTTGCCGACTTTGCCCTTGAAGCTGTTTTTCCAACCCTGCTCGGTGGTGATGCTCATGTTCCAGAAGGTGTATTCGTGAACGGCAAAGAGACAGCCTTCGAAACGCGGGTCATCAGCAATATCAGGGACATTCCAAGCGAGGCCCGAGCCATCGAGCAAGATGTGGTCACGCGGGACATCGGGGAACTTTTCGAGCCACGTTGCATACAAGTTGCGGAGTTCATCTTTACTGTACATGTGCGGTTCGTTAAAAATCTCGAAATAGGCGTTCGGATGGTCGCCGTACTTCTTGACGACAGTCTCCCACATGGCCCACCAATCATTCATGTTTTTAGGGCCGGAAGGCTGTGCAGGGCCCCAGTAGCCTATGGCGACACGACCTTTTGAAAGACCGACATCGATGATGCCAGTGTAAGTGCTCCAGAATTTGGAAGCGGTCGGTTCGTTGATAGGAATGCGGACGCTGTTCGTGCCGAGCAATTCCTGGAACTGTCCGATAACGCGTTCTGCTATGACGGATGCAGATTCGTATGTATCCGAGAGGCTTGTGCCCGAAAGCAAGAGCACATCCGAGACGAAGTTGTCGCGCTTATCCGCCCAGTTGACACCGCGGAACTGGCTTGTAACGGCGTACGAATTTGCGCAAAGAAGAAAAGCTAAACCAAGAACTCTTAACGACTTCATGATAACATCCCGTTTTTAATCGTTCTACTAACCCACTTATAAAAGTATTCTATGGGGAGCGGGATGGCGCATGAGGAGATGCAAGTTGTTTTGTCAATTTATCAATGAGAAGGCTGGAATATCAATTTTTCCAGTATACAGTAACATAAAAAGCGACAAAGACATCACCCAAAGAATAAGCTTTTGCATAGATTACCTTAAAACGATTAACCCATAGAAGTTTTTGAAATTTATCGCCAATATACATCTCCATGTATATATACACTATCTGTTTTAAAGGAGCTTTGCGAGTTTAAACTACAATTAAAATAAATTTTATCAAAATACAAATCATCTTGATAAAACACGTATTTTCCATTTTTCAGAGAATCTGGATACAAATCAATAATATCATGAGGTCCATTATTTTTTTCTATCCTATACTTATAAATAACCATCCTTTCTAAGCAATCAAACGATTTGACCTCTACGGAATCGCCACGAACGGTATAGGAATGGATTATCTCTGAAAAGTCTATATCGTATTTTCTTTCGATATTATTTATGTCGATAAGGGAAAAACGCAAATGGTCATCCTGCGATAAGGATACAGGATAAATTTTCCAATCTTTAACAACCATTGCAGTATCAAAGGATTCCAATCTTAATTCTGTCCCACCGCCAAAACACATTCCTTGCAAGGAATCCGGAAGTCCAATAACATAAAAGCCTAATTTTACACTGCATTCTTTTTTATAAGCACAAATGGCTGTCATCTCAAGGCCCAAAGAATCTGCATGTACTTTCAATACTTTTTCATTACAAGGGCGACCTTCACCGGGATTTCCACCAGTTGCAAGTAAATCACAAGAAAGCAGATAGAAACAAGTGATCATTCCTAAAAATACTTTAATCGACATATACAATCTCAACTGGATTAATCGGATGTTTTATTAAATATATACAAATAAAATACATCATACATAAAAAAGCCCCGAACCGCGAGGATTCAGGGCCTTGTGAGTGAGGGTAAAAATGTTAATGGACGGAGAGTTTCATGGTCTTTTGCTGGGAGCCACTCTTGATGATGGCAAAGTACATGCCTGGAGCAAGAGGTGCGCTCTTGCCGAATTCGGCAAGACCTTCGCCGTGACCGCGTTGCGAGCCGATGAACTTGCCGTTGACACTCATAAGATGGACAATGTAATCGGCAGCTGGAGCATTGACCATCAACGCAATAGATGCGTGAGAGTAAGGAACGCGACTTACGGAGAGTGAGGCGTCACGCATTGCCGGCATCGAGATCGCCGTCGGGTCAGCTTCAAGATTGTACCAGTCTACATTGCAGAGGTAAGTGTCCTCGCCGGTGTACGTGAACGTGAGCTTTTGCTTGCCTGCCGGGAGCGTGATCTTTGTCGAGGTTTCGTACCAGTCGTTCCATCCTTTAGACTTTGCCGGGTCAACTGAGAGCGTACCGAGAATCTTGCCTGTAGAATCCGTGACCGTGACAACGCTTTCCTTTTCGGAGCCTGTTGCAAGGCGGCTCGTCAAGACATAGCTACCAGCGGTCGGGACATTCACATAATATTGAGTCCAGTCACCGTCATTGATCCAGCCGATGTTCGGCGTGCCAAGAGAATCTTCTTCAATCTGCACACCGTCCATAGCCACGTAGTTTTCAGCTTCAATTTTCGCCGGGATATCGAGCGGGTCAAACGGAGCGTTTGTCACCTTCAGATTACCGTCGAATTCGTAGACCTTGCCTGCAACCGTTGCGGTCGAGAACTTGTTAGAACCGGACACGACATTCAATGTGCTACCCACGAGAGACTTGATAGCCACATACGTGAGCTTGCCGCCCTTCCATGCCATGGAATCGATTTCGAAACCGCCACGAGCGCGAATGCCCTTGACCGTTCCGTTAGCCCACTGCGACGGGAGTGCCGGGAGAAGGTTGATTCTGTTGTTATGGCTCTGCATGAGCATTTCGTTCACGCCGGAGACTGCACCAAAGTTACCATCAATTTGGAACGGCGGATGGGCATCGAACAAGTTGTTGTAAGTCTTGCTCGGCGTGAGAAGCATGCGAATCATTCTGTAAGCATGGTCGCCATCGTGCATACGGGCCCAGAAGTTAATCTTCCAAGCGAGAGACCAACCGGTAGCATCGTCGCCGCGCTGTTGCAGCGTAACGCCCGCGCCCTTGATCAAGTCCGGAGTTTCTTCCGGAGTAATCTGAGCGCTCGGGAAAAGGCCGTACAAGTGAGAAATGTGGCGGTTTTTATTGTTGGGATCATCCCAATCTTGGAGCCATTCCGTAATTTGTCCGTACTTACCCGTCTTTGTCGGCGGCAAGCGCTTGACGGTCGCTTCCATCTTGGTACGCACATCTTCATCAACGCCAAGGATCTTGGAAGCTTCAATCGTGTAGTTCAAAACGTCGCGGATAATCTGGTTGTCCATCGTCGGACCAAAGCAAACGTTATAGCCACCATGGTCATTTTCCGGGGAATCGCTCGGAGCGGTGACTAAATACTTGTTGCCCGTAGTCGGTTCTTCGACGAGGCTGTTCACGAAGAAGAGTGCGGCACCCTTCATCGTCGGGTAAACATCCTTGAGGTATTCCTTGTCGGTCGGATTGTAGAGGAAGTGTTCCCAAAGATGCGTGCTGAGCCAACCAGCGCCACTCGGCCAAAGACCCCATGCGCCATCAATCGGAGCAGAACGGTTCCAAAGGTCGGTATTGTGGTGTTCGACCCAGCCTTCGTCAACGCCCCAGTGAACCTTTGCTGTCTTTTCACCCTGCGGCACCATAGACTTGATCTTGTCAATGAGCGGCCAAACGCATTCTTCTAGGTTACCGGATTCTGCCGGCCAGTAATTCATTTCGAGGTTGATGTTCGTGGTGTACTTACTGCCCCAAATCGGGTTCGTATCCTTGTTCCAGATGCCCTGCAAGTTGGCCGGCTGGCCACCCTTGCGGGAGCTTGCAATGAGCAAGTAACGGCCATACTGGTAATGAAGTTCTACGAGAGACGGGTCGTTCGTGGAATTGAAATTTTTCACGCGAGTGGAGGTGATATCGCCTGCGCTCTTGTCGGCCGTGCCGAGGTCGAGCTTGACGCGATTGAAAATGGTCTGGTAATCTTTCAAGTGGTCTTTCAAGATGTCTTCATAGGACTTCTTCGCGACCTTTGCCATGATTTCGGAAGCGATTGCGCCCGGATCACCGCTTACATCGTTATAAGACTTGAAGTTTGTTGCGGTCGTGAGGATAAGCGTTGCGCTGTTGGCACCTTCGACATTGATGTTGCCATTGGCGACACTGACCTTGCCGCCGTCCGTAACCACTGTCAAGCGATTTTGGAACTTGATGGAGTTGACCGTGACATCGTAAATGAGCGTATTGCCACTGGAGGTCATGCGGTTATTGCGATGCGGAGTTGTCATCGTAGCGCCAAAGCTCACGGAGCCGCTCTTGTCAGCAGACAAATGAACGACAATCACATGGTCTGGATAGCTTGCGAAATATTCACGCGTATGGTTCACGCCGCCATGCGTGTACGTTGTCTTTGCGATAGCCGTTTTAAGATCGAGTTCACGGCGGTAATTCGTGGAACCCTTGTGCGAAGTCGAAATAATCAAGTCGCCCACCGGCTGGAAGCTTGCCGGGCCAGGGCCAATCATGTAATTAGACACGATGGATTCTGCCGTGCGATAGTCGCCACGCCATAAGGCGTCACGGGCATCCTTTAAGTGACTTGCGGCACCCTGCTTGTTGTTGTCGCCCGGGCCACCTGACCAAACTGTACTTTCGTTGAGGCCAATGTAATCTTTTTCGACTCCACCATAGATGAGGCCGCCCATGTAGCCGTTACCGATCGGAAGCGCGTTCGTAAATTCAGAACCGGCATCACTATTGTACCACAGCGTAAGCGGATTGTCCGTTGTCGCAAAAGTGCTTGTAAAGCCGACAGCGCACACCAAGGCCGCAGAAGCAACAATGCGGCTTACTAAATATTTCTTTATTCTAAACATGGTGTTCTCCTCATAACCAAAACACACTGCATTCTTTTCCCTTATAAAAAATACCCCTCGGAGAGGGGATTTCATATAGGGCAGAAATTCTTCTCATTGATTTTTTATCAATAGAAAAGGGTCTCATCGACCAAAAATCTTTTTGAATGCAAAATGTACGTCATGCGGGCGGGGCCCCAGCTCGGAGTTGCGAAGGCCGCACGGGCCCCTCCCTGCACCCTCCCCATCCTTGGCCGACGCTTCCATTCTCTTGACGTTTTATTGTCATCATTAAATTATTTAATAGCCTTTCTCGCTTACACCATCATATAAATCAACTTATCATTTTTCATACAAATAAAAAAGTCATCGCGGGGCGCTGTTGGAAGCCTCGCGATGACGATTCTTCAATCGATTATTTCTTACTTCTTGACGGTGATGCGGAAGGACTGGCCACCGTTTTTAGCCTTCACGATATACACGCCAGAGTTCTTGACGAGTCCTGCCGTGAGTGCGTGGAGATCTTCGACACCGCGAGTTGCGAAGGCGCCGACCTTCTTGCCCTGTGCATCAAAGACATTGTAGTTCTTTTCTGTCACAGCAAGGTCACGAATCTTGCCTGGGAGCGCCACCGGATTTTCCGGGTCTTCATTGAGCGTCGTCGGATCCACCTTGCCCTTGTCGTTGCCATAGATATCCGGAATCGGAGCAGCCGGCAAATCGTTCCAGCCAAAGTTCTTGAAGCCGAGAAGCGAGTATTCGGTCGGGTCGTTCAGCTGCTGACGAATCGGAGCAATGCGGAACTTGTGAGAGTATTCGGCCCTTGCGCTCAAACGATAAGCGTCAAGCGGTTCTGCACCCCAGGAGTTGATCCCGCCGAGACCCATCTGGTGCAAGTCTACGCGAAGCGTGATGTTCTTGTCGCGCTTGAGTTCCCACGGGAGCTTCACGTCGGTGAGCTGTTCCGGAGTGTAATGCTGAGCGCTGAATTCCATACGCGGGTTACCCACAATCATAAGGCCCTTGCCCGTCTTTTCGTTCGTGAGCGTAGCCCACTTCACATCGGTACGCTGACCCGTTTCACCAATTTCCATGTACATGACCGTCATTGAATCAGCGTAGGTGGAATAGAGGCCCATGAAGCTACCGCGATTACGACCGATGTAGTTTTCATCCGGGCCGCGACCAAAGTAACGGACCTTTTCATAGCCGCCCGGCACAGTAAAGAGCGTACCGACGTTCGGGATGTAGCTCTTGGAGCCATCCGGATTAAACGTGTATTCCACAACGATATCGCCGCTGCCGTAAACCGTGTAAGTCAGTTTCATGCGAGAGCTGCCCACATCCGGGAAACTGAAGTTGAACGTCACCTGCGTTTCACGGGCAGAAACTTCCTTGACTTCAGAAGTCACAGAGCGGTTCTTGCTAGCCTTGCGCCATTCGCCATGGCCACGTTCCATATTGAAGCCCTTGTCGTTATCGGTCGGGGCGCGCCAGAAGTTCGGACGGCCACCATCCTTGATGATCGTATCGCCATCGAGAACGTAGCTAGCGAGCAAACCGGTCTTTTCATCAAAGCGGATCTTGAAATCCTTGCCTTCAATCGTAAGGCCATTGTTCTTGGAAACCTTGTGGGCATCAAGAGAGCTGATATCCACTTCGGTAGACCAGAGCTGACCCAAGTCAATGCCGAACTGTTCGTGACCAACGCTAAAACCAGAATTTGCCCAGAGTTCATCCTTTTTGAGGCGGAAATCGATGTCGAGGTGGTATTCAGCACCAATCGTCGTTTCAATCTTCGGCATGTCAATCGTCACGGTCTTCTTTTCGTTCGGACCGATGTTCATCTGAGATCCGTCAATTTTGCCCTTATGAATGACCTTACCGTTTTCACGAATTTCCCAGAAAGCATCGAGGAAGTCGCCGAGGTTCTTGTAGAGGTAACGGCTCTGGATTTCAATTTTGCCCTTGGCGGCATCGATGTTCTTTACGCGAATTTGGCTATACTGGTATTTGACTTCCCACATTTCCGGCTGGATTTTACGGTCAGGGAACACGAGGCCGTTAGCGCAGAAGTTATCGTCGTTCTGCCAGTCGCCCCACATACCGCCAAATTCGAAGTACGGAGTTCCCTTGTGGCGCAGGCCCTGGTCAATGAAGTCCCAAATGAAGCCACCGAAAGAGCGCGGATTACCGTAGAAGGCGTCCATGTATTCCTGCAAATCACCCACAGAGTTACCCATGGCGTGTTCGTATTCGCACAACATAATCGGCTTGTTGGCATCGCGATAATTCTGGACAGCATCTGGACCAAAGTACATCCAGCTGTTCACATCGGCATTGTTCCAGTCGCCTTCGTAATGGACAAAGCGCGTGGAGTCAATAGCGTGTGCGCGTTCACGTTCAGAAGCAAATACGTTACCGTTACCCGCTTCGTTACCGAGAGACCAGAGAATAATAGACGGATGGTTTTTGTCGCGCTGCACCATGGTATTCATACGGTCTACAGCCGGAGCGCGCCAGTCGTCACTATTCTTCGGGAGGTCATTGTTTGCACCGTGACTTTCGACGTTCGCTTCGTCAATGACGTAGATACCGTACTTATCGCAGAGATCGTACATCACCGGATTGTTCGGATAGTGAGACATACGGAGCGCGTTGATGTTGAAACGCTTCATGAGAATAATGTCTTTTTCCATGCGTTCGTAAGTCACTGCACGTCCGTTATCCGGATCGAGTTCGTGACGGTCCACACCATGGAACTTCACAGGCATACCGTTTACATACAAACGCGGAGCACCATTGTCTTTCTTGATTTCAATCTTGCGGAAGCCAATCTTGTTACTTTCAACCTGGAGAATCTTGCCGTCAGCATCCTTGAACGTGAGCACTGCGGTATAGAGGTCCGGCGTTTCTGCAGACCAGCGCTTCGGAGAAGAATACGGGATTTCGAAGTGGACGCTCTTTTCGCCGCCCTTCGAGCCAATGCCAGACACCTTCTGGGAAGTCGGCCTGATGACTTCGGCACCGGAAGCATCGTACAAGGAAAGTTCTACAGAATAAGCACCCGATTCCTTATCGGTCGAGTTGTAGATCCAGGCGGTCGTCTTCAAGAGACCATCCTTATAGCCATTCGTGAGAGTCGCATCAATCTGGAAGTCCTGAATGTGAACCTGCGGCACTGCGTAGATATACACATCACGCATAATGCCGGAAAGACGGATAAAGTCCTGGTCTTCGAGCCAAGAGCCATCGCACCAGCGGAACACCTGCACGGAGATGTTATTTTCGCCCTTGCGGAGGTACTTATTGATGTCGAATTCGTGACCCGTAAAGGAGTCTTCGCTATAGCCGACATAATTGCCGTTCACCCAAACGTAATAAGCGGATTCGACACCTTCGAAGTGCAAACGGATGCGCTTGCCATCCCAGTTTTCGGGAACCGTGAACGTACGGCGATAATGACCGACCGGGTTAAAATCCGTCGGAGCATACGGTGCAGAAACGCGGTTATTCTGGGACCACGGATAAATAACGTTCGTGTAAATCGGATGGTCATAGCCCAAGAGCTGCCAAGAACTCGGGACCTTGATATCGTCCCACTTGGACACATCGTAATTATCCTTGTAAAAATCATTGTTGCGCTGAGCAGGTTTTTCGACATGGTAGAATTTCCATGTACCCGAAAGCGTCTGATACCATTCCGAAGCGTGGCGGTCGCCCTTCACAGCTTCTTCAACAGTCGAATAAGGCATCGACGTGACGTGCGGCGTAAGCGTGTTCACGCCAAAAATTCTCGGCTTGCCATTCCACTCGTCATTGGGTTGAGCAAATGCAGAAGCTGCCAAAACCAAACCGGCAGAAACTGTCAAAGACAATCTATTTGCGAACTTCATAGAGTCCTCCCTTTCATATTCCTACACAAAAAATACCCTAAATCGTGAGGTATTTTTCATCGGAAGATAGAGGTTCTGTGGACATTTTATCCAAGTGTCCAAAGCGGAATATTCTAACTAAAATTCCCTAGCAAGACTCTCATTACGTTCTATTCATCAAGTGAAAAATTGCGTCACCTCAACTGTACACGATGACTCACACGCGACCCTTTGCTGCGAAGGATATATATACCATTTGGATACCCCGCGCTCCTAAGCGTTTTCAAAATAAACTGCACATCCGTATTGTACAGCGAAATATATCCCAAAAACGAACCAGTCACGCTGAACACTTCAACAAGGAATTTTTCCATCCCCGCGAAATAGCCCATTTTCAACGACATATCATCATACTCTTTAATGGGATAAATACAGGGCAACCAATTAGCCGTCAATCGAACACGATCGACCACATTATCGCCATACAAAACCATATTTTTCAAGGGTTCCGCATTAAAGTCGCTCGTCCAGCCCGCAAAAATATACCCTTGCCTTTGAGGTTGAGGAACTTCAATACGGTCTGTAAACCTGATGGAATCGGGGAAAACCATTTCATTTCCAAACGAGCCTCCATTCAGCTCATAAACAATCGTATGAGTTTTTTCTATTGCATTTTTAAGCCACGCTTCACGCGACGTAAACCATTTTTCTGCAATATAAAGGTCATACTCCACAGGATTGTACCATTGAAAATTCCAGCGAACATGGTCACAATAACGAGATACATTAATCTGCCTCCCTAGCGCATTATTCAATTCTTTCCATTTTTTTTCAAGAGTCTTCCAAAGAATCGGGGCAAGGCTATCATATAAGCTTTTGTACATATTCGCAAAAGCCCTATTCGAACTTTTAAGCATCGAAGGCATATAAATACGGTCATCCATATGCTGCAGAGACCACTTCCCCTCTTGCATAAAATTCGAATCGAAATCCCAATTTGTCAGTATACGGAGCTTTGTCTTATCCGTAGCATCATACTTTGACAAGAAAATATTGGACCCGGCAGCATCCCAGGAACCTAAAAAATCGTGTATCAAAAGCCACCGCGCAAAGCCCTTGACATCAAGGTAATCGTCATACGAACCATCGCTTATGTGCGACTCCAATGTATTCATATACTTTTCTATATACGACAACTGTTCTTCAGAAATATTGTCATCGTCGGGATACTTGAAGGTGTATTTTTGATCATAAATCGAAGTGAAGAATTTTACATTTTCATTCCACCAATATGCATCGCGTTCAATGATGTACCCTTCCTCGGACACATCAACCCTTGACTCATTGCGATCGACAGCTTCCATCAGCATATACAAGCCGCGATAGTCATCGTTGACGATAACATTTACAAAAGCATACTTGGGAGTCCAAGACACGCCAGCAATATCGCAAATTGTAAAACCGACGAAAGTATTAAGCGATGTTGTAGCCTTGTGCAAAATCCATTCTTTATCCGAAAAAGAACTTCCACTGCGAGAACTCAACGAAGCGAGCAAATCGGCTTTTTTCGGCAATTTCAGCTTATACGAAGATTTTCCTTCTAAATCGACACTTGTATTACCGCGAAGTTTTATCGTCAATCCGCTGTTTTTCTTTACATATTCGCCACTTTCATAGACTAGATTACCGGTACTATCAATAATTTGCATTGACGCAGGAACCTTCGTCGCATTCGTAATACCACGACCATATGAGCCATCAGGAGCATAAGTATACTCGGCACTAGGTTCTTCACCATCAAGAGTATTGATTTTAACAGTAGGCAGGCCCGTATATGCAACAGCAAAGATGTTCGAAGTGTCGCTTACGTCCTCGGAAGATGTGGCGACACAGTAATAAAAACGAATTCCATTTTCTTGAAAAGGATCTGTAACATAATGGAAAGAAGTCGCTCCGTCAATAGCATTGCCCTTTGTATTGGAGTTAGATTCACTTCTATACCATTGATACGAAGCATGATCATCTTGCGGCAAAGAGCAAGCAAGCTCCACCGGTTCACCTTTTTGCGAAAGGCTCACGACGGCATGAGGCGATACCCAAACCGGGGATTCTACAGAATCTGGTGGCTGAGCAAAGAGAATTCCCACGGCAAAAAAAACATACAGGAATTCCATATAGAAATTTCCGTTCCACATATTCCTCCTACACAATAAATCAGATAATTTAAGTCCTGATTTACTTTATTTTAATATAACAAATAAAATGGCCCCCATAACGAGGCCATTTTAGATTTAACAACTTTGTACGATAATCGTCACATCTTTACTTCACGAGGACGCGGAAGGTCTTAGAGTGACCGAGGCCACGGACCATGTACACACCCGGCGTAAAGCCTGCAGCACGGATGGACTTCGCAACACTCTGACCGTTGACTTCGACGTTGCCGAGGAATTTGCCCGTCATGCCAAAGACGGCGTAAATCTTCTCAGGAATCTGGAGTTCCACGCGAGGGCTACGGATCGAAACTTTATCTTCGCAGTCAAAGCCCATGCAGAACTTAAACCAGTCTACATTCACGTAGTTGCCAACAATCTGCATCTTGAGCACATGTTCGCCCTTCGGGATTTCCTTTGTCTGTACCTTGACTTCGCTATACGTATTCCAGTCTTCACCTTGCGGCGCCTTGATGACATCGGTGATTTCCTTGTCGTCAATGAAGAACTGGACTCCGACATCTTCAGAAGCGGTCGCCACGTTCAAAACGAGCGTATATTCCGAAGCAATCTGGTTATCGATCGTGTATTCTACCCATTCGCCATCTTCGGTGTAGCCGAGAGCGTAGCCCTTAGACTTGTCGGTAGAATCAATTTGCACGATATCCACTTCATCTTCGCGGTAAGTGCCGCCCTTGTTTTCGCGGTCGTTATCGTAGAAGGCTTTATTGTGGCCGCCCACGTCGTAATCTTCAGCTTCGATCTTGCCAGGAATAGCAGATGCGACTTCCTTGAACGGAGTCTGCGGAATAGCCGTCTTTTCGCTTTCCATGTACCAGTAGTCGAAATCGAAACCACCCTGCTTCACGACGAAGAACAAGTCTTCAACGCCTGCAGCATCACTCAAGTCAAAGGTGTTTTCTTGCCAGCTAGAGCTTGCCGGGATGTTCATCGTTGCAAACGTTGCACCTGTCTCGGACTTGGCGTGGAGTTCAATCTTACCGCCATTACCTCTCGTGCAAACGATGATGCGGTCTGCGCCATCGCCCATGTCCACGGAGCGAACCTTTGTATAGAAATTCGAACCCATGTTCGTGAGGTAGACGTTATCGCCCTGCTTTGCCACGTGCTTGATAATGGTGTACCCACCGCTCTTGTCAACGTTAATGCCACCGACCCAAGACTTGGTTTCTGCTTCAACGCGAGTGAACGGGTCAAGGTTCTTGATCGGTTTCTTGACGCCATCATTCGTAGACTTGATGGTCGGAATCGTGCCGTCAGAATTCCAGGTGAATTCTTCGACGGCGGTAGAACGGCTATAGCCACCACCGCTCACGTTCTTCTGGTTGTGATAGAAGAAGAAGCTACGGCCCTTGAAGTCAATGAGACCGGAGTGGTTCGTGAATGCAGTGTTGTTACCCTGATCCATGATGATGCCACCCCACTTCCACGGACCCGTCGGAGAATCACTGGTGGAGTAAGAAATCTTTTCGGGCACTCCATGAGAAGCGTAAATCATGTAATACTTCTTGTCACGCTTGTGGATCCACGGGCCTTCTGTGTAAACGGAGTTTCCGCTCGGAGAGAAGCCACGACTCATATCCGTCACCTTGATTTCGCCATCGAACTCAATCATGTTTTCTTTGAGCTTGGCGTAATAGAGCTTCGGGTTGCCCCAGTAGAGCCATGCCTGGCCATCATCGTCAATCCAAACGGTCGGGTCAATGTAATCCCAGTTCGGACCTGCAAGATGCTGACCATTACGAGCATCCTTGAACGGACCTTCCGGCTTGTCGGCCACAGCGACGTTAATAGCGCGGCCACCGCGAGTCGATTCCACAGTCACGTAGTAGTAATATTTGCCATTGCGACGAATCACCTGAGCAGCCCAGTCGCCGTTTTTCTTGGCGTTGCCGCCGAAACTTTCGTTCGAAAGGATAAGCTCGCCCATATCGGTCCAGTTCACCATATCGGTGGTGCAAGAAACACGCCAGCCGTGCATGGTAAAGAAGGAACCGCCTTCGTCGTTACCCGTGTACACGCAGACGGTGTCGCCAAACACAACCGGAGCCGGGTCAGGCGAATAGTACGTCTGGATAATCGGGTTTTCTGCAAATGCATTGGACACCAAACCAAGTCCGAATGCGAGAAGTATTTTACTAGTCATCTTCATATTTCACCCCATTTCACCAAATTATTTTACCTGAATCATCTTGCCAAAAGCCTTGTTCACGCTCTGGACAAAGTAGACACCGGACTTGAAGTTCTTCGCATGCATAGCCTGCATCACAGAGCTTGTCGTCGGTACACCCATCACGTGAATGCGGCCCAAATGCAGACCACGGATATCAAACACGTTAAGCGAGGAACTGCGGGAAATATCCATGTTCAATCCGTAACGGACACTTGGCTTGATCGAAATGATTTCTTCCTTAGTCTTACCGAACTTGATCCAGTCAATGTTCAGGTAAGCACCCGTAATTGCCACGCGAAGCACATGTTCACCAGCTTCGAGAGCAGCCGTCTTTCCTTCAACGGTACCGTAAGTATTCCAGTCTTCGCCCTTCGGGGCAACAATCGTATCGCTGATAGCCTTGCCATCCATGAAGAGCTGGAAGCTAGAGCCTTCGAGACCAGAAGCAACGTTAGCGAGGAACACGTATTCACCAGCGGTAGTCACCTTCAAGGTGTATTCCATCCATTCGCCAGCCTGCGTGTAACCCACAGCGTAGCCCTTCGACTTGTCGGTAGAATCAATCAGAGTGATGTCCACGCCATCTTCGCGGTAGACGCCGCCTTCGTTCACAAAATCCTTGTCGTTGAAGGAAACGCCCTGTCCGCCTTCATCGTAATTTTCCATTTCGATGGTGCCCGGGATTGTCATGTTGTCAACAAACGGAGCCTGCGGAACCACGTTGGAGAAATCCGGAAGCGGGATTGTAGCAATGCGATCCCCGATGTTCTTGAATTCGCCCTGAAGGCCTGCAGCTTCGGCAACAGAAGCGATGTAACCATTGTTGTTCTTTTCGGTAAATTCACCCGGAGCGTTACGGCCAACGCCGCTCGGTGCGTTCTTGTAAGAGTTGTTTTCGACAGCAAAGCCACTAGAACCTTCATCGAGATAAATCGGGAGAACCCAGTAGTCAGACCATTCCGATGCGGCGTAATCGTGGAGGTAGTTTTCCTTGATTTCGCTACCCGTACCCTGGTTGCTCAAAGTGTAAATCGGGCCGGAGTCGCAAAGCAAACGGGAGATGTGGTGGATGTTGTTCTTGTTGATCTTGTTGTTCGTCATGGCAGTCTGCTGCTTGGTCCAGCCGTAGCCCACAGAGATGCCGGAATAGTTTGTATAAGACACTTCGTTGTTTTCAATCACGACATAGCGTGGATAACCGGCGGCAATACCCACAGCACCCTGATGTTCGTTAGTGACGTTGGTGATGAGGTTGTAACGGATCGTATCGCGAGTGCTGATTTCTTCCTTGTCGGTCGGATTGTACGGAATGTGAATTTCGGTGAGGGAGTCCTGAGAGAACTTGCCGAGCATAATGCCGTTTGCACCGATTTCGTAGAAGACGCTGCCTTCGACGACGTCATCATTCGTACCGGAGACCATGTCAAGACCGGTTGCAGCCATCTGCGTGAAGGTGCAGTTCTTAATCTTCATGTGGTGTGCGTTTTCGATGCGGAAGCCTGCATCCGGACGCCAGAGGAGGAACTTGTTAGAGCCAAGACGGCCGTTTTCAGCCATGACTTCGATGTTGAACATAGCAGCCTGCAAATCGAGGAAGCCTTCTTCGCTCGGGCGCAAGTAGTTTGTATGGGCAAAGGTGATGCCTTCGAAAGACATGTAACCGACTTTGTTCTTCGTATCCTTACCGAGGATACTAAAGAGCGTGTTGACGCGTGGTGCAACAACATTAGCCGTGCCCATAACTTCGCCTTCACGGGCCTTGTAGTAAAGCGTGTTGGTCGATTCGTCAAGGTACCATTCACCCGGCTGGTCGATAAATTCGTATGCGTTTTCGAGGTAGTAGACCTGCTGCTTCGGCGGATTGCTCATGAATGCGGTACCGAGCATCGGGTACTTGCGGCGGAAAAGCTTGCTTCTTTCAGGATCCTGCGGTTCAAACTTGAAGGTATTGCCCTGCTGGGAAATCTTGTCAAGACGCAAAATGCTTTCGGCCCAAGCGATCATCAAATGGATTTCGACCTTCTTAGGATTCTTCCAGTCCGTAGACTTGACATCGCTGCTGTTCAGGAGGAATGCAGAACCCGTAGAGTCCACCTTGTTCAAGCGGAAGAAGTTGTGGTCGCCATTGTCCTTGAGGTTCGGCATACGGGCACGAATAGCCTTCTTGCCGTTCACGTAGAGCTGGCGGAAACGGGCTTCGACGCCTTCGACCTTCCAGATGTTATTCTTTTCATCGTGAATGGTCCAACCGGACATCGGGATACCGCCAGTGACAAGCGGAGTTTCGTTCGGATAGGCTTTATAGCGGACGTAGAAGCCGTCCTTGCCGCCATCAGCTTCGGTGAAGTTGACCGTACTCGGAAGCTGGTAGGTACCGCCACGGAGAACAACGGAAATATCGCCCGTCATGGTGCCGTTGATGGCGCGCACAGCCTTCTGGGCCTGCGTAATCGTCTTGAACGGAGCCTCTTCGGTACCCTTGTTGGAATCACTACCATTGGGTGCGACATAGAAAGCAGCCTGATCAGCGGCGTTAGCAACAGTTGCCCCTAAGAAGAGTGCAGAAACTGCGGCAAGATGACGAATTGCTTTGAAGCTCATACCTAACCTCACTTTTAAAAACCAAACATAGTTTGCCCTAACAACACTCTAAAATTATTCTTGAAAAGCTTATTTTTTTATGGTTCTGAGGAAGATATTGTGGACTGTTTATCCATGAACAGTAAGAAGCGGTTACTAGTCATTGGTCAGTTGTCATTGGTTATTGGTTTTTCGCCTTCGATGTCAGAAAGGCTGTGATAAAAAACACAAAATGCCTCGCGAGAGTGCGAAGCATTTTGAATGTGTGAGGAGAGATTTTTTGCAAGAGGGCAACGCCCTCCCAAGCCTTTTACTTAGCGACGTTCACACGATGAATCTGGTTTCCCTTGACGGAGCGCATCATGTACGTGCCACGTGCGTAGCCCGCATTTTCGAGAGCCTGAGCCAAGCCAGCACCGTTCAAGTCCACGCGGCCAAGGTGCTTACCCGTAGCACCGAATACGTTGTATGAATTTTCGGATTCAAACGACGTGAGACGAACTTTAGCAAGCCCCACCGTTTCATCGGAAAATTCAATCCAGTCGATATCCATCCAGTCGCCAGTCACCGTAAAGCGGAGAATGTGTTCGCCTTCAGTCAAGTTCACTTTGGCTTCAACCGTGTTGTAGTCATCGTAATTGTCTTCGCCGGAGCTTGCCTGCGGAACGGCAATTTCTTCGGTAATATCCTTGCCGTCCATGGAGAGCTTGAAGCTCGAAGTGCTGTTTGCAGAAGCCACGGAGGCGCTCATCGTGTAAGTTCCCGTCTTGGCAACATTCACGGTGTATTCGAGCCATTCGCCAGCCTGGTTGTAACCAACGATAATGCCAGAAGCCTTTTCGTACAAGTCCACGCCAGTACCCGGGCGATAGTCGCTATCGCCATGGTTTTCGGAATCACTTTCGTTGTAGCTAGTGTTGCCCTGACCCACGCCAGTAATATCGAAATCTTCCATTTCAATTTTACCCGGAATAGCGAGAGCCTTATCCTTGAACGGCTTACGAGGAACCGGCTTGACCACCAAACGGAGCAACGCAGAACCGTGAGCCGGAAGTTCTATAGAAACGTGGGAGAGTGCGCCCAAGTCCTTCTTTTTCCAGGCATCGCGGACTTCCACTTCGCCTTCCACGCCAATGTCAGAAAAGTTGCATTCGACAGTCTGGGTAGAAGAGTTGTTGTTGAGGAGAGCCACGGCGATGTCGCCATTTTTCAAAGGCTTGGTCCAAACTTGCTTGCCGTTCTTGTCAGAAATGCGGTGGCCCTGAACGCCCAAGGAGTCCTGGTTAATGGCAATCATGTCCTTGTTCAGGTAGAGTTCCTTGGTCTCGTTGCTCATCTTGCGCACGTCGGAACTGATCATGATCGGTGCCGCCATGATAGACCACATCGTCATCTGGGAACGCTGTTCTTCGTAAGTGAGGCCGTTGTTGCCCACTTCGAGCATGTCCGGGTCATTCCAGTGACCGGGCTTTGCAATCTGCCAATACTTGTTGTTCGCATCGATAATTTCGTAAACGCCACGATACCAAGACTGAGAAATCCAGGCGGGGCCGATATCAAACGTGGTACGCCAGAGGTTTGCAATTTTCGGCATCCATTCCTTGTATTCCCACATGCAAATACTGAACACGATGTCGCGTCCGGAATTGCGGAGAGCCTTGGACATAGCGGTATAATCTTTTTCCTGAGTGTTCGGGTCAGAATCGCAGTTATCGTACTTCCAGTAGTCTACGCCCCATTCAGCGAGCTTCTTGGCATCCTTTTCTTCTCTTCCGTTGGAGCCGCTTTCGCTTTGCCAATTGCTATTGTAATGGTGGCAAGTACGTTTACCACGGTCGCCATAAAGACCGAACTTGAGGCCCTTTTCATGGACATAATCGGCCAAGGCCTTCATGCCGCTCGGGAATGTTTTCGGGTTGTTCTGGAGGTTGCCTTGCGCATCGCGCTTGGTATCCATCCAGTTATCGTCCAGGTTCAGGTAAATGTAGCCGGCATCCTTCAAGCCAGAATTGACCATCGCATCGGCGATTTCCTTAATCTGATTTTCGTTGATGTTTTCGTGGAACACGTTCCAGCTGTTCCATCCCAGCGGAGGTGTAAGCACCAAGCTATCGGGATGAGCGAAAGCCGATCCCACCAGACTCGTTAAAGCCAAAGTTGCCAACACTCCAAGCTTGCAACCATTCTTTTTCTTCAAACCAAACATAGGCACTCCTGTTCCTAACTGTTATTACCCCCAAGTTAAAAATACCCCAAAAAAAGCAAAATTTTTTACCAAACCACAGCAGTTTCCTTGACATTTTATCCACGATGGATAAGAAGATGAGAAGCAGCACACGCATATTGACGTTTGCACAGACTTTTTGTATATTATTTACTGATGACAGGGTGGCAGACCAATCCACCTAAGATAAAAAAGAAAGGTCAACCAATGACAGGGTGGCAGACCAGCCCACCTAAGATAAAAAAGAAAGGTCTAAGATGAGCCGTATTTCGCTATATATGTGAAATACGGCCTTTTTTATTTTGAGGGGAAAAAAATGAAACTGGCTCAAACCGTCTTTCTTAAGCAATCTTTCTTTGAACGACATAAAGACCACAAGGAAATACTTACAAATAAAGCAGGCAGACCATACCTATCTCTCATAATCGAATGTAATGGAACATTATTCGCCATTCCATTTCGAACAAATATCAAACACCCATACGCATTCATATTCAAAACTTCAGGCAGACACACAGACGAAAAGAAAGGATTGCCCGGCATCGATTTTACCAAAGCGGTAGTCATTCAGCAAATAGATATTGAATGTCAATGTACCATCGATAAAAAGGAATGGGTTGAACTCAACAAAAACTTGATGACAATCTTCACCAACTTTACCGAATACCTCAAAAAGTTTACAGCATCACTAGAAAACAGCAATTTTAGCAAGTTGCCTGTATTCAAATACTCATCGCTACAATATTTTATCGAGGATGTGAAATCAGTTGTCTATTCTTTATAACAAAAAAAAGAGCGCCCCCGAAGCCAGGGAGCGCTCTTGGTGAGAGAGAGTTTTTTTAGCGATCCACCGGCAGCATGAACGAGCGTGTTTTGCTGCGCAAGATGTAGACGCCCTTGCCAAAGCCTGCGTTTTTCATCGTTTTTTGCATGTTCGGCACATCGTTTTCGATGATTTCAACAAGACCGAGGCGCTTGCCCGCAAGGCTATAAACATTGTACACTCCAGCGGTCGTTTTGAGACGGAGAGACGGAGCCAGCGCAATTGTTCCCGGATCGGGTTCCGCAATTTTCTTGAGCGTAACATTATCGAGCGTAAGCGTACCTGTCGAGGCGCCCGCATTAAAGCTCAAGCGAGAATCTTTGTCGGTCGCGGCAGTCATCTGGAACTGGAAAGAATACTTCTTGGATTCCGTGCCAAGTTCAAAATTCGCCTTTTCGGTGAGGTAGCTTGCCCACGGATCCGTGTGCTGTTCCACATTCACTTCGAGCGTGCGGGAGGCGCCGGCACTAGCATCAAAGCTCACTTCGTACCACTGGCCTTTTTCGAGATGCAAGTCGTGCTGGATGAGCTGCACCTGATAATTCTGGTCGCCAACGGCGGTGATGTTAAAATTGTACTTGCCGTTTTTCACATCGCCTGTTGCAGCAGCGCTGCCGTGAGTCTGCAAAGTCCAGGCGACATCGGTCGAATCAAAGCCTCCGTTGAAAATGCTATCGCGATCGGTCGGAACTTGAATTGCGGGCGCAAGCGTGGAACCGTCCAAGGAATAATTCTTCACGAAGTTCCAGATTTCGACGCTCGTGTTGACACTGACCGCCTCGTCCATGGAATACCAGTGGCCCTTGCCTGCAATGGTGAGCAAGCGGACTTCGACGTTATCCTTGCAGCCGCTCCAGACTTCGAGAGAGGCGGCAGAACCCGACTTGCTTGATGGATACGGTTTTGTGACTTTGGAACTTGAAGAGCACTTCTGTGCAGAGACCCAGCCCTTGAGGGTATTCACGGTGCTGTTGTAATTTACCACGTCATCGGTGGTGCCGTGCGTATGCATAATCGGCATAGCGCGCTTGGGCGAGTTCACGCCACCGCCACCAGAAACCGGAGCAATGGCCGCAATCTGGTCGCCCATCTTGTTTGCCACATGATAGCTCATCATGCCGCCCATCGAGAATCCCGAAACGTAAACGCGATTCTTGTCGATGCCGTACTTGTTGTACATTTCGTTGATGATGGCTTTGATGAAGTTCAAATCCTTGTCGCCAGAAATATCCCAAGCCTTATTCTGGCCGTTCGGGAATACAACCACAAAACGTGCGGTATCGGCAATCGGCTCCCACTTGGCTGCGTTTTGCTGATACGGGGCATCCTGATTCATGCCGTGCATCTGGATAATGAGCGGGCGGCCCTTTTCGATATTTCTCGGAGCATACACATTCATGGTACGGTTCGTGCCGTTCACATTAATGTTGTCTGCAAATGAAAAAGTGGTGAGACTTGCCAATACGGCAAGAGAAAGGACGCAATGCGCCTTCTTAAAAATTTTACCAAACATACCTCTTACTCCTTGGGACACAAGGCCCAATTGTATGACTATAAGATATATTCGGGAGGGGGAGAGTGTCAGCGCGAGGCGTTATTTTTCATTGCGATTTGTCAATAAGTATTCAGTCAAATAGATAATCAAAGAATACACCTATAGAATAGGACTTCACATCATTACTATAATCAGACATATGAAGCCCATCCATACGCTGGATTAAACCGACACGATAATGATCTTTTATTACATAACCGCCAGAAAAAAACATTGACCCACTATAATCAACCCTCACAAATTCACCCGATGTCGTCTTTTTACCATCCAGTTCGCCACCAAAGAAGAATGGACGTCCATAAGAACCACCAGCACCAAAGACAAAATCCCTTATATGAACGCCAAGCCCCAAACGAAAGTACGGATTAAAATACGATATACTCCCTGTATGTCCGGCTCGATCCCAAGACCATCCATTACGTTCAAACACAATCGCAGGAGATAAAGAAAGCCATCGTATAGGACGAAACTCCCATCCCCCTAACACCTGAATATTCCCATTCCCACAAAATTCAGCGGTTTTTCTTATCTTCGAATAAGCAATAATTCCACCAGCAAAAAAGCGAGACTTATATTCACTAGCAAAAGCAAGCAACGGGAACAGCAAAATCAACAATAACTTTTTCATCGTCTCCACCCTATTTCAGCCAAAAATTATCACAAGCTTTTTTATCATTCGTTCGCGAAAACTTTCTATTCTGTTCAGAATAAAAGCCCATCAATCCATACTTATCTTCGTATTTCAAATAACCAAAACGAAGGCCTCTCAATTTGCGATCCACTAAACGGATTTCTGAATTACTTTCAAGATCAAAATTTTTATTAGCAGTTTCGCTATCAGATGGAACAACTACATTTCTTTTTGACGAATGAAAATTCCACTGGGTACCACCGTCGCCAAAAGCATTAACCGAATCCGGCTCTACGGTTCCGTACAAGTCCGCTGAAAAATCAGGAAAATATTCTGAACCAGCAGCATACCTTGCAACATAGGTGAACGAAGCGTCCTTATGAACACAAAATTCGACACATGTTCTGGATGGATAAACAGTTATGTCTTCGCTCCAGATTATATTGATCTCCTTGTGCGTCACATAACGATTTTCCCCGAGATTTTCTGTAGAAAGCCAGCAACCAACAACATCTCGAACACTCGGTGCATAATCCGATTCATCATCAAAGTCATAAATAGAACAGCCACAAAGAAGCATCATTTCTAGCATGCACAATTTTCTCAGAAACACGACAAAGTTTATATTCATGTTGTAACCTTTATTTTATAAAGTAATCCTAATAAACACGTTTTACAGAACGATTCTTCTTATTTTCCTGTTCAATTTCAATGGTATATTGACCAGCAGGTAACAAAGAATTATCCCAACGAACATCTATTTGTCCCTTTTTAGTATTTGATACAGCCAACCGTTTCACAACAGTAAAAGAACAAATAAAAAACAAAAACAACGTTTCATTCAAAAACAAGCCTCAACAGTTGTTATAAATATACATAAAAAATGTTGCGGGAAAGCAAGCTTTCCGAGATGTGATTCTCGCCTCTTTGGTTGTTCTGGAAATGTGTAATAGGGTGTTAAAGGGTGTTTTAAGAACACCCAAACGACCAGGAAATGGATGTCCGTAAGCTTCGCTTCCGACATTCGCTTCCTGGTCTCGGGGGTGTTTTAAGAACAACCAAAAACGGCTAGAAAATGGATGCTCATAAGCTTCGCTTCTGGCATCCGCTTTCTAGCCTTGGGGGTGTTGGAGGAACTATGAATAAACTATAGAGATTACTTTGTTACGGAGAGGCGGAGGGTGGTGCCGGTGGTGAGGGACTTGACGACATACACGCCGCTTTCCTTCACGAGGTTGTTCACCTTGCTGCGCACATCGAAGTTGCTAGAAGCATCGACGCGACCGACAAACTTACCGTTCAAACCATAGACGCTATAAGACTGCACGCCCTGCACATTATAGCGAACGCCCTTTGTGATGCCGATCGTCTCTTCCGGATCCGTAGCGTTTGCGCCCTTCACGAACGTAAAGTAGTCGATATCAAGCCAAGAACCAACAACCGTAAAGCGGAGCACATGTTCGCCCGCAGGGAGCTTCACATTGGCTTTCACCTTATTGTATTCATCGTAATTATCTTCGCCAGAACTTGCCGCCGGAACAGAGAGTTCTTCGGTAATGTCCTTGCCATCCAAAGAGAGCTTGAAGCTTGAGGTAGAACCCGCTGCAGCAACCGCAGCAAACATGGTGTACTCGCCCGCTTCCTTCACGTCCACGGTATATTCAAGCCAGTCGCCTTCACTGTTGTAGCCGACAATGACGCCAGTTGCCTTCTTGTAAAGGTCTACGCCTGTTCCCTTGCGGTAGTCGCTATCGCCGTGGTTTTCGGAATCGCCGTCATAGTAAGAGGAGCCATCCTTGCCCTTGCCCGGCACGTCAAAGTTTTCAGCTTCAATCTTGCCCGGGATTGCATTGGCAGGGCAGTTTTCGCCTGCGGCACAGAACGGAGTCTGCGGAACAGGTTCAGAACCAGCGCCATCAAGATAAATTTCATCGTTCACATCGGTACCGACCTTGAACCAGTCAAAGTCTGCATAGCCGCCAGCCTGTTTGGTTGCAAAATTGAAGAGACCCCAACGAACACCCACAAACATGTGGAGGTCGTAATTGAGCTTTACATCGCTACCAATCTTTGTCCAAGTGTCGCCATCAGTGCTGTAATAGAAGTATGCGGTACCGCGGTCAATCGGCAAGTCGAAATCGATTCGCAGATAAACCTTGGAACCCGAAATCGACTTGCTTTCCTTCTGGCTTTCACCGTCCTTGTTTCCGGTGTACATCACCACCTTGTAGCTGCCGCTTTCCTTAGCCAGAGCCACAAAACCCTTGTCATCCTGCAAAGCAACGAGACCTGCAAAGTCACCATCCTTCATGCCGGTGCCATCGACTAGCGTACGGCCAGAGCACTTGGGACCAAAGGAGCGCTGGGTCAAAGTATTCTTTGCGTTCACCACGCGAGAATCGGTGCGGCTCGTGGTAATGCGATAGAAGCCCGGATTTGCAGACAAGCTCCAGTTCTTGTTATCAGGGTTATGGTTGAACTGCCATTCGAGAGCAAGTTCGCCAGATTCAAAATCATCGCTGGTCACCATGCCGTAGCCCGGGAGCGGGGATTCCGGCAAGTCAATCGTCGAAGGAGCCTTAGATCCGCTCGTCGGAACCGGCCAACCATCCTTCCATTCCATCGGAACCAAGTGCGACATACGGCCAACCGGACCGGAATCGCGGAACAGGAGGGCATACCACTTGCCATCGGGAGTATCGAAAATGCCACCCTGGGCAACACCGTTATCAGAGAGGAAATACCTTCCGCTGAATCCGGAGAGCAGGCTCTTGGAACGGTAAACAATTTCGCTACGGCTCTTGCCAGCCGGCCAGGAAATCGTGAACAGGTAGTATTCGCCGTTCACCTTTTCCATGTGCGAGCCTTCCTGCTGCACATAGTAGTTAGAAGTTCCAGTCACCTGATTTACGCTCACGCCGCCGAGCTTACCGCTCTTGCCACCGGCCTTCACGCCAGAAGCATCATCGTTCAACTGCACGTAGCTAATCTGGTCGCCACTGCCATAGAACACCCAGACAGTGCCATCATCGTCAAAGAAGAGCGACGGGTCGTGATAGAACGGGAGCTGCACTTCGGACCACGGGCCGTTTTCAACGTCGGCGGTCTTGTACAAATGAGTTTTGCCCGTCGTGTAAGACGGGGTCAGCACGTAGAAAAATCCCTTGTGGTAGCGGATGCTCGATGCCCAGGAGCCCTTACCGTAGGCATCCTTGCCGCCATTCAAATTCTGCTGGTCATTGTTGGCAAGCGTCTGGTAGGCATAACCCACAGTGCGCCACTGCGCCAAATCCGTGCTCTTGAAAACAGGCACGCCAGGCGCAAAGTGCATGGTCGTCGTGACCATGTAATAAGCATCGTCAACACGGACAATGGAAGGGTCCGGGCTATCGACATACATGATCGGGTTATTGACCGATACTGCAAAGCTATTCACAACGGCAAAACCCGCGACAACGGCGGCTGCTTTCGCCATTTTACTAAACAATCCCATAATCACTCCTTTTCCAACCTAACTGGACAAGTCTAACAATCTTAATCTACCCCATTTACATGGTTTTTACCCGCTATTGCGCACCCTTTTCATGGATTTTTTATCAATAGCGCGCCTTTTTGTAAAAATTCCTTTTCGCAATTTTCACAACGCTTTGTTTTTTTTCAAAAAGCAATTTTGACAAAATAAAGCCTCCCCCACCTATATTTTGGATAGGTCTAGCGAATATCATGGGGGATTTGGTTGGACCGGGTGGATGAATAGAGTTTGGAATGTTTAACAATAAAAAGGAGTCGCTATGACCATGTTCAAATCCATGGCATTCGCAGGAACAGTAGCAGCGCTTAGCTCTCTGTCTTTCGCTTGGAGTATCAACGGTACCGTGTCCACAAAGGCAGGACAACCGCTTGAAGGCGTAAAAATCAGTTCCTTCAACTACGCAAATGTTGAAACGACCTCTGCCGCAGACGGCAAATTCAGCCTCGTCTATGACGAAATGGGCCTGCAAGTCGTGCAGTCCGTCAAGGCTTCTGTCCAGTTCAACTACAACGTCATTACCATTTCGGGTATCAAAGCCCAGACCCTTACCGTTTCCGTCATGGATGCTCTCGGCAAGGTCGCGTTCTCCAAGACGCAGCACAATGTCAACGGTTCAATCAGCCTTGACCTGAACAAGACAACAGCCAAGGGTGCAAAGTTCCTCCGCATCAACGCAGACGGAAACCGCGGCACCTACCAGCTCGGCAAGACTGTAACACTCCTCAAGGAAGGCGATCCGCTGCCGACCATCATGTTCGCCAAGGAAGGCTACAACAACCTCTCCTACACGATGAAGAGTTTTACAGAAGAAAACGTCCAGATTACGATGGAAAAGGCTTCTAGCAATCCGACATCCAGCAGCCAGATTGCCGCATCCAGCTCTTCTGCAAAGCCGGAATCATCTAGCACCGTTGCCTCTTCTAGCAGCAAGGCTGACGATGTAATCATCAACTGCGCCGGCAAGGCTTACCAGTCCGGCAACCACAACATGAGCGTGACTGTCGATGGCAAGAAGCGCACCTTCATCATGCACGTGCCGAGCGCCTACAAGGGCGACAAGCCGGTACCTCTCGTTGTGGACTACCATCCGGTTATGGGTAGCGGTCAGGGTCAGCTCAATGGCACGACCTACAAGGCTCAGACAGACCCCGAAGGCGTTATCTCTCTGTACCCCGATGGCACGAAGTCTGCTGACTCCAGAAAGATGGGTCCGGGTTGGAACGTTGGTCCTTGCTGCTCCGACGATGA
>Ga0310695_10001477_pt1 | contig 55288 bp, 50 predicted proteins | sample RumenRJG_04DNA_FD_203882 | JGI IMG/M metagenome (GOLD analysis project Ga0310695, IMG submission 203882) | Bovine rumen microbial communities from Lethbridge, Alberta, Canada - RJG_04 (v2) (version 2) | ecosystem: Host-associated > Mammals > Digestive system > Stomach > Rumen | place: Canada...
CAACCTCTGATTAGTTTCTTTGAAGTTATTCTTCGCAACCAGCTTCATTATGCCATAGCTAAGCACTTCGGTGATGTACAGTGGCTGATAAACCAGAAGAATGGGTTTATGTCAGACCCTTCGCTTACTCACGTTGTCAAGAAAACAGGGAAGACCAAGACGAATGATTTCTTGAAAAAAGAGGTTGAGAAATCAGAAAAGACGTTACTGGGGAAAAAGCGTAACGTGACTGCAGGAAGGGTGATAGCGGAATTGAATCTTGGTTTTTGGAACAGTCTGTATGAGACTCACCACTACGCCTTATTGCAGGGCGTACCTTGCACAATATTCAGAGGACTGCCTACAGGCTATGGACGAAAAGAGATAAATGCCATCATCCAGGATATTAGAATTATGAGGAACAGGGTGAGCCACAATGAACCTCTCTGTTTTGATAACAGGCAGTTTGACATGACGTATGTGAAGCAAATGTATGTTTTGATCAGCGATTTCTTTACGTGGATTAACCCGAATATCATTCCGACAATGGCCCAAGAGGCTTTGGATAACGTTCAAGCAGAGATTGCCAAAACCGAAGCCATCATCAATTCATAAGATCTCGTCGTCAAGCGTACATCAGTAAAAAGCATGCGCTCGAGGATCAAATGAAGGGAGAGGCAAAGTTTTTCGCTTCGCTCAAGGAAACTTCGGAAAAACGGCACGAAAAAGCCCTCGGCAAAGCCCGGAACCAAAGGTCGCTGGCCAAAGGGAAAAGCAAATCGGGTGCCGAGGGTGAAAGTCTTAAACTACTTAAAGAAAGTGGCGCTATTTTTTCGCTTCGAACGTGATATCCTTGCGCCTGCCCTGCCATTGCGACGAGGGCGAGCATCATCGTAATAATACTTTTCTTGTTCATATTCGTTTACTTCCTCAGTTTGCCTTTGCTCTCAAGATACTTTGTGAAGGTCTCCCATTGGACGGCATTCTTCTTAATGTTGGCCTGCGTGCGCTCGTCGTTGATGAACTGTGCTGGGTAGCAGTCGTGCAGGTAGTAGCGTGGGTTGCCCTCGTCCTCGCCAATCGTGGAATAGTGCAGAACAAGGTCGTAGAAGATGCGACTGTCTAAGTCGGATACGAAACGGCTGACCTCGAACAAGACGTTCTCGCCAATGCGGAACTCCAACCCCTCCTTATGATAGTTCTTCTTCAACTTCATGTAAAGCAGCTCGCCCTGCTTCTTAAAGCGGATTTCGCGGGTGCTAACATTGAACCACTCGATGTCGTCCTCGGTGAAGAGGGTGTCGATGACGGCAGTCGCGCCCCTTGTCTCGCTACTCGTTTCGCAGGCGAAGAACTTAATCTGCTCCTCGGGACAAACAGTAAAGGGCTTATCTTGTTCACCATCATTGCTGCTGCAAGAGGCGAGGGAGAAAGCAGCAGGCATCATAAATGCAATTCTCCAGAGTTTCATTGTTTTCATTACTTTTCTAATTTATTTTGTTGTTTGATGATTTATTTTCGAAATATTTTCATACCTTTGGCTTCACCGAAGTTACTTTGTCTCGGAAATAAAAGAAAAACGAGTTTTCCTTTTGTATTTCACTCAACTTTTTGTAACTTTGTCGCGGAAATCATTTAAACGGTATGGACTATGACATTCTTAAATCAGTTTCACAAGGAAGTGACGGAGCGCAAGATGCGGAAAATAGCCGAATCGCAGCTGTCGCCGATGAGCTCCGCCGACTTTGCCAACTACATGAAGCGCAATCTGGAACTGGCCAAGCACATGTGACACCCTTATTATGATTGACACCTACATGGCCGCCCTCGGTTTCGAGAAAGCGGACGGCGAGGGTCGCTTCTCCAACGGAAGTTTTCTCGTCTGGGATGTCATTCCCCGCAACGTCCTTGTTGACCGCGATGGTGACATCTTCGTCGTCGATGCGGAAATCAAACGCATTTGATATACCCGCCATTGCGACGAGGGTGAGCATCATTGTAATAATACTTTTCTTGTTCATTTCGTTTTAGAGATAATTACTTTGATTATTGTCCTTTGCTGATACCGCCTACGACATCATCATTCTCAATCGTTGTCTCGGTTTTCTTGACGCTGGCTTTGAGTTTGCCGAAGCGATAGGAAAGGCTGATTTGGAATCTGCGCCCCAGGTAATCGTTCTTTCTGACTCCTGTATAATCACCCTGATTGGTGACAGACTCGTTATGGTAATACTTGTTGAAGGGCATATTGGCAGAGAGGCGTAATGTCAGACGGTCTTCCTTGAGGAAGGAGCGTTGCAAGGCAGCACTATAGCTGAACCAAGAACTGGAATAGTCATAGACATCATAAGCTTCATGACCAATCTGTCCGTAGCTACTAATGGTCAGCCTCAGTTTCCATGGAAGTTTCTGTGTTAAGGATGCATAATAGAATCCACTCCAAACGGAATTCTCTAATTGCAGACTGGGATTCTTATAACAGTCATGGCGGACATTTCCGTTGAATACAACGGTTGTCTTGTTAAAAGGCTGCCATTGCAGATAGGTTTCTACGTCATAACGGCGTAAGCGTTCGATATTATCGTAGGTGCAGTAGATTTTGTTGTTCTTGACATAACGATAATCGGTAATACCACCATTGTAAAATCGATACATAGGTGCCAGTTGTAATGTCAGACGGGGCGAGACATACATATATAATAAGGTTAGGGACTGTTGATGCGAACTGGTCAGATGGTCGTTTCCGAAGTTAACCCCTTCAGGACTTTCAGAGACAGCGGGATTCAGATAGGAAATACCAGGACGGGAGATGCTGGTGGTGTAGTTCAGTTTCAGTGAGTTGGCATCGTTAATCTGATACTTGATGCTGGCCTGAGGTACCCAGTCGTTCAACTGGTCACTAAAGTCTGTACTCTTACCATCAGGATAATGAGCCTTCATATAACTGTATTCATAGCGTAATCCTGCACGGGCAGACCATTTGCCTAATGTCAGATGATAGTCAGTATATACGGCTGCCACCTGTGTGGTATGTTCAAACTCTGTATCAAAAGACGGTGGCTGAGGAGACTGGATAAATGACTGAGTCGAATGACTGTTGTTGTGACGCTCGATATACTTTCCGCCTACTTCTAACTTATGTCCTTTCCAGAGCGGCCTGACATAGTCTGCCTGAAAGGTGTGCTCCGTAAAGTTCTCCTTGCTGTTGATAAGATAGCCTGTATAACTGAAAGGGTTACCGACTGTCTCAGTAAAATTACTTTCCTGTTCTGTACGCTGACGAGTAAGGGCAAGCATATAGGATAAAGTCAGTTTCTCGCCTTCACGTTTGGTCTTGTGTTCATAATCCATTCGTCCATTCCATGAATGATGTTTGTAGCCAGGCATCCAGTAATACTCGTTATAACTATAGAGAGGTTGCAGATTGGCATCGTACATGGTTGTCGGGCCACCGCCCTGAACATTGACCTTATAAAAATAGCCACCGAATGAGGCTGATATCAGATTGAGTGTATCAACATCATAACTGGCACTAAGATCTGTATAGAAGACATCGCCAGGGTTAGAGCCTTCCGAATGTGATTTCAACGTTCTGCCTGATTCCAGATAGGTTCGTTCCGTATCTCGGATACTCTCGGAACTCTTTTCCGTCATCTTGTTATAGCCGGCATCAATGGAGAAAATAGCCTTGCCGATTTGCGTTGTCATGTTTCCGCTGACACTGGGTGCTTTAGTTGTGTCATAAGAAAAGTTTAGCCCTCCAGTGACACCATTAAAGCTACGACCATCCATCATAACGATGTTCAGGATGGCATTCACGCCCTCGGCATCTTCACGTGCTCCTGGGTCAGTAATCACTTCAATACGCTTCACCATGGAGGCGGGCATGGACTTCAGAATCTCCTTGGCGTTTTGGGTAAGGCTGGGATCAAGGTGACCGTTCTTGTATATCTTAAAACTGCTGTTTCCTTTAACCTTTATATTATCTTCACCATCAACGGTTATCATTGGCACCTTGCGCAACATATCAAGCACGGTTTGTGTTTTTGACTCTTCATCAGCCTGGACATCATAGCCTACGCGGTCGATGTCTTGTTTAATCAATTGGCGTTGAGCCTTAACGGTTACGCCTTCTAACTCCTGATTCCAGGTAATGGAGTTGTTTTGATCCATTGTGCTGTCGGTCTGTGCCAACCCGATTGTTGCTATCGAAAACGTGACTAGCAGGAGAAGAAATCTTCTGTTGAATTTCATCTTATTCATAATGATTATTGTTTTTTGATTGCAAAGTTAAAGCAATCAACACAAAAAAGCCCTCGGCAAAACCCGGAAATCGGGTGCCGAGGGCGAAAATATGAAACTAGTTTCAGAGTTTTTCTACTGCAGGGTCTCGAAAGTGATGTCTTTGCGGATTTTGGAGAGCATCTGAGGAGTGATGCAGAGGGGATAGCGTAGTTAGAATATCGACTCAACAATTTTGTCGACAATCTCGTCGAAGTATTTCTGCTTGATACTGCCAAGGCGACGCTGTACGTCGCGCTCGATATTGCCGGTAATAATCTGGCACTTCACGAGACTAGGCTTCGAGAAGGTGAAGCCGTCGGGAAAGAGGAAGCTGACCTCTACGATGTCTCTCTGGTGGTACTTCATAGGTAGCGTGCAATGATGGGAGACATGGACTTGCGGGAGTGCTCAAGAGCGGCATCCCTGAGTTCGCGATGAGCCTGCAGCTGTTCGGGGGTAGGCTCATCGGCCTTGATTTCCTTTTGGACGAACAGCCCTGTGGCCAGCAGTGCGGCGAGCTTGCGCCGTGCCAGCGCATTGCTTTGATTATACTCTAAAGTTACTGTGCACATAATAAAATTTGCTCTAGATTGTTATAACGACTGCAAAGATACGAACTTTCTTGGAATATTCAAGTAATTATCTCAAAAAAAACGCATGTATCACGAGACACATGATTGCATAGTTAAAACAAACGGCACAAAAAAGCCCTCGGCAAAGCCCGGAACCAAAGGTCGCTGGCCGAAGGGAAAGGCAAATCGAATGCCGAGGACGTAAATATGAAACTATTTTCAGAGTTTTGCTACTGCCTGGTCTCGAAAGTGATGTCTTTGCGGATTTTTGATAGCATCTGAGGAGTGATGCAGAGGAAAGAAGAAATAGCATTGAGCGGCAAGTGCTGTACGATGCTGGGACAACGCTGAAGCATAAAAGAACGTTAAATATATCGTTTTTCGATAATTTTTTATTGAAAAAGTTTGGCGGTTCGAAAAATAGTATCTACTTTTGCACATCGATAAACGATAAATAATCAACTTTAAACAATAAAAGTCATGAGTAAAACATCTGTTTCTAAGAATTTGAAATCGGCAATCGGACTTGTCATCTTTTTCGCTATTTTCTGTGGTAGTAGTATCTATTGTATGTTTGACGACTATGGACGTATGCAGGTTGCCACGTCGGGCTATGACTATTGTAGCGCCCTATGCCATTTCACCGAGAATGCCGGTTATGCGTTTTTAGCCATGGTGGCAGGTCTGGTGTGTCACCTCATCTACGACAAAAAGAAGTATTCCCAGTGGATCATCCGTCTGTATTACCTCTGGGGTGTGTCTATCCTCATTTATTTCTGTATCGCAGGATACGTATTCAATTATGTCGTCGGCCACGTTGAAGTAGAACACATGAAGGATCTGTGTTCATTGGCCAAGCATGTCTTGTTGGGGCCTGGTGTCTTCATCATTGGAGGTTACTTTATTGTACCCAGGATTCTGAAGGACATGCAGAAACTGAAGGAAGAACAAGAGCTGACCATCTAAAAACGACACAGTGTATGGGACGTATCGTTGTTAATCTCGATGTAGAAATGGCCAAGCGGAAGATTTCTCTTGGTGAGTTGGCAGAGCGTATCGATCTGACGCAAGCCAACCTATCGATACTCAAGACGGGCAAGGCGCGAGCCATCCGTTTCACAACGCTGGAGGCTATCTGCCGCGAGCTGCAATGCCAGCCTGGTGACATATTGGAGTATCGCGAAGAGTGATAGGGCGGCTGGTACTCGAACTAAATATTGGGGAGTGCTGTTGTTTTTGAGTAATTTATTTTGCTATTTGAAATATAATGATTATCTTTGCCGAAAACTTAAAGGAAATATTACTATGGGAAAAAAGAATGGAGGAAAGCGCTTGTCGAAGCGCGCTGTGGCCGACGCCCTGCAAGGACTGTTCACGGCCAGCCCTAACGAGACTTTTTCGTTGAAACAGATTTTCCGCCAGCTGAAGCTAACGACACATCCGGCGAAGATGCTGGCCATCGACGTTCTCGACGAGATGTGCTGGGACGACTACCTGTCGAAGGTGGGCGAGGGTCAGTATCGCATAAACACCAAGGGACAGGTGCAGGAGGGTACGTTCATCCGCAAGGCGAATGGCAAGAACACGTTCCTGCCCGACGGCGGCGGCACGCCCATCTTCGTGTCGGAGCGCAACTCAATGTTTGCCCTGAACGGCGACCGCGTGCGCATCGCCATGATGGCCCGTCGCGAGAAGCATATCAAAGAGGCCATGGTGACAGAGATACTGAGCCATAAGACCGACCAAGCGGTGGGTAAGCTGAAGGTGGAGAAGGACTTTGCTTTCCTCATCACCGAGGGTAACATCTTCGTACACGACATCCTGATTCCGAAGAAGAAGCTGAAGGGTGGCAAAGACGGTGAGAAGGCTGTGGTGAAGATTACACAGTGGCCGTCGAAGGAGTCGAAGAACATTGTCGGCGAGGTCATCGACGTCTTAGGCAAAGAGGGCGACAACAACGTTGAGATGCACGCCATCCTGGCACAGTACGGACTGCCCTACAAATATCCGAAGAACGTGGAGGAGGCTGCCGAGAAGATTGAGCCAGGCATCACGGAAGAGGAAATCAGCCGCCGTGAGGACTTCCGCGACGTCTTCACCTGTACTATCGACCCGAAGGACGCCAAAGACTTTGATGACGCGCTGTCAATCAGAGTAGCCCCCCCTTCGGCCCCCGAGGGGGCTACAGATGCCGGTAAACCCAGACGCATAGCTAATGAAGCCCCCTCGGGGGCAGTAGGGGGGGCTCGTCTTTATGAGGTCGGCGTCCATATTGCCGACGTCAGCCACTACGTCAAGGAGAACAGCATCATCGACAAGGAGGCCCAGAAGCGTGCTACGAGTGTCTATCTCGTCGACCGCACCATCCCGATGCTGCCCGAGCGCCTTTGTAACTTCATCTGCTCGCTGCGACCCGACGAGGAGAAGCTGTGCTATTCGGTCATCTTCATCTTGGACGAGGAAGCCAACATCAAGGACTTCCATATCGCACACACCGTCATCAAGAGTAACCGCCGCTACGCCTACGAGGAAGTGCAAGCCATTCTGGAAATGAAGAATGAGAAAGGAGGAATGAGAAATGACGAGCCTTATGCTAAGGAGCTGCGTACGCTCGACAAGATGGCTAAGGCCCTCCGCGAGCGCCGCTTCAAGAATGGTGCCGTGAAGTTCGACCGCGAGGAACTGCACTTCGACATCGACGAGACGGGAAAGCCCACGCGTGCCTACTTCAAGAAGTCGAACGATGCCACCCAGCTCATCGAGGAGTTCATGCTACTGGCCAACCGCACCGTCGCCGAGAGTATAGGAAAGAGGAAAGAGGAAAGAGGAGAGAGGAGAGAGAGTACCCAGAAGACCAAGGCCAAGACCTTCGTCTACCGCGTCCACGACCAGCCCGACCCGCAGAAGTTGGAGTCGCTGCGCCAAGTGGTGGCTCCGTTCGGCTACAAGCTGAAGACCAGCGGTACGAAGGGTGCCATCTCGCGCTCGCTGAATGCCCTGATGGACGAGGCAACGGGCAGCAAGGAGCAGAAGCTGATAGAGACCGTCGCCCTGCGTGCCATGATGAAGGCGAAGTATTCGACCCACAACATCGGCCACTACGGACTGGCCTTCGACTACTATACCCACTTCACCTCGCCCATCCGCCGCTATCCCGACACGATGGTACACCGTCTGCTGACGCGCTATCAGGGAGGTGGACGCTCGGCCAACCAGGATCATTATGAGGAGCTGTGCGAGCATTCCAGCGAGATGGAGCAGACGGCCCAGAACGCCGAGCGCGACTCTATCAAGTACAAGATGGTGGAGTTTATGGGCGACAAGATTGGCGAAGTGTTCGACGGCCACATCTCGGGCATCCAGTCGTACGGCATCTACGTCGAGATTGACGAGAACCACTGCGAGGGAATGGTACCTATGCACGACCTGCGTGGCGACTACTACGAGTTCGACGAGGCTCACTACTGCCTGATCGGGCGCCGGCACCATTCGAAGTACCAGTTAGGCGATCCCATCCGCATCAAAGTAGCACGCGCCAACCTCGAGAAGCGTCAGCTGGACTTCACCCTGGCCGATGACGAATAACAGCCAGCACCGCCTCCTGCGGTCAGCACCTTTGCTGATGCCAGCAGTGGCTCTTGTCGGAGGCATTGTGGCAGGCCAATACGTAGAGCCGTCTACGTGTTGGCTGCTGTTTTTTGGTTTATTTCTTACGGCTATTGCGCTCTACCGCTTTTCGCGTAGCCAGTCGGTCATGCTGCTGCTGACGGTCGCCGCTTTGGGTGCTGTGCGTTCTTCAACGGTCAGACAGCAGCATGAGCAGGTTACGTGGCCCGACGCCACCGTCAGCTACGAGGCCGTCGTCGTGTCAGAGCCTGTAGCGAAGCCAAAGACGACGGCTGTCGACATAATCATCGTCGGCGACGGGCGGAAGGTGAAAGCCTATATAGCACGCGACTCAGCCAGTAGCCTACTGGCCATTGGTCAGCGGCTGCAGCTCTGTTCGCACATCGAGCGTAACCACGACTGGCATCAGGGCACGTTCGACTATCGTCGTTATTTAGAGGTACACGGCTTTGCCGGACAGACTTTTGTGCGTCAGGGCGATTGGCAGCGGCTAACGGATTCGTGGGAGGGACTGCCGGTCTGGCAGCGGCTGAGGCTCCATTTCCTCTGCTATCGTCACTCTCTGTTAGAGCGCTATCGGGCGATGGGGATTGACGATGAGGCGTATGCGGTGGTGGCGGCGATGACCTTAGGCGACAAGTCGGCCATGAGCCGCGAGTTGCGCGACGTCTATGCCGTCAGCGGGGCGTCGCACGTGCTGGCACTCAGCGGTCTGCATTTAGGTATTATCTATATGTTACTGTCGCTGTTGGTGATGGGACGTCGGTGGCGTTTCGTCACACAGCTGTCAGCCGTAGCTGGCATCTGGGCTTTCGCCTTACTCGTGGGACTGCCGTCGAGTGTGGTACGTGCGGCGGTGATGATCAGCGTCTATGCCCTGCTGTCGCTGGTACATCGTGGCCGTCCGTCGCTCAATGCGCTATCGTTGGCCGCCCTCGTCATCCTCATTGTCAGTCCGTATAGTCTCTATGACGTGGGCTTCCAACTGTCGTTTGCGGCTATGTTGGCCATCGTGACGATTCAGCCGCTGTTGGAGGGAATGGTGTCGCGCGAATGGCTGTTCGACCACAGTGTGCTGCGCTGGTTGTGGGGACTCGCCACCATCTCCGTGGCTGCACAGGTGGGTACGGCACCGCTCGTGGCTTATTATTTCGGGCGTTTCTCCACCTATTTCCTGTTGACCAACTTCGTGGTTATTCCCGCTACGACGCTGATACTCTATCTGGCACTGGCAGCGCTCATCACTATTCATTATACTATATTCTTTAGCGAAGCGCTATTAATGGTGGTAGGCTGGCTCAACTCGGCATTGACGCTGATAGCTGTCCGCCTGCCTTGTCGCAGTATTGAGGGGCTGCGCCCTTCTATGCTTCAGACCGCTATGGTCTATGTCATTATTATTTCGTTGTACCAAATCATCATCAGGTATGATAAGCACCTTTGACCTGCTACTGTTGTCCGTTGCCTTAGCAATGGACTGTTTCACCGTCAGTCTGATGAGTGGCGTTATGCTGCGTCGGGCTCTCACCGCTGCCATCCTGCGTATGGCGCTGCTCTTCGGCGTGTTCCAGGCAGCTATGCCGTTAGTGGGCTGGTTGGGCACGGCTCATTTCAGCCAGTACTTAGAAGCCGTCGACCACTGGATAGCCTTCGGACTGTTGGCATTTATCGGCGGTAAGATGATTAAGGAGTCGTTCGACGACGACGACAGTCAGCCGTCGTTCAATCCGCTCCGCCTGCGCACACAGCTGCTCCTGGCCGTCGCCACGAGCATCGACGCACTGGCCGTAGGCATCTCCATGGCCTGCTTGGGCTACGACCACATAACGGCACTGACGCTGCCCCTCGTGATGATTGGGACAGCGTCAGTGGTGTTGAGTATTGCGGGCTACTGGCTCGGCGTCCGCTTCGGCCGCATCGTGGCACGGCGGATAAAGCCCGAACTGATAGGTGGCCTTGTGCTGGTGTTTATCGGCATCAAGGTGCTATTGTCACATATATCCTAACCAGCGCAGGATGTCGTTGAGGTTGGCGACAACCATCAGCAGGATGAGGATGCCGAAACCAACGTACTCGGCGCGAATCATGAACTTCTCAGAGGGCTTGCGGCGCGTGAAGACCTCGTAGAGCAGGAACAGCACGTGACCACCGTCGAGGGCGGGGATGGGCAGGATGTTCATGAAGGCGAGGATGATGCTGAGGAAGGCGGTCATCTTCCAGAACATATACCAGTCCCACATCGGCGGGAACAGGCTTCCGATGGCTCCGAAACCACCGAGCGACTTGGCACCGTCGGCAGTGAACACGTACTTCATGTCGTCGACATAGCTTGCCAGTACGTTCCAGCCGTACTTCACGCCGGCGGGGATACTTTCGAAGAAGCTGTACTCGCGAGTGTAGGGCTTGTAAATGCCGGCTATGGTCTGGCAGAGGAAGCCCAGCTTGAGCTCCGGCGTCAGGATGACGTTGGCGGTGTCGGTCTGCTCGCCACGAGCGAAGACGATGGTGGCGTTGCGCACCTTCATACTGTCCTCGCTGGTCTTAGCCACAGCCAGCACATCGCTGAGGCGGGCTATGCGGTCAGTGAACTCGTTGTAAGAGTCAACGGGCGAACCGTTGATGCCCACGATGCGGTCGCCCTTCTGCAGACCGACGGTGGCGGCAGGCGATTCAGGCAGCACGCTATCGATGACAGCGGGAATGAGCGGACGGACAAACGACGGGTCGGCCTTGAGCATACCTAACAGGTTGAGGTCGCCGGGCAGACTGATAGACATGGGCTTGCCGTCACGTATAACGTCGACACGGTGAGCCTCGCTAATGTCGCGGTAGAGGTCGGCAGAGAAGTCCTTGAAAGCGCCGTTCTCCGTGCCTATCAGGATATCGCCATCCTTGAAGCCGAGAGCCTTAGCCTCGCTGTTGAACTTCATGCCGAGGGTCATGTCCTTCACGGGCACGTAGGTGTCGCCCCAGTGGAACAGAATCATCGAGTAGATAAACAGGGCCAGCAGGAAGTTCACCAGCACGCCGCCAATCATGATGAGCAGGCGCTGCCAGGCGGGCTTGGCACGGAACTCCCACGGCTGTTCGGGCTGTTTCATCTGCTCCGTGTCGAAGCTCTCGTCAATCATACCCGAGATCTTGCAGTAGCCGCCGAGCGGCAGCCAGCCGATGCCGTACTGCGTATCGCTGTTCTTGGGCTTGAACTTAAAGAGCGAGCCGTCCCACTTCCAGATGCTGGGGTCGAAGAACAGGTAGAACTTGTCGACGCGCACGCCGAATAGTTTCGAGAAGAAGAAGTGACCGCCCTCGTGGAGGAGTACCAGCAGCGAGATGGCCAGCATAAACTGTAACAGTCTGATCAGAAATATTTCCATTGGTTGTTAAATCGTTTTTTCGTTTATTCGTTTAATCGTTTAATCGCCTTTTCTAAAGCAGCTCGGCGGCTATGCGGCGGGCCTCGGCGTCGGTCTTGACGTATGTGTCGTAGTCGGGATTCTTGTCGAATGTCGCACGGGCCATTGTCTCGGCAATGATGTCGCCCATCTGCAGGAAACGGCAGCGGTCCTCTAAGAAGGCGCGGTTCACCACCTCATTGGCAGCGTTGACGATACACGGCATGTTGCCGCCCTTGTCGATAGCCTCGAAAGCCAGGGCCAGACAGCGGAACTTGTTCAGGTCGGGCTCGAAGAACTCCAGCTTCTGAGCTTGGAACAGGTCGAGACGCTCACCGCTCAGTGGCAGACGGCGAGGGAACGAGAAAGCATACTGGATAGGCAACCGCATGTCGGGCACGCCGAGCTGTGCCTTCACCGAACCGTCATGGAACTGTACGGCGCTGTGAACGATGCTCTGCGGATGGACGAGCACCTGTATCTGCTGGGCGTCGACGCCGAAGAGCCATTTTGCCTCGATCACCTCGAAACCCTTGTTCATCATCGATGCCGAGTCGATGGTAATCTTAGCACCCATATCCCACGTCGGATGGCGCAGGGCGTCGGCCTTGGTCACCGTGGCTATCTCCTCCAGCGTCTTCAGACGGAACGGACCGCCGGAGGCCGTCAGCAGGATTTTCTCTATTGGGTTCTCGTCCTCGCCAACCAGACTCTGGAAGATGGCTGAGTGCTCGCTATCGACAGGCAGGATGGGGGTGTGGTACTGCTGAGCCAACTGCAATATCAGCTCGCCAGCCACCACCAACGTCTCCTTATTAGCCAGGGCGATGGCCTTGCCCGCCTTGATGGCGTGAATCGTGGGCGACAGTCCGGCAAAGCCCACCATCGCCGTCAGTACCATATTAATAGGTTCGGCCTCGACTATCTCGTCGAGCGCCTGAGCTCCTGCATAGACCTTCACGTCGGGCAGGTCGTTCATCAGTCTCTTCAGCTCGTCGTAACGTGCCTCGTTGGCTATCACCACGGCTGCCGGACGGAATTTATGTGCCTGCTCTGCCAGCAGTTCCACCTTGTTGTTGGCCGTCAGGCAATACACCTCATAGAGGTCAGAGTGCTCCTCAATCACCTCCAATGCCTGAGTGCCTATCGACCCCGTAGAGCCGAGAATGGCAATCTCTCGTTTTTGTTTCATGAAACTCTTTCTTCGAAAATCGGCTGCAAAGTTACATAAAAATGAGAGAAAAGCCAAATTTATTTGAGTTTTTCCGAATGCACTGTAAGTTCGGCGAAGCCAGAGTTACGAAAAGTCGAGAGCAGAACAAAAGATTTTAATCTTTTTTATGCCGAGACGGACTAAGTTCGCGGTCAAAGACCTCAAAGTTACATAAAAATGAGAGAAAAGCCAAATTTATTTGAGTTTTTCCGAGTGCCCAGGACTCGAAACTTGTTTCGCTTGGCTCGTCCAAGAAAGCGTCCTTTTAGGCCGAGCGAACGCTAATCGTTTCTTAAAAACACTTGCCAGCGCAAGAATTCGGCCTGTAATATGCCATCTAAAGTGACTATGCATAAACCTCTTCTTCTTTATGCACCACTTCTAATATTGGAGCATTAAGAGCCTGTTCAATAGACACAAGCGTGTCGATAGTAAAATTATGCGTGCCTCGCATCCATTTACTAATTTCGGCCTCTTTCTTACCCAGCTGCAAGGCCAAATCTTTCTGCTTTAGACCCTTTTCCGTCAATATCTCATGAATACGGTCCGCTATTTGGAACGACAGCTCCACTCTTTCTCTCACCTCTGGATTCACCTCCTTGCGACGAGCCTCTATAATACTACTCCTTTTCATTACGTGTAAAGTTTAAATTTCCTATTATTTCTTTGTCAACCAAAACCAACGAGCCATCACTCATACGCGATGATATAAAACGACTCGTATCAATCAAAAGCTTCACATAGGGAGCGAGCTCTTCGCTCTCTTGCCACTTGGCAGTATCCTTAATGCCTCCGTTTCCGAACACCAAAATTTTGTCCGACAATCGCAAACAATACAGGCGCACCTTGTTACCTACGTCTATGGGAATCACACCCACGCCATCGCCATATCTGCCTTCTGGCCGGAAATATCTTTCCAAAGCCCCAGTTTCAGCAATTTTATCCATCCAAGCGATGATGACGTCAATCTCCTCATCATATTCACATCCAATAGGGAATTTCTCAAAGAACGATTCCAATTCTGTCAACTCATTGCCATCTATATGAATGCTGTAGAAGTTCACTTTATCGTACTCTTCAACAAGCTCAATCCTATAATGTTGCTCAGCCATTTCTTAACTTTTAAGTTATTTCGCTGCAAAGATAAGAACTATTTGTGAAACTTCCAAATAATTAACCTAAAATTTAAGTTTTTTCAGCAGAATTACATAAAAAGATTGTGACGAACGAGCGATTTTGGAAGATTCTTTGCAAGCCGCTCGAACTTTGTTCGCTTGGCTTGTCCGAGAAAGCGTCCTTTTAGGCCGAGCGAACGCTAATCGTTTCTTAAAAACACTTGCCAGCGCAAGAATTCGACTTGTAATAAAGGCAAGACGGGGAAGTTCCGCGTTGCACATAAACTACACCCCTCTATGGCACATGATTGAGACATCAGGTTGCAGGAACGGTGTTCGTTGTCTGAAAAAATGCTAATAATCTGGCAGAATTCTTAATTTATGATAATCCCCAAAGGGGTGCCTCGAGTTTTGGGACACCCCTCACATTATATTTGCTGTCGATAACATTATTGTTTAACAAAAAATGAAAGTTATGGAAACAAAGAAACTGTATTTTATGGATTGCCACTTGGCTGGCAGAATGTATCACGATGCCGATGAAGTGTGGGATGACCTGAAGGTTGGCACCATCTTGAGGTTGGAGCGTGACAAGGACAACCGTCATGATGTGAATGCCGTGATGGTAATCTATGAAAAGGATGGCGAGGAGTATAAGATTGGTTACATCCCTCGTGGTGAAAATGAAACGTTGGCCAACTTCCTTGAAATGGGCTGGGACAACATCTTCGAGTGCCGCATCTGCAAAATCAACGAGGAGGCGCACCCTGAGAAGCAGGTACACCTGACCATCAAGATTAAGCGTAACATGAACATTCAGAAGGAGGAATGAACATGGATAAAGTGATTGATTTCGCAATGACCAAACTGTTCCAATTGGCAGAGTATGTATGCAGCAGGTGCTCGTCGGTAGTGGACGAGCCTACTGCAACAAATGAAGTCGAACCAATCATCCATTTCACAAATGAGGATAAGGCTGCGATTAAGCGAGTAAAGAGCGATACTTGCATCCGCTCTTTCGAGCGTCAGCAGTCTCGATTGAAAATCAAGATGGTAGAAGGCGAATTGTTCAAATAATCACCAAACGATTCTACCTTTCCGTAAACAAATTATTTCTTTTGTACAAAAAAGAAAGCCATGGTGAAGAAGAAGAAATATAGGGATGTCAATGCATTGAAATACTCTCCGCTTTATACAGAGAGACGCAATCATCCAACGCCAAATGGAGGTGACTACTCTATTGCTTTTTACTATGATGAGGAGCATAACCCTTGCACTCGCGAGGAGGCATGGTACATCAATATCGTTGAGTACACCGCTGATGGAGAGAAAATCTACGAACATTATGGTTTGACAGAGAGGGGCTCTTACATAGACTCATAAAAAAGCTGAAAAGAAAGTTAACTCATTAGTATTATTCGCATTATTTTTGTACTTTTGCGAAGAAATCTTTAATCCTAAAGAATAACGTAAATGCAGATCATACAATTACAGCAGAACGGTGATGTATACTCCTGCGACATAGTTATTAGCAAGAAGGAATGGCTGGAACTTTTGCAGGATAAAGGTATGCCTGATGAATATAGGGATGCCTTACTGCGATTCTATTATATGCCTGGCCATAGAGGAACATGTACTGCAGTGAGTAATGAGATTGGAGGAAATGCCCAGTCTCTCAATTCCTATATTACAAAGATAGGACAGTTTGTACAGAAGAAACTGAATAGGTTCCAAATCGTTCGCCCTAATGGAAAGCCTTGTTTTTGGATTGTATCCATGTGCGAAGGCAAAGAATTGCCTAATGGTAGTGATGGGACTTTCGAATGGGTTTTAAGACCTGAGTTGGTAGAAGCGATTCATGACTACCTATATTGGTATCTGGTTGAAAAATACAAGGAGGTTAGAAAAGATATTCCTTTGGACGGCGAGAAGTATGATGAAATCTACAAATGGAAGTTGTTGACAGCGAGTGAAGGAAAGACTCCGTTTGAAGTAGTTGCTAATCACGTGGCCCATTCAAATAAACCAGAGTTGGGAGGCTTCACCAATCTGATAGATGCAGTAAGAGACAACAAGGCCCTAAAATATTTGGTCGAAACGAAACCATCTGAGTTGGAAAAGTTTTTGAACCGTCTTGCAGATGAATCTGTTAACTTGAATAAAAGACTGCTGGATTTCAAGAATGCTATGGCAGCATTACTCCCTCCAACGGGTTATAATAGCAAAGCCAATGACGAGCGGACGGCAGCGACCATTCTGACATGTTTGAACCCAGATAAATACACCATCTACAAATATGATGTCTATAAGCTGTTCTGTAAATATCTTGGTGTATCATATAAACCTACTGGCCAATGCTTCGAGCACTTTTTGGAGTTGTTGGCACCGTTATGTGATATTACAAAGAATGATGAACAGGTACAGCAATTGGTGGCGTTATCATTGAAGGGTAAACGGAAGAGTGACCTGCTGTTGGCACAGGATGTACTATGGGTGCTGTTTAGCGAGTTTCCACAAAAGCTTGGCTACCTTCAGTCTTTACTCTGGAGGAAGAAAAAGCGTGTTTGGCTGTGGGGTGGAAATGCTACTATAACAGAACAGAAATCACTTGGTTGTGGCTCATCTACAAACAGCATCAAGGATTTCAGACCATATACTTCAGCTGATTCGCTGAAGAAAGCGTTATTATCTGATAAACCAGACATTGGCAACAGAATACCTGATGCCTATTGGAAGTTTATGAGAGAAGTCTCAGCAGAAGATATTGTCGTTGCATTTGAAACCAAAAAAGAAAATGGCAAACAGTATCATCTGCTTTATGGCTGGGGAACTTTTATTACTGATGTCTACTATGATGAGGGAAATGACAATCCTATGCGTAGGGAAGTTGAGTGGCATTTGCCCTTCCTTGATGTGCCGATAGAAGACAGGACGATGGGAGATAGTTTATTCTTTCAAGGCACAACGGAAAAGCAAGCGAACAGGATTATTGAATTATTGAACATTAACTCAGAGAAAAAAATGGAGTCGAAATATCAGAAGTACATTGACCTGCTGGAAACAAACAAGAACCTGATACTTACAGGCGCGCCAGGAACAGGTAAAACTTATATGGCAAAGGCTATAGCAGAAGCTATGGGCGCTAAAATGGAATTCGTTCAGTTCCATCCGTCGTATGATTATACGGATTTTGTGGAGGGATTGAGGCCAATTAACGACGATCATGTTGTAGGTTTTGAACGGAAAGATGGTGCATTTAAGGAGTTTTGCGCTGAAGCATTGAATATTCGTGATACAACTAACTTCGATGAATGCATAGATAAACTATTTGATTCCGTTGGTGAAGAAATCTTGTTATTAGAAACTCCTACAGGGAAACAATTTGGATTAAGCCGTAGCGCAAAGGGAAATCTGCGATTGCATACAGGCAAAGAATTAAAAGAAAGTGGTGTCATAACCAAGAAAGACCTTAGAGCAGAATATTCAGGCATACCTACATTCAAATGGTGGAAAGGGTATTATCAAGGAATCGTAACATATCTTACAAATAATTTCAATTTAATTAATTATAGCAATATAATTGAAGATAATACACCTTATGTCTTCATCATTGACGAAATCAACCGAGGCGAAATCTCAAAGATCTTTGGCGAACTATTCTTCTCTATCGATCCTGGCTATCGAGGCGAGAAGGGCAAAGTGAACACCCAATACCAAAATATGATAGAAGATGGTGACGTGTTCAAGAATGGCTTTTATGTCCCTGACAACGTCTACATTATCGGTACGATGAACGATATTGACCGTAGTGTAGAGAGTATGGATTTTGCTATGCGCCGCCGTTTTGCTTGGCAGGAAGTAACGGCTGAGGAAAGCTATGCAAATATGATAGAGAATGATACTGACTTTGTTATTGTCAAAGACGAAATCAAGGCAAGGATGTTCAATCTTAACAAGGCTATCACTGAGACAGAAGGCTTAGACGAGGCTTATCAGATTGGCGCTGCCTACTTTAGGAAATATCTCGACTATCAAGACAAGGCGAATCCATTCGATTGTTTATGGGAGAATCACCTGAAAGGATTACTCTTTGAGTATCTGCGTGGCAATCGTAGGGCAAAAGAATTATTAGAGAAGTTGCATAAGGCATATAACAAGACGAGCATAGATGAGTAGCCTACCCATACAAACAAGGGATAACTCTGAACGGCATTTGTTAGAGGAGGAATTTTGCCATTTTGATACATTGAAAAAACTGGCAAAGCCAACTATCTCAGACCTACGTCTTGAAGAGCATCCCAATTTGTTGATATTCCCACAAGACTTGGATGTCTATGGAGATAAGATAGGCGATGCCCATATCTTTGAGTTCAAGGGTGATAAGATTGCTACAGGCAACATCATGGGATTTATTGGGTGTGGTAGTACCAAGATTAGCATCAGTTCACGCTTCGCACAAGATAAAGATGACTATTTCCTTCACTATATGCTGCGAAAAGTCTTTGCCGTCAATCTGTTTGATTTGGGGTTCAATTCCGATGAAGAAAGCATCTTCGACTTCCTCATCTACTTGTTCCCAGCATTTCTGAAACGTGCCATGCAGCAGGGCATCTATAAAGAATACCAGACACGGAAATACAATGATGCTAACGTGAAAGGTCGTATAGACGTTTCGCGGCATATCCGACAGAACATTCCGTTTGCTGGTAACATCGCCTATACGACTCGCGAGTATGCCCAAGACAATCACCTTACCCAACTGATTCGGCACACCATAGAATATATAGCCCAGCACCAATTTGCGGGGAATATCCTTTGTAACGATGAAGATACTATGGAAGCCGTTAGTGCGATATGTTCCGCAACGCCTACTTATCAGCGCAATGAACGGCAGAAAGTGATGAATCAGAATCTTCGTCCTATAAGTCACCCCTATTATGGTGAGTATCGCCCACTACAACAACTTTGCCTCCAGATACTTCGACAAGAGGAAATGAAATACGGACGCGATGATGACGAAATTTATGGTGTATTGTTTGATGGTGCATGGTTGTGGGAGGAATATCTTAACACATTCCTTGCAGATGTTGGCTTTGAGCATCCAAGAAACAAAGAAGGTATTGGCCATAAGAGCTTGTTTAAGGATGGCTCCGGTTGGTGTTATCCTGATTTTCTAAGTCCGCAGATGGTGCTCGATGCAAAATACAAATGGTATGACGACTGGAGCAAAGTACAGACAAAAGACTTGCATCAAGTCATTTCGTATATGCATGTTCTGGATTTGAGAAAAGGCGGATTTATTGTGCCTGTAGATTGGAACTCCATGAGATTCCCAAGCAAAACGCTTAAAGGTATGGGAGGTGAAATGTCTATCTATGGTATGAACGTTTGTTCTAATACGGATTCCTTTGCTAAATATGTAGAACACATGAGATCCAGTGAAAACAGCATAACCAATATAATTATTGGTGTCTAACAAATATAATAAGACTCCTATCAAACTTATGTCAATATGAAACCAGCAAAGATTTTCCAGCAGTATATTTGGATTGTGAATACGCTGCGGCAATACAAGAAGTTGTCGCTTGAGCAGCTAAACGAGCTATGGGTGAAGGATCAGGTGATTGGAGGTGAGGCTCTTAACCGAAAATCATTCTTGCGCCATAAGGATGCCATTCTCAACATGTTTGGCATCATCATAGAGTGCGACCTGGAGCATGGCTACAAGTACTATATCAGCAATCCTGAGGTAATCAATGATGACACGATAGAAGGTTGGATGCTTTCTACACTTACTGTGAATACAGTTCTTTCCGACAGTGCTTCTCTCAGGAACCGCATCCTTTTGGAGAACGTTCCTGCTGGAGAAGAATACCTACAGACTATCATACTGGCCCTTAAAACAAACAGACGACTGAACATTACTTACCAGCGATTTGGATGTGAGAGTTATGAGAAAACGGTATCACCTTACGCCTTGAAGCTTTTCCGCCAGCGTTGGTATATTCTGACATATACAGGCAGACACATGGCCACATACGCACTCGACAGAATGCTATCTGTGGAAATCACTGACGAGACATTTGAAATGCCAGCAAACTTCTCACCTGAGGATTATTTCGCAGAATACTATGGCATCACAACAGACGATACGCCTATGGCTCATGTGGTGATTAGAGCATATGGTAATTTACCTAATTATCTGCGAACGCTGCCCTTGCATACTTCACAAAAAGAGACAGAGCATACTGACGAATATACGGATTTCTCATACGACATCCGTCCTTCTGTTGATTTTATACTTGCGTTGATGTCGTATACAGATAGCTTAGAAGTGCTGGAGCCAATGGAGTTGCGTCAGAAGGTCTGTAACAGTTTACAGGCATCACTTGAGAGATATTCAAATAAAAATGTATAACTTTGCAAGCGAAACGAGATATGGAAAATAAGATTACTCAAATAAATGAGTCGGAATATAATTCAATTCTGCGACAGGTTGTCGCAGTTATTGAAAATTCAAAGGCGACGATTGCCAAAAACATCAATATTGGCATCAACAACACGCATTGGATTATTGGAAAGTTGCTCTATGAAAAGAAACTCATCCGTTTCGGTAATAGGACGTAGCCTAAAACGCACTTTTCTGGTATGGTGCATACTGTCCAAATAAGGGGTAGGTATCCTCTCTCCAACTTTAACTATGCGGCTCCTATCCGTCTAAACAAAGTACAAAAGGGACGGACGAGAGGAATACATCACCTTAAATTAGTTAGTATCCAGTCTAATTGTTGGCGGTTGGTGACATCGCTGGTCCAGTGCTCATTGACGGGGGTGATGAGGCTTTCTTTCTCACACTTCAGCAGGTTCCAGACGGCATAGCTCGTGGTGGGCGGACAGGTGTTGTCGTTGTAACCCCACGTCATGTAGGTCTTGGCCTTGATGTAGGGGGCAAAACAGCAGACATCGAAATAGGGCAGCGTCTGCAGGTGCTGTGGGGTGAGGAATCCTTCTTGCTTCGAGAAGTGGGGATAGCCGTGGGTACGACCCTCCTCAGCGGCAGCCGCCATATCGCTGAGTGCGGGGTGGTTGGCCACGCAGAGCGTCACGCGGGGGTCGAGAGCGGCAGCGATGAGCGACAGGGCGCCTCCCTGGCTGCCTCCCTGGGCTATCACGTTCTTCCCATCCCATTCAGGCAACGAACAGAGGAAGTCGATACAGCGCACCAGTCCCAAATAGACGTGCTTCATGTAATAATGCTCGCGACTGTCGATGCCCTGGTAGAGGTAGCCCTTCTCGCGTCCATCGAAGGCTGAGCGCACATCGTTGAAATACGCCTCGGGCATCAGCGGGTTCATACCGTGAATCTCGGTGATGAAACGGATGACGCCGTTCTCAGGGTAGTAGTCGCGCGAGTTGGGCTCCTTGATGGTCTTCACGCCAGCACCCGGTGGACAGAGCACGACGGGGAAGCCCCCTCCAACCTCCCCCGAAGAGGGGAGGCTCCTATGCCACCCCATCCCTCCAACCTCCCCCGATGAGGGGAGGCTCTTTGGCATCATCAGCAGGCCGTAGAGTGCCTGATGCTGACGGTTCAGGTCGATGCGCACAAGGTAGCAGTCGGTCTTGTCAGTGGTGAACTCTGGGCAGGGTGTCTTCGTGAACTTCAGCGGATACTTGGCCGCCTCGTTCAGGTTGTCCTGCCAGAACTGCCAGAAGTCCTTCGGCTCCTGGGTGTAGGGCACTATCTTCTCGGGCGAGAAGCCAATCTTCACGTGGTGCTGGTAGGTGGCGCCGTCGAGCTTCATCGTCAGGCGGATGTCGCGGAAGCAAGGTTTCTTCGCTGTCCCCGCCTTGATGACGGCGCGCCCGTTCTTCAGCGTGACGGTGCCCTTCGTGTCGGCCTCCATCAGGTCGTTGCCGATAGCATACTCCACCACGCCGTCGCGCGGTATGCCGTATTTATAGAACTGCACCTCGACGGTAGCCTGCTCGCCCGTCTTGTAGAGCCAGTCGGCATGGTCGGGAACGGTCACCCACAGGTAGTCGCTGCGATAGGGATAATTTTCTGCATTCAGGCTGGTAAGCCCCAGCAGACACATAAGAATCGTAAGTAGTTGTTTCATTTTTTAATGTAGTAGTTTGTTTGTTGGTGCAAAGTTATAAAATTTTCGCTTTACTTGTCGCAGTATCGCGGAAAAATGTATTATTTCACGAATTTTATGGTTTCTCAAATAAATGTAGTATCTTTGCAACGTCAAAATGTAAGATATGAAAAGACTCCGTTTTTTATCAGCATTACTGTTGTTTGCAGTATCCGCTTTTGGTGATAATAAGCTGACTGAGAACTTCGAGAGCGGTCTGCCCACATCGGCCCCTTCAAGTGAGACGGTAGTAACTCTGGCTTCCGGCCAGTGGAAGATCAAAGGTGCCTGCGGAAAGTCAGACAACAGCAGCCAGCGTCTCGCCATGAGCGGCAATGGCTATGCCGTCACCCCCACCCTCTGTCAGCCCGGCAAAGTCACCTTCAGCCACCGTGCATCGGGCAGCGGCAAGAAACTCAAGGTAGAGAAGTCAACCGACAACGGACAGACGTGGCAAGAGTTAGGCACCGCCACCGTCTCGTCGTCGACACCCTACGGCTCCAGTACCTTCAAGTGCAACTCGCAGGAGGAAGACACCGAGGTACTCATCCGTTTCACATGCATGAGTTCCACTATTTATCTCGACGATATCACCATCACACTGAACAGCGTCAGCCAGCAGCAACCCGACATTGACGACCCGACATACATCACCGACGGTGCGTGGGTTCCCACCAAGCCATTTCCTGCAGCTGTGAAGGAGATATATCTTGCCCCCGACGGTAATCCCAACGGCGATGGAACCTTTGACCGTCCATGGAACGATTTGCAGCAAGCCATCAATGCTGCCACTCCCGGCACACACATTATCTGCCGCGGTGGCACATACTATCCCAAGAAACAGAGCGACGGCAAATATACCGTGCGCATCAAGAAGAGCGGCACGGAGCAGGCACCCATCATCATACGCGCCTATGAGAATGAAAAGCCTGTCTTCGACTTCGTGAACCAGCTGCGCGACCAGATGGTAGGCGACCGCGGCCTGCTCATCACCGGCAACTACTGGTGGCTCTTCGGTCTGCACATCACCCACGCCGCCGACAACGGCATCAAGCTGGAGGGGTCGCACAACCGCATAGAACGCTGCGAGTTCTCGTATAACCTCGACACCGGCCTGCAGCTCGGCTTCGGACATAAGTTCAGCGACACCTTCCCCGGCATCTCCGAGAACGACGGCAGTTACTGTGCCTACAACGATGTCATAGACTGCGACTCGCACCATAACTGCGACTATGACGCCAACTATGGGTCGGATGCCGACGGATTTGCCTGCAAGATGCACAACGGCAAGGGCAACCGCTTCATACGCTGCCGCGCATGGCACAACAGCGACGATGGATGGGATCTCTACGAGACCGACTTCGATGTTGTGCTGGCTGAGTGCTGGCAGTGGGAGTCGGGCAAGGCCGAAGACCATACGTGGGTGAAGGACTACATCACGAAGTCGGGCAACATGTCGTTCTCGGGCAACGGCAACGGCATCAAGCTCGGCGGCAACGGCACGGGCGGCTCGTCGAAGGGCGTACACTATGCCTTCAACTGCATAGCCTTCGGCAACAACGGCAGCTCGTCGGTTAAGGGCTTCGACTGCAACAGCCACAAGGGCGGTCATGTGCTCGTGGGCTGTCTGGCCTTCAATAACAGCTACGACTATATGTTCGAGAGCGGCGGCTCTGACGCCAACACCAAATATTACAACAATGCGTGCCTTGGCCGACAGGAAATCAGCGTAGGCTACGACGACTATAACGCCATTGCCGTCAAGATGTCGAAGAACGGATGGACCAACCACCTCGTCACCAGCATCAGCCAGGACGACTACCTCTCGCTCGACGAGGACGAGGCCATGAAACCACGCGACATCCATGGCGGACTGCCCCGCAAGTTCGCGCGTCTGGCCCACGACAGCCAGATGATTGACGCCGGAAACGCCACGTTCGAAGAGTCGATGGAGGTATGGCAGCAGCTGGTAAGTGACTTCCCCTTCCTGCAGCGTGCCGTCCAGGGCCATGCCCGCGATATCGGTCCATACGAGAGTTCGTACAGTGCCGCCACCGCCATCACCACAGTCAAGGACTCACCTGCCGTCGCTCCATGCAAGAAGGTCATGCGCAACGCACGCATCGTCATAGAGAAAGACGGCCACTACTATAACACCAAAGGACAACGAATCGCTCCATAAATATCACAAAAGGGATTGTTGTGTACTCTGCTGATGATTCGCAAAGGGGCATCGATGCCGCCGCGTTGATACGTGGCGTTTGAGAAAGAGTCGGGCTAAGAAGCCCCCTTCTTGTCTAAGCGGAGGAACAGGCCGGCAAGGATGGTGCCGCTGATAGAGTGCCAGGCGCACGAGATGGCGCAGGGCAGTACGGCGAGGGGCTGGGCGGCGAAGAAGTTGCCGGCAAGGACGGTGGCCAGTCCCGCGTTCTGCATACCTACCTCAATGGAAATGGTGCGTTTCTTGGCTTTCGAGAAGCGTGCCATTTTTCCTGCGGTGTAGCCGAGGAGATAGCCTAACGTGTTGTGGCAGAAGACGACGGCGAACGTCCACAGGAACAGCCAGAGACCGCGGGCAATAAGGTCGTCGTGAACCGTTGAGATGACACCGCCCACGATGCAGGCCAGACAGGTGACGCTCAGGCTGGGCATCAGTGACTGGATGGTTGGGAAGTGCTTGCTTTTCGAATAGGTGTAATTCAGAAAACAGCCGATGGCGACGGGGATAATCGTTACGATAAGAATATTCAGGAACATACCGATGGCATCAATCTCGATGATTTCACCGGCTGTCAGTTCCATCAGTAGCGGCGTCATCACGGGGGCGAGCAGCGTTGAGGCGCAGGTCATGCCTACCGAGAAAGCCACGTCGCCGTGACAGAGATACGACATGATATTGCTCGACACGCCGCCGGGGCAGCAGCCCACGAGGAGTATGCCGAGCGCCAGTGCTGGTTCCAGACGGAATACATGCACCAGCAGGTAAGCCACGCAAGGCATGATGAAGAACTGGGCGCAGGCACCTATCAGTATGTCGAAGGGTCGGCGGGCCAGTATGCGGAAGTCGTCAGTTGTCAGCGTCAGTCCCATCGTCAGCATGATAATGCCGAGGATGACCGTCTGCGTGGTGCCGCGAACCCACATGAAGAGGTTGGGTACGAAGAATGTTATCACGGCGATGGCAATGATAAACAGTGAGGCGTTTCCTGCGAGCCAGCGGCTCAATTTCATCATCGTTTGCATATCTTATTCTGTTTTCGGGCTGCAAAAGTAATAAAAATGTTGGGAAAATGAAAATATCTCGCTTTTTTATTGTACTTTTGCAACCAACCTAAAGCTTCTGGGAAGCAATGACATCAACCTTTATGAATATATGACACCCAAAGAATTACGAAACGAACGATTGGCGGAGCGGATGATCAAGAGTCTGAAGCGTCGCAACATGGAGGCGTTCTACTGTCCGACAGCTAAGGAGGCAGTGGCGCAAGTATCGAAACTGATTGCTGACGGCAGTAGTGTGACGTGGGGCGGCTCAATGACGATCCGCGACATGGGAATCCCGCAGGCGCTGAAGGAGCGTGGCACGTTGGAAGTACTCGATCGCGACGAGGTGACTGACCGTGAGGAGGTGGTGAAGATCTACGAGCGTGCCTTTACGGCTGATGTCTATCTGTCGAGTGCCAACGCCATCAGCGAAGACGGCGTCATCGTGAACATCGATGGTAACGGCAATCGTGTGGCCGCCATTACCTGGGGACCGAAGAAAGTCATCTTTGTCATTGGAATGAACAAGGTGGCGCAGACCGTCGAGGCCGCTTTGGCCCGTGCCCGTTCAACGGCTTCGCCCGTCAATGCTGCCCGTTTCGACATCAAGACACCCTGTCAAGTAGATGGCGTCTGCCACAACTGCAACTCGCCGGAGAGCATTTGCAACTACGTCCATTTCCTGCGCAATTCGCCGCGCGGCCGGCATACCGTGGTGCTCGTTGGTGAGGATTTCGGTTATTAGGCCCTCCTGATTTGTCGTGGCAGTTCTCCACTTTGCCCTCATATCCGGCTGAGCCATATCGTGTCCTCTCATTAGTTGTTTTTCTCATCACGTAAATTTCGTGACGTAAATTACGTGACGAACTTTTCGTGATGCAAAGATAGGTGTTTTTTCGATAGCTTCCAAATTTTTCGGGCATTATTTTTCTACTGACTTTCTTGTTTTGTCAAGAAATGTTGCCTGAAAAAACGTCGTTGGGAAGTTGCAATCTGGAGAGAGGGTGAATTCAGAGGCTTCTGCATTGTTTTGCACAAAAACCATTTCGATTATTTGTGAAATACAATTCTTTTGATTAACTTTGTCGCCATAATACCTATTATAATATGAATGAACTGATAACACAGGTGAATGATGCCGTGTGGAGCTATGTACTGATAGCTGCGCTGGTGGGATGCGGACTGTGGTTTACGTGGAAGACGCGGTTCGTGCAGTTCCGCATGGTGGGCGAGATGTTGCGACTGCTGACAGACTCGGCAGTGGACACCGTAGAATCGCAAGTGAAGGAGAAGGGCGACGCAGAGAAGCGTAAGCATATCTCGTCGTTTCAGGCTTTTGCCGTTTCTGTGGCCACCCGTGTGGGAACGGGCAATCTGGCAGGCGTCGCTTCGGCTATTGCCATTGGTGGTCCTGGCGCGGTGTTCTGGATGTGGGTCATCGCCCTCATTGGTTCGGCAACCGCTTTTGTGGAGTCAACCTTGGCGCAGCTTTTCAAGCAGAAGCACAAGGACTCGTTTATCGGCGGTCCGGCTTACTATATCCAGCGCGGCCTACACCAGCGTTGGATGGCCGTCTTGTTTGCCATCCTCATCACCTGTCAGTTCGGACTGTCGAACAACTCGATTCAGGCCAACACCATCTGCGGCGCTATGCAAGAAGCCTTCGGTTTTTCGCCCGTTTGGGTAGGAGCGGTATTGGCGGCCTTGGGACTGTTTATCGTCTTTGGCGGCATCCAGCGTATCGCCCAAGTCAGCGCTGTGCTGGTGCCCGTGATGGCTATCGGCTACATGTTGTTAGCCATCGTGATTGTTGTGATGAACATTCAGCTTCTGCCTGATGTCTTCAAGATCATCGTGCTCGATGCGTTTGGCATCCAGCAGGTGGCTGGCGGCGGCATTGGTGCTACGATGATGTACGGCATCAAGCGCGGCCTGTTCTCCAACGAGGCCGGCGAGGGTAGTGCGCCCAATGTGGCAGCGACGGCGTCGGTCACCCACCCCGTGAAGCAGGGCCTTATTCAGGCGTTGGGCGTCTTTACCGACACCCTGTTGGTCTGCTCGTGTACGGCCTTCATCATTCTGATTAGCGGACTCTATGCCATGCCTGAGGTCAACGGCATCGCTCTGACGCAGGCTGCATTGGAGTCAAAGATAGGTAGCGCGGGCCCCGTCTTCATCGCCATCGCCATCTTCCTTTTCGCCTTCTCCAGCATCATCGGCAACTATTATTACGGCGAGGCCAACATCCGCTTTATCACGTCAAACACGAAGGTGATGACCGTCTATCGCATCTTCTCGGCAGGCGTGATGGTGGTCTTTGGCTCACTTGCCAGCTTCGAACTCGTCTGGAACATCGTCGACTTCTTCATGGCTTTCCTCACGGCTTGCAACCTGATAGCCATCGTGCTCTTAGGGCGCTATGCCTTCCGCCTGCTCGACGATTACCGTCGTCAGAAGCGGCAGGGCATCAAGGAACCCACGTTCCATCGCAGTCAGATACCCGAACTGGAGAAGGAGTTAGAGTGTTGGGAATAGTCGTGGCGGCTATCATCGCTAAAACGAAAAAAGGGTAACAGTGGAAAGAAACAGGGAGATATACCGGGTGACGCTTGTGGGCGGAGTAGTGAACGTGGTGTTGCTGCTCTTTAAGTTTGTGGCGGGCATCGTCGGCCATAGTGCTGCGATGGTGGCCGACGCTGTCCACTCGTTGTCCGACTTCGTGACCGATGTCATTGTGCTGGTGTTTGTACATATCAGCGGCAAACCGCAGGACAAGTCACACGACTATGGCCACGGCAAGTACGAGACGCTGGCGATGACGCTTATCGGTATGGCCTTGCTGTTGGTGGCCGTCGGCATTCTCTATAGCGGTCTGACGAAGATTGTGGCGTGGGTCGCTGGCGCACAGTTGCAGGCTCCCGGCACCTTGGCCTTATGGGCCGCCCTGCTGTCGGTGGTGCTGAAGGAGGCCGTCTACCGCTACTCGATGGTGAAGGCGCGCCAGCTGAACTCGCAGGCCGTTGAGGCCAACGCCTGGCACCACCGTAGCGACGCCCTGTCGTCGATAGGAACGGCTGTGGGTATTGGTGGCGCCATCTTCTTAGGGCCGCGCTGGACAGTACTCGACCCCGTGGCTTCCATTGTCGTTGGCGCCTTTATTGTGAAGGTGGCTGTCGGCCTGCTGCGCAACGGTATTGGTGACCTGATGGAGCAGTCGCTGCCCGACGCCGTCGAACAGGAAATCCTGCAGTCGGTAGCTGCATTGCCCAACCTCACGGAGCCTCACGACCTGCGCACCCGCCGTATCGGCAATCACTATGCCATCGAGCTGCATATCCTGATGGACGGCACTATCACCTTGCGCGAAGCCCACGACAAGGCGACGGAAGTAGAAAATCTGTTGAAGGCTCGCTATGGCGAAGAGACGCACGTCGCCGTCCATGTCGAGCCGAAATAAGTCTTATAACAATTTCTGAAGAAAGGCCGCCAGTTCGTCGGCCATCTGCTTGTGCTGATCGTAGCTGGGATGCCAGTCGGCACCGTAGCCCAGATTGCCTTGCGGCGTCATGTCGAAACGGTAGACCTGTTGGTCGCCGCTGCGGTGAGCCTCGTCGGCAACCTCGTCGAGCAGTCGGCGGCAGATTTCGAGCTCTTTCTTCTGCAGCATCGTTCCTGTCAGGAACACGATCTTGGCCTGCGGATTATGCTGGCGCACCATCTTGAGCAGCTTCTTGTAGCCTTGTTTCAGCAGCGCCGTGTCGTAGTTGTTTGTTGACAGGTCGTTGGTGCCTAAGTTGATGCAGACGACGTCGGGCTGGAAACGTGAGAAGTCCCAGCGCTCGTTCATGGCACCACCCTCGCGGCGGAAGGCCGACTTCTCGGCATACATCGTGTATTCGTATTGCACGTCGATACGGTTGTCAGGCGTGCCCGTCCTCGGACCGTTATAGTTGCGATAGACGCCAATACCGCTGCGGGCCACGATGTGGGCTACGGCACCTAACTGACGCGCCGCTATCTGGGCGTAGCTTAGGTAGTGGTTCTGCGTCTCGTAGCTGTAGTGGTCGGAAGCCCGCATCGCCTCGTTGCCATAGCCGCAGGTGATGGAATTGCCGATGAATTCTATCTTTTTTGATGGCAGGGCGGGAGGCTCCACCAGCTGGCCATCGGTGACAAATCCGCGGAACTCAGGCTTTAGATCCCAGCCTTCGATAATGTACATCAGTCGCGCCGTGTGGCGTCCTTGGGGCAGGGCGGTACAGAGTGTGACGACCGAGTCGCGACGTCCCGTGAAGGCCACCTTGAACGGTTCAGCATCGTCAATCTGTGCCATCCAGTAGCCGCTCTTCGGCTTGCAGAGCATACGCAGCTCGGTGCCCTCAAAGCCCACGTTAATCTGTGTGCCGGGGTAGTTGAACTGCGGCCGTTCGGGGTTGAGGAAACTGATGCGCCCGACATACTGGATGTGGGGGTCTGACGGTGTGAAGACATGGCCGCGCAGGGGCAGCGTGGTGTCGGCAGAAGCAGCGCCCATTGTCAAAGCCACGAGCGCTGCTAACAGGTATCTTTTCATTTTACAGGAATAATAATGGTTTCTGTCAGTTTACGTTCGGCGTCGTTGACCTTCAGCACGAGGTCGCCCTTCTGGCGGGCGGCCTGCACGACGACTACAAGCTGTCCGCTGAACAGCTTCATCGTCGGTTGGGTGAACGGCTCTAACGATGTGGCGTCGCCGTTGCAGACGGCACGGAAGGTGCCGGCGCCGCTGACCTCAAATGTCAGCTGGTCTTGAGCATCGGGCACAAACGTGCCGTTCTCGTCGACCAGCGAAACGGTGACGAAGGCCAGGTCGTTGCCGTCGGCGTTAAGAGGAGAGAGGAGAGAGGAGAGAGGAGAGAGATTACTGTGCTGTGTCCAGACGTCGAGCTGCAGACGCGCCGGCTTACCGGCTGTTTTCACGACCTGCTCACCGCAGTTTTTGCCCATTTCATCGTAGACAATCACCTTCAGCTCGCCCGGCTCGTACTTCACGTTGTTCCAGCGCAGGCGGTAGCGGTCAAGGCGCGAATCTTTTAATTTCTTGATTCGTCCCTGACTCTTGCCGTTGACGAAGAGTTCACCCTCCGGATAGTCGGTGTAGCAATAGACGGGCGTCACCTGTCCGATGCGGTTGCCCTTCTGCTTCTTCGAGGTGCCCCACGACCAGTGAGGCAGCAGGTGGATGGTGTGCTGCTGCTTATTCCAATGGCTGCGATAGAGGTAGTATCGGTCTTTGGGCAGCCCGGCGAGGTCGCAGATGCCGAAATAGCTGCTACGGCTTGGCCAGTATTCGTCGTAGGGTGTCGGCTCGCCTAAGTAGTCGTAGCCCGTCCAGACAAACTCGCCGATGACCCACGACATGTCGTCCTGATAGCGCCAGTCGTCGTCGGGCAAGTTCGACCATGAACAGTATTCCACATCATAGCCCGAACACTGTCCGTCGGCTCCGCGCACGGCCTTGGGGTCGTAGTTCGGCGACCAGGATGAGTAGCGCGAGTTGTCCGTTGTCTCAACGGGGAACTTATAGACACCACGCGAAGACACCGTCGAAGTGGTCTCAGAGCCCAACAGGAATCCGTGCTTCAGCGTCTCATAAGCTTTCTGGTATTTGTGCAGACGATAGTTCATACCCGGGACTTCCATCGCCTGGGCGAAGCCGCTCTGCAAGGCATTGTCTATGCGGTCCATGCCCTGCGTGACGGGGCGCGACGGGTCGAACTTATGGCAGAGTCCCTGCAGACGGTTGATGATGTCGACACCCTTCTTGTCGCCCTGTTCGGGAATCTCGTTGCCGATAGACCACATCACGATGGCGGGATGGTTGCGGTTGGCCAGTACGAGGTTTTCTATGTCGCGGTCGCTCCACTCCTTGAAGAAGCGGGCATAGCCGTTCTTACACTTCGGGTATATCCACATATCGAACGACTCGGCCATCACCATCATACCTAATGAGTCGCAAATCTGCATCTGCATCTGACTCGGCATGTTGTGAGACGTACGGATGGCGTCGCACCCCATCTCCTTCATCGTCTTGATCTGGCGGATGAGTGCCGCCTTGTTGATGGCAGCACCGAGCGGACCGAGGTCGTGGTGCAGGCAGACGCCCTTGAACTTACGTGTCACACCGTTCAGCTGGAAACCGCCTTCACGGCTGACGCTGATGGTGCGGATGCCCACTTTTTCCTCGATTTCATCGATGGTTTTACCATTTTCCATCAGCTGGATGCGCAGACGGTAGAGGTTGGGCTGTTCGGGCGACCAGAGCTGCGGGTTGTCAATCTCCATCGTCGTACAGGCCTGTCCGTCGTTGTCTAAATCGTTATGGGCAGCAGCCACCACGTGCCCTTTGTCGTTCAGCAGACTCACCTCGATGGCTCCCGTGCCGATGGCCTTGGCCGTCACTTCCACGTCGGCCTTGTTGCCGCTGATGCTCAGCGTGCGGAAGTAGGTTCCCCAGCGGTCGAGGCGCGATTCGCCGGTGAGTTCCAATGTCACAGGGCGGTAGATGCCCGCACCAGGATACCAGCGCGAACTCTCTTCTAAGTTCTGCAAGTCGACTTGTAACAGGTTGTCGCTACCATCCTTATTAATATAAGGTGTCACGTCGACGCGGAAGGTGTTGTAGCCGTAGGCCCAATAGCCGGCTTTCTTGCCGTTGACATAGACCGTCGGCTCGGACATGGCTCCGTCGAACACTAATTCTGCGTGGGCGTATTGTGACGGCACGCGGAACGTGCGACGATAGTGACCCTTGCCTATCCAGGGCAGCGAACCCGAGCGACCCGACTTCTCGGTAGGCTCCTTCTCGCCGTTCTGCTCGATGGCAACGACCTGCAAGTCCCACTTCTTGTCGAAGGGTCCGCTGATGGCCCAGTCGTGGGGAATGCTGACCGTCTGCCACGACGTCATGTCGCGGCTGAAAAGCCAGTCGTCAGTTAATACTTCAGTCATGCGAGGGGAACGGTTCGTTTGTGCCGTTGCTGTCAAGCAGGCCATTCCCCATAGAGCTGTTGTCAGTAGTAGTTGTTTTTTTTTCATATTTTTTAGTTTGTAGTTTGTAACGGCAGTGTCATGACGAAGCGGGCTCCGCCGGTGAACGATGTGTCGAGCAGGATGTCGCCACCAAGACGACGGGCCAGCGAACGGGCTACGGTAAGACCGATGCCCGTGCCGTCGTAGTACTCGTTGAGCTGTACGAATTCATCGAAGATGCGTTCGGCATTATCAGCAGCGATGCCAATACCCGAGTCTTCAACGGTGAAACGCACGGCTTGTTCGTCAACATCGACACGCAACAGGGCCTGCTGTTTCTTGAAGTCCGTTTCCTGGCAGGCTTGGGCCTCGGCGGGAGCGGTGAACTTACGGGCATTGTCGAGAATCAGGGTCAAGGCGCGTGTGGCGGCCTGTTGGTTGGTGGTCAGCATGGCTGTCTCGGCTTCTGGCGACAACTGGATGTCGAACGTCAGGTGTGAGGCGGTGGTGATACCGCTGGCGTCGGCCGCCTCGCAGGCTATCTGGATGACCGGCACCTGGTCGCAGCGGTCGATGGGCGACTCGCTGTTGGCATCGCTCAGCTCCAGCATCTTGTTGACCAGTCCTGTGATGCGCTTCGTATTGTCGACAAGCCCCTTTGTCACTTCCTGGCGCGTCGGCTCGTCCAGTTCTATGCCCGAGGTCAGTATCTGGGCAAAGCCGCTGAGAATGTTCAGCGGCGTACGTATCTCGTGGGAGATCTGCTGGATGAAGTTGGTCTTCAGCCGCGACGACTCCATCGCCTGGTCGTAGAGGTTCAGGGCTTCTTCGTAGCCCTGGCCCATATTCTCGAACATAGCATTCAGGCGGTCGTAGTCTTCACGTAGACTATCCAGTTCGTTCCGTAATTGCTCTTCGGTTGTCATAGGGATATGATTCTGTTCGAATGGGTGCAAAGATACTACTTTTCTGCGAATAATCGTCAAGGAAAGAAATTTTTTTGTGACTTATTTTTTGTATTGTGCTCACTAATTCGTACCTTTGCACCCACAACGATGGCAAACGACGACTTCGACATTCACGAGGAGCGCTATTCTAATGGAGAGAAAGACTTCGAGAACGCGCTGCGACCGCTGAGTTTCCGTGACTTCAGCGGCCAGAAGAAGATTGTGGAGAATCTGGAAGTTTTTGTCGAGGCCGCTAAGTACCGTGGCGAACCATTAGACCACACGCTGCTGCACGGCCCTCCCGGACTGGGTAAGACAACCCTGTCGAACATCATCGCCAACGAACTGGGCGTGGGCTTCAAGATTACCAGCGGTCCCGTGCTCGACAAACCAGGCGACCTGGCCGGTATCCTCACCTCTTTGGAGAAGAACGACGTGCTGTTTATCGACGAGATCCATCGGTTGTCGCCCGTCGTCGAGGAATACCTCTACTCGGCTATGGAGGACTACCGCATCGACATTATGATAGACAAAGGCCCGTCGGCCCGCTCCATACAGATAGACCTCAACCCCTTTACGCTCGTCGGTGCTACCACCCGTAGCGGCCTTTTGACCGCCCCGCTCCGTGCCCGTTTCGGCATCAATATGCACTTGGAGTATTACGAGCCTGAGACGTTACAACATATCATCGAACGGTCGAGCAGTATTCTCGGTGTACCCATCACGGAGGATGCCGCCTTGGAGATTGCCGGCCGCAGCCGTGGAACGCCCCGTATTGCCAACGCGCTGCTGCGTCGTGTGCGCGACTTTGCACAGGTGAAGGGCAACGGTCGCATCGACACCAAGATCACTAAGGTGGCCTTGACGGCGCTGAACATCGACCAGTATGGTCTCGACGAGATTGACAACAAGATCCTGCTGACCATTATCGACAAGTTCCGCGGCGGCCCTGTCGGACTGACAACCATTGCCACCGCCATCGGCGAGGATGCCGGTACGGTGGAGGAGGTCTACGAGCCTTTCCTCATCATGGAAGGCTTCATCAAGCGTACCCCGCGCGGCCGTATGGTGACCGAACTGGCCTATCGCCATTTCGGACGAAATCCGTATTCTGGCAACATTATGGAGCCAAATTTGTTCGACTAAGTGTTTCATTTCTGCAATTATTGAGGCATTTAATTTATTTTCACTAAAATAATACACAGACTTCCCATCTTTTTTACTAAATTTGTGGCCTGAAAACTAAACCGCAACAATTATGCACATCGGACAAAGAATCAAAGAAGTACTCGAACAGAGACACAAGCCGGTCACATGGCTGGCTAAGGAAATCAATTGCGAGCGCACGAATGTCTACAACATTTTTGCCCGCAAGGACATTAACACGGGGTTGCTGACGAAACTGGGCATCATCTTAGAGCATAACTTCTTCAAGGAGCTCTCTGACGATTTTTCGAAGACAGAAAAGGCGAAAAAGTGAAAACTTTTTTGTAACTTCGCCGCCAAATATGAAAACAGGAATATTTGTAGGCACGTTTGACCCGTTTACCATTGGCCACGATAGCATCGTGCGCCGTGCTCTTCCACTCTTCGACCGTCTGGTTATCGGGGTGGTGGGCGACAATGTGAACAAACCCAACATGCGACCCGTTGAGGAGCGCATTAAGAGTATTACGGAACTATATCTAGACCAGCCGGCAATAGAGGTAAAACCCTATTTCGGGCTGGCTATGGATTTTGCCCGTAGCGAAGGGGCGCAGTTCATTGTCAAAGGTGTGCGCTCGGTCACCGACTTTGAGTATGAGCAGTGGCAGGCCGACTTCAACCGCCGGTTAGGTGGCATCGAGACCATCCTGCTTTACACTGAGCCGGAGTTGGCCAGCGTCTCGTCGAGCGCCCTGCGCGAACTGAGCCACTTCGGCGTTGATGTCAGCGAGTTTTTGCCCCAGAAGAATTAGGCTATAAGTCCCATAAGTCCCATTAGTCTCATAAGTCCCATTAGTCCTATGATAACCTACAACACAGAGAACGTAAAAATGCCCGCCATCCGCCGCCGCGACACCACGGCGTGGATACGCCGCGTGGCCGCCACCTACGGTAAGAAGGTAGGCGAGGTGGGCTACCTCTTCTGCGACGACGAGCATATCCTCGCCGTGAACCGCGAGTATTTAGGCCACGACTACTACACTGACATCATCACCTTCGACTATTGCGAAGGCGACACGCTGAATGGCGACCTCGTCATCTCGCTCGATACCGTGCGCACCAATGCCGAGAAGTTCGGCAAGGCGTACGACGAGGAACTGCACCGCGTCATCATCCACGGCATCCTCCACCTTTGCGGTATTAACGACAAAGGCCCCGGTGAGCGCGAGCTGATGGAAGCAGCGGAGAACCGTGCCCTCGAACTACGATAGGCCGTGACGTTTTCACGAGCGGCTTATTTTTTTTCACGAGCGGCTTATATTTTTTTACGAGCGGCCGTGACGTTTTCTTACCTCTTCCCTTTTACCTTTTCCTTCTTACTTTCTACTTCTTTCCTCTTTCCTCCTCTCACTTTGTCTATGATTCTCATTTTGTCTCATCTCTATATATAGTAGTCATAACGGGAAAAGATCCCACCCACGTCGCCCATATCGCTCCTAAATTAGGAGTGGGATGGGCGACGTGGGTGGGATCTTTTTGGCTTATTACAACCATATACGCGCGCACGCGCGAAACCATTTATTTTTGGATAACCTCTAATGCCTTCTTCACGATGTCGCTCTCCTCGTTGAAGACGCTGAAGTATTCGCTCATATCCCACAGGTCTCGTGCGATGAGGGCCTTCAGCTGCAACTTCAGGTAGGGCATCGTGCGCTCCAGCTCTGCGGCGTCCTTCGGTTCAATTTTCTGCTTCTTTGCCTCAGCCATGATGTCGTCGACGAGCTTCTGCGGCACCTCGAAGTGCTTCTTGAACTTGTCGAATGCCGGGAACTGCTTCTTCAACTGCTTACGGTGGTTGTCGACATAGCGCAGGTTCTGCTGGATGATGATGCCCTTGGCTGCCAACTGACGGTGCAACGGGGTGTAACGGGTTGTATCGAGCGGCACGAAATAGTCGGGCATGATACCACCGCCACCATAGACGGTACGTCCGCGATGGAGCGTCTGGAACTTGAGGGAGTCGGCGAAATGGATGCTGTCCTGATTGGTGAGCTCGCCGTTCTTCCAACGGTTGTAGACGTCCATCTGGTAGTCTTTCTGCTTACCCTTCTCGTAGGGCTTCTGTATGCAGCGCCCCGAAGGGGTGTAGTAGTGGGCGATGGTGAGGCGTATCATCGAACCGTCGGGCAGGTCGATGGGACGCTGGACGAGTCCCTTGCCGAAGGTGCGGCGACCCACGACATAGCCACGGTCCTGATCCTGGATGGCACCAGTGACAATCTCGGCGGCCGAGGCGGTGTACTCGTCGACGAGCACGACGACCTTGCCCTGCATGAAACTGCCATTGCCCTGTGCGCGGTATTCCTGACGGGGTACACGACGGCCTTCGGTATAGACGATCAGCTCGTCCTTGGCCAGCATCTCATTGGCAATGTTGACGGCAGCCTGCAAGTAACCGCCACCATTCTCCTGAAGGTCGAGGATGAGGCTCTCTGCTCCCTGCAGATACAGGTTCTGCAAGGCGTCGCAGAACTCATGGTGGGTGGTGGCGCCGAAGTTGCCGATACGGATATAGCCGATGCCGGGACGTATGATATAGGCGGCATCAACGCTGTGGACGGGAATCTTGTCGCGGATGACGGTGAACGTCAAACGGTCCTTGATGCCCGAGCGGACAACACCTAAGACCACCTTCGTGTCCTTGGGGCCGCGCAGGCGCCGCATAATCTCCTCCTTCGACATCTTGACACCGGCAATGGCCGTGTCGTTGACCGAGACGATACGGTCGCCAGCCAGAATGCCGACGCGCTCCGACGGTCCGTTGGTGACGGGCTGAATGACCATGAGCGTGTCGTCAATCATATTGAACTGCACGCCGATGCCCTCGAAGTTGCCGTTCAGCGGCTCGTTCATCTGCTTCACCTCCTTGGCGTTGGAATAGGTGGAGTGCGGGTCGAGTTTCTCTAACATTCCGCGGATGGCGTCCTCGACAAGTTTCTGCTCGTCGACGGAGTCTACGTAGAGGTTGGTGGTAGCAAATTCGGCTATCTGTAACTTGCGCATGGGTGAGTCTTCACTCATATTGATGCGCATCTGGGCCTGAGTACTGACGGCGGCGATGAGGCTGACAGCCACCGTTGCTATCTTCATTGCTTTCATCTTGATGTCGTTAACAATTGTTTGCCTGCAAAGGTACTGCAAAATAACAAGAAATCGGCAGAAAAGTCAAAAAAAAACTATAATTGGCTCACGAAGCGGCCTTTATGCGCTCCTTTCGTCGCATCAATCAGACAAAAACGTGCACCAATTAAACAAAAGATGTAAAAAAGAGATGAATTTCGGATAAAATTCCTTATCTTTGCAATCGAAGTTACTCTTGAAATATATATGGATCTCAAATTACAAAAACCAATAGCTTATGAAACAGAACAACAAACAATCCAAATGGCTATGGCTGATCGTCGGGCTCATGCTGCTGCCTTTGGGCGTTAAGGCGCAAGGCGCCAAGAGTTACGAACTGGTCATAGAGAAAACCAACGGTCAGACACTTCGCTTGCCGATATCCTCTGACGGACAAATCTCTGTCGGTTGTGAAGATGTCATTGTGAGACTGGGTAGCGAAACTCTGTTCCTGACCATGGATGACATCGCCAAGATGTATGCCGAAAAGACGACGACCGGCATCAGCAGACCGACGGACAACACCGTTTCCATAGAGTTGGGCCACGACCAGACCGTCGTCCTGTCAGGCTTGAAGGACAATACGGAAGTGATATTTGCAGACCTCTCCGGAAAAGTGCTACTCAGAGAGAAAGTCACCAGCCGCACGACCACGATTTCAACAACGTCGCTGCCTGCAGGGACTTACATCGTAAAGACATCCTTTGGTGAAACCCTTAAATTCACGAAGCAATGAAACGGACACTCATTATTCTGCAGTTCTTGCTGGCGGCAACGGCCACTATTTATGCCCAGCATTTAGAGTTTGTAAAGAACAGTGGTGAACATCAGCATGTTAGCATTGCCAGCTGGGGCTCCATACTGTCTTTTGATATTGATGAGCGTGGCGAGTTGACTTGGGTATACAATGGGCAACCTTTTAAGGACGTTGAGAGCGTACTCTTCCGTAACAAAGCCTACGACGACACTAAGGAGCGCGAGGCTCTCATAGAGCTATACAAAGCAACGGACGGCGACCACTGGGCAGACAACACTAACTGGTGTAGCGACAAGCCCCTGAGTGAGTGGTATGGCGTTGGCTGTGACTACGCTACGGGCAGGGTGACCAGTATCATGCTCAGCACTAACAAACTGAAGGGAACGCTACCGGAAAGCCTTGAGAATCTGTCTTGGTTGGAGTACCTCATGATAAGGGACAATCCTAACCTCACAGGCAATATTCCCCAGGCTTTAGGGAAGTTGATGAATCTGTGGCTTATTGTCCTGGACTATAACAATCTGACAGGCCCGGTACCAGGAAACCTCTTCATGCTTCCACGCCTGAAGCAAATCAATCTCCAAGAAAACCAACTCAGCGGGACGATACCAGAGACGCTCACCTTCATGATGGATAAAGCGAAAGAACCAAATGACATGTGGATCTGTCATAACCGGTTCACGGGGAAGGTGCCCGATGCCATCCTGCACCACTGGAATTTTCGCAACCTCTGGCCTGCCATTCTGATACAGGACGGTGAAATAGGTGACTTCGACATTAAGGACATTGAGATTCCCGGCCCTGACTTTGAACTCACCGACATGAACGGCGTAGTACACAAAAGCAGCGAGATATATGCCAGGAACAAGCTGACCCTTCTTTATGAGTGGGCATCCTGGTGCCCGTATTCGAAGGAGCTGAATATCAAGCTGATACCCGCCTACAGCCAGTTTAAAGAAAAAGGCTTCGAGGTGCTTGGCCTGACCAAATTATGTGGTATGGCCACGCCCTGTAGCACAGAGGAAGAATGGATGGACTACCTGCAGACGAATCATGTGGAGTGGCCCAATGTCGTAGAAGACTTTGACAATCTCTTGAATGTTATACATTATTTAAGCGGTGTTCCTTTACTGTTGCTGGTTGACCAGAACGGGAAAATCATTTTTTCAAACATCCTGAAGGAGGATCCTAACATTTATGCACTTGTGCCAAAGCTGGAAGAATACTTCGGCGCCTTGGAGGGTGGCGAATACTATACTTCTACAGACTACTCCCGCGACGGTGAGGTGTATACCATGCAGACGGCTACCGAGGGGCGCGGCATCAACCTGGTGTTTATGGGCGACGGCTTCGTGGACACCGATATGGGCGATGGCGGCAAGTATGAGAAGACGATGCAGAAGGCCATGGAGCAGCTCTTCGCCGTGGAGCCTCTCAAGTCGTTGCGCAGCCGTTTCAATGTCTATGGTGTGAAGGCGGTGTCGCCCAATGCTGAGTTCTCTCAATACGCAGTACGTGCCATTGACCGTGACGACAGCAAGGCCTTCCGTTATGCCAGCAAGATTTCTGGTCTCAGAACCGACGAGGGCTTGCACGTGAACGTTATCTACAACACCGATGGCTATGGCATCGACCGCAGCTATTGTTCTTCCTATTTCGGCGATGGATCCTACGTCTGCTATGCGATGGACGGTGGTGCCAGCATGTTGCTCAACCATGAATCGGGTGGCCACGGCATTGGCCGTCTGTCTGACGAATATGTGGAACCCGGCTACGAAGGTCTGTCGCTGCCTGAAAGCGAGAAGCAGAGGATGATTTCTTATTGGGCTGACTACGGCTATGGTGCCAATGTCGACTGGCACGCCACACCGACGGAAGTGAAGTGGAGCAAGTTCCTGGCCGACCCGCGATATGCCGAAGAGGGGCTTGGTGCGTATGAAGGCAGCTTCCTCTATGGCAGTGGTGCCTACCGTCCTACAGAGAACAGTATGATGCGCTATAACGACACACCGTTCAATGCCCCAAGCCGTGAGGCCATTTACAAGTTTGTCATGCGCGAGTCTGAAGGTTCACAGTGGGTTTACGACTACGAGACTTTTGTGCAGTTCGATGCTGCCGGACGCGAGGAGTTTGTCAATGCGAAGAAGAGTGGGGTACGTACAAACAAGCGGATGTCTCCCCTGCGGTTAGAACCGACGACCAAAGCTCCCATTCTGCACGAGGGAACATGGCGTGATACGCAGTAAAAACAATTTGGTATTTATTTAACGACAACTTGGACAACTTAGACAACTTAACCATTCGGATGGTATCGAATGAATAAAAAGTTGTCTAAGTTGTCCAAGTTGTCGTTTAAAAAACATGCGATTTATTCGTACACGTCTTCTTCGGGCCGGTCTTCCTCGATGACGAGGTTGTCGATGATGAAGTTCTGGCGCTCCATGGTGTTCTTACCCATATAGTATTCAAGGAGTTTCTGCACCTGGTCGGTCTTGTGGAGCGTCACCTGCTCCAGGCGTATGTCGGGACCTATGAAGCCGGCAAACTCTTCGGGCGATATTTCGCCGAGACCTTTGAATCGGGTAATCTCCGGGTCGGGACCTAACTGGCTGATGGCCTGCAGGCGCTCTTCCTCACTATAGCAGTAGCGCGTGATGAAGTCGGATTTCTTTTGTTGAGTGTTGTGTTTAGTGTCTTCGTCAGTTAAGACCTGCTTGTTCTTGATTTTCGTACGGCGGTTACGTACGCGGAACAACGGCGTCTGCAGCACGTAGACGTGGCCCTTCTTGATGAGTTCCGGGAAGAACTGCAGGAAGAAGGTGATGATGAGCAGACGGATGTGCATACCGTCGACATCGGCATCGGTGGCTACTATCACCTTATTATATCTCAGCGTGTCCAGGCTCTCCTCAATGTCGAGGGCCGCCTGCAGCAGGTTGAACTCCTCGTTCTCGTAGACCACCTTCTTGGTCAGCCCGAAGGTGTTGAGGGGTTTTCCCCTCAGCGAGAACACCGCCTGTGTGTTCACGTCGCGGCTCTTGGTGATGCTTCCGCTGGCGGAGTCGCCCTCGGTGATGAATATTGACGACTCCTCCTTGCGCTCGTCCTTGACGTCGCTGAAGTGTACGCGGCAGTCGCGCAGCTTGCGGTTGTGCAGGTTGGCCTTCTTGGCGCGCTCGCGGGCCAGCTTCGTCACGCCTGCCATCGCCTTGCGGTCGCGCTCGCTCTCCTTGATTTTCGTCTCTATGGCCTCCGCCACGTCCTGATGGATGTGCAGATAGTTGTCTACCTCCTGCTTGATGAAGTCGCCCACGTACTTGTTGATGCTCACGCCGTCGGGAGCCATTGTCAGCGAGCCGAGCTTGATTTTCGTCTGACTCTCAAACATCGGTTCCTCGACGTTGATGGCTATGGCGGCGACAATGCCCGTGCGTATGTCGCCGTATTCGTATTTGCCGTAGAACTCCTTCATCGTGCGGGCGATGTGCTCCTTGAAGGCGCTCTGGTGGGTGCCGCCCTGCGTGGTGTGCTGACCGTTGACAAAGGAGTAGTACTCCTCGCCGTACTGGTTGGCGTGTGTGAAGGCTATCTCGATGTCCTCTCCCTGCAGGTGGATGATGGGGTAGAGCGCCTCGGTGGTCATGCGGTCCTTCAGCAGGTCCTCCAGACCGTGACGCGAGAGGATGCGGCGGCCGTTGTACATGATGGTAAGGCCCGTGTTCAGGTAGGTATAGTTACGCAGCATGTTCTCCACAATCTCGTCGTGGAACTGGTAGTTCTGAAACAGCGTCGGGTCGGGTTCGAAGAAGATGTACGTGCCGCTTTCATCCTGCGTGTCCTCTGTGCGGTCGCTCTTCATCTCGCCGCGCTCAAAGGTTGCCATGCGCACCTTGCCTTCGCGGAAGGAGCGCACCTCGAACTTCGCGCTCAGGGCGTTCACCGCCTTGACACCCACACCGTTCAGTCCGACCGACTTCTTGAAAGCCTTCGAGTCGTACTTGCCGCCGGTGTTCAGCACGGAGACAGCCTCGATGAGCTTGCCCTGCGGGATGCCTCGGCCGTAGTCGCGCACGGCGACGCGGAGGTTGTCCTCGACCGTTATCTCTATGCGGTCGCCGGCGTGCATCTTGAACTCGTCGATACTGTTGTCAATGACCTCCTTCAGCAGCACGTAGATGCCGTCTTCGGGCAGCGAACCGTCGCCCAGGCGTCCGATGTACATACCGGGGCGGGTGCGCACATGCTCCATGTCCGACAAGTGTCGTATGTTGTCGTCGTTGTACTCAACAAGACTCTCCCCCTGCCCTTCCCCGAGCGGGAGGGGAGTTGTTACTCCTTGCGTTTCCATTGTATTTTCCATTTGTTCATTGGTCTATAAACTCTTCTTATAGCAGCGGCGGCGCTTGTGCTGTTCGTTCTCCAGGTACTGCCACTGAGCCTGTACGGCGGTGTTGCTCTCCATGTGGACGTGGGTCTCGCCCCACTTGAAACCGTATTTCTGGTAGATGGGTATGAGGTGGTAGAAAAGCAGGGCGTTGGCACCTTTGGGGCGGTACTCCTCGAGGACGCCCACCAGCAGGCAGTCTACGATGTCGGTCTTCTTCAGGTAGAGTGCGCGGAACAGATGCCACCAGCCGAAAGGCCACAGACGGCCCTTGCGACACTTCTGCAGGGCACGGGTCAGCGACGGTATTGAGATGCCGACGCCCACCACCTTGTGGTCGGGGGTGTTCCAGTCTTCGATGACGCAGAGCATGTCCATCGAGAAGAACTTGAAGTACTCCCTGACGTAGGTGTCTATCTGGCGGTCGGTCATCTGCGAGTAGCCGTAGAGGTTGCCGAAGGTCTTGTTCACCACTTCGAGCACCTTGCGGCCATAGCCGTCGGGGCCGAACACCTGGCTGCGCTTCAGTCGGGGGCAGTGCAGGTTGTAGCGCTTCTCCACCATCTGGGCCACCTTCGAGAACTTCTCGGGCATGTCGCCCTTGGGGACGAAGGCCTTGTACTCCACGTAGTCGTTGTCCTTCACGTAGCCTTCCATCTGTTCCATCAGCTGCGGGTAGTACTCGTAGTTGTAGATGGTGGCCATCGTGCCCAACTGGTCGAAACCCTTGATAAGCATACCCTCCGGGTCCATGTCGGTGAAGCCCAGCGGACCGATGACCTCCGTCATGCCCTTCTCGCGTCCGTAGTCCTCGACGGCACCAAGCAGGGCGCGCATCACGTCGGCATCGTTGACAAGGTCTATCCAGCCGAAGCGCACAGCCTTGCGCTTCCACTGCTCGTTATAGCGGTGGTTGATGATGGCAGCCACGCGGCCCACCAATTTACCGTCTTTATAGGCTAAGTAATATTCGGCCTCGCAGAACTCAAAGGCGGCATTCGTCTCCTTGCTCAATGTGTGCAGCTCGTCGCTATACAGATTGGGCGCATCATACTGGTTGCCTTTGTACAACTCATAATGCAATTCAATAAAAGCCTTCAAGTCCTTCTTGTTGGTTACTTTTTTAATCTCTACTGATGCCATCTTTTCTCTTGAAATTAGCTGTTTTTACAAATTATGTGGCAAAGATACGTCATTTTTCTCAAAAATAGAAAGAAAAATTTGGATTTTTCAATAAGTTAAGCTACTTTTGCAGGTGAAAGTATAATAACAAAAGAAAAAAAATCATTTACTAATTGCAATTAAGTATGAAAAAGATTCTGTCAATTGCAGCCGCTGCGCTGCTCATGTCGAGTGCCGCGATGGCACAACACTGTTGCGAAAAAGGTCCTAAACTGAAGTCGTACAGCTTTGTCGAAGTTCAGGGCGGTATGGAGTGGACTGCAACCGATGCCAAGATAGACAAACTGTTGTCGCCCATTGGCGCCTTGTCGTTAGGTCATTATTTCACGCCGGTAGTAGGTGCCCGTCTGCACGTCTCAGGTCTGGAGGCCAAAGGCCGCTTCGAGGAGCTGAACAAGGATTACAAGTGGAACTTCATCACGACCGATGCCGACCTGCTCATCAATCTGTCGAGTCTCTTCAGCTGTAACTACGCCCGTCCGCTGAACGTCATCTTCGTGGGTGGTATCGGCTTGACCAACGCCTGGAAGAACGACGACATGAAGGAGATTATCCAGCAGAACCCCAACTTGGCTCCCTTAGCTTGGGGCAAGGACAACCGCCTGAGCCACAACCTGCGTGCAGGCCTGCGCCTGGAGACGAATGTGACGAAGCCCCTCGGCCTGTCGTTAGAGGTAGCTGCCAACAGCCTTGACGACCGTTTCAACTCGAAGACCAACGATGCCGACGACTGGATGATCAGCGGTATGATTGGTCTGAGCTACCGCTTCGGCCACAAGTACACCAAGCCCATCAAGGTTGTCCGTCAGGTGCCCGAGGAAGTGTGGGAGGAAGTGCCCGACACCATCATCGTCAAGGAGAAGCGCCCCATCGTGACTGAGGAGCAGAAGAAGATCGAAGAGGCTATCTTCTTCGAGATCTGCAAGAGCGACGCCAATGCCGCTCAGGGTACGGAGAAAGCCATTAAGGACGTGGCCGACCTGATGAAGACCTCTGAGGATGCCAAGTTCACCGTTACCGGTTATGCCGATAAGGGAACGGGTAACCCTAGCATCAACAAGATGTATGCCAAGAGACGTGCTGACGATGTCACCAACAAGCTCATCAACGAGCACGGTCTGGACGCCAGCCGTCTGACAACCGACTCCAAGGGCGACACCGTACAGCCGTTTGCCGAGAACGACAAGAACCGCTGCGTCATCATCACCGGCGAGGGTACGTTCAAGGTGACCAAGTACGAGGAGTATGACGCGAAGAAGATTACCACCAAGAAGGTGAAGAAGACCGTCATGCGCGACGTTGTTGAAGAGGAGTGGCCGTCTTGTGGCAGATAAGCAATACTTTTTCCCCATTGGCGAGGGTGGTAGCAAAGATATACGTGCTGCCACCCTCGCTCAGTTTCAGGCGCTTGCGCAGTTCGGCCACCGACAGGGGGAAGTTGCGCACGGTGATGTTTGCCTGCCTGACACCGGCGAGGTGTACTTTCAGGTCGCGCTTGTTCAGCGTCGTCACGGCATCAATCACGAAGCTGCGGCCAGGAAAGTCGTCTACCTCATCGGCCGACACGAACAGATGGCTGTCGCGGGCAACAGGTGCTATGCCGTAGTGCTGCGACAGTTCGGCAAAACAGCCCGCCTTCATGATGGAGGCGTTGGGCTCGTAGAGAAAAAGACCCACCCCCGGCCCCTCCCTAAAGGGAGGGGAGTAATTACCACTGCAAGACAGAAGCGCCTCAACGACGTTGTTACTACTGGAAGGAAGAGCCGAATGAAACGTCTGTATATAATCGTCAGAAAGAATGTTCACACACGCTATTGGAGTAATTACTCCCCTCCCTACAGGGAGGGGCCGGGGGTGGGTCTTTGTCTCTACCACCATCTCCTTACACTCATTACCGACCGACACGATATGTACTTCGCTGACATACTGCTCGCCAAGGTCTTCGACGGCTTTGCGCCAGTCGAGCATGGGCGACAGCTTGATAATGACACGGTCGGCTTTCGCTGTCAGCAGCGGCATGAGTCCTATGACGTCGGGGGTGCAGTCGCTGATGCCATAGGTACGTCCACCATGACTGTCGCGACGGGCGGGGTCGATATAAACAAGGTCTACTGGCTCCATCTGCCGCAGGTAGTCCTCGCTGTCGGCACAGACAACCTCGGCCTGCCGTAATCCTAAGACGTCGAAGTTCTGGCGGGCGATGTCGCAAAGTTGAGGCTGACGTTCCACATAGACGGCTTCGGAAAAGCCCCGCGCTATGAAAGAGAAGTCCACGCCAAAACCGCCTGTCAGGTCAACCATCCGCTGGCCGTGGCCGGCCACCCCGGCCTTATACCTTGCCGTCTGTTCGCTGGAGCACTGTTCCATCGAGAGGTGTGGCGGGTAGACGATGCCCTCGACAGCCGCCCATGAGGGCAGCTTCTTCCGCGCCGTCTGTCGTCCGGCAATCTGGTCGAGGGCAAACGTCAGGTCTACTTCCGGGTCTTTCGTCCCCCGAAGTGCCAACTGCCGTATGTCGCCGTCGGCATTCTCTTGTATAAATGCTGCTGTTGCCTGGTTCATATCCGTTTCTTTTTCTGACAAATGTTTGAGGGTGGCCGCCCGGCATCCAGTTCGGCCTTCATATAGTCCATATCGGCTGCCACGTGGTCGAAAAACTGTCGGTAGCCAGCGCACAGGTAGTTCAGGCCAGACTCACCATATTCGTCGTGCACGAAACGGTTCTTCGGGCACTCGCCGTGGCAGGCAAAGAGCCAACGGCACTCGCGGCATTGGCGGGGCAGTGCCGTCTGCTTCATCTGACTGAATGTCTGCTGACGATGGCCGTAGAGCATGGCCGTCAGCGGCTGTTGCCGGATGTTGCCCAAGCGGTATTCCGGAAAGACGAAATGGTCGCAGGCGTAGACGTCGCCGTTGGCCTCCATGACAGCAGCATGACCGCACATCGACGACAGGGAGCAGACGCCGGGCGTGACACCTGCCCAGTTGGCCAAGGTGGCATCGAACGTCTGGACGAAAACTTCGCCGACATCGTTCCTGACCCACTCGTCGTAGACGCCACAGAGGAAGTCGCCCCATTGGCGGGGTGTCACAGAGTAGGGCGTCAGCTGTCCGCCTTCTGTCAGTCCCGGTGCTAAGGTCAGACCGTCGGTGCGTTCCACGGTGCGCTCCACCACGGGCGTGAACTGCAGAAATTGGCAACCGATGCTTTTGAAGAACTGGTAGAACGCTTGCGGATGGTCGACGTTCGCTTGGCTGACGACGGCCATCGCGTTCCACTCCACCCGGTGCTTCTGCAACAGGCTGATGCCTCGCATCACCTCGTGCCACGACGGGCCGCCGCGTCGAGTGTGGCGATATGCGTCGTGCATGGTCTGCGTGCCGTCGATGGACACACCCACCAGGAAGTTGTTCTCGCGCAGGAACTCGCACCACTCGTCGGTCAACAGTGTGCCGTTGGTCTGCAGACAGTTGTCGATATGACGCCCTCGGGCGTAGCGCCGTTGCAGTGCCAGTGCCCGGCGGTAGAAATCTAAAGGCCGCAGCAGCGGTTCGCCGCCGTGCCAGGTGAAGAGCACGTCGGGCAGCGTCTGTGCCTCGATGTATTGCTGTATGAATGTTTCCAATAGCTCGTCGCTGATGACAGGACGGGCCTGCTGATTAAGCTTCCGCTTTTCCAAATAGTAGCAGTAGTCGCAGGCCAGGTTGCACTGGCTGCCGACAGGCTTCAGCATGACATAGAGCGGACGGGCAAAGGGACTGGCTGTATTCACGGTTCAGTCGAGTGTTAAGGGCTGGTGTAGAAGTCGGTGATGCGGACGATGGCGCGCGAACAGACGGGACAGAAGTCGGGCGACTCGTTGGTTCGCATGCGGCAGTCTTCCGACGGGCGCCAGACGCCCTTCGACTGGTAGCCGCCACCCTCGATGAGTCCCAGTCTGCCCGTGGGGTCGGGCAGCAGGTCGGCCCACTTCTGTTGGAAGTCCACCTTCGTCGTCAGGTTTGGTTCCCACGGCTCCGTGTCGGCGGGATACTGTGACTCAAAGCCGTCGTCGTAGGCATATTCGTCGCCCAGCCCAGCGTAGCTGTGGCCAAACTCATGCACCAGCACCTGACTGAACGTAGGATGGCCAGTCGTCGTGACGAGCAGCTGGTTGTAGATACCGCCGCCACCGTAGACATCGCTGTTGACCAGCACGATGATATGTTCAAAAGGTACGCCCGTGAGCAGGTCGTACAGGTGGTGCATATCTTCGGTCATCAGGTAGCGCTCGCTGTAGAAGGTATCATAATGTGTACCGACGGCTGTACGGTGCCACCTGCCCTCGCGCGGAATGCTCGGTCCGCTGTCCTGCGACGGCGTCGCTACGGCCACGACGTTGAAACGCTGTTTTAGCGTGGTGAACGGCTCATGGGCAAACAAGGCGTCGACGACCCGCTGACAGTCCTGGTAGAACTTCTGCATCTCTGCCTCGGTATAACCCTCGGCCACAATAGCCAGGTCGATGCAGCGCGTCAGGTCGGGCACACTGTCGGGTGACCAGATGTAGCGGTGGGCAGCACCGTCCGCTCCGGCACGGCGGATCAGAATGTCGGTCGGCTCCAACGTATGGGTCATCTTCCCCACGACACGGTTGTGGAAGTCGGTCAGCGTCACGCTGATGTCGACAGCACGCTTTGGCATCGGCACCAGAAAGCTGGTGGGGAAAGCCCGCTGTACCAGCGTCGCCTCCTCCGTTGCCTGCCATTCTTGGAACAGGGTCGAGAAGGTGTGGACATACAGTAACTGTCCCGTCTGATGGTCGCTCAGACGTATCTGTCCGTTGCCGCGTAGGGGCGCCTCGCTGAGTTGGCTCTTGCGGCCTGCCCAACGAGGGGTGGCCATGGTCTGTTCCAGGAAAATGTGCTGAGAGCGGTTGTCACCCGCAAAGACGTAGTCCAAACGGAGTGTGCTGTCTTTAAACCACTCGTCAAACGACTGGGCACTGACCATGTTGGCTGTCAGGCCGAGAAGGATTGTCAGGATTCTTAATCGTTTCTTCATCATTCTGCCTGCAAAATTACTAAAAAATATCAATTATCATCGCTTCATTATCATTTATTTTGTAACTTTGCAGTCCTATGACAAAAGGACGGTTTGCACCCTCGCCGACAGGGCGTATGCATTTAGGCAATGTTTTCAGCGCATTGCTGTCGTGGCTCTCAGCCAAGAGTCAGGGCGGCGAGTGGCTGTTGCGTATCGAAGACATCGACCCGCAGCGCTCGCGTCAGGAGTATGCCGAGTGGCTGATGGACGACCTGACGTGGTTAGGCTTGACATGGGACGGCGAACCAGTCTACCAGAGCCGGCGCAGCGACATCTACGAACATTACTATCAGCAACTGAAGGAGCAAGGCCTGACCTATCCCTGCTACTGCACACGGGCCGACCTGTTGGCGACACAGGCGCCCCATGAGAGCGACGGTCGTGTGGTGTATGCCGGCACTTGTCGGCACCTGCCGCCGAAGCCTGGATGTCCGGCAGCTACACGTCTCATCGTCCCCGACCGCGACATCACGTTTACTGACGGTCATTACGGTCAGCAGACGGTGAACTTAGCCCGTCAGGTGGGCGACTTCATTATCCGCCGTAAGGACGGTGCCTGGGCCTATCAGTTGGCCGTCGTCGTTGACGATGCCCTGATGGGCGTGAATGAGGTGGTGCGTGGCCGTGACCTGCTTCTGTCGTCGCCTCAACAGCTGTATGTGGCTGAGCTGCTGCACTTCACGCCTCCCCGTTTTGTCCATCTGCCGTTGCTGTTGGGCGATAGCAGCCAGCGCCTGTCAAAACGTGACCGCAGTCTCGATATGGAGCATCTGCGGTCACGCCGTAAACCTGAAGAGATCATCGGCCTGTTAGCCTTTACAGCAGGACTGCAGCCCGAGCCACAGCCCGTGACACCTCAGCAACTGCTGTCAGGCTTTTCATGGAATCTGGTGCCCCGTCACGACATCATCATGACTGCGCAATAGCTCGCGACATTGTTCGAGGATGGCCAACAGGTCGTCCATCGTCTCGGCCCGGAGCATCTGGATACGCGTTTGGCGGAAGTTGGGGATACCCTTGAACACCGGCGTAGCGGCCAAATGGCGGCGGGAGTGCAGGATGCCGCGCTTCTCTGCCGAGGCTTCTGTCTCGCCGGGCTTCTGATTCTCGCTGATCCGTCTGACATTGATGCGTAGCTGCTCTTCGAGGATGTCTATCTTCTCGTCAACCGTCAGTTGCTCGTGGCTGAAGACCCAAGGTGCCCCAAAGGTGGCGCGACCAATCATGACAGCATCGACACCGTAGCGGTCGAAAGCGGCGTCGGCCTCGTCGAGTGAGGTGATGTCGCCATTGCCGATGATGGGGATGTGGATTCTCGGATTCTTCTTTACCTCACCTATCAGCGTCCAATCGGCCTCCCCCGTGTACATCTGCGAGCGGGTACGACCGTGGATGGTCAGTGCCTGGATGCCACAGTCTTGTAGCTGTTCGGCCAGTTCGGTGATGATGAGCTGCTCGTGGTTCCAGCCGAGGCGCGTCTTCACGGTGACAGGCAGCTTCACCGCCTGTACCACTTTCTGCGTAATCTCTAACAGCTTCGGGATGTTCTGCAGCATACCGGCACCGGCGCCTTTGCCGGCTACCTTCTTCACGGGACAGCCAAAGTTCAGGTCGATGAGGTCAGGACCAGCCTGCTCCACGATCTTCGCCGCCTCGACCATGGCGTCCACGTCGCGTCCGTAGATCTGTATGCCTACGGGCCGCTCCTCGTCGCAGATGGTCAGTTTGCGAACGGTTGTCTTGATGTCGCGCACCAGTGCTTCGGCACTGACAAACTCCGTGTACACCATCGCCGCCCCGAACCGCTTGCACAGCATCCGGAACCCGATGTCCGTCACGTCTTCCATCGGCGCCAGGAACAGCGGACGTTCTCCAAATTCTATATTTCCTATCTTCACAACTCTTAAATCTTAACTTAATAAATGGTATGTGCCGCCAGCCAGTGGTTTTACCACGCCCTTCATCTCAAGGTTAAAGAGCAGGGCGGTGAGCTGACCGATGGGGATGTTTGTCTTCACCGAGAGAATGTTCAACTGCAGGTCGTTGGTCTGTTGCAGCAGGGTGACGACGGCTTGTTCTTCGGGCGACAGGTCGGGGAACAGCTGGCGCTCGACGGGTTCGGGCTTCTGCTGCTGAGGCTGCCAACCCATACTCTCGACGAAGTCGTCGGCCGAGGTGATGAGGGCTGCGGTGTTGTTGCGTATCAGGCGGTTACAGCCTTCGCTATAGGGCATGCCCACAGCACCGGGGAAGGCAAAAACTTCGCGACCATATTCCTGGGCGATGCGACAGGTGATGAGGCCTCCACCCTTATAGGCGCTCTCCACGAGGATGGTGGCGTCGCTGAGACCGGCGACAATGCGGTTGCGCTGTCGGAAGTTGTTGGCGAATGGCTCCGTCTGCGTCATATATTCCGTCAGCAGACCGCCGTGACTGACCATCGTGGCTGCGGTCTCGCGGTGGTGGTTAGGGTATATCTGATCCAGACCGTGAGCCAGCACGCCGACGGTGTCGTAGCCGACGCTGAGAGCCTGACGGTGTGCACAGATGTCAATGCCATAGGCCAGTCCGCTGACGATGAGCACGTCGGGGCACAGCTCTTTCAGACGACTGACAAACTTGCGGATGAGGTCCTGGCCGTAGCTGGTGCAGCGGCGGGTGCCGACGATGTCGATAATGCGACGTTGGTTCAGGTCGGCATTACCTTTGTAGTAGAGCACGACAGGAGCGTCGGGGCAGTCGCGTAGTCGGGCGGGATAGTCCTCGTCGTTCAGCGTCAGGGCACGGATATGGTGCTTGGTAACGAACTCCATCTCGACGGCAGCCCGCTTCAAGGCGTCGTCCCAGTTTTTTAGGGCTTCGACAAGGCGCGGTGTGGCGTCTGGTAAGACGTCGCCAATGTCGTTGCGCTGTTCGTAGACGGCCTGACCGCCGCCCAACTCCTGATAGAGCTGTAACGCCTGTTGCGAGTTGAAGCCCGTCATGCGGGTCAGGGCTATTGTGTAATATATCTCTTCGTTAGACATGAGTACGGGTTTAGACATGAGTACATGAGTACTTTTTGGACGTGAGTACAGGAGTACGGGTTTGCAAGATATGAGTACATACAGATCATTTGAATTGCTTTTTGTATAGTCTGTATTTATGGCGAATATCTATTTTTTCGCCACCGAAGTTGATGAGCAGTCCATCATCAATGCTAGTGGCGGTCAGATAATTGACGAGTTGCACTTCGTGGGCAGTGCATAGATTCTGAACGGCTTTTAATTCCAGAATGAGTCGGTTGTCTATGATGATATCGGCTTTGTATTCGCCCACAGAAATACCGTCATAAAATACTTTGATAGGTTTTTCGGTCTCAAATGGCAACCCTAATTTCCGCAACTCGATAACCATAGCGTTTTTGTACACTGCCTCCAGATAACCCTGAGGCAGTTGCCGCCGTATTCTCATCGCACAATTATTGATACTATCTATCAACTCATCCATATCTTTCATATTGTTATTATGTGTTTCTTATTACATCTTTTACAAAAAACAACACATGTACTCTTGTCTCTTAAAAAGTACTCCTGTACTCCTGTCTTTCGAAAAGTACTCCTGTACTCCTGTCTTTCGAAAAGTACTCTTGTACTCCTGTCTTCTAACAGTACTCATGTCAAGAAACGGGCAAAAGCAGCATCATAGTCGGCGCTCTGTCCGAGCCGTCCGTCAACGATGCACACTAACGTGACATCGCCGCGGAAGCAGAGGGCTTCGTCGGAGGCGCGGAAGATGTCGTGATGGAACACGTACTTGATGCCCTCCTTGGTCAGTCTCATCCGAGAGATGAACTCGTCGTCGGGACGCAGGGGTGTCTTGTACTGCAGGTTCATACGGGCGACGACAGCGTCGACACCCTTCGCGTGCATCTCGGCGAACGACAGTCCACACTCCTTCAGGAAGAGGTGACGGGTGTGCTCGCAGTAGTGCAGGTAGTTGGCGTTGTTGACGATGCCCTCGATGTCACATTCGTAGTCGCGCACCGCCATACGGGTTTCAAAACAGTATTTCATTTTTACATTCTTTATTCTTTTTTCTTTAGCGCGAAGCGCGCAGATATTCGTAGCCGATGCGGCAGCGCAGGCAGTCGCGCTTGTCGCAATATTCTTTCTTGAGTTGGATAAGTGCCTGAGAATCACCGGCTGACATGACGGGCAAGCCACACTGCTGCCACATGCGGATGATGTGGTTGTTCTCGGGCTTCAACTGTTCGAGCAGGTCGAAGGCGCGGTCGCAGAGTTCCTCTTTCTGGCGGTGACGCCCCACGGCGAAAAGCATAGGTATGGCCGTGTTGATAATCAACAGGTTCAGCGAACCGTAGGAGAGATGTTTTTCGTTTTTGGCACTGAGCGAACCGAAGGTGTAGTGCGTCTCCCAGTAAGGCGTGACGTGCGACGAGAGTAGTGTTTTAAGCTGGTCTACGGTCTTGCACTCCACAAGCTGGCTCAGTCCTGCCTTCCGTTGGTAGTAGAGGTTGGCCAACTGCGACAGCCGGATATGCGGGAAGTTCTGCGGTCGCAGCCGCAGGAAGTTCCAGCGGGCGGCGTCCATCGGCTGCATCGAGAACTTATGAGCCAGATACTGGTATTCGTTACGCAACTTGGCAAAGTATCCGTCGTTCAGTGCGTCCTGCTGGTAGTGCTTCGGCACGGTGTCCATTTCCAACAGTCCTGCCTGTCCCATGAAGATGGCCTCTATCTGGAACAGGTCGTCGCGGTGATGGTCGACAGCCTTCAGTGGTATGTTCAGCGCCCATTGCTCAAACGTGTCGCTGTTGATGCCGAAGCCGTAGTTGCGGGCCAGCGTCACGAAGTAGGCGTCCTCCCACGAACCGCCGCAGCGTTCTGCCCGCCGTCGTATGTCGTCGGTCTTACGTTCTAAACGCTCCGTCTGCAGGGCCGCCATCCAGGAGTGGACGGTCAGCCGCGTCAGGTCGGGAATAATCTTGTAGCACGGCGGGTACTGGTCCGTCTTCTGCAGTTCGTCGTAGTTGTCGCGAATGTGCTGTGGCACGCTGAGTTGCATCTGCGGCAGATAGTGGCCGGCAGCGTTCTGTACCTCGCGATCCACCACCTCGCAGACGTGTAGCACCACGTTGTCATAGCGCGGGTCGCGGTCGTGGCCGTGCTGATACCAGTCGGAGGCGCGGTCGTGAATCTCGACATTGCCCACCCACAGCGTCCCGTCAATCTTCACTTTGGCGTTGAAGAAGTCAGGTCCGGCGTTGTGGTTATGCAGTCCCGGGTCAATAATCTCTACTCGTCGGCCGTCGGTAGTCGTCAGCTCCGTCAGTGGCAAGAGTCGGTGCTTCCAAGTGTAGTGTAGCAGCTGTTCCATCGTGTTAATTTCTGCTTTTTGCTCGCAAAGATACTAAAAAAAAGTTTATTCCAAAGTTTTTTCAGAAATTATGATTAATTTTGCAGCGATTATTCTATAAAAACGAAAACAATGAAGAGAACCATTACTACTCTTTTCGCATTGCTGGCTTTAGCTACTACTACTGTGACAGCTGTCACCCTGAAACGCGTGAGCGTACATGACCCCAGTGTCGTTTACAATCCCAACGACCAGTATTACTATATTTTTGGTACCCATCGGGGATTGGCACGTACCAAAGATATGATGAGCTGGAGTGGAACGACCTACTACTTCAGGTATAAGGATGCGTCGGGCTCGCCCAAGGTCATTAACAACAGCGTTGGTACCGCCAATGCCTACAAGCCCGTGTTCGAGACGAACTATACCACGACCGTCACCGTCGGCGGCGCTGAGAAGACCTTTGGCAACTTCGATGCCTTCGCCTGGTCGAATGCCAGTGCCGCCAACTACGAAATTAATGGTAATATGTGGGCGCCCGACGTCGTCTATAACAAGAAGATGCAGAAGTGGTGCCTCTACTTCAGCATCAACGGCGACAGCTGGAAGTCGAGCATCGTCTTGCTGACCGCCGACAACATTAACGG
>Ga0310695_10001478_pt1 | contig 55257 bp, 55 predicted proteins | sample RumenRJG_04DNA_FD_203882 | JGI IMG/M metagenome (GOLD analysis project Ga0310695, IMG submission 203882) | Bovine rumen microbial communities from Lethbridge, Alberta, Canada - RJG_04 (v2) (version 2) | ecosystem: Host-associated > Mammals > Digestive system > Stomach > Rumen | place: Canada...
TTCTGCTGCAAAGGTACGAAAAATAATTGACTTGTGCAAGAGATTAGATAAAAAAAGATACAAGCTAAATGATTTTTTTGTTATGAAAATAAATACAAGCTAATGAAGGAGTGTGTGGGTTTGGGTGTGGGTTTGGGTGCGTGTGGTGAGAATGTGTGTTGATGAAAGGAGAAACACAGGTTTTAACCTGTACCTACCTACTAAATCGTTTGATTATTGCGTAGTATGCGGCATGGGGAGCCGCGTAGATGACTAAGAAAAAAATACAAGCTAAAGATAAATACAGGCAAAAAGAATACAAGCTAAAGAAGAGAGGATGAGGAAAAAGATACAAGCTAAGTCAGGTCGTATAAAAGATACAAGTCACTAACCGGGAGTAATAAAATTAATACAAGCCAATGAGGGATAGCTTGTATTTATTTTGTGGTATGAGTGTATGAATTATATAAAAAAGATACAAGCCAAGTGTTAGTTTGTACTTATTTCTATAGTGAGGTTTGTGTGTTTGTAAAAATGATACAAGTTACAAAGATGTGTGAAAGTGTGAAAGTGTGAAATAAAAAACCGCTGACTCATCACGAGGGAGCGGTTGAAGACATTTGAACATAGGGTGTATCAAAATGTCAAAGGATGCGGACACTCGTCTTCAAAAAAGACGAGCACAGGACACCCCGAAAGCATACGGGAAAGTGGGCAATGCAATGAGGCAAGATATTCACTGAGCGTAAAATTGGTAGGAGCGAAAAATTCTCTGAGCGTAAAATGTATGATGATAAGGAGATCCTTATTTATCATTTAAACCAACCGTCTTCTTTGTTGCGATTGCGGTAGTACTCGTTGCGTTCGTCTTTGGACATATTGCGCGTATCTTTGTTATATTGAGACATGCGATCATAGTAATCGGCGGAAGCTTTGATACCACTTTTCCATGCTCTTTTCATGCCTTCAGTGGAATACTCAAAGATTTTGTAGTCATCTATGTGGAGAGCCTCCGCGGTTTGTTGCACGTTTTGGTTTGTGCCCATAAAGACGAACATCACGCCTTGATTTTTCAAGGAGTCTATCAGTTTTGCAACACGACTAAGCGAGTATATGCGCGAAGCATTTTCCAAGCCATCACTAATGATAGTGACTACAGCCGTTGCGTTCTCCAGTTTGTTCAGTTTGCGTTGAAGTTTACTAAGCGACAGACCTATTGCATCAAGCATAGCAGTCATTCCTTCAGGCCGGTAATCTTGCATCAAAAGGTTTGGAAGATTTTGCACGGTATCGCAATCATACACGTCTGTTACTAAATGATTAAACAGCGTCAGCGTAACGAGATTTTGCTGCTCAAGGTTGTATTGCTGTTGGGCAGCACGAATGACATCCAGCGTCTCGTTGTAACCTTGCACGGCAACTTCACGTAAGGGCGTCATAGAGCCACTACGATCCAGGATAACAAGGTTGTAGATTTTGGTTACTTCCACATTTTCGTCTGTGGTGGATTGATTTGAGCGCTTTGCGCAGCCTGCCAAACACATAATTGCCAGCAGGAAAAGAATGGATCTTTTCATAGTTGTAAAAGTTTAAATTTGTTAATTTATATTAGCCGGTTCGGGATCAATGAAACATTTCATAGTCTCCATAAACCGCTTTATATGCTTTCTGAAAGTCGTATGCTTGTAGTTCTTCGTCTGAGCACTCTTGCGACAATAACACATCATAGAAAGAAGCTTCACATATAGCATAATAATGGTACTCGTTCTTCAGCAACCATAGTTTATTACGCTTCAGATTGTTGGTCGCATTGTTATATGCTTTTCGTTGCTTACCTCTTAATGTTTCCGCTTTCTTATTACGTGCTTCTATAAAGGCATTCCAAGTCCTTTCATCTTCATCAATGGTGCTTACTCGAGTTGCAAGGGGCACAAAGTAATCCCAAAGATCTTCTTGATATTCCTTATATTCATGTTCCCGCAAATTGGATCTCACATCTTGAAATGCTTTAGTTACCATTTCGTTAGTAATGGTTGCATGATACTCTTCTCTTTCTTTATCAAATAACTCATCCAATAAAGCGTTTTTCTGCGCTTCTTTGTGATTGTCAATAAAACCATATTTCTCCATATAACTGATAGTACCGAGACCTGCAGGGCGCTCCAAAAGAACAGAGTCCACGACCGTGTACATGGCTCGACAATAGGTATTCCAGGCGGAATCTACTTCTGCGGAATAAACGTTTGCTGTGCGAGACAAGTCTGTAAATTTCTGAATGCACCATTCATCATGTTGCCGTCCATAATAATCATACAGATACATCCCATAAGTTCCTGCTTCATCTCCCGGAAAATCGAGCAGTTGTTCAATTTGTTTAAGCGACGCTAAATATCGGTCATACTCGGTAGTATTGTCCGGAAATTTAACAGGGTAATACTCATTCAGCAAGCCAAAATATACCTCGTATGAATCTGCATAAATGACATAATTTACAAATTTTTTTTGACGAGCACTTTTGAATAGGTCAAAATTTCCCCACTGATTGTAGTACTCATCAGAGGTGGTAAACAAACTATCCATATAAGCCTCGTAAGGACCAACCTCATAAACGCTATCAGTAGTATCAACATGCAAAGTATCACATAATATAGCATTTTCATGCGTCTCCGGCTTCTGCTTATTGCAAGAACAGATTGCCACCAGCGCAAGGAGTGGTAAGATAAATAATAGTTTTTTCATAGTTGTAAAAGTTTAAATTTGTTAATTTATATTCCAATAGGCATCCGGTTCGCAGTCAAAAAATGGTGTCGATGTCTTCATCCGAGAAATCTAATAAGTACTATCCATAGAAAGGCTGAATTTTATTCCATTTGAATATGCTTGCGTCTCCTGTTTCTAATAATTTGTTATTTGCCCATTTCCAAATATTGTAATTTTCAAATATAAAACCACCCTGACGAACTCTTCCACAATCCAATTGTTCTGGTTCTTCGGGCATTTTGCTGACATCCCATACAAGATTATCATCGGTACGTAATCCTATTGGTAAATTATAGTTATTATCACACATACCGTAAGCTATACCATACATTGGTATTCCATCTATAAATTCCTTTGGAAAAGGATTATGCATAGAACCAAATCTAACAATCAATCCATCGCTCCAAATAATGCTTTCGTTAACTTTGTAATCCAAGTTAAATTTATCAAGGGCACCAGGGTATTTCTTTTGTATGTCTTCAACCATGACTAGCCCATTGAAGAATTCTAATCGTATAGCCATAATGTAAAGTCAATCATCAATAATCTTTTAAGTTAAAATAAGAATCATGTATATACTACAAGAGCTCTTAATCTATATTCCAATAAGCATCCGGTTCGCCATCAAAAATGGTGTCGATGTCTTCATATGAGAAACCAGCGGTTTACGAGAGACATACGGGACAGATACGAGAGGATAGATGTTCACGAATTAAGCTATTCATTGTATAGCTCTTCTTCCTCATCTCGCTTTTGTTTTATCTCCTCCAATACTTTCAATAGTTTTTCTCTACCATTTAAACCTGTTTCGGGATCAATGCCACTACAAACAAGAAGATAACTCTTAATTTCCTGTCCTTCTTCCGAGGTCACAAATCCGGTTAAATATCCGTTTTGCCAGGCTTGCTTATGTATTAAATAAAATTCTCTCGAAAAAGTAAATTCTTCGTCCGCGTCAATCTCTTTAACAGCATTATATAAATCTTCTTCAAAGACACTTTCTCCGTGCTCTATTACTTCTTTATCATCCAGACAAATTTTATGTTTCTTGCAAAACAAGGCAAGATTCCACCCGCTCATTCTGGCGATTTTGTATACATTACAATAATTTTCGACTATTTGAATGAGATAAATAGTATTTTTAATTTTATCAGAATTAATTTCTTTGCATGTGCGTTTAGTTGCGTCCCATGCTTCAATCAGATTCTCATCATAATTAAAAGCATATTCAGCAAGGATTAAGTTCATACCACTTTCTAATACAAATAGTTTTTCAATTGTTGAAAGTTGTTGGAATGACCCAAGTAATATCCCCTGAAAACCAGTAAAGAAAGTGTCATCAGGATAGGCACCATGCATAAAAGTGAGATGACTTTTAAAGATCTCATCTAATGAGGGCGCAAGACTTTCTAATATATTTTTATTCTGTTCCATTTGATAAATTGATTTCATATTTGTATTTCTTTACATCTCTTTTGGGAATGTCATAGATATTATGTGACTTGTGTAGCCTAAAGCACAATAGCAATCATTAAACAACGGAGTTAATATCCCTATATTGGGAGACTCTTTATCTTCAACAAATGGCAAACTTTTCCCTTCAAGATTTCCTTGTTTGTCTACTTTATGCGAATAACGATAGGAAGATGTATTTGTTTGTAGTATTTCACAAATATTTTTCAGTTGTGTTGGGAATGTTTTTGAGAAATAGATTTTGTCATCTTCTTCGCATAATTTCCCCATCTTTCTATATAAAGAAAGAGCTTGTGTTGATAAAATATTTAAAGAGTGACTGTGGACAATACTATCCCATTTGACTTTGAGTACTCCAACATCTATTGCGTCCTTTATTACTGACTTGAGTGCTAATTCTAAACAATGTGACATAATATGTAATAATGGAGCTTGAATAGTTTCCATTCTTTCTGGGTAATTATCTACAATATAATTAGCAAGAGTAAAATATTCTCTCGCAATATCTTCATTAGTCCCAATTCGATTAACTAAAGTTTGCAAACGCCATTTCTCGGCTTTAGAAATAATCTTGTCGTTCATTTGTCAAATACTTATATATTCAAATTACTGCTCAAAATTTATGTGTGCCTATATTCCATGCTTGGATCAAAAAGATCATAGTGATGATTGCTTCTTGTTTTTGCGCATTTAGCATTGATTAACATTACCAAACCAAGTATTGCAATGATGATGATAATGAATATTCGCCTATTTTCTTTTGCTGTTTGCTCTTGTATCTTCTTTCTTTGCTCAATTTTCCTCCTGCGTTCTTCTTCCTTTATTTTTTTGCTTTGAATAGAAGCTCCTTCTTTTGGTAAATGCTGAGCGTTCTCTTCGATTCTTGTCTGATTATCACGGCAAGGTTCAGTTGATGTGACATTTGTGCCAGATGGTGTTAGGCAATGCAACTTATTGAAACTTTCGGTTGCTTTTTTAAGGCCTTCATCAATCTCTTCTACGGTTCTTTCCTTAACTACTCTTACTCGTATAAATACGCACACGTCTTTTCCTGTAATAGACGTAATCAATCTCATTTTTCTAAACGTACAAATACTCCATACGGGTATATATATGCGTTCATTCCCCTCCTCTTGAGGTTCTACTCTATGTTCATCAATATAAGCCATTTTACATTTCCTCTTTCATGTAAATATGTTTGTACACATTTTCCCCGCAGACACATTCTTGAATATCCGTAACAATAAAAGATGTGTTCGGTAAGAAATTAACCTGATTTTCTTGACCATGTGCATGTACGCGATAAAGACAATGTGCACGTGTTTGTTCTTTGGATAAGGTGTGTATAATATATCTGTTTGTATCTTGGTTCCAATTATCAGTTGTTGTCGTCAAGCTATAAGGAAAGTTAATTTTTTGTCCTATTGCAAAATCAATACAATCTTCATCAACACAGAACCGATATAACGTATCTCCCTCAAACACAGGAGCCTTTCCTATTATAGAATAGAGGCACTTTTGCATTTCTATCACTAAAGCAGGAATACCATTACCATATCTTAGATAGAAATCATCTCTAAAGTACATTGACATATTGCCCATATACAACATAAGCATGATCAGTTCTGAATCTAATATATTATATTTTTTAATTATATCAGACTCTTTTCGTTTCTCAGATTCTAAAACTTGGTATGCTTTATGAAATAGATTTTGATTCAAGAATGATAAATCATCGTCAACGAACAACATTCCTTGCTCTTCATCAAAGAAATATTCTAGTTCTCCATTTTTACTTGCTATATATTTCTCTTCCTCATTGAGAAAATATTCTACTGGTTTCAAAGCATCCATAGTATAGCTATTTTTCAAAACACACTCATTCCTTCCGGTTGCCAGAAGATGCGGGTGCGAGGGAGGTTAATAATATAGGGTTGTGTTTTCTTGCCAACAGGGATGAAATCATCCGGGGCATCCTCATATTTCTCTAATGCCGACTCAAAGGCCTTGCGTATACGTGAGAGTTTTTCGTTCGCGGAGTTATTAGTCGGATCAATCAGCGTTTCTATGCTTTGCTTGGTGTCTTTCCTATTGGACAAAGCGTTATACCATGCTTGCAACTCGTCCTTATAATCGCTCAGGTACTTAATCGCTATTCCTTCATTATGATGCAGCAAGGTGAAATACAGAGCTTTGGAGAGAATCGGCATTTTGATTTCTTCCGTCAACTTATTGCCCGTACTATCTACCAGATAGATGCTATAGGAACTATCCACCAATAACATCGTGTCGTGTGGCAAGGACTTTTTGCTGCGCGACTTAACGAATGGTAATGTTCCCACAAATTGCACCAAATAGGAGAATGCTTTCTCCCAATTGGTGCCTGGTTGGAATGGAAACAAAATATATTCATAGTTATAGCGATCATCGGGATTATCTCTATTGGGCTTATACCGCAAGAAACCGGCACAATCAGCAGGCAAGTGTTCCTCGGAAAAGAACGCAGACCAATATTGTTGCTCTGTTCGTTCGTTTCTATCCATCCATGGAGACAACAACTGTTGAGGTTCATAATCGGCAGCAAAAGATGCAATGATATCTTCATTACTTTGTGCACGTGTCGGAAGATAAACAAATAAGTAATCTTTTCTACGGAAAGCAGCGCGTATCTGACCTATATGCTGTTGGATGAATTGATTTAACTCTACATGAACATTCTTCTCTAAGAAAATCAATTCATGCTGATTGCCCATGATTCGTTCGTCGCGTATTTGTATATCATAAATAGGGAACACAAAATCATCGTGCGGATATTTGACTTCCGGTTTCTGAGGAACTAAAGTCATCGTTTTAGCAGTTTTATGCTCCTTTATATCCATCGGATCTATTTCAGATTCATCGTCAGGAATCCACCGTTCAGGTTGTTCAATATTGGACGGAATAGTTGTTGCTGGTGGTTTATTATCATCGCAGAATATATAAGTCAGTTCCGGTGAATGGTATTGAGAAACCGCACGTTTAATTCGTTCTTCTAATGGCAAAGTAAGTAATTGCTCACAAGAAATTAAGTTTCCTTTTACTTCTTTTACTCCAAAGAAACTTACATATTCTGCCATATCTTTATCATTTTGGAGAATATTCTCTGCTTCCTTAAAAAATTTTAAGGCTGTATGGAAATAGTTTGCCATCACATACATTACGCCTAAATTGATATAGGCATAATAATATTTACGTTCGTTTATAAGACGACGATAGAAATAAACCGCTTTGTCATAGTCAATAGGCGTAAAAGTGCCATGCTCATAACTAATCGCTATATCCATCATACCTATTTCTTCTCCGAGTTCGGCTCCTTTCTCGATCCATTCACGACCTTTCGCTGTTTGACCATTTGTTAATAGTTCAACTCCGCAAGCAACCATCCCTTGTTTAATTCCATGCTGAGCCGCAAGTAAGAAATAATCATATTGCTCTTGACTTGTGTCGGCAAGCGAACCTAATAAAGTATATGCTCCATATTGCTTTTTCTCTGTTGCAAGATATTTTAGGTCATTACGTAAACGACTTAATAGCGCAGGATTCCCGTCACGGAGATTGTCATTGTTATAGTCCTTAATATTATTCCAAAACTCCTCATCTTTCCGATAAGCAGATGAATCGATGCAACCTGTCAGATTTGTGATTTCTTTAAGAGGTGTCTCATCAACCGGATAAGACCATGTGATATAATCCGGTCCTATAGTATAAAAGGTATATAGGGGTTGTAGTTTCTCTTGTGTACGCACATGTTCCTCTTCTACAGCCGCTATCGGAGCTGCAGAAATGGCTTTTTTATTTCCTTTGCCAAAGAGTTTTAATATTTTGTCGATGAGGGACATGTGTGCTTTTTACATCGGTCATTTCGATTTCGGTTGCAAAGGTACAATTTTTTTTTGACATATGCAAGACTTTTGTCATTTGCAAGGCTTGCAAATTTACTACTTTTTTTTGACATATGCAAATTATTTTTGCATATTGCACGAAATCAGCATGAAATTGCAGAAAAAGAACGAAGAAAACCGGCATTTTATGCCGGGCTAATGGACAAAGAGAGAATAAACCGACATGGATGTGTGAAAGTGTGAAAGTGTGAAAAGAGACGAGCATTGCTGCTCGCCTCTTCCGGAATCTCGTGTTTGACATCACGAGCACTGAACAAAATTAGAGTTTCTTCCACCTCGTATCGGAGAGTTTTTCTATCTTGCCGTTACCACGCCAGCGGTTGAGAACCATGCTGATTGCTGAACCTTTGACGGACTGACCTTTGCGGGCACGAAGCTTGATGAGGTCGGCGTTGGAAAACTCTGCCGGGAGCAGTTCAAGTAGCGAAGTTGCTGAGCCGCGTTCACCGGAGAAGATATCCAAAGCGCCTGTCAGTTCTTGTTCGAGTTGATCGCCCCAAAGTTCCATCTGATTGCGGAATACGTATTCAGCAACCCATTCTGCGAACTGACCTACGGTTTTCGTGAACTTACGGTTTTCAAGGAGATAGCAGAGCATACCTGCGCGGAAACCGATGACACCTGCACGACGACGAAGTGTATCCATAGCGTGAGAGTCTGCGTCTATGGCTTGCTGACGCTTGGCTTCAAGCCAGTTAGCGATAGTTTGACTGAGTTGCGGACAGACGATGGTTCCTTGCTCTGCGTCCAGTTGTCGCGCCCAACGGATAATCTCTGCTCGTTCTGCTTCCGTATATGGAGCAAAGACAGGGATTTCGGTGAAACTGGTGTCCGGTAATTGTGCGAAACAAACACGTGTTGCAAGTCCGTTTTCGAGGTCTTTGAAGAACCGCTTCATGGAGTTGGGAGTTCCTGTGAGAAGCAGGTTATAATAGACCTTGATATGCGCATTGAACGAGGCATCGGACATGTAGGCTTGACCATATTCCGCATTGTCGAACGCAAGACGGTAGATATCGCTTTTCTGCGACCACACACCGGCACGTTCGGACTTGACCAGCGTGTCCATTTCCTCGCCGATACCGATGAGGTGTTTGCCTTCGGCATAGGTGAGCAACTGGAGCAACTTGGCAATCGAAATGGCTACGCCATTGTTGCGCGGACAAGCGTGCGGATCTTCCGGTTGGTTCTTGCTGTTCTTCAAGGCACGGAGTTTGTCCTTGTACGCCTGTTCTTTCTCACGCTCAATCGCGTCTTGCTCGTTGATGGGAGTGAGCAGCAGATCCAGCGGTTTGCGGATGAAGGACTTACCTGATGCAGCCGGAGCCGTGATACAACTGAAGAATGAGAGCGATTGTTCCTGACGGTCGAGGTACTCAAAGCGAATGCGTGTGGCGAGTGTTCCTAATATCGGAAGACTTGCGATGACCATTGCCGGTCGGTAATCTTCGGGAAGACGACGGCAGATCAGACGCAACAGCCTTGGTAACTCCGGAAGTTCCAAGTCTGTTGATTTGAGATTGGACATTGGAGATTGGAGATTGCTCTGCTCGCGCTCACAGATGGCGATGGCAGACTGGAGGATAGTGGGCAGATAGCCTTTGCGCGGACGACCGATAGCGGAAGCGATGACTTGACGTCTTTCCGGTTCGGAGAGACCGAAAGTCGGGAGCACTTGCAGCAACAGATCGACGTTGAAATCACAGATGTAGCGCATGTAGTTGGCGAGTGTGAAATAAACGGTGTTGCGTTCGCCTTGCTCGGCTCCGTCAGCGGCTCCGATGGAGAGCATGAGTTGATTGACAATCGCGGAATATTCTATTCCTCGATATGTCAGACCGCCTTCGGCTGACAGACCGTTATCACTGACAGACCGCTGCGCTGTTAGACCGGCTTCGCCTGACGGATTGTGCGGAGGAAGAGCCGGTAATTCTCGGAGATCAGGGCGGTCTTCTTCGGAGAAAAGTCCGGCAGCATATATCCAAAGGATATAATCACGCGGAACGACGTATGATGCACGGGCGAGATCTTTGGTAACCGCATCGTACTCGGTGATGTTGAGTGCGGTTGCCATACGGAGTTGTGCGGCTTCGATGGATTCCCGTTCGAGACGTTCACCGATGATACGGATTCCGTGACCGGAAGCGGTGATGGCGACCAGCACAATGCCGTGCCGGCGTAATGATGACGCGACGAGTTCGTCGCTTAATGGTGACGCACTTTCAGCGCTAAATGATGAAATGATGTTATTCCACCAATCGCGGGGATTGTCCACATGGTCTACATCCAACATAGCGAGACCGGATGGGATAGCGTCTGCACTCACGCGTTTATTGTTAACGAACGCACGTGCATGCGGGATGATGATTGGTAGCCGACGTTTGAGCGCTTGTTTGCGGTCGTTGAAGTCGGGTGCTTCCGGGTCGAGTGCTGCGATTTGGTCGCAGATGTTCTTTACTGCGGGACGATCAATGATTTCGTTCCAGATGTCTTCGGTGCAAGGCAATGGAAAGCCTTGCGTTACAGATAATTGATAGGTTATCATACTACTTAATGATTAATGTTTAATGTTTAACGATTTTACTTTGGAGGACTTTTCCGCATTCCAGCGGTCATGCTTCCAGTTGTAACCTACGGGATGGATTTCCTCGTGATCTTCCGGCCACGGTTTGCGTTCTTTCTTGGCGCGTTTATGGACAGCTGCTTGCATCGCTTTCCATTGCTCTTCCGTGACTTGGAGTTTCTCGATGTTGTGCGGATTCCACACGTCGCAATCGACGATGACATCCTGCATGGTGGCTCGGCAATGCGTTTTGAGCGGTACATCGTTCACTCCGCGCACCTGACCTTTCTCCTCGTAGTACGGGCAGGCGCTACTACACTTCGCGCCGCCCTTACGTAATGCAATCAATTGAACGGACATACGTACTACTTTTTGAGGTTACGGATAGAATCGACGAGTTGGTCCAGATTGGTCTCGCAGAGCGTTTCACCCATCTGCTCGGTTTGGCAAGCGAGTTGGTCGGCGAGGTCACGTCCATCTTCATAGTTCTCATGCCGGATATAGAGTTCCAGCTTGATGTGTGTGTCGTTGGCCGAGACTTTTCCGTTCTTGGTACGCTCGATCGTGACCCAATGCTTTTCCTTATGCACCTCGTGCGGTCGTGCACCTTTTTCGGTAAAGGTAAATCGGTCTTCGTTATTGCGGAAGAGCGTACCTTTTCTGCCGTCCATCACTTGCAAGTCACCTTGCTTCATCTGCGTCTCTAAATCGACGCACAAATACATTTGCTTTTTCATTTTACTGAAATTTTGTGCTTCGCTCCTTGCTTACGAAAGGCCTTTCACGTGTACACAAGCTCCGCAAAAAACTTCAGCGATTAATAATAAAAAATTTACACCGAACTTCCGTCGTTTTCGGAAATCCGGTGCAAAAGTACTGCTAAAAGTTAGGACAATAAAGGACAGTTGTCCTAAATGCTATTTTATTGCATTTTTCTGTTTTCTTTCTTTTAATAACTTCCTTCGTTCATGTTGCTGCAAACTATTCTGATCTACGTCCCAGCCAAATAAATCAGTTAGATCTTTGCACATTTTCGTTCGGTTATTTTTTGCTTCTTTATAATAATCATTACCACGTGTTTTTTGATAAGCCAACCATTGAATCACACCCTCATAGTCATTTTTAGCAGGATATCTATTGCTCTTTGCGTTAATCCACTCATTGAGACAAACATGTTCTTTCAACATCCTTTCTAACACATCTTCTTGAAGATTCAATAATAGTTTAAAAATCTCCTGTCTTGGTCTATATCCATTTAACAAAGTCAATGCATCTTGTTCTTGTGCATAGATAGTGCGCCAAATATCATCTTCAGATACACTCACATCCTCAGCGCTTCGCTGGCTATACTGATAAAACTGTTCCTGCAAATATGCAGCGGCTAATGGCCGAACCGTTCCGGGTTGTAGTTCAATCTTTTCTATATCATCAAATAATTCACGTGCTTCACTCACTGCTTTTTTCGCATTCTCCGCGAAATTATCAATTTGCGTCACACTACACAAACGCGTGTAGGCGGAATTAGCAATAGCAAAATAGAATGCGGCTTGAGCAAAGCCTTTTAGAGGTAGTGCATCAAACCGATTATAAATATCAAAGTCTCCTTCATTGTCTTTCACTTCAGCCGGATAGAAAGCTGGTTGCAACCAAGCCGCCGGATTGTCGTTCACCATCTCTCTGTCTTTTTCCAACAACCATTCTACATATGCCTGAATCAAACGCATCAGCGGTTCTTTTTCTTCATCAGGTAACACACTTCTTATCAACTCATTCTCGTACAGAGAGACGAAACAAGATAGCTGTTGATACGATGTGAACGGATACATCACAGGTTTCTGTTCCCATTCTCTACACCTCATTTCTTCCGCGTAGCGCGCGTGTAATGTTCCTTCTATAGCATAAATGAATACCAGCGGCACATATCCATATGGAGATGCCAAGCAATGCGAACGCTCCAACAACTCGCCATCAGACAAATCATCGCTGTAAAGGTCTGCGTCTATTGTACGCAAACCGCCATGCGGGTCAAAAAATAACACATACAACCCGCCTTCTCCTTTTGCAATTTTACTAACTATCCGCATCAGTGCATATAATTAATTAATGCTTGTGAACTGTCGGCCACTTCCAATAGGCCTAATGCCATTAAACGATATTTCGCAGCCTCCCGAGATACTCTAAAAATAGAAGCGATTGTTGCTACGAACTCCTTTGCTCGTCGCTCATTGAATTTCCCTTCACTAATTGAATACTGATCATCCCATCGAATAAAACCACGGTGTATATCATGTTCATCAAAATATTTCTCAGCCTGCTTGCGCATCGGCTCTTCCGGCATTAATAAAAATGCTGCAAACTTATTTGCTTGTGCTTCAAAACGGTCAAAATCTTTATTGCTTGCGCTGACCATCTCTAATGAACTTTGACTATCGCACGTATCTATATCGTACCTTTCTAATAAATGCCGATGCAAGAAATGATGCCCAAGTTCATGTGCCAACGTAAAACGATTACGTCGATTAAAATCATTCTCCAAGAGCAAATTCATCCAAATCTCTTTAGCACCATAAACATATTCTCCGTAGTACTCGCTTCCCATTTCGATATAGCGTTTTTTTAAACCGGCTTTTTTTACTATCTCATCCAGATAATCCTTTTCTTCTTCATACAACCGATGTATACCACCCACTTTCTCAATTATCTCCAACGTCTTTCTCTCAATCATATCCTCTTCCAATGCCGGACAACGGAAACAATACTCCTCGCGAACAGGTACACCTAACTCACTCATTATCCCTACAGGCGTGAAACGATTATCGTAACGTTGGAAGGCGATGCCGCTACATGAACTTGATGAAGAGAAAATGCCTGTGTGTCCGCGCGGGTCAGATAGATCACGATATATACGATTCAATTTGAGTGCTTGTTGCGCATCACCTGTATATTTGGCAATCATTAGCCGACCATCCAAATCCAACGAGTTTGCACGCAAAAAGTCCAAAGCATCACCATCAAAACCTTTATCAGTCACCAAACAAATACTTGCATCTTGGTTGTCCTCATACAATAAGAACCGTTTCCACCAGATACATTCCTGCATTGGTACTAACCATTCCTCTGTTTCTACAAACAGAAAATAAATAGTACGAACGCGCTCATAAGGTTGATAATGAATCGCATAATCAAACGAATAACGAATCTCCACACCTGAAGCCAACTTATATTCTTTCGCTTCCGGAGTATTGATAAATTCCACTTTTTTCTTGCCTTCTGCTTGCGCATCAATGATTTTCTCCAAGGTAGCAATAAAGCCTTTTCGCAATTCGTTTTTCATCTTTTTGCAGCTAATTTGGCTGCAAAGGTACAAAAAATTTCTGACATATACAAATATTTTGACAAGATTCGTGCAAATGTATTTTTCACATTTTCTTTATCTCACTGCGTTCGAACGATTAGGTGAAGGCGGGAAATGCCGCTTTCACATTTTCACACTTTCACATATAAATGTAAGTTGGATTTTGGAGCATAATTAATATAATATAAATATTATTATAATTATGGGGGAATTTTTCGAGGTACACGGATGCGTGAAAGTGTGAAAGTGTGAAACTTCCACACATCACGCTGGAGAAAAATACAAAAAAATGAAAAAAGTTGCGAAAAAATTTGGAGAAGGGAAAATGTTTGACGTATCTTTGCATCGTGATTTGAAAGAGGATCGCGCACGTAAGCGTCACGTTCGGGATGGTCGCGAAATGGTCGCGTTCGCGTTCGGCAAATGGATCGTAAAAGGACCAAACCACTCCGCTAATTGGTGAAGACGACCATTGCCTCCGCTCTTCCCAAAAATTAAAAATTATTTGGGAGCCCTATTATGTTAAACCGTTAAAATGTTAAATCGTATGATAGCAGAAGTAATTATACCCATCGATACGCTGAGAGGACAGCTTAGAAAAGACGGATACTACTTTAGAATGTATAAAGGCAAACAGATTGTACAGCGGTGTCCGAACCGGAAAGAGCATGTCAAGACAGCGAACGAGCAGGCGAATCAGGAGCGATTTATCGAGCGATATAGGAAGAGTAAACCGGCATCCGATGCCGGGACAACAGAAGAAAATACGTAACCGCGCGTGTTGAAAGAAAGCGGGCATTAAACCTAAACTTTAACCCCTCTACGCTGACCGGAGGTGAAACATGGTTGGCAGAAAATGGCAGAAATTAAGCCTATGGCGCTCATTGAGAGCATGAAAAAGAAAGTGTGTGAGCACAGCGATGTGTACTTCCGCACGAACAAGAAAACCGGTAAGGTGTACACCGGCAAGTTGTGTAACCCGTCCACGAAGGAGCCGAGTGCAGCGCAGACGGCAGCGAAAGCGCGTTTTGCGAAAGTGTCGGCGGCTGTGCGTGCGATTTTGGCCGGCACGAGCGAACAAAAGACCCAGTTGGTGGCTGAGTACAACGCTCAGAACAAGGTTGGTTCGCTGTTCGGCTACGCGATGAAGAAGCTGAACGGGAACTACGACCAGAACGGCGACCTCATCAACGGCTAAGTTAACCCTATTGTTGAACCTTTAAAACCTTAACGAAAATGGCAAAAGTAAAATGGGCTGAGGGTATCGAGTATGTATCCGGCCTTTTAACCAAACGCCCGAAAGCGGGCAGTATGCACAGTGACCACTGTAGTGCTCTGTTGGCAACCCACCGTGTGGCAGCCACCGAAAACCCTGTATGTACCCGTCTCTACATGGTAGGACCGTACAAGCGTTCGACCCCGCTGTCGTCCAATGAGTTGGATGCTCGTGCACGTTTCGCCGCTGTAGCGGCTGCTGTGAAGGCTCGTAAGAGCGATCTGAACAACATCACGCAGGACCAGATCAACTTCGCGGCCCAGAAGGATCAAGCCGGTGGCAAGAAAACCATGAAGGCTTACCTCTGGAAAGTGTGTGGCGATGCGTACGACCAAGCGCACCAAGGCTAAGGAAGGAGGTAAACCATGAGCAAACAACAGATCATTAAGATTATCATCTCCGTGCTGATTGCGGCGTTGACTGCGCTGGGAGCGGCTTTCGGACTGAGTTCCTGCAACGTCACCCGAACGATCACCACGAAGAGTGAGTACTGGCAGAAAGGTGACACCAGCGTGGTCATCCAGACCAAGACCATCGAAACGTACGATGCGAGCAAGAAAGGCATCTATTAGCGAAGAAGGCGGCAGCAATGCCGCTTTCTTTGTGCCTACTTTCACACTTTCTTAGCCGCGAGGGCACGATTAGGTGAAAGTTGTACTTTCACATTTTCACACTTTCACACAAAAATGTGGCTAAATGGTAATGTCCGACCGATGGTAATTTTAGAAAAAAGAAAAGAGCTTTTCCCCCTAATTTTTTGCCGAAGGCAAGAATTGTTTTCAAAGAATGAGGACACAGCAAGCTTATTCATGGGAGAGATAAAGAAATAAAAGAAGAGGAGCAGTTCCGAAGAACTACTCCTCAAAATTAAATCCCAAAGGAATGATTACTCCTCTTTTTTGGTTTTCTTAGCAGCTGCTTTCTTAGCCGGCTTCTCTGCAGGTTTCTCCTCTGCTTCGAGGGAAGCCTTCAGTTCTGCGAGAGCGGAGAGATCACCGAGGGTGGTCTTCTCTACCTTCGGCAGGTCGAGAGCGGGTTCTTCAGCCTTAGCGGCTTTCTTAGCTGCCTTCGGAGCTGCCTCCTTGCGCTCCTCCCATGTGCGGAGGTGCGAAACGAGGATACGCTTAGCGTCACGGTTGAACTCAATCACCTTGAACGGCAGTTCGTCACCCACAGCAACCGGGCTCTTGTCCTCTTTGGCGAGGTGGCGGGTGGTGCAGAATGCCTCAACGCCATCCTCGAGCGAAACAACAGCGCCCTTGTCGGTCAGTTCAACAACTTTACCGTTAACCACGGTATCAACACCGAACTTAGCCTCAAGCTCTTCCCACGGGTTCTCCTCGAGTTGCTTGTGACCCAAGCTCAGACGGCGGTTAGCTACGTCGATGTCGAGAACGACAACTTCGATCTGTGCGCCGATCTGGGTGAACTCATTCGGGTGTTTGATCTTCTTGGTCCAGCTCAGGTCGCTGATGTGGATCAGACCGTCAACGCCTTCCTCGATCTCAACAAAGACACCGAAGTTGGTGAAGTTACGAACCTTAGCCCAGTGACGGGTACCCACAGCGTACTTGGTCTCTACGTTAGCCCACGGATCAGCCTTGAGTTGCTTGATACCGAGGCTCATCTTACGCTCAGCGCGGTCGAGTGTCAGGATAACAGCATCTACCTCGTCGCCAACCTTCAAGAAGTCGTTAGCGGAACGGAGGTGCTGGCTCCAGCTCATCTCAGATACGTGAACAAGACCCTCAACGCCTTCAGCGATCTCAACGAATGCTCCGTAATCAGCCATTACGACTACCTTACCGTGAACCTTGTCGCCCACTTTGAGGTTAGGATCAAGAGCATCCCACGGATGCGGAGTCAACTGCTTGAGACCGAGCGCGATACGTTTCTTCTCCTCATCGAAGTCGAGGATAACGACGTTGATCTTCTGGTCGAGTTGCAGGAGCTCGTGCGGGTCGTTTACGCGGCCCCAGCTGAGGTCGGTAATATGAATGAGACCGTCCACACCACCGAGGTCGATGAATACGCCGTAGTTGGTGATGTTCTTAACGGTACCCTCGAGTACCTGACCCTTCTCGAGCTTGCCGACGATCTCAGCCTTTTGAGCCTCGAGTTCAGCCTCGATGAGCGCTTTGTGGGAAACAACGACGTTACGGAATTCAGGATTCAGCTTAACGATCTTGAACTCCATGGTCTTGCCTACGAGGATGTCGTAGTCACGAACCGGCTTGACGTCGATCTGGCTGCCCGGGAGGAAGGCCTCCATACCGAGTACGTCCACGATCATGCCGCCTTTCGAACGCCATTTGATGTAACCGGTAACGATCTCACCTGCGTTGTAAGCCTCGTTAACGCGGTCCCAAGCTTTAGCAGTACGTGCCTCATTGTGCGAAAGAACGAGTTGTCCTTTTTTGTCCTCCTGGCTCTTGATGTAGACTTCTACTTTGTCGCCTACCTTGAGGTCCGGGTTGTAACGGAACTCAGAAGCCGGAACGATACCGTCGGATTTGTAACCTACGTTGACAACTACCTCACGCTTGTTGATACTGATGACAGTACCCTCAACGACTTCGTTGTCCTTGATGGCGCTCAGCGTGTTGTTATACTTTTGGATTTCTTCTTCGTTTTTTGTGCCTTGTTTTTGTGCTTCATAGGCATCCCAGTCGAAGTTCTGGAGAGAAAGATTTTCTGCCATTGAGAAAATTTTGTGGGAGCGAAATTTTCTGAGCTTTCAGTATTCAGTTATCAGCATTCAGATTCTTTCGTATTCCCGTTAAAGGGTTAAACATGTTAGCCTCCCTCGGCTTCACAGCCGAAAAAGCGTGCAAAATTACTACAAAAAAATGACATGTGCAAATTTTTTCGAAGAAAAATGCTGATGTGGGTGCTTTTTGTAAATAAAAAGAGATAAAAGCCCTTCATTTCATGAAAATTTTGCGCAAAGGTACGACAAAATTTGCATATGTCAAAATAATTTTGTAATTTTGTGCCGTTTTTTGAAAATACATTAAATTAAGCATATTATGAGCAAATACAAATGGAACTTTGCTAACGTGGGTGGAGCCACTCGCGTGCGCATTGAGACGGCAGAAGACATCCGTCATTTGGGCGAGTTGGATAAGAAGATGTGGACCGTGCTGAGTTGTCCTGTGAACGGTCTGGAGATCAGTTCTGATTCGCTGAGTCTGATGGATCAGGACGGAGATGGTCAGTTACGTCTGAAAGAAGTTGTGGCAACGGCCGATTGGCTGTGCGCGACTTTGAAAGACCCGCAGAGTTTATTTGAGCAGAGCGATGTCATCACTATTGAAAATATTGCTGACGAGGGGATACGGGTTATAGGTGACAGGTTACAGAAAGAAGGAAAAGTGGCCCTTGCGGACGTACAGGCGGCAATTGATGCGGTAACGATAGAGGCGCAGGAAGTGCCGGCAGCTCCGTTGGAGGCCGATGTGATTGCGGCATATAAGGAGAAGAGTGCTGAATACGCCGCTTATTTCGAGCAGGAGAAACTGCAGAAACTGGGCTTGGCAAGTATTCCGGAAGAGACGCCTAAACCCGGTATGACGGAGAAGAAGTTCCTCGAGATGGGTAAGCAGATCGCGGACTGGGAATCTGAAGTTGAAAGTTTAAAGTTGAAAGTTGAAAGTGAGCTTGCTGCGGCGAAGGCAGAGTTTGAACCGCTGCGTAAGTTGCTGTTGCTCCATCGTGATTTCTATCGCCTGCTGCGTAACTTCGTGACCCTTGAGGACTTCTACGATAACGACGAGAAGACGGTGGCTTCGTTCCAAGCAGGTACGTTGATCCTGGACCAGCGTGCATGTAAATTATGTATTCGCGTGAATGACTTGGCGAAACATGACAGCCAGGCTCCGTTAAGCGGAATGTACCTGCTGTACTGCAACTGCGAGAACAAGAAGACGGGTAAGAAGTTGCAGATCGTGGCCGCTATGACGCAGGGTGAGATCAAGAACCTGAGTGTAGGTAAGAACGGTATCTTCTACGATAACGACGGTCTGGATTACGATGCGACGGTCTTCAAGATCATAGAGAACCCGATCTCCATTCGTCAAGCGTTCTGGACGCCGTATCGCAAGATGGCGAAATGGGTAGAGGATAAGATCAATAAGTCAGCAGCCGAGAAAGACGCTAAAGCATTCGACGACATGACGGCTAAAGCAGATGCTGCAGCTAATCCGAATGCGGAGAAGAAACCGGCATTCGATATCGCCAAGTTCGCCGGTATCTTTGCCGCCATCGGTATGGCGTTAGGTATGATAGGTACGGCTTTGGCTGCTGTAGCAGGTGGTTTGGCTTCACTCAATTGGTGGCAGCTGATCATTGTATTTATCTGCATCTTGCTGGTCATCAGCGGACCGAGTATGATTATGGCCTGGATGAAGTTACGTCGCCGTAACTTGGCTCCGGTGCTGAATGCGAACGGTTGGGCGGTGAACGCAGATGCGATCATCTCTGTTCCGTTCGGACTGAAGTTGACCGAGCAGGTTCGTTTCCCCTTCACGAAGAACCCGGTCAAGAAGAGCCCGGCAGGTAAGATATGCCTGGTTATTCTGCTGCTGATTATCTTGGGTTTAGGCGGATATGGCATCTATAAGTATATCACGAAAGAGGAAGTAACCGCCGAGGAAGTAATGGAGGCAACGGAGGCAGAGGCTAATCCGGCTTTGACGCTGGAAGAAACAGAGGCTCCGGCTGAGACTCCTGAAACAGAAAAGGGCGCAGAATGAAAAGAGGATTGTTTGTAATCGCCTTCTTGGCGGCCTTCAGTTTCTTTGCCGCTGCGCAACATATCCCTGCTGCGCCGAATACGCCTTTGGACAGTGCGGCGGTAGATAGCGAAGGCGATGAACTGGAAGAGTTGGATGATATAGACGTGCGTGCCACCCAGTTGCCGGAGTGTCTGGCGGGTTTGTTCTCGCATGACACCTTGATTCTGGGTTGCGACCTGGAACTGTTGCCGGGTAAGATCATCGTGCGTACCAAAGACGGCGATGTAGTGTATAAGATCACCCCGCAGTCTCTTCTGGATACGGCATTGATGAATCATCACCCTGCGGATAGCATCTATCGCTTCAATTGGACGGACGAGCGCGTGAATCCGTATGGTACGTTGTTTGACAGCATCAAAGATGATGTGCGTGTGCCGATGGACGGGTTTGTGTTGCCCGCTCCGGGATATGTAACGAGTCCTTACGGCTGGCGCCGAAACCGCATGCACAAAGGTACGGATATCAAAGTGCAGGTGGGCGACAGTATTCGTTCGGCTTGGGAAGGTCAGGTGCGTATCGTAGGATGGGACCCGCGCGGTTACGGTTACTTCGTTGTGATTCGTCATGAGAACGGACTGGAGACCGTGTATGGTCACTTAAGTCGACCGTTGATAGATGAATACGAGCGTGTTCCGGCCGGTTACGTGATCGGTTTGGGTGGTAACACAGGACGCTCGACCGGTAGTCACTTGCATTTTGAGTTGCGTTACTTGGGTGAGGCGATCAACCCGGCTAACGTGATTGATTTCGCGACCGGTAAACTGAAGAACGAGAAAGAGTACGTCATCGGCATCAAGGCGATGAAGCAGGCTAAGGCCGAGCAGGCTGCCATGAAGTACCACAAAGTAAGACAAGGCGACACCTTATCGGGCATCGCGAAGAAATACGGTACGAGTGTGAAGGCGCTTTGCCGACTGAATAACATCAAAGAGACGAAGATTCTGCAAATCGGGCAGAAGATAAGGGTGAGGTAGAAGTTGAAAGTTGAAAGTTCTTATCTCGCTTTGCTCGAACGATTATTTTCGACAAGCGAAAATCTTGAAAGTTGAAAGTTTAGAGCTCACTCATGGTGATAGGGTTCACCTCGAAGAATGGTCATTGCGCGGTAGATCTGCTCAATGGCCATTAATCGTATCATCTGGTGCGAAAAGGTCATTTGTGAAAGCGCGATCTTTCCGTTCGCGCGTGTGTAAACCTCTTTAGAAAAACCATATGCGCCGCCGATGATGAGGGTGAGGTCTTTTCCGGAGCCCATTTTCTTTTGCAGGAAATCGGCGTATTCGATAGAGCGGAACTCCCGTCCGTGTTCGTCCAAAAGCAGGACGTCCATGGCGGGGGTAAGGAAAGAGAGGATAGCTTGTCCTTCGGCGGACTTGAGTTGGTCGGTACTGAGGGTCTTGGCGTTCTTGATATCGGGTACGACAACGAACTCAAACGGGATATAGTGTTTGAGTCGCTGTTGGTAGTCCTCGATAAGGGATTGCAGACGCGGATCGGTGGTTTTGCCCACCACGAGCAGGGTGATTCTCATAGACCGGTGTTTTCATTCGAATCCGGGTCCGCATCCAGTTCGGTGAAGTAATAATTGGTGAATTCACCATTCCATTTGAACTTATAGATGACATGATGGTTGAAGGCGCCATCAAAGCCGGATATATAGGTATAATAAGTATGTCCCTTTTTGAACTCTACGGAAGAGTTCCCACCGTCGTTCTCAATCGCTTTGACACCGAATAAGACATTGGCCCATACCGGATACTCAAGCAGGTCAGCATACCACATGGCGAAATACATAGCCGGAGAATCACCCGATTTGGCTATCTCGAGGCTATCCCGGGTTGTAGCTACATAGGGATAGATATCGCATATGTTTCCGTAACCATCCAAGGGGTAGGTGTAATCCCAAAGGCCCTTCACGCGATATTCAAAAAATATCGACATCGTACTTCCCATGGCTGTTTTGACGGTAGTGAGGAATAGTTTTCCGGTCGGTTTCATGGTCTCAGGATTCACCACGAAGGCATATACCCAATAGTTCGTAGCGGCATGCAGGCCGGTGAAGACAAAATGGACGTTGCCATATTGGAGTGAATGGCTCTCGAAGGGCGCGATGTTAAACTCGCCTTCGTAGAGCAGACGGCTACGCCACATCAGATAATCGGCATAAGCCGAGTCGAGGTTCAGCGTCATGAACTGCTTCTGAACGGTCATCGGGTCATAATCCGACTGCACAGGTTGGCAGGCAATGAGGTAATAGGCCTCTTTGTTGGTCGAGAAATTACACTCAATGAATCCGGCAGAAACCGTACCTATATTCATCTTCACGATCACATCATCGGTCTCCCACTTCGCCTCCGGGTTGCAGGAAGTGAGCATTATTAAAAATAATAATGCTATTGGTAATTGGATATTGGTGATTGGTAAACGGAATTTATTCATATTGCCTCCTTTCTTCCTCTTCTTGTATGAGGAGCTCTTGGACGGAACCGATAAAACGGAGACAGGTCATAACATGCGTGCCATAGTGGCCGAAGTTATAGGTGATATTCGCGTCTCTCCATTTTGCTTTGGCGTTGGTCGCATTGGTGTAAGGTACGGTCTCGTCGTCCATGGAATGCATGATATAGACGGAGGCCTCGGGTGTCCAGTTGAAGATAGCTATCGAGTTCTCGGTCATCGCCTTATAGAGTTCCGCCACTTTGTCGGATGTCTGGTCCATACCGGTAGGCGTGAGGATCTCGTGGGTGACTTTGGTGCCGATGAGTTGGTTAATCTGCGCGGTGGTATAGCGCTTGCTGTTCACCCAGTCGTCGATATGTTCGCAGAGCCATGGTTGAATCAGGTCTTCCATGGTGAGACTGAGGTTATTGCCTTTGATCATACCTTGCAGCACCAGTGGTACAGCGACCGGATAGCCGGCAGTGTCGGTTGTGACAAAGCGCTCGAAGGTAGCCTTCACGTCGTAGGGACCACCTCCAGCAAAAACGCGGTGGATGGGGATGTAATAAGCCGTGTCGGCAGGGTCGTTATAAGCCATCTCACAGAGGTACTCGACGGCCATGGTGTTTGCTCCGCCTTGGCTATAGCCCATGAGATAGATATCGTCGTATTCGGGCGCCATATCGACGGCTTTGAGCCAATCGCGCACAGCGAAGTACATATCGGTGACATGGATGGCCGTCTCAGTCATCACGAGATAGGGATGCACGCGATCCACCGTCACGCCATAGCCGAGGTAATCGGGGATGATAAGTCCGTAGCCGAGTTTGACGAGCACGCCTTCGAGCGAGAAGCAGTTAGAGGGTGCTTCGGCATTGGAACCCACGGTATAATGGCTAACGAGAATCATACGTTTCGGTTTACGTCCCTTGGGAAGCATGACTTTTCCGGACAGGGTGACCAAATTGACATCGCTATCGATACTGGGGTAGGTGCCGACGATCTCGATGACCTTGTTCTGGTTGCCGTATTTGAGCAGTTCCTGAACGATAGCAGTTCCGGTCACGCTGCTGGTCTGCGGTTTTTGGAATCGATCGGAGGAACTGTCTTCTATGGCTTCGTTATACTCCGAGATGGGGGTTCCATCCGGCAGATAACAGCAGTAAGGCAGACCTTCGCTAAGGTCGGTCTCCGAAACGCTGATGACTTTAAACTTCAGATCCTTCGCTGCATCTAAGTCCGTGAAATCGACCGTGTAGTCGTTGCGGAACTTGCAGGAGGAGAGCATTATTAAAAATAATAATGCTATTGGTAATTGGATATTGGATATTGGTGATTTCATTATGGTCGAATTTTGATGGTTTAGAATCGCATGCCCACGCTGACATTCATCATTCGGGAGAGAGCCATATAGATGACATTGGCATTCTGGAGAGCCGTCATACCTCCCAGGTCAAAGGTTGCGAAGAACTGTTTATAGTTTGCACTCACGCCAAACACGGTCAAGTTGAATGCTGCGCCAACAGCAGTATGTTTGCCTTTGGCGTCGGTTTCCGTACCTCCGTTGATATCGAGTCCAAATCCAAGCCCGGAATAGAGGTTGACATTCGGATGATGGTAATAGGTGAAACGCACCGTAGGCATGATGACCAAGTTGAAGAAATGTTGGTTCTTGTTTCGTCCGACTTCTGCGCCCGAGCCGTCTCGTATCACGTTGTCCCACTGCACACCACTACCGTCGATCATACCGCCGAAGGACACCCAGTACTTAAAGCGATAATGATACTCGACCCATATATGCTGGCTGTAGACGAAGTTCTCTTTGTAGGTCTTTAGCCAGGTGGTAGGCATGGAGGTGATGATAGCTGTGGGTTTATGCCACATCAAGGTCTCAAAGAGCTGGTCTCCCCAACCCACACGAATCTCATGAGGCCGATCGATCACGCCCCAACGATTCTCTGCTCGCACTCCGCAGCAGAGGCAGCAGAGGGCGAAAAGGATAAATACAATTCGTTTCTTCATAACTGGGTGCAAAAGTACAACTTTTTTTTGGTATATGCAAATATTTTTGTGCTTTTTCTGCCAATTTGGCAGATATTTATGTAGAGGCATAAGAATTGATAATTGATAAATGAAAAATTGAAAATTTTAAAACACAATTAATATGGCAAAAGGAAATATTGGGGTGACGAGTGATAACATCTTCCCCGTGATTAAGAAATTTTTGTATTCCGACCATGAGATCTTCTTGCGTGAGTTGATCTCGAATGCCGTGGATGCAACGCAGAAGTTGAAAACCCTGAGTTCGGTAGGCGAAGTAAAGGGTGATTTGGGTGATACGCGTGTACGCGTTACAATAAATAAGGAAAAGAAGACCCTGACCGTAAGTGATCACGGTATCGGCATGACGGCTGAGGAGGTAGATAAGTTCATCAACCAGATTGCATTCTCCGGAGCGGAAGAGTTTGTAGACAAATACAAAGATCGCACGGAGGCTATTATTGGTCATTTCGGTCTCGGTTTCTACTCGGCTTTCATGGTGAGCAAGAAAGTGGAGATCTTCTCGCTTTCGTATCAAGAGAACGCCAAGGCGGTTCACTGGAGCTGCGAAGGCAACCCGGAATACACGATGGAGGATACCATCAAAGCGGAGCGCGGAACGGATGTAGTACTGCATATCGACGATGAGTTCAGTCAATATCTCGAGGATGCGACGATCGAGGGGCTTTTGAAGAAATACTGTAAGTTCCTGCCGGTAGAGATCGCGTTCGGTAAGAAGAAAGAGTGGAAAGACGGTAAGGAGGTCGAGTTGGACGAAGAGAACATCATCAACGATATTAACCCCGCGTGGACCCGTAAGCCGGCTGACCTGAAGGATGAGGATTATGATAAGTTCTACCACGAACTCTATCCGATGCAGATGGACGAACCGCTCTTCCATATCCATCTGAATGTGGACTATCCGTTCAACCTGACGGGTATCCTCTATTTCCCGAAGATCAAGTCGAACCTCGATGTCCATCGTAACAAGATCCAACTCTATTGCAACCAGGTCTATGTGACCGATGAGGTGGAGAACATCGTGCCGGAGTACCTGACCTTGTTGCACGGAGTGATTGATAGTCCGGATATCCCGTTGAACGTCAGCCGTTCGTATCTACAGAGCGATAACAACGTGAAGAAGATCAGCGGCTATATCACCAAGAAAGTGGCTGACAAACTGACAGAGATGTTCAAGAACGACCGCGAGAACTTTGTTTCCAAATGGGATGATATCAAGATGTTCATCCAGTTCGGTATGCTGACCGATGAGAAGTTCTACGAGAAAGCGAAAGACTTTGCCTTGCTCAAGAACTTGAACGGCGACTACTTCACACTCGAGGAATACAAGGATAAAGTACGTGAGAATCAGGTAGATAAGGATGGTAACATGGTGATCCTTTATACCCAGGATGCGGACGCTAACTATACCTATATCGAGCGTGCGAAAGCGAAAGGTTACGACGTGCTGCTGATGGACGGAGAACTGGATGTACACACCATGAGCCAGGCGGAGCAGAAGAGCGAGAAACTGCGTTTCGTACGTGTGGACAGCGATACCGTAGAGAACCTGATCAAGAAAGAAGAGACGGCGAAAGATACGTACTCCGACGAGCAGAAAGAAGGGTTGCGGAAGGCGTTTGAAGGATTGCTGCCGAGTGATGCCGACAAACTGCGTTACTATGTAACCTGCGAAGCAGCTGCAGCTGACGCACTACCTGTCTTCCTGACTCAGAACGAGTTTATGCGCCGAATGAAAGAGATGGCGGCGCATCAGCAAGGAATGTCCTTCTACGGCCAGATGCCGGACCAATACAACCTCGTGGTGAACACCAATCACCCGCTTATTCAGGAGTTGGTAGGAAAAGAGACCAGCGAGGAGGTTCAAGAAGAAGTGGAGAAAGACGGAAAGAAAGAGACCGTCGTGAAAACGGTCTATTCTTTGGCGAATGAGGATGAGCGTATCAAGCAACTCATCGACATCGCGCTACTGGCGTCCGGTCAACTCAAGGGCGAAGCCTTAGCGAAGTTCGTTAACCGAAGCGTAGAACTTCTCTAAAGTTGAATAGGTGCACATTTGCGTGCAAGATAGGCAGCCTCTTCTGCGTTCAGCAGGGGGGCTGTTTCTTTATAGACGCGCTCATGATAGGCGTTGATCCACGCGATCTCCTTATCGGTCATGAGAGACATGTCTATGAGGTTCGTGTCGTAGAAACAGAGCGTGAGGGTCTCGAACGTCAGCCATTCGTCTTCGGTCGTCGTGGCTTCGGTCTGTTTGGCAGGGATGACCGTGATCAGGTTCTCCGTGCGGATGCCCCATTGACCGGTGCGATAGATACCCGGTTCGTCAGAGACGATATGTCCTACCTCAAGCGGAGTGGGGTTGTTATCCGTGCGTACGTTCTGCGGACCTTCATGGCAGCCTAAGAAATGGCCGACGCCGTGGCCCGTACCATGTCCGAAAGTGATGCCTGCTTCCCACATAAACTGCTTGGCTAAGGCATCTAACTGGTTGCCTCTTGTGCCTCTGGGGAAACGAGCCGTCTGGAGCGCTATATGACCTTTGAGGACGTAGGTGTAGTCTAACTTCGCCTGCGTGGGAATCTCACCGCCGAGCCATACCGTACGTGTGATATCGGTTGTTCCGTCCAGGTACTGCCCTCCGGAATCAAGCAAGAGCATTCCTTCCGGTTTGACTTCCGCGCAGTTGTCCTTCGTCGCGGCATAATGGACAATAGCACCATTGCCTTTGTAACCCGCAATTGTTCCGAAAGATTCTTCTACGAAGTTCTCACCCATGACGCGGAACGCATGCAGTTTCTCCATGAGGTCCCATTCCGTTTGTGTCTTACCGTTCGCGAAGGCCTCTTCTTCGAGCCATTTGAAGAAACGCGTGAGTGCCGCAGCATCCTGCCTCATGGCGATGCGTTCCCCCTCTAACTCAACGGCATTCTTATGCGCCTTATCGATGAGAATCGGCGACTTGGTGTTGATCTTCTTGCAGTTTGCCGGAATGGCTTCGAAAAGCGCTTCATTGACGCGTGCTCCATCGTAGATAACCGTGCCGCTGAGGCGCGCGATATACTCGAATACTGCCTCGTACGGTTGCATGTCTATGTTGTTGAAATCCAGGTAGTTACGAGCGACCGTATCGATCTTGTTCGCATCCACGAAGAGGGTACATTTATCTGCTTCGAGTACGACATAGGAGATGACTACCGGATTGTACTCTACATCGTTTCCGCGGATGTTGAGTAGCCAGGCAATTTCGTCCGATGCGCTCACGATAATGGCATCGCCATGCAGAGCGACTAATTTCTCTCTCATTCTCGCCAGTTTGGACTCTACGTTTTCTCCCGCAAAATCAGCCGAGTAGGGATAGAGTTTATCTGCCGGAATAGCCGGACGACCTTCGATCCAAAGCGGTTTGATGAGATCGATGGATTTAAGGGCTATTTTCTCATTCCAAGCGGAAAAATCATTCACCGAGAACATCTCCGGATTGACGCCCACAAGGCCTTGCACGTTCTCTGCCAGCCAATCCACGACGGAAGGACAGTCAATATCCGATTCGCGCATGAGTTCGATGGTAGAGTCTTTTAGTTCGATTCCGGCCTGCAGGTAATACCGGCTGTCCGTCCAAAGCAACGCTTTGTCGGTCGTTACAACCATCGTTCCGGACTCTCCGTTGAAGCCCGACAACCATTGCATCTCACACCAGTGCGAGGCCATATATTCACTTGCGTGCGGGTCATTTCCCGGCATAACATATGCTGCTACCTTTGCTTCTTTCATCGCTGCTCGTAAGGCAGCTAAACGATCTAATACATTCATAATACTTCCAATTTGGCTGCAAAGTTACACTTTTTTTTGCAAATATCAAAAAAAACGAGATATTTTCTTACTTGCAGCCAAAAACGAGCCCTTTGGGGCTCTTTTTTTGTATTTTGTTTGCATATGTCAGAAAAAAGTAGTATCTTTGCACGCTAATTTGGATATTTATGGACTCATTTATAGAATTATGCCAACGTAGACGTTCGATTCGTAAGTATACGAATCAGCCTGTGGAGCAGGAGAAGATAGATTATCTTCTGCGCTGCGCGTTGATGTCTCCGTCGTCCAAGCGCACCAATCCATGGGAGTTTGTGGTAGTGCGCGACGAGGCGAAGTTGCGTCCAATGGCGAGTTGTCGAACGTACGGAAGTCAGATGTTCGAGACGGCTATGGCGGCTGTTGTGGTAGTGTTGGATACCCGCCTGAGTGACACGTGGATGGCCGATGGTGCGATTGCAGCGGAGCACATATTGTTAGCAGCTGCAGAGCAGGGACTTGGTGCCTGTTGGTGTCAGGTATATCAACGCGAAGGCGCGGAGGAACTGGTTAAGGGTCTCTGTGGGATTCCGGAGGACAGAACGGTGCTGTGTGTGATCTCGTTGGGCTATCCGGATGAAGAGCGGAAGGATTATGATTTAGAAAAGTTAAAATACGAGAAGATACATAATGAAACCTATAGTAGCAATAACAGCCGGTGATACGAATGGCGTAGGATACGAAGTGATCATCAAAGCGCTGCTGAACGGCTATGTGTTTGAGATCATGCGTCCGGTGGTTTACGGTAATGCCGCCGTAGCGAAGCATCATATCCAGACGCTGAGTGAGGACTATCGTAATATCACCTGGAATATCATCGACACGCCCGAGCAAGCAAAAGACGGTCGTCTGAACCTCATCTCCTGCTATACCGATAACTTACCGGTGGCATTAGGTAGTGCTTCTCCGGAAGCCAATAAGGCGGCGAAAGCATCGTTGGAACGGGCTTGCAGGGACCTGAAGGCCGGGAAAGTACAAGCCTTAGTAACTGCGCCGATTAACAAAGAAGCGCTGCATGGCGGCCATACGGAGTGGTTGGCGGAACAGTTTGGAGGAGAGCAGTTAATGATGCTTTGCGCGGGTAATTTGCGTGTGGCCTTGGTTTGTAACCACGTGGCCTTGGCGGATATACCGGCTCAGATAACGGAAGAGCGTATTATCGCGAAACTGACCTTGTTGAACCGTTCGTTGAAACGTGATTTCGGATTGGAGAAACCGCGTATTGCCGTTTTGGCATTGAATCCGCATGCAGGAGATGCCGGTTTGTTGGGAAAAGAGGAAGAGACGATTATCATGCCGGCTATTGCGAAAGCGAATGAGCAAGGTATCTGGGCGTTCGGTCCCTATGCGGCGGACGGATTCTTCGGTTCAGGTCGTTTCACCCATTTCGATGCGGTTCTGGCGATGTATCATGACCAGGGTTTGATTCCGTTCAAGACCTTGGATATGACAGGCGTAAACTACACAGCGGGTCTATCCATCGTACGTACTTCGCCCGATCATGGTACGGGTTATGACATAGCCGGTAAGAACCAGGCAGATGAACGCTCGATGCGCAATGCGCTATTTATGGCGATAGATGTGCTGCGTCAACGCGAAGAATACGATGCGTTGACCGCTAATCCGTTGCCGTTCATCGTACGTGGGGACGGAGAAGGCAAACCTCGTCGCGAGTTCATCGACTTCAAGACCACGACAGGTGGAAACCGGTTTAAAAATGATGTAAATGATGTAAATGATGTAAATGATGTAAATGGTGCGAATGATAAATAGCAAATAACGATAATGACAAGTAAAGAGATTAGACAGTCCTTTTTGGATTTTATGGCATCGAAGGGTCATCAAGTAGTACCCTCGGCGCCGATGGTCATCAAAGATGACCCCACGCTGATGTTTACTAATGCGGGAATGAACCCGTGGAAGGGTATCATCTTGGGCAATGACCCTATTAAATACCCCCGCGTAGCGGACAGTCAGAAGTGTCTGCGCGTGAGCGGAAAACATAATGACCTGGAAGAGGTAGGTCACGATACGTATCACCACACGATGTTCGAAATGCTGGGCAACTGGTCGTTCGGCGATTACTTCAAGAAAGAAGCGATTGATTTCGCATGGGAGTATATTGTGGATGTGCTGAAGATCGACCCGAGTAACCTCTATGCAACCGTCTTTGAGGGTTCGCCGGAAGAGGGTTTGAGTCGGGATGACGAGGCCGCTTCGATCTGGGCCAAGCACCTGCCGGCCGATCATATCCTGAACGGCAACAAACATGATAACTTCTGGGAAATGGGCGATACGGGTCCTTGTGGTCCGTGTAGTGAGATCCATGTAGACAGTCGTAGTGCGGAAGAGCGCGCGCAAGTGCCCGGACGTGAGTTGGTGAACAAAGATCACCCGCAAGTGATTGAGATTTGGAATATTGTCTTCATGCAATATAACCGCAAAGCGGACGGATCGTTGGAGCCGCTTGCAAAGAAAGTGATTGATACGGGAATGGGCTTCGAGCGTCTGGTTCGAACGATTCAGGGCAAGACCTCGAACTACGACACAGATGTGTTCCAGCCGATGCTGAAGAAGATCGGCGCTATCTGCGGTTGCGAATACGGCAAGGATGAGAAGACCGATGTCGCGATGCGCGTGATTGCGGATCATATCCGTACGATAGCGTTTGCTATTACGGACGGTCAGTTGCCGGGCAACGAAAAAGCGGGTTATGTCATTCGTCGTATTCTCCGTCGTGCCGTTCGTTACGGTTATACCTTCCTCAATATGCGTTCGGCTTTCCTCTATCAGCTCGTGCCGCAGCTCATCGCAGACATGGGAGAGGCCTATCCGGAGTTGGTGCAACAAGAGGCACAGATCACTCCGGTTATCAAATCCGAGGAAGAAGCCTTCCTGCGTACCTTGGACAAGGGTATCGGTCTGTTGGATAAACTGATGGACGAAGCCCGCAGAGCAGGTAAGACAGAGATCAGCGGAGTGGATGTATTCACGCTCAAAGATACGTACGGTTTCCCGCTTGACTTGACGGAACTGATTCTTCGTGAGAACGGATTCACGACCAATGAAGAGGAGTATAACAAAGCGCTTGAACACCAGAAATCGATGGGTCGTGAGGCCAATAAACAGGACTTAGGCGACTGGACGGTATTGGAAGAAGGCGAAACGGAGTTTGTGGGATATGACACTTTAGCGTGCGAGACCAAGATTCTTCGTTACCGTCAGGTGAGCCAGAAAGGCAAAAGTTTCTACCAAGTTGTGCTCAATAAGACGCCGTTCTATGCCGAGATGGGCGGTGAGGTCGGAGACACCGGAAAGTTGAAAGTTGAAAGTTTAGAGTTTAAAGTTATAGATTGTAAGCGCGAGAATAACTTGCCCGTACATATCTTGGCTGAACTGCCGAACGATCCCAAGGCTACGTTCGTAGCAGAAGTGGATGCAGCGCGTCGTCAGGCTATTATGTGCAACCACTCGGCTACGCACATCCTGCACTATGCGCTGCGCGAAGTGCTGGGTAAACACGTAGAGCAGAAGGGTTCGCTCGTAACACCGGACAGTTTGCGTTTTGACTTCTCGCACTTCCAGAAAGTAACGCCGGAAGAGTTGCGTCAAGTGGAGATATTGGCCAACAGCCTCATCCGTCAGGATATTCATCTGGAGGAGCATCGTCATATGCCGATTGCTGAGGCGAAAGCATTAGGGGCCATGGCGCTCTTCGGAGAGAAATACGGGGACGATGTACGTGTGATCAAATATGGTCCTTCTGTCGAACTTTGTGGTGGATGCCATGTGTCTTCGACCGGTAAAATCGGCTGTGTACGTATTCTGATGGAGACCAGTATTGCTGCCGGTATTCGTCGTATCGAGGCGGTTACTGCAGCCAAGGCGGATGAGCTCTATTACATGGCGCATGATACGCTGAACGGGCTGAAGTCGCTCTTTAACAATGCACCCGATCTGGCGGGAGCCATTCATAAGTTCATCGACGAGAACGCTGCGCTCAAGAAACAGATCGAGCAGTTCATGGCTGAGAAGATCGTGCATTATCGCGATGAACTGATTGATCGGGCGGAGGACTTTGGCGATATCAAGTTGGTTCGTCTGCAAGGAGAAGGCAACCCGGAGTTGTTACGCGGTGTATTGCCTTTGCTGCGCGGTAAGTTCACGGATGTGAAGTTCGCGGTATTGGCTGCTATTGAATGCGATGGTAAACCGACGATTGCAGTCTTCCTGAGTCAGCCTCTGGTAGACGCAGGAAAGAATGCAGGCTCGATGATCAAGTCGGCCGCTAAGAATATCCAAGGCGGCGGCGGAGGTCAACCGTGGATGGCTACAGCAGGAGGTCGCGATGTGAAAGGTCTTCAGGCCGCTATGGATGAGTTACTCGCCGCCCTGCAATAAGCAAATCAGACTGGCGACACACTAACGAGAGAGAATCGAGTAAGAGGTATATTGAACGTATATGCGACTATTAACCAGTTATTTGCCACCTAAGATTCGTACGGCAGTGCGGTTTCTTATAGTGGGTACGACAGGAGCGGTGTTACAGACCTGGTTCTTTATGGCTGCGCTGTATTTCCTGTCGCATCCGGAGAAGGGTTCGGTGCTGTATTACGTGGCGTTTGGTATCGGCTATGCGATAGAGATGGTTCCGAATTATCTCTTCTCGAATTGGTATACCTTTGGTACCCAACCCGATTTGAAGAACGCGAGTGGTTTTCTGCTGGCGCGTGTGGTGAACGTAGGCGTACAGTTCGGTTTATTGCCGTTGGCTTTGGCTGCGTTCCCCGAATGGCGGGATGATTATATCAGCTTCGCGGTCATCTTCATCGGCGGATGTATCAATTACCTCTTATGCTTATTGTTTTTTAAGAAAAAAGAAGAAACACAAAATCCTCAATAACCATGAAAATCTACAGAGCGAACATTCTGTTCACCCCTACGCCGGAAGCGTTTAAAGTGTTGGAGCACGGGTATGTTGTAGTCGGAGACGATGGCAACGTAGTGGATACGTATCAGACTTTGCCCGAGCAGTATGCCCATGAACGGGTTATTGACTTTGGCGATCGTTTGTTGATGCCGGCCATGAATGACCTGCATGTGCACGCACCGCAGTATCGTAACTTAGGTATTGCGATGGACCTGGAGTTACTGCCTTGGCTCAACGCCTACACCTTCCCGGAGGAAACGAAATACAAAGATATCGGCTATGCGGAGAAGATGTACCGTCGTTTTGTACGCGATCTTTGGAAGATGGGTACGATGCGTGCAGCGATCTTCGCTACTATTCACCCGGAAGCAACCTGTCTCTTGGCGGACCTGCTGAACGAAGCCGGTTTAGGCGGTATGGTAGGTCTTGTGGGCATGGATCGCAACGGTCCCGACACCTTGAGTAACACGGTGGAAGAAGCCGTAGAGGGAACGAAGCGCGTGATGGAGCATACGAAGAATATGCCGTTGATCTCTGCGATCGTCACCCCGCGTTTCATTCCGAGTTGTACGCCTGAAATGATGACCGCGCTGGGTGAATTGGCTAACGAATACAAACTGCCCGTCCAATCGCACTTGAGTGAGAATCAATCAGAGATTGCATGGGTAGCAGAACTGGAGCCGGAGTCCACTTGTTACGGCGATGCGTATCTGCGATATAATATGTTCGGTCAGACACCGACCCTTATGGCACACTGCTGCTATACCTCGGGTGAGGAGTTTGAACTGATGCGTAAGAACGGGGTCTTTGCGGTTCACTGTCCGACGTCCAATTGCAATCTCGGTTCAGGTATCGCGCCGATCCGTCGTTTCTTGTCGGCAGGTGTTCCTGTAGCTCTGGGATCGGATGTATCGGCAGGTAGTGGTTTCTCGATCTTCCGTGTGATTCATTATACGCTTCAAATGTCGAAGATGAAATGGGTGCATGGCGGACATAAAGAGGCTTTCTTGTCGTTGAGCGAAGCCTTCTATCTGGCGACTAAGTCGGGTGGTTCGTTCTTCGGCAAAGTGGGTTCGTTTGAACCGGGTTATGCGTTCGATGCGTTGGTAGTGGACGATAGCGATTTGAACTTCGATAACTACTCGATTCAACATCGTTTGGAGCGCTATATCTACTTGGGCGACGATCGGCAGTTGACGCATCGTTTCTGTCAAGGCAAAGAGATACCTGCTCCGCGAATCATTGAGTAAAGCTTGAAAATTGAGCGCGTTATAGAAGGTCTTCCGTTGACGGACTATCTGGCGATGGAAGCAGACATGGTGAAGACGATTCAAGAACCGACGTTTTTCACTTGGGTCGTATCACCTACCGTCATCTATGGTCGTCATCAATGCGCAGAGGCGGAAGTGAATGAAGCCTATTGCCGCGCACATGGTATCGCAGTCGTACAACGCCAGAGCGGGGGAGGTTGCGTCTATGCCGATCGGGGAAACCTGATGGTATCGTTCATCTCGCCTTCGACCCGCTCGCAAGAGGTGTTTGACCAGTTTTTAGTGTTGCTCTCCGGAGCTTTGCGGCAGTTAGGCTACGAAGCCGTGACCACAGCGCATAATGATGTGTTGGTCGGAGATCGCAAAGTGTGCGGAACTGCGTGTTATACCACGCCCACGGGCACGGTAGTACATGCCTGCATGCTATACGATGTCAACCTGACGGACCTCGAAGCGGCGATCACTCCCTCGGAGGCCAAACTGGCGAAGCACGCTGTAGCGTCTGTACGACAACGGGTGAGAAACCTGCGCGAGATACAAGACCTCGGAGACATGGTGCTCTTTCGCGAGGCGCTCGAAAAAGCAATCATAAATCAAAAATCATAAATCAAAAATATCGTATGGAGATAAGTTTACGGGCACAATCCATGCCGGAGAGTCCTATTCGTAAATTGGCCAAGTACGCCGATGAAGCGAAACTCGCAGGGGTGCATGTGTATCACCTCAATATCGGTCAGCCGGATATCCAGACGCCGCCTCAGGCACTAGAGGCAGTGAAGAACTTCACGCAAGATATCTTGGCGTACTCTCCTTCTCAGGGACTTAAGTCCCTGCGCACGAAGATGGTCAGTTACTATGCGGCGTATGGTATCGACCTTTCGCCGGATGAGATCATCATCACTTCCGGAGGTTCGGAGGCTATTATGTTCGCTTATATGAGTTGCCTCAATCCGGGTGATGAGATCATTGTGACCGATCCATCCTATGCGAACTACATGGCCTTTGCTATCTCGGCCGGTGCTGTGGTGAAGAGTGTGAAGACCGATATCAAGAACGGATTCAAACTGCCGCCGGTAGAGGAGTTCGAGAAGCAGATCACTCCGAAGACACGCGCGATTCTGATCTGTAATCCGAATAACCCGACGGGCTATCTGTACACCAAGCAAGAAATGCGTCAGATACGTGATCTGGTGAAGAAATACAACCTCTATCTGATCTCGGATGAGGTATATCGCGAGTTCATCTATACCAAGTCGCCCTATATCTCCGCCTGCCACCTGGAGGGTATTGAGCAAAATGTGATTCTCGTGGACAGTGTCTCGAAACGCTATTCGGAGTGTGGTATCCGTATCGGAGCCTTAATAACGAAGAACAAAGCCGTTCGGGAGGCGGTGATGAAGTTCTGTCAGGCTCGTTTGAGTCCTCCGCTCTTCGGACAGATTGTGGCCGAAGCATCGCTCTCTACGCCTGAGGAATACATGCAGGAGGTATATGACGAGTATCTGGGTCGTCGTAATTTCCTGATCGACCAACTGAATCAGATTCCGGGTGTCTTTGCTCCTGCTCCTACAGGTGCGTTCTACGTGATGGTTGAGTTGCCGGTGGATGATGTGGAGAAGTTCTGTAAATGGTGTCTGACCGATTTTACGTACGAAGGAGCGACGGTTATGATGGCTCCCGGCACCGGTTTCTACACCAATCCGGAAGACGGTCGTCATCAAGTGCGTATGGCGTATGTACTGAATAAAGAAGACCTTGCGAAGGCTATGCTCGTGTTACGCAAAGCCCTCGAGGCATATAATACTGCTCATTAAAATTCTACTCTCATGAAAAAGTCCGTTAAAATTACACTATGGGTGTTGGGCTCTTTGGTCGCATTGATCATTGCGCTATTCCTTTGTGCAGACATCATCGCTTCGCGATTAGTGAACAAAGAAGTGAAAAAATCGCTGGCAAACCTGCCGGATGTAGAAGCCTCCGTAGGCGGCGTGTATCTGAACATCATCAGTGGTTCTGCTATCGTTACGGATATCACGTTCAGTACCAATAGTCTGAACTGGACCGATTCCGTGTCTGATAGACGTGCACCGGGGCTGGCTGTCCACGTGCCGAAACTTGAGGTATGGAATATCCGTTATTGGGAACTGTTCCACGATCATCGGTTGGTTATTCAAAACGTATCACTGGATGACCCGATCGTAGAGGTGTATCTGGATGAGAAGAACCCCGAGTCCATTCTTCCTACGCTCCCGAAGGACACGACGCTGCATAAAGCGAACGAATGGTTGCAGGACGTAAAGGTGCGTTCGTTTAACCTCAACCGCTTCTGCGCACACTTGCATAGCACGCGCTCTCCGCTGCATGTACAGGTGGATAGCCTCTCGCTGTCAACCAAAAATTTAGCGTATGACATCATGGACTCGCTCTTCACGTTCAATGACTCGGTGTATGAACTCAATTTGGAAGGTTTGAGTCTGCAGACTCCTGACGGCATGTTCGCCGTAGAGTTGCATGACCTGAATACGGAGGATCAAGGACCGATCGAGTTAGGCTATACACGCTTGCGTAATATCCCGACGCCGAAAAAGATCGCGGATAAACGCAAAGAACCGATCACATGGATCGATATGGAGTTGAATAAGGTCACTACTTCTGCCCTGAACCCGATTCGTAAAGCCTTTGCAAAAGACTATACGCTCGATGCGATTGATGTAGATGTGAAGCGGATGCACGTCTATCGTGACTCGCGCTATAAACCCAAATCGCCGTATGGTACGCCGCAGGATTTCTTGCGTAAGTTGCCTGTTAAATTCTGCATCAAACAGGTGAACGCTTTGGCCCGTAAGATTGATGTGGAGTTTGCCAGCACGGATATTAACTGCGGAATAATGCATATAAAGGACGGTAAAGCGACGCTGACCAATATCACCAATAAGACCGGTGCTGTTTGGCGGAATGTCGCGCATGCACCGTTTGGTGAAGAAGGTAAGGTAGAGGCGTCTTACACGATTCGTATGGATAAAAGTTCCAGCTTTGATATCACGTTGGATGGATGGAATATCAATACGGCTGACCTGAACTCGTTTATTCGTCCGTTAGTCGGTATTACCAGCGAATGTCATATTGACCGCTTGGATGCGGCCTATTCGGGTGACTGGAACAGCGCGAAGGGTGAATTCTGCATGCAGTATCACGGCCTGAACGTGAAGGTACACAAAGAGGATAATATCCCCTATGAGATCGTGAAGCGTAATGCGGATGTGTTCACCAATCTGGCGAACTCGCTCGTGCCCAAGAGCAATCCTACTTCGGTAGATCCTGCTCCGCGTAGATACTACGTAGAATGGAAAAGGGACGAGTGGAAACCCTATCCCTTATACCTCTTTGGCCCGAGTATCGATGGTATCAAAAAGACCATGTTACCCGGTTTGTATGTGCACAAACAAGTGTCAGCTAAGAAACCGCAATAAACGCTCCAGTGCTTCGGCCAGCACCTCGTGGGATGTAGCTAAGTTAATGCGCACATAGCCTTTTCCGCCGTACATCTCAGAGGGATTGAGAAGCACCTGTTGCTCTTTCGCTAAATGCTCGCAGAAAACCTCTGCGGGCATTTTTGTTGCCTCGATGTTCACCCATGCCAAATACGTCCCTTCCGTCTCATGCAGTTGCAACATCGGCAGGCGCTCGTGGATGAAATCGCGCAGGTAATAGAAATTGGCATATATCTGTTGGTTTAGTTCGTCCAACCATGCTTCGCTCTCGTTATAGGCGGCCACTTGTGCGACGAGACCGAAGGGATTGAGACCGTTCACTTCATGCACCTCAAGGGCATGGTTGATCTGCGCAAAGAGGTCCTTATTCGGCACGAAGATATTCGCGCACAGCAGGCCGGCAATATTAAAGGCTTTACTGGCAGAAGTGCAGACACAGAAATCCGTATCGTTGATGGCTATGGTAGCAAAAGGTGTATAGGCATGGCCCGGAAAAGCGAACTCACAATGTATCTCGTCGGATAGCACAAACAGGTGCTCGCGACGCATGATATCTGCCATGCGTTCCAACTCCTCACGACTCCATACGCGGCCTGTGGGGTTATGCGGGTTGCAAAGCAGGAACACATCGGCTTTTTTTGCTTTGGTCTCCAGATCAGTCCAGTTGATTTCAAAGCGATTGTTCTGCAGCACCAGAGGCGAAGGTACCAATTCGCATTCCATATTCTCGATGCAGGAGAAGAAACAGTTATACGCGGGGGTAAAAGTCAATACCCGAAGCGGTTGGCAATCCGAGGTGCGAAGCAGTTCAAGGGCTTTCAAAACAGCCGATATAGCCGGTACCACAGCGGTAGTATAGAGTAGGTTGTCGCGGTTGATCCCTTTCCAACCATGGCGACGTTCGAACCAATGAGCTACCGCATCGTAGTTTGCTTGGGGTACGATCGAGTAACCGAATACGCCGTGCTCTAAACGACGTTGCATCGCTTCTCGAATCGGTTTTGCTGCTGCAAAATCCATGTCGGCTACCCATAAAGGCAAAGTGCCTTTCGCTTGATCGCTGTCCCATTTATAGCAATCCGAGCCGCGTCTGTCAATATACTCTAACATGAGGATGATATAGATTTAAGGTGTTGTTTATTCAGTTTTGTTGCAGCCATTCCAGCAGGGCGTGCATCGTAGGGAAGACGCGATCCGCTCCTTCGGCTGTTAAATCAGAGTCGGGTAGAGGACCCGTGTTAACCGCTGCCACAAAGAGTCCTGCGGCTTTGCCTGCACGCGTTCCCAAAGGTGCGTTCTCCACCACCATACACTCCTCTTTACGAAAACCCGACCGCTCCCATGCCTTTAAATAAGGTTCAGGATGCGGTTTGCCATGCTGCACGTCAAAGGCTGAGATAATATGATCGGGTTGTAGAATCCCTTCGAAAGTCGCGCAGAGGTTGTTCAGTAGGGAACGTTGACCCGAACCCGTTACTACCCAACACTGGATGCCATGCTGATGCAGGAAACTCAGCAGTTCCCGTACACCGGGAATGAGATCCGGCAGTTTACCTCCTGTCAGGCGGTTAAAATGGTCCGACTTGGCAGCATACACCGCTTCAATCACTTCTTGCGGTGCATCTACTCCGTGTATAGCGCGATAGTTCTCTTGTATCACCGAAGCGCCTGTTCGTCCTTCGTTGCGATAGGTCTGTTCGACCGAAAAAGGCATACCATTTTCGGTCATCGCCAGTTCCCAGGATTTCGCATGGAATGGCATAGAGTTGAAAAGTACACCGTCTTGATCGAAGAAGACGGCTTTGAGGGTCTGCATAGACGGTTTGGGTGTCGGATAGGCTCTGTTTCCGAAGATCGTAGAACCAATTCGTACCATGTTGGACCCACATTCTATAGCAATCCGAAAATCGTCGCTCATGCCCATGGATAAGACCGGCTTTGCTTGAAAGACCGCTTCGCTGTTAGACCGCTTCGCTGTTAGATCGCTTGCTACGCGCGCTGTTAGATCAAAGCATCTTCTTATCTCCGCTTCATCGTCCGTGTTGGTGGCCATGCACATCAGGCCCCGAACATGAATATTCGGGTAATTGGAGATCTGATATTGGATATTGGAGATTTCTTCCCGAGTGAAGCCTGATTTGGTTTCTTCTTTCGCCACATGCACCTCGAGCAGGATATCTTGTACGATACCGAGTTTAGCAGCTTCGTCCTGAAGGGCTTGCAGCAGTCGTTCCGAGTCCACGGAGTGGATGAGGTAGGGACGTAACTTCAGCAGGTCGCGTACTTTATTCGTCTGTAGATGACCGATAAAATGCCAGTGAATATCGGTCGGCAACTGAGGGATCTTGGTCTTCAGTTCTTGCACTCGACTCTCCCCGAAATGACGTTCTCCGGCTTCGTACGCTTCGCGTATGGCTTCTACGGGGTGAAACTTACTGACGCAAACAAGGGTTACGTTTTCCGGTAACTCAGTGCGCAGGGCTTGAATATGTTGGGTTATAGCTGTGCTCATGCTTTATTATGCAACCAATTGGCATAGGGTGCGATATACCGTTCTTTCTTCTCCGGATAGACAGTATCCACATTCACCATTATACCGGTCTCGTATACATTCGCCAACTCATCGTTGATGGCATTGCCAAAGAACTGCAATTCATTAGTCAGGTTAAGATAGGCGGAGAACATAGGCGGAATAACCGTCCCTTGTTCGCGCACAGCCAGTTGCAGAATATGATAGTTCTCCTGCGGGTCATTGCCGACAAAAGGACTATTGCTTAGCGGCTGGGAGAGGAAAGGGTGATAGGGTTCAAAGAGTCCCTGTTCGCCTTTGTGATAGCGATTGAGGTACGCGTATATCAACTCCCGTGCCGTCTGGTTATAATTCGGATAGATGGTCACTTTACCGATCATCCAATGTATCTCAGGGTGATTATACAACACCGCTCCGATTCCATCCCATATGTTATCGAGAGCGAAGAGTGCTTTGACACCCAGTTCACGTTGTTGATACATGGGTTGCACAAAAGCGCGACCAAACTCAATGGTATTGGGCAGGTAGTCGCGAATGAAGCGCTCGGAGTAGTGGAAGAGGTGCGCAGAAGTGATGAACGGTTGTCCGTTACGGATCTCCGCTTCGTGTCCAAACAGATAGCGGTAACCACCGATGATCTGTTGGTGCTCCGGGTCCCAGACGATGAGTTGATGGTACGGACGAGGCATGGTATCCATTTCGTCGATATCCATGTCTTCTCCGGTCGCTCCGCCTCCGTCGCGATAACTGATCTCACGTAAGCGTGCGATCTCACGCATGACATTCGGGCACTCGTTAGCTGTGATGTCATAGATGAGGTTACCGGCTTTGTTGGAAGGACGCAATAAATGGCCTTCCAGTTCCTGCAGCAATAGTGCCGTTTCAACGGGAGGAATTATCTGCTTCATAAACGACATTTTTTATGTGTTGTGCCCATTCTTTGGGCGTTTTACTTTGGTCTAACGAAGTGTACGGAATAGGTGGTAACACGTGCACTTTGAAATGCTTACCATGCGCACCATACATCTCGTCCACGAGGTATAGCATTTCGATATTCAGTTTGATATGCAACCATTTACGCAGTAATGCCAGGGTATAGAAGAACTTACTGTTGCGTCCTTCGAAATAGATCGGCACGATATCGCGGTGGTATTCGCGGGCACGCTGAATAAAATTCTTCTGCCATTCCAGGTCCTGTACCTGCCAATGACCATCAATACGTTGCAGCCGGCTGCATGCCCCGGCGGGGAAGGTCAACACGTCGGTCTCGGATTCCCACATCCTTTGTTGCGCAACGGCCTGTTCTTTGCTTAAACGTCCTACTTTATTCACCGGTGCCCATAAACCCGCTAAAGGCTCCATGAACATCAACAGGTCATTCACAATCACTTTCAAGGGCCGACTGTCGCCTCGCGAGGCCCGACTCTCATGAATCATTTGTGCGATGATCATTCCGTCTAAGCCTCCTAAGGGATGGTTACTGGCGAAAATAAGAGGTTTGCCGTCCGTCGGGATATTCTCAATGCCGTCGATGGAGGCGGAGCAACCTAACTCCTCGTCCAACACCAGCCGGATGAAGTCATAGTTCTTGACCTCCGGGTACTTGCGCAGGAAAGCGTTCATCTGCTTAATATGCGCGATACGCTCCAAATACCGAATAACGAAATTCGGCACATGCGCTTTGGGCGCCTTGGTTCGGAGGATCGCGCGTATGTCAAATTGCAGCGGCATTATTGAACAGCGTGCAGAATATCCATAATATTCGTTTTGGCGATGGAGATGATCTCACAATCATACGATTTGATGGCTTGCTTGAGGGCGAAGATGGCATCGTCGGCCTGGTTCGCTTGCACCAACATGGCTACGTTCTTACGGGTCTCTTTCTCACCGTCAATTGTGATCATTTCGACACGTGCTTTGTACCAGTACGCACCTCCTTCGTTCGGGAAGACCTCAAAATACTGGCTGCGTTTGCAGTTCTGTACTTCACAATCCCCGAAGATGAAGGGTTTGATCTCCTCCATCAAACAGTTCTCTGCATCGGCAAAACTAACTGCTCCGTCGATCAGATACACTTCTTTTACTTTACCCGGGTTGTCTTCACCCGTCTGACGATCATAATGAACTTTAATCTCGTGAAATATCATATCTATCAAATTTTAAATCAAAAATCTAAAATATCAACTCTGCAACGTCCGTTGCAGTAAGTTGATTTTGCGGCATAGGACGGAGTGTGCCGGTCCAGAACAGCAGGGGTGACTCAGGGTTTTCATCAATCACCCGGTCTAACTCTTTGTTATCGTCCTGCATGAGTCGCCAACCGGGTTGGAGCAGGAAGACTACATCGCCCGTATGACGCTTGCATAGGGTAGTCTGCAGCATCGGATAACGCACCGCTTCATGGTTGGGCATCGCTAACTGCACGCCCTCGAAATCCATCAGGAAATTAGCTACCTGTCGTTGTATCGTCTCGAGGTTGAGTCGTTTCTGTTCGATGAGCGAGCGGTTGAGATAAACCGACTGACCGAAGGCTCCATCCACCCATCGTTCATGACCATACAGAGCCATCAGATATGTGCCTGTCAGGGCTGCTGCCCGGTCGGCATTGAAACGTTGCTCCGGCATATGTATCGCACTCAGCATCGTAGGATCGAGACCTAAGATAGGACGACCTACTACCAAGATCTGATAGTTCGCATGGCCGATTCGTTTATCGAGTTGCTCCATGAGGTAGCCTAAGTCTTGGTTCAGACGCAAGTACATGTCTTCGTGTTCCGCCGATGCAATACGATCCGAAGTGGCTTGCGGGCTGAGACTATTGAGTTGCAGCATCAGCATATCGGGCGTGGCATCCATGCCTAAGCGCTGTTCCTCTTGCAATGCCAACGCCAGTTCAATGACCAGCGTATTGGCTTCCGGTGCTTTACTCAATACAGAACCTACTTCATACGAAAAACTCTTCTTACGCTCTTGTGCCGTAGGAGCCGTGTAGGCGGGGATATCCATGCGAGGGGTCCACTGGCGTGCTGCGAGGGTCTCAATACGCCCGCTTTTATTCTGTTCGTAGGCAGCCGAGGGTAAGCCTTCGGTGTACGCCGCTGTAGCCACCCACTGACGTGTGTTAGGGTCCAACCAACAGCAGGCGTTCGCGGCATGTCCGGCTAAAAGCACCGTCGTCTGCGGTTGGATACCAACTGCGTATATCTTCGCTTCGGGATAGAGGAGTCGCATCTTATCCGTCATGGTTTGCGAGAGTAGGGCATTCGCAGACACACGGATGGACGTACCAATTCCGCGCATACTCTCGTCTTCCAACATCGCATGCACTCTGCGGTCGCGACGCAGGAAATAGCGGTCCATCGTATAGCCGTGCCGATCGGGGGTAGCACCTGTGACCAGAGTAGCCGTGGTCTCATTACCGCCATAGACAAGATGCGGATAGGAGACGGTGGTCTGAAAAGCCTCTTCACTGAGTGTTCTCAAACCGCCTTTCTGCCAGTACGGACGAAGGGTGTTGAGGTTCTCTGCCGTCAATCCGTCCACGACCGCTACGACCGTCAGACGAGGTGCGGCGGTAACACTTGCGGCCCATAGTAGCAGGCTGATCACCAGCGAATGATATAGATAAGTCTTGCGCATAGATGAGTTACAGGAATAATGATTAATCGCCATCCGAAGCCAACCAACGGATGACAAGAGAAAAACGTAAGGAAAAAGACGATTAGCAGCAATACGCCATAGACGCTGCCTGCTGCTATCTCCGGCCATTTCGACCACTTGCCGCGACGTCGGTCATAGTAACTGATGCCGGCTATGGCGAGGAAATAGAGGAGGAGTCCGACCGGCCAGCCGAAGTACCAAGGCGTCGAGACGATCTCAAACGGAGCAATAGTACCGCGAGACACCACAGGGGTGCTATCAGCTGTCTGCGCCGCATCGAGGTAATACATCAGTTCTTCCGGCAGGAAGAGACGCTGTTGATCACTCATCGCACGGTCTGCTTTGGGACCGAAGAGTAAGTTAATACCTGCATTCGACCAAGAGAAACGACCTGTGTAATGACGGATGAAGGCACGGTAACTGACACCAGTCCACCCGGTGTAAGTCGATGTGATGGAGTCGCCTAAGGTTTTGATCAGCATGTGATACGGCCGTGTGGCGCAGTTATCGAAAACGAAGTTATAGAGGTAACTGCGATTCTGAGGCTCATAGTTCACCAGCAAGGCCTTCCATAAACTGTCCCGTTGAGCCGCAGTGAGGTTCAGCACCTGTTCATATACAGGACGTTTCGTTTCGATATATTCCTGCATAAACCATCGATAGGGAGAGGCACCTAACTCATACCAGGTCTCGCCGCGAACGAATTTCCAATAAAAATGATCGGTGTTAAAATCGAAGACCCCGTAGTTAAACACCGCATCGAGGTGATGCGCAGGATCCGTTACACGCAGGGCCGTATGTCCGAAGCGCGCGTAGAGTTCTTCTCCCGGCGCACAGGTAAGCAACGAGATACGCGCCTCGTCACTCAGTGTCTGAGCTTGCAGAGCTGCGGTCCATATCAGGCTAAGCGTCAAGAGATAAGTACGAATTCTATGCGGCATATAACAAATATATACAATAGGGGAGACAGGTGCACGCCATACCCAGTAACCAACCCGCACTCACTTGTGCTCCCGTGTGGGCATTCAGACGCAAGCGCGCGAACATGATGACTAAGGCGCCCGTTAACCATACGCAGAGCATACTCCAGGTAGGAATAGCGCCGATCTCGAGACAGTAACTGATCAGGCCGCCGAAGAGTCCACCGAAACCGGTCAGGTGCGCACTGATCTTCCATTTATGGTTGATGAGAGCCACCAGCGTGATGGCTACTACGGCACCTATGCTTATGAAACGGAGACTATACGGGGCTTGAAGGATATGAATGATGAAATAAGCCCAGCAGCCGAAACCGAAGATCGTATAGATATACGGCACGCGGCGTTCTTTCGCGTCCTCAATTTGAATATCTTTCACTTTGCCTTGCTTCATGAGGATCGCGATGGCAGAGATCGGTAAGGCGCAGGTAAGCAACAGGGTACCGATAACTGCGATCAGTATCCAAACGATCGAGAGCGGCTGCACATGCATCGAGTAGGCGTAGCAGAAAAGCGCCATGCCGTACGTAGGAATGAAAAGCGGGTAACACACGACGCTAATCACTTGCGCGAGGATGTCCAGCAAACGGGTCATAAGGTCTTACGCATGCGGGCTACGGGAATACCCAGAAGGTCTCTATATTTAGCTACGGTGCGTCGCGCGATAGGATAGCCTTTCTCGCCCAGCACCTCTACCAACTGCTCGTCGGTTAAGGGGTTTTGTTTATCTTCCGCCTCGACGCATTCCTTCAGGATCTTCTTGATCTCACGCGTCGAAACCTCATCGCCTTCGCTGTTGGTCATAGACTCGGAGAAGAAATACTTCAGCGGATACACGCCAAAGCGCGTCTGCACGTACTTGCTATTGCTTACGCGCGATATAGTGGATACATCATATCCGGCGCGATCGGCTATGTCTTGCAGCACCATCGGTTTGAGACTCGTCTCCTCGCCGTCCAGGAAGAAATCGTATTGGAATTTCAGAATAGCTGTCATCGTCTTCATCAGCGTCTCGTTGCGCTGCTTGATGGCATCGATGAAGAGTCGGGCCGAGTCGATCTTCTGTTTGATGAACGAAGTGGCTTTGCGAAGTTCTTTGTCCTGCGGCATAGCACTGTATTCGGCAAGCATATCGCTATACTCCCGACTAACATGCAGTTCCGGGATATCACCGGTGTTCAGAACGACGAACAGTTCGTCATCCCTTTCCTCGATGGTGAAATCGGGAATGATGGTCTCGCGTTGCGTCTCGTAGACCGACCCCACAAAAGCGTTCGCGGGTTTCTGATTCAGGTGCAAGATTTCTTGCACCGCGTCTTGGAACTGCTCGTTCGTGCAGCCGAGACGTTGTATGATCTTATCGAAATGATGCTTCGAGAACGAGATGAAATGGTTCCCGATGATTTCTTTAGCTAACTGCAGGCTGTCGGAGGGGTTCTCTTCGATCTTCACATCCAGTTGACGCAGCAAGCACTCTTGTAAGTTCGCGCTGGCAATGCCGGGAGGGTCGAACTGCTTGATCTGGCGTACGATATCTTCCATTTCATCGTCGCTTACCGTCAGCTGCTCTTGGAACATGATATCGTCCACCAACTGCTCGGTCGTACGTCTCAGATAGCCGTCGTCGTCTATGTTCCCCAGCACCCATTTCGCGATATGGCGCTGCGGCTTGGTCATATGGGTGAGGTAAATCTGCGATTTGAGTTCCTCGATCAGAGAGCTACCGCCGATGATAGGTACTTCCCGTCGGTCTTCATCCGCCGCACTGTAGGCCTGCTGCATCATATAACTCGGCGTCTCATCATCCGAGATATACTGCTCGTAGTTAAAGTCTTCGTTCTGCAGGGGGTCGCGTTGACGTCCCTCGTCATAACCGTCTTCGGGCATGTAGTTATCGTCGAACTCATCCTCCTCTAAACCTTTCACACGCTCATCCTCAATTACCTCCTCGCGTCCTTCTTCCAAGGCCGGATTCTCCTGTAACTCCTCGTTGATGCGCTGCGATAACTCGATAGAGGGGATCTCTATCATTCGAATTACCTGGATCTGCGCAGGAGTTAACTTTGTGGTCTGCGTCAAGGATTGTTGAAGTCCGATGCTCTGTGCCATAAATCAAAAATTTGAAAAAATCGTACTCTTTAAGGGTAAAGAAATCTCAAATCAAAAATCTCAAATATTTATCAGTTCCAGGACACTGGAAGTGATAAATGCTAACTGCTCCTCATCCAACTCCGTATGCATAGGCAACGATAGCACGCAAGCCGCCAGTTTTTCTGCTACGGGGAAGTCGCCGTCTTTATAGCGCGGGTCGAGGTATGCTTTCTGCTGATGCAGGGGAACAGGATAGTAGATCATAGCGGGTATGCCGCGTTCTGCCAAGCCTTCCCGCAGTTGGTCCCGGTCGACTCCTACTACGCGCAGCGTATATTGATGGAACACGTGCGTAGAGTGGGGGTCTCGGCCGGGAATGAGCAGTTTCTCATTGTGGGCGAAAGCCTTGTCGTAATACGCAGCGGCGCGTTGGCGTGCTGCCGTATAGGCATCCAAGTGCGGCAGTTTGGCATCTAATATAGCGGCCTGGATGCTGTCCAGACGACTGTTGACGCCCACCTCGTCATGATGATAACGTACGTGGCAACCATGGTTGGCAATGGCCTGCATCCGGTCGGCTAAGGTATCATCGTTCGTGAAGATCGCTCCTCCGTCGCCGTAGCAGCCAAGGTTCTTCGAGGGGAAGAAACTGGTGCACCCGATATGTCCGATGGTACCTGCCTGTTTCGTTTCTCCGTTGGAGAAGGTGTAGCGTGCACCGATAGCTTGGCAAGCATCCTCTACTACGTAGAGCTGATGCTCCTCCGCCAGCGCCATGAGGGCTTCCATGTCGGCGCATTGACCGAACAGGTGCACGGGAACGATCGCTTTCGTGCGCGGCGTGATAGCCCGACGAACCGCTTCCACATCCATGTTCATCGTCTCCCAGTTCACATCCACTACCACCGGCGTGAGACCCAATAAGGCTACCACTTCGGCGGTGGCAATAAAGGTGAAAGTAGGGGTGATGACTTCATCGCCCGGTTTCAGGCCCAGCCCCATCAGCGCGATTTGCAGCGCATCCGTGCCGTTGCCTACGGGAATCACATGTTTCGCACCCGTGTAAGCCTCCAGGTGCTCTTGGAAGGCTTTCACTTTCGGACCCTTGATGAACGCGGCGGAATCAATCACTTCCTGAATACCGGCGTCGATCTCGGCCTTGATATGCGTGTACTGGGACTGTAAGTCCACCATTTGGATTTTCCTCATTGTTCTAAAATAAATTCTACTGCACCCGGGTACACCCATGCGGAGGTGATATAGGGGTTGGTGTAACGAATATCCACATCCATCTTATCCTGCTGCTCCGCGTTGTAGTGGCATTCGACGCGGATATCGTTTTGCTGCACTTTGGCAAAATGGCTCATGCCCATACGTACGCTCACTTCCACCATCGCGGGGAAGAGGCGAATATGACATCCTTCGGGCACGCCGGTCACGCGAATAGGAAGGGTGAACTTCTTCTCCGTGAACTGCTCGGCTGCTACTTTAAATCCGACGCTGTCGAACTCTGTTCGAATACCCGCCGGTGCGACCAAAGCGATATCACTCTGCAGCGTGTCGGAGAGGTCGGTGATCTCCAGTGCTTCGGTATAGATCGTATCGATCTCAGCCAGTTTCTTATCCTGACCGTATATCTTCACGCGCTTCTTGTTCAGCTGCATCGGCACGGAGATCTGATAGCCCATAGCAGGCGTGATAGAACCGGCAAAAGCCAGGACTACACTCTTCTCCTGCTCCGTGAAATAGGTGCAGCGGATCTCTTCGGGGTGGGTCTCGATAAGTCGACTGGTTCCTTGCAGGATATCGCTGATACCGCGTCGTAACGCATCCGAGGGCACATGTATCGTACCTTTCTCACCGTGGATATAGGAGCGCAGGTCTATCGTCAGCTGCAGCGGGTCGCGATGATAGGAATTGAGGCGAGCACCGATATCGCGCACCTCGATCATCACCTTATCCGGCAGACCTTCTTCACCCAAACCGATCGCACTCGGCTTACCCGTATAGTTGATATGTACGGGCACATGCGTGTTGCGCACGGACTGCATGGCATGTCCGTACCACATGGCGGTGGCTAAGATGATAAAGAGCGTAAACGTGATAACGCTCCGCCAGCTGATGCGATTAAATAACTGTTTCACCTCTAAACGCTAAACACTAAACGCTTATTTCGTTTCTTGCGCAGCGGTGGTAGCGTCGGTTACGTCTGCGTAAACGCTCTCTTTCGCTACTTTGATCGTTACGTCTTTCGATACGGTGATGATAAAGGCGTTGTCTTGTACTTCCTTGATCTCGCCGAAGATACCACCGGCTGTTACTACGCGGTCGCCTTTCTTCATCGCCTCACGTTGTTTCTGCAGCTCTTTCTGCTTCTTCGTCTGCGGACGGATCATAAAGAAATAGAATACTACGAAGATCAACACCATCATGATGATGAATGACCAGTTGCCGCCTTTTGCGGGTTCTGTTGCCTGATCGGCTGCCTCAAGCGCTACTGCTGCGTCTTGTAATAAAATGAAATCTAACATAATTATAAAATATATTAATTTTTCAAAGTGGTTGCTTTGAAGAAGGATCCTTCGGCTTTCATGTCGCGCAGGATCTCGGTCAGGATACCGTTGAGGAACATATAACTCTTCTCGCCCGAATACTCCTTGGCTAACTCGATATATTCATTAAACGATATCGTCAGGGGGATTGCCTCGAAATGCAGGATCTCGGCCAGGGCTGTTTGGGTGATGATACGATCCATAAACGCGATACGGTCGGCCTCCCAGTTCTTGAGGTGGGTGTTGATCAACTGCTCGTACTGCTCATGGTCCTCAATGGCGAAGTTCAGCAGGTCGAACGCGAAAGTCAGTTCCTCCTCGCTGTCGAACATCTCGAGCAGCGGTTCCTTGGGCGTACTCTCTTCGGTAAAGCGCTTGATGGTCTTGATCACAAAACTCAATACGATATCGGCATCGATGGTCCAGTTCGATTTATCCAATACTACCTCCATTTCCTCCAGGGCGTCGTTTAGAATGGGACTCTCGGTCAGCAGACGCTGGTAGATCAGGCGCCATATGCGTTTATCATCCTCGTACGTGCACTCCGGCGCCTCCATGTATTGGCGATAGAAATCGCTCTCCGTCAACTGACGGTATATCTCGCTCACGGCCGGCATGCCGCTATCCCATAGCAACTTCTGCTCCTCCATGCGAGCGCGCAGCGCGTAGTTGTCGAAGAGCTGCTGCGCCAGGCGGTTGTTGACAAACCGTTTGTTGGGCTTCCAATCCGAGTGGGTCGCTTTCGCGCGCGCCTGTTGGTCCTCCAACTGCTGCTGGGCATATGCGGTTAACTCATTGGCGAAAGCCAACAGCATGAAATACAAATCATACGTGTCCGCAAAACTCTTGCGCAGCGCCGCACGGGCTTTACTCGGCGTGCGATCCTCATCATTGTAGTACGCGAACAGGGTTTGAATAACTCGCGTTCGCACCATCGTCCTGTTAATCATAGCGATATTTAATATGTTCATGCATGTGTGCGTAGCACGCGCACATCAAAAAATCGCGCAAATTTACGATTTTTTTTGCATATACGCAAGAAATTTGTAAAAATAAATCGCATTTATTTGCATAATTCGAAAAAAATTACTAATTTTGCACCGAATTTTTACTATTTACTATTAATTAGGTGGATTTTATGGAGAAGAATTTTGACGAAAAACGGGACCAGGAGATCGTTTACAGTCGTTCCGTTAAGGCAGGAAAACGTATCTATTATTTAGACGTTCGTAAGGCTCGAAACAATGATCTGTACCTCTGTATTACGGAGAGTAAGCGTCGTCAGAACGAGGGCGAAGAAATGCCGTCGTTTGAGAAGCACAAAGTGTTCTTGTACAAGGAGGATTTTGCTCACTTTACCGAGGGCCTCGAGGATGTAATTGCTTATGTGAAGAGCCAGTTAGGCGACTTTGAGCAACGTCCGGAGTGGACGCCGGAGACAAAAGAGGAAGCGGCTCCGGAAGAGGGAGAAAAGAAAAAAGGCCTATTCGGCCTCTTCAAGTAAATAGCGGATTATTTCATTTGCTGTTTCTTCTTTGCTCAGTAGCGGTAATTCCAAGGAGTTGCCGTCTGCGCGCAGCACCGTCACGCGATTCGTATCTACACCGAATCCTGCGCCCTTGTCGCGCAGCGAATTCAGAACAATCGCATCTAAGTTCTTGCGTTCCATCTTATGGAGCGCATTTTCTTTTTCATGCTGCGTCTCGAGCGCAAAACCGATCAGTTTTTGGTCCGGTCGCTTGCTTTGTCCCAAAGCTTTGGCGATATCCGCTGTCTCTTTGAGCGGAAGAAAGAGTCCTGAATCCTGAATCCTGAATCCTGAATCCTTCTTAATCTTATTCTCCGCCTTCTCGCAGGGCGTGAAATCCGCTACAGCAGCGCAGAGGATGGCGCTGTTCATATGCGGCCATTGTGCGATACATGCCTCGTGCATGGCTTGCGCCGAGAGGGCGTCTATCCGATGGATAGCACCGAAGGGGTTGCGCAGGGTAGCAGACATCGCGCCGCATACCATCGTCACGTCTGCGCCGCGACGGGCACAGGCTTGCGCCAAAGCTACACCCATCTTACCGGTAGAGTAGTTACTGATGAAGCGCACGGGGTCGATGGGTTCTTGGGTACCGCCGGCGGTGATGAGCATCCGTTGACCGGTGAGGGTCTGGGGCGTCAACGCATATGCGAGCGCTTCCTGCAGTTCCTCCACTTCGGGCATACGACCTTTACCAACGACGCCGCAGGCTAAGGGGCCTTCGGCGGGTTCGATCACGCGAATGTTCTCCCATCCACGGATGGTCTCGACGGCATGCTGCGTAGCAGGGTTCTCCCACATCTTATCATTCATCGCCGGGGCGATGACGATCGGTTTGCGTGCTACGCAACTGCATAGGGTAGTGGTCAGCGCATCGTCGGCGATGCCGGCTGCCATCTTGGCTACGACGTTCGCTGTAGCCGGAGCTACGATCATCGCGTCGCACCATTCGGGTAACGAGATATGCTCCGTAGCATGGGCATTGATGGCGGCGAACACATCGGAATAGACCGGATGTCCCGAAACGGTTTGCAGCGTCAGTTCCGTAACAAATTCCAACGCGTGGCGAGTGGTCGCCACGCGTACTTCTGCTCCGGCTTTTACCAAGCCGCGAATCAGTTCCGGAATCTTATAGGCCGCTATGCCGCCACTGATTCCTACTAAGATGTGTTTGCCTTGTAAAGCCATTGTCTTTCGACTTTTGACTTTCGACTTTCGCCTATTTCAGCGCTTCATCGCGGTTGCCGGTGCGATACACGAGGTCACCGTCGATGAACTCCTGGGTCGCCATCAGCGTCGGCTTCGGCAGACGCTCGTATTGACGGCTGATCTCTATCTGCTCACGGTTCTCGAAGGTCTCTTCAAGGTTGTCCTGCGGAACAGAGAAATCCTGCAGTTTGGCATCCAACTCACGCTTGATACCAACGCTGATCTGATTAGCGCGCTTCGCGATAATGGCTACCGTCTCATATACGTTGCCTACCGGTTCTGTTAACTGATTGATGTCACGTGTCACCGTATTACGCGGTGCTTTCGAATTTTTGTAATCCATATATCTTTAAACTTTAAACTTTCAAGATTTTCGCTTGTCGAAAATAATCGTTCGAGCAAAGCGAGATGAGAACTTTAAACTACTCCTTTGTTATTTTGCGAATTTGAACGATCATCTTCTCGGCCTCTTTGCGATGCTTCGAATCCGGAAATTCGGTGACGAAGTTATAGTATTCGTCCTGCGTCTCACGCGCCCGCTCCAGCTTCTTCTCGTCGATGGAATTGATCGTCTGCTGGTATTTGGCCTGTAGGATAAGCCAGCTGAAGTCCTCCTGGTATTTGTTACTCGGATAGTTCTTCAGCGCGTTCTTGCATACGATCTCGCAGCTGAGGTAGTTATTGCCCAGATACGTACCTAAGTTGTAGTACAACTCGGCACTCTTGAGTTCCTTGAGCGCCAACTTGTCGTATAACTGGCTCATCTCCTCGTATGCCTGCGCCGCATAAGGGCTCTCGGGATAGAGTTCCACGAAGAGTTGGAACGCCTCGATCGCATTACGGGTCACCTCCTGGTCGAGGCGGGCGTCCGGCGATTCAAGGAACTGGCAGTGACCAATCTGAAAATACGCCTCCGTAGCATATCTACCCTTTGGGTAGTTGCGGATGTACGCCTGGTAGTAATCGGTCGCGGACTCGTAACTCTTCTGCCCCATGTAACAGCGTGCCAGATAGGCCAAGACATCCTCCGATCGCTCCGTGCCCTTATAGTACGCCGATACATCGTCCAGCAGCGTCTGTGCCTTGACGTATTGCTGCTGATTAAAGTACTGCAACGCAGCCTGGTATTTCTCCTCCGGGTTCCTGGATTTCAGCAATTTCTGGTACTCCCCGCACCCGGTGAGCGCACAGATTAATAATATAAAAAGTCCCTTTTTATGCATTCTAATCAAAAAAGCCTGCAAAGGTAAGGTTTTTTTTTGATATACACAAATTTTTTTGCATTTTTCGTACGTTTTGCCCTAAAATTTCACGAAAGGGCAAAAAAAAGCGCCGAGGTGCCCTTTCTTTTTCGGACTTAGCCGAGCGATTAACCATTGTGGGCTGCGTCGTACTCATCTCCGCAGACTTTCCAGAGGTAAGCCTTCATGGTTTTTTTGCCACCGGCTTGATCCTTCTGCGCAGCGAAGTTCTGTTGGTCCGTAGTGATCTTGTTCAGATCGCTCTTACGAGCCTTCACAGCAGCTGCCACAGCTTGGAAGCGAGCACGAGCATCCAACTCTTTGGACGACAGCGGAGTGGTACGATCGTACACGTTGGCGTCGCGGATGTACAGGCGGGTGCAGTCCGGGCTCTCCGTAGCAGCGACACGGTGGGTGCCGGTCAGATACGTGCCACAAGAGTGACCGTCTTTCTTTTTCGGCTTGGACAACGAACCGGATACATAATCAATACCGGTAGCGTATTTTACTTTTCCCATAGTATTTGCGGTTAACATAACTCCTAACCGCTTGGAGGAATAGTGAGTAAGTAGATGTGACCATTCTTTATAGAGCCGGTCTTTTTAGCTCTTACTTCTTCTTGACTCCCTGGTACTCCTCTACCGTTTTGGTAGTGATGGTCGAGGTCGTCTGGTTCTTGACCGAGTCGTTCTGCTGAACGTAAGTGGCGGTAGTGGTGATAGTCCGCCAAGCCTTGCAACTACAGACGCCGACTAATACTGCGGCCATGATTACTGCACTAAGCAGAATAATCATCAGTGATTTCGATTTGTACGTTTTCATCTTCTGTGTTTTTTTCTATATAGTTAAACATGATGTCGAGGTTGGCAGCAGCCATCGCGCCGACGAGTACACAACCTGTGGAGTGTTCGGGTTTGGTTCCGGTATGAATTCGGATGCCTTCTCTTTCGGGTACTTCCTCAATGATGGGAAGCAGTTTCTTGAACTTAGGCGACCACGTTCGGTTGAGTGGGTATGTCCCAGCCGGAATGATGAAGTCGGCATTCTCGATAGTCGGATAAGTGAAGGATCTCTCGCCGATAGGGAAAGTGATGGTTCCGTTAACGGCTCTGCCTATCTTGCTCTTGCGGGTTAGTGTTACGGTTATCATTGTTGTTTCGATATTTAAATTTATAGTTATAATCGATACCCATCAGGCTGCCGGAGAAGGTAAGTACCTCGCCATAGGCTACAAGGACGGTTTCGTGGATCTCGCCTTGCGGGTCGATATACATTCCGCAGAAGA
>Ga0310695_10001479_pt1 | contig 55252 bp, 50 predicted proteins | sample RumenRJG_04DNA_FD_203882 | JGI IMG/M metagenome (GOLD analysis project Ga0310695, IMG submission 203882) | Bovine rumen microbial communities from Lethbridge, Alberta, Canada - RJG_04 (v2) (version 2) | ecosystem: Host-associated > Mammals > Digestive system > Stomach > Rumen | place: Canada...
AAGCGAGTTCATTGAAAATGCAGTAAATTTTTACTGCGGATATTTGAAAATGAATTCGAGCGAACCGTTTCTCTCCACTGTCTTGAGAGAAACATTGAAGAAATTAATCAAAGCAAGTGATGACAGAATCAGCAGATTGCTCTTCAAAATAGCGGTAGAGCTTGCTATCACCATGAATGTTGTCGCCGCCAATCAGGGAGTAGATAAAGAAGTTCTCAACTCCCTGCGCGGAGAATGCATTAAGGAAGTCAAGAAAACAAACGGTATCTTTACATTTGATGAAGCCGACAACTGGCAGAAAGGATTGTGATTATTTGAAACGGAACAGGAAATAATAACCATGAGGTGACAAACTATCAGAATCGAGGTAAAAGAAAAGCCGAAGCTGGTTTTGTTTTATCTGAGCCGTCAGGAAACTGCCGACGAAGAATTGATGAAAGAAATCGAGGACAACGCACAAGCCTTGAAAAAACTTTCTTATCTTTCTGTTGTGGTGGAATCGGGCGAGAACGATTTGGAGGACAGCCTATACTGTCTGATGAAGCAAAACCGCAAGGCTGTTGCCGAAAAACTCTCGGCGTAAATTCGGGCGCAAGCCGCCCGAGTACATACCATTATTTACCTGCGATTATTATCTGGATATTCAAAAAACTGTGTGATACAATGTTGTCAATAAAGGTATCGGAGACGATTATATGACTGAAAAATTCTACATTGCCGCCTACTGCCGCATCTCGGTAGACGATGAGCTGAACAAGGAAAACACCTCGATTGAAAACCAGAAGGCTATCATCGAGGACTATGTAAAGACCAACTTTCCGAACGCGGAGCTCGACTTCTACGAGGACAGGGACAAGAGCGGCTATACCTTTGAACAGCGCGAGGGCTATCAGAAAATGCGGCGAAAACTGTTCCGCAATCAATACGACATTCTGATAATCAAAGACCTCTCGCGATTCTCACGAAGAAACGGCGCGGGTTTGGTGGAGCTGGAAGCCCTGCGCGATGAGGGAATCAGAATCATCGCTATCGGTGACAACATTGACTACCCCACCAACGATGATTGGCTGCGAATACAAATCTACTTCTTCATGAACGAAATGCCGGTCACCGACACTTCCAAAAAGGTGCGCAACGTCATACGCCGCCGCCAGCAGGACGGCAAATGGATCTGCTCTGTCCCCTACGGCTATGTGATCACCAACTCCAAAACGATGGCGTTTGAGATCGAACCGACCGAAGCGGTAGTCGTGAGAAAGGTGTTTGAATTGTATAATCAAGGCTGGGGCTACAAGCGGATTGCCAACTACCTGACCGAGCAGCACATTCCCACACCGAGAATGAACGAACGCGCCCGAAAGGAAGCGCGCGGAGAGGAATGTCATATCAAAGCAAAGCCGCGATGGAGCATTGCCACGATTCAGGGAATGCTGACAAATGATTTCTACATCGGCACACTGCGCCAAGGAAAATACACACGCAAGAAAATCAACGGTCAGGACATCAAGTGCGACGAGAGCGACCACATTATCTTCCTCAAAAATCACGAGCCGATTATCGACTACCGCGTGTTTGCCACAGCACAAAACGGTATGAAGGAACGAACCAGAAACAACTACCGCGGTATCAAGAAATATCCGAACGCTTACTCCGGCTTAATCAAGTGCGGCGACTGCGGCAGTCCGATGTTTCCGCTTACACGAAGCGACCTCAAAGAGGGCTACCGCTGCGGGGAATACCACAAGCGAGGGCTGAAGGGCTGCACCAGCCATCATGTTCGCGCGGACACGCTCGACGCGATCGTGAAAGCGTATCTGCAAATGGTACGCGACACTTCCTCGGAAATGATAGAAAAGCTGCAGGAAACAATCGCCGAGGAAGAAAGCCATATAAAAACGACCAACACCACGCTCGAACAGCTCGAAGAAATGATTGCCGACAGCAAGGCAGAAAAAAAGGCTCTCATACGGCAATGCGCGCGTGACATTGCCAGAAAGCCGAATCAGGAAAACGATATACAGGAAACATACGATGAACTGATTGCAGAGTGCGACGAACGGATTGAAGGGCTTGAAAATCAAATCAAGATGACCTACGACAAACACAACACCGTCGTCAACGCGAACCGCACGGCACAGCTTGCGATCGACTTATTCGACGAGATACTGAACAAGGAAAAGTTAGAGAAAAACGACCTTGAACTGCTGATCGAAACGATAACGGTTTACGAAGACCACATTCATATCAAGCTGAAAGACGACATCGACCACATTCTGCACATTGGCAACGACAATCTTGAAAAAGAGCAAAATCAGCAAAGCAAAAACACAAAAGATAAGAAGTTTGCTGTCCGTGTTATCAGTGACGGTGACCCGCTGGAGATTTACACCGCTACCGACGGGGAGGTTATTTTCAAGAAGTACTCGCCTGTCGGGGAGTTGTCGGAGTTTGCGGGGCAGTATGCCGACGTTATCGCGAGGATTAGCTCGCTGCCGACTTTGATTTGCGACACCGACCATGTTATCGCGGCGGCGGGAGTTTCTAAAAGGGAGTTTTTGGAGCGGCGAATCAGCCCTGTGCTCGAAAACTATATGGACAACCGCAAGAGCTACTCGGCTACAGAGCGCACGCTAAACAATGTTCAGCCGATTGAGGGAATCGAGCAGAACGCCGCGGTGATCTACCCGATTATCGCCTCGGGCGACGTGATGGGCGCGGTGGTAATGCTCAGCTCAGACAGTATGAAGGTGCCTTCCGCGCCCGAGATTAAGCTGGCGCAGTCCGCGGCAGCGTTTTTAGGCAAGCAGATGGAAAACTGATTAATTAAAAACCGGCGTGAAGTTAATCACGCCGGCATTTTTATGCTTTAATTATTTATTGAAGATTGACATGATGTCGTAGAAGGTGTCATCGTCGTCATCGGTTTTGTCCTTAGTTGCCTTTGAGGTGTTGTCCTCCTCGGGAGTGTCAACTATAACATTGTCGATAGTAGGCTGGGGATTTGACGGAACGCCGTCTGTGCCGAAGCCTGTCGCGATAACTGTAACGCTCATCTCGTCGTTCATCTTGTCGTCGATAACAGCACCCCAGATGATGTTTGCATCCTCGGAAACCTTGTCCTTAATCATGGTAGAAGCGGTGTCGATATCCTCGAGACTTACATCGGATGAAGCTGTGATGTTGATGATAACGCCCTTTGCGCCGTCGATTGAGGTTTCGAGCAGCGGACTTGAGATAGCCTTGTCAGCGGCAACCTTAGCCTTGTCCTTTCCGGAAGCCTTGCCCATACCCATATGAGCGTAGCCTGCGTCCTTCATTACCGAGGTAACATCCGCAAAGTCAAGGTTTACAAGACCGGGAAGCAGGATGAGGTCGGAGATACTCTGAACGCCCTGACGGAGAACGTCGTCGGAAATTTCGAAAGCGTTAAGGAGTGTGATAGGCTCGTCCGAAACCTTTTTAAGTCCCTCGTTAGGAACGATAATAAGCGAGTCAACGCAGGGAGTGAGCTCTGCGATACCCTGCTCAGCCTGAGTCATTCTCTTTTTGCCCTCAAAAGCAAAAGGCTTTGTAACAACGCCTACTGTGAGGATGCCCATATCCTTGGCAATTTTTGCGATTACAGGAGCCGCGCCCGTACCGGTGCCGCCGCCCATACCTGCGGTTACGAATACCATATCGGTATCCTTGAGGAGCTCGGCAATTTCTTCCTTGCTCTCCTCAGCGGCGCTCTGGCCGATTGAAGGCATTGCGCCTGCGCCCTTACCGCGGGTGAGCTTTTCACCGATTTGAACCTTCTGCGAAGCCTTGGAAAGTCTCAAAACCGGACCGTCGGTGTTGATAGCGATAAATTCAACGTTTTTAATGTTCATGGCAACCATGCGGTTTACAGCGTTTCCGCCGCCTCCGCCGACGCCGATTACTTTAATTTTAGGCATATACTCATTTTCCAGTTCAAGCTCAAAAGCCATTTTGTTATCCTCCTTAAAAATCCTTATAGGTCTCTATAAAAAGTCGCATAATATCCTAATTTACTATTCTGCATTTTATATAGTAACACACTTGTTAAAAAATATCAATGGTTTTGTGCTTTTTTTCTTGATATTTTTCGTTGAAATTATTTCTTTTTCAGTGCTTGGTGCAGACAAGTCTTTAGTAAGGCGCTGCGCCGTCGGCTCCGCCTCCGCCAAGGTCGCCTGCGTAATAGTTTCCGTTACCGGCGGTATTGTTGGCGTAGCCGTTGTCGTAAACTCCGCCGGCGTTATTATTGTATGACGCGCCGTTGTCATAGACCGCGCCGTTATCATAGACAGCGCCGTTATCGTAGGTGTTGGCGCCCCCGTCATAGGTATTATTCGCCGCGGCGTTAGCGTCGTAGTTATTATTGGCGTTTGCGTTCCAATCGGTTGTTCCGCCGTTTGTATCTTGTGCCGGAGCGGTCGTGGAAGGCTCGGTTGCCGGAGTAGTCTCGGCAGGCTTGTAATGCGACATTTTGTTCTTGCTCGATGTCGAAACGTCGAGCGTACCGTAAACCTGACCTGTGTTATTCGGGTCGAGCTTTTGGGTGATAATCGCCGCAGCGGTCTTGATTTTATAGTCAATATCCTCGGCAACGCCGATGTTTATCTTGATTTTACCTGCGTAGTCGATTGTGATTGCCGAGGTGTCGGTGACGTCGAAAGCCTTGATATTATCAAGTCCGTTAGCCTTTAGGCTGTTCGCCACGCTCTCGAGGATATCGGGCACGGACTTGTCCTCAAACTCAATATAACTGCCGATTTCCTTGTTCTTGTAATCGTTGCAGATAAGCTCCGCGGCGTTCTCGGGCTCTTCGGTTTCGGTGTCGAGAACCCTGCCCTTTGAGCTGATAATGAGATACTTGTCCCCGTCCTTTACATAGTATGACGGCAGAGCGTTTGTTATTTTAATGGTGACGGTATCGGGTACGGCAAAGCCGATTTTCGCGTCCTCAACGTAGGGAAGATTTTTTACAATCTCCTGCGGAGTTCCGCCGATAGCCGCCAAAAAGATATTCTGCTGGAGACTTACGTTGCTGAACGCGATAATCTGATCCTCGTAATAATACTCGTCGCCCTCAATGTCAATTTTTTCCGTCTTGAAAAGCACGGTGAGGCTGAGTACAGCTCCGACAACAAGAACCGTCAGGAGAATTGCCGTTGCGATGATAATTCTGCGGTTACGAGCCTGCTTTTGAGTAATCGGCTTTTTGTTGCGCCTGATAACCTCCTGCTCCTGCTTGCGGATAACCTTTGCGCGGCGTTCGCTGCGCTTTTTTTCGCTGTACTCGTCTATGTAATAGCCGTCCTCAAAATCCTGCGGCTTGAGGTTGCGGATTCGCTCCTCGCTCTCGCGCCTGAATTTTTCTTCACGGCTGATTTTTTCAAATTTAGTAGTTCTGCCCGAGTTAACCGCCTCTTCGATTTTGCTTCCGGACGGCTTTTTGCGCTTGGGCAGCTTCACGTACCGAGTAGCGTCAGAGGATTTTTTTGCCCTTTTTTTCTGTTCTTTGTGGTACTTTTGAGCCTGCTTTGCGGCTTCCTTGCGCTGTTTTGCAAGCTCGCGCTTTTCTTTTGAAGAAATGTCGCTCATTTTGGGCAATCCCCCTTTCCTTTATTTTATAAGTCTTATATTTTTTTAATATCCGCGCCGAGCGAGGAAAGCGACAGCTCGAGGTTTTCATATCCTCTTTCGAGGTATCTAAGCGAGCCTATGCGCGTTTTTCCCTCGGCGCAAAGCGCGGCTACAACAAGCGCCGCCGCTCCGCGAAGGTCGGTGGAATCGACCTTTGCGCCGTATAATCTGTCTCTGCCGTACACCACACAAACTCTGCCGCAGGTTTTAATCTCCGCGCCCATTCGGGCAAGCTCGCGCGTGTGGCGGAAACGGTTTTCAAATATATTTTCGGTAAACACCGAGGTTCCGTCCGCAACGCAGGCGGCTGCCATCAGCGGAGCCTGCGCGTCCGTCGGAAATCCCGGGTACGGCATTGTGCTGACCGCCTTAAGCGGCTTTAAGCTCGCAGGGGCGGTTATTTTCAGCTTTGTGCCGTCGGTTTTTATTTTGCAGCCCATATCCTCAAACGCGGAGATAACCGCTCCGAGGTGGGCAGGAATTACGTCTGTAAGTACAATTTCCGAACCCGTCGCCGCCGCTGCCGACATAAAGGTTGCCGCGGCTATTCTGTCGGGAATAATGCTGTGGGCGCAGCCCGAAAGCGAGCCCGTGCCCTCAATTAAAATTTCTCCCTCGCCTGCGCCGTAAATTCTTGCTCCGCAGGAGTTCAGGAAGTCTGCCAAATCGGCAATCTCAGGCTCTCTCGCGGCGTTTGTCAGCGTGGTTGCGCCGTGAGCGAGACATGCGGCGATAATGACCTGCTCCGTCGCGCCGACGCTTGGAAAGTCAAGCGAAATTTTCGCTCCGCTAAGTCCGTATGGCACACGGCAGTCGATACAGCCGCGGCGTTCGCGGATTTCCGCGCCGAGCTTTTTAAGTGCGCTCAGGTGCATATCAATCGGGCGTAAGCCGATTTCACAGCCGCCGGGCAGGCTGAGCTTTGCCCTGCCGGCTTTGGCGAGCACCGCGCCCAAAAATATGATTGAGCCGCGCGTTTTTCGCATGAGCGAATCGGGAACATCACAGCGGTTAAAGCCGTCGGTGTTAATCACGAGGGTTTGACCGCTGCGCTCTGCTTTACAGCCGAGGTAACGAAGTATATTTACGGAATCCTCAACGTCGGAAAGGTCGGGGCAGTTGTATAAAACGGTCTCTCCCCTTGCGAGCAAAGTTGCCGAAAGAATAGGCAGAACACTGTTTTTTGCGCCCTGAACACTCACCTCGCCCGACAGTTTTTTGCGTCCCGTAACAAGCAGCTTTGACACACTAACACCCTCTAAATGAATCTCAGTTCATTTTATGCTGTCAGCGTGCCGAGTGTTAAACTAAATTAAGAACCTTTTTAACGACGGAATAAATCCGTTCGTTGGCGTCGGTAATCGCCATTTTCTTGCAGTTTTCTCCGATTTTGCGGAGCTTTTCGGGGTTGCCGAGCATTGAGTCAACGGTGCTTATGAGCGTTTCGCCGCTCAAGTCACTCTCCTCAATCAACTGCGCCGCACCCTTGTTTACGAGCGCCATTGCGTTGTGGTACTGGTGGTTTTCCGCAACGTTCGGAGACGGAATAAGAATCGCCGGCTTGCCCATCGCCTGAATTTCGCTGAGTGTGATCGCTCCTGCGCGGCAGATTACAAGGTCAGCCGCCGCCATACACTCGTTCATATTGTCGATGTACGGTCTGATGTCAAGATTTGGGCACGAGGGCAGGTTAACGCCCTTTTCGTTAAGAGTTTCCAAGAAGGATTCATTGTTGCCGCCGTAGGCGTGGATGTGCTGATACTTTCCGTCAGAAGCGCTTCTTGCAATCAGCTCAGCCGCCGCGTCGTTTACCTTTTGAGCGCCTAAGCTTCCGCCGAAGGACAGCACAAGCGGACGTTCGTCAAGCCCGAGCTTTTCGCGCGATTTTTGCTTATCGGCGGTTAAAATCTCTCCGCGGACAGGGTTACCGGTAATTACAACATCGGCGTTTTCAAAGTATTTTTTTGCGGCTTCAACCGCCACCATAACCTTTTTTACGCGGCGTGAGAGCATTTTATTGGTAACGCCGGGATAGGCGTTTTGCTCGTGAATAATGCAGGGAATTCCCATCTTTGCCGCGGTGCGGACAACAGGTCCCGAAACGTAGCCGCCTGTGCCGATACAGATATCGGGAGCGAATTCCGCGATAATCTTCTTCGCCTCAGCCGAGGAGGTAAAGGTTCTCTTAACGGTTTTTGCGTTAGCGACCATACTCTTTGGCGACAGGCTGCGCTGAAAACCGCTGATTGTGATTGACTTTATATCATAGCCTGCGTTTTTTACAAGGCGCTGTTCCATACCGGTTTTGTTGCCGATAAAAAGGATTTGAGCCTCAGGCTGTTTTTGCTTTATATACCCTGCAATTGCCAATGCCGGGTTGATGTGGCCGGCGGTTCCGCCGCCTGCGAGCAGTACCTTCATATTTACTCCTTTAAAAGCCCTTCTGCCCGCGGCGTTTTCGCGCAAAACGCGCCGCCGAAGGCATAGGTGGGTTTAAACTATGTTCTTTCAATATTTGCCGTGCGCGAGATTGAAAGCACAATGCCCATCTGCGCCAGCAGCATAATCAGCGAGCTGCCGCCGTAGCTGAAGAACGGCAGGCTGATACCGGTGTTCGGCAGCCAGTCGGTGATAACCAGAATGTTCAGGACAACCTGAATACCAATCTGCGAGGTAAGTCCTATTCCGAGCAGCTTGCCGAATTTATCCTTTGCTCTGAGCGAGAGCGTAATGCCGCGCCAGATAAGCAAAGCAAAAATGAGCAGAATAATCGCCGCGCCGATAAGACCGAGCTCCTCGACGACAACCGCGAAGATAAAGTCGTTCTGCGGTTCGGGGATGTAGAGGTACTTCTGCCTTGACTGGCCGAGACCGAGTCCCCAAAGCCTGCCCGAGCCGATTGCGTATAGCGAATTTCGCGTTTGGTAGGTGTCCCACCACATCTCGTCGTCGGTGTATTCAAGCGCCTGTCCCCAGCCTGCCATACGGCTCATGGCGTAGGACAATCCGCCTGTTACAGCCAAAATCAAAATCAATCCGAGCAATATGCCGCCTGCTATGACCAGGTACTTTGTTTTCATTCCGCCTATGTAAAGCATAAGCACGGTGAGTATACCGATGATTACGATACCCGAGTAGTGCGGCTCCAAAAACAGCAGCACTGCGATTGAGCCGAAAACTATAATACCCGGCAAAATGCTGTATTTCGGGAGTTCCATTTTGTTGTAATATTTACTTGCCCAGTGAGCGAAAAACAAAATTACGCCCAGCTTGGCAATCTCAGACGGCTGAATGTTAAACATACCGAGGGGAATCCAACGCTTTACGCCGCCCTCGCCTGCCGGAAGAACAAGCACTATCAGCAGCGAAAAATACGCAACGCCCAGAACAATCGGCGCTATCTTGTGCAGCTTATTGTAATTCAAAAACGACATCGCAACCATCGCGATTAAGCCGATTACAATAAAGATTATCTGCCTGATAAGGTAGTAGTAGCTGTCGCCTTGGGTGTAGTACGAGAAGGCGTAGCTCGCCGAGAACATCATTATTGTTCCGATAGTGAGCAGAACAAGCAGGATAATGCAGAACGGCAAATCAATGCCCATTCCGATGCCGAACCACTTGGCGTTTTTCATCTTACGCTTACGCGACGGCCTTACAAAAAGCTTTTCCTTTTGCGCCTGCTGATCTCTTTGATACTCCTCATCATAGATACGGTTGACGTCCGCCTGAAATATCATTCTTTTTTTTGGAGCCATTATTCATCCTCCAAACAACGATGTTTTATATGATTAATTAAAATTATCCGAATAGTACCAAAACAAAAGACAATGCTCCGAAAACTGCCGTAACGGCGCTGAACACCGCCACGATTTTAACCTCGCTCCAGCCGCACATCTCAAAATGGTGGTGAATCGGGCTCATCTTGAACAGTCTTTTTCCGTGGGTTAGCTTAAAGTAGCTTACCTGAAGAATAACGGAGAACATCTCGCAGAGGTAAACGATTCCGAGCGGCAAGAGCAGAATCGGCATTCTTATCGCAAATGCCAGTCCGCACACCATTCCGCCGAGGAAGAGCGAGCCGGTGTCGCCCATAAATACCTTTGCAGGGTGGAAGTTCCAAACAAGGAAGCCGAGGCATGCGCCTGCGACAGCCGCGCTGAGTGCAGTAACGCCGAGGTAGTAAAGCCTGCTTGCGATAAGCATGACCGCCACTGCCACGAAGAATGTTACCGAGCCGTCAAGTCCGTCAATACCGTCGGTGAGGTTAACGGCGTTTACAATTCCGACAATTACAATTGCCGAGATAATATAATAGAAAAATCCTAAGTCAACATTGCCGACAAACGGAATATAGGTGCTTGTTCCGCAGCCCGAAAATCCCAAAACAGCGAGATAAACGGCGGCTACAGCAAACTGGAGCAGAAGCTTTTGCGGTGCTGTAAGACCGAGGTTGCGCTTTTTTGCAACCTTTGTGTAGTCGTCGATAAAGCCGATCAAGCCGTTTGCAAGCGCAAGTCCGAGACCGGCAAAGATATAAATTACTTCGCCGTGAATATCCGCAAAAAACGTTGTTACAAACTGCGCGCCGAACAGCGCATACAAAACCGTGCTGACGATTCCGACAACCACGCTGGCGAGTATAAACATTATACCGCCCATAATCGGAGTGCCCTGCTTGCCCTTGTGCCACTGCGGACCGTCCTCGAGAATTGTCTGTCCGAAGTGGATTTTGTGCAGATACGGGATTAAATACTTACCCGTTACGGCGGAAATTATAAATGCGAGTACCGCCGCCGCAAACGTCCATATTCCGTAAACTATCATTCTTTTTTCGTTCCTTTCATATTTAACGCCGAAACGCGCTAATCGTTAAAGCCGGTGTCGGTTGACGCCTCAAAGGTAACCGTGATTACCGTACCCGGAGCTACCTCGGTACCCTCGGGGATATCCTGAGCCACCGCAAGTCCGCCGGAGCTTACCGCGCCGTCGAAGTTGACGTTCAAACCGTAACCTGCCGCAACCTGATTTACATATGAAGCGGTGTTTTCTAGGAAGTTCGGAACCGTCACCTTCTCTGTCCTGCTCTCCTCGTCGGTGTAAAGCACAATGCTGCCGCCCGGTGAAAGCTTAGAAGCAACTGCCGGAAGCTGTGAGAGAACCTTGTCGCCCGAGCCCTTGACCGTGCAGGTGAAGCCGTCGTTTTCGACCGCCTTCTTCGCCTCCTCGAGCGAAAGACCTGTGTAGTCGCCTGCGGATACGTCGATAAACGCCAAATCCTCCTCCTTGTAATCGGTCTTGATTTCAAGGTAAGGCAGAACCTCGGTCATAATGTTGATGAATACAGGCGATGATACCTGTGAACCGTAGTAGGCGCCGCCGTCGGGAGTATCGAAGAACACGAGCATCGCGATTTGCGGATCGTCCGCCGGAGCGTAACCGCAGAACGAAGCGATGTAGTCCTTGCCGAAACCGCTGACGGGCTCCTCAACGCCGATTTTCTCGGAAGTACCGGTCTTGCCGGCTACCTTATAACCTGCTACATAACCTGCCGTAGCGCCTGCGGTCTCGGTGTTGTAGCCGAGAATTTCGTTGAGCTTGTCGGAGGTTTCCTTTGAGATAACCTGACGCTTAACCTTCTTTTCAACGTTTTTGATAACGTTGCCCTTGGCGTCGGTGATTTTTGAAACAACATACGGCTGCAAAACATAGCCGCCGTTTGAAACCGCCGCGCAGGCGGTAATCATACTGATAGGTGTGATTGAGAAGTTCTGACCGAACGAGGCAACCGCCAAGTCGACCATACTCATCGTGCCCTCGGGCCAGAAGCTGTCGTCAGCCTCGCCCGGGAGGTCAATTCCGCTCTTTTCGGCAAAGCCGAAGCCGCGGTAATATTCCCTGAACTTGTTCATTCCGACGAGCTGTCCGATTTGGATGAACGCCGGGTTACAGGAGTTACAGATTGCCTGGGTAAAGTTCTGGTTTCCGTGACCGCCGAGAGCGTGGCAGTTAATCGTCTTGTCGTCTACAACATACGATCCGCCGCAGACAAAGTTTGTTTCGTCATTGACCTTGCCTTCTTCGAGAGCCATTGAAGCGGTACACATCTTAAATACCGAACCGGGCATATATGTATCGGCAACCGCCTTGTTACGCCACATTGCCGACAGCGCCTCACCCTCAGCCTTTTCGCGCTCCTTTTCGGGGAGCTCGTTGATTTTTTGCTGGGTTTCCTGTGGCAGTGTGTACGGGTCGTTGAGGTTGTAGCCGTTAGCTGTAACCATTGCCAAAATAGCGCCTGTGTTAACGTCCATCGCGATACATACCGCGCGGTTTTTAACGTTATTTTCCTCAATGCCCTGCGCCATATATTTTTCGCAGATTGACTGGATTGTTTCGTCAATAGTGAGGTAGATGTTGTTGCCGTCCTCTGCCTCTATATTTTGCTCGTATTGGAACGGCATATTCGTTCCTCTGGCGTCTCCGGCGGTGACAATTCGTCCCGGAGTGCCTGCGAGGTAGTCGTCATACTTAAACTCTACGCCTTCAAGTCCCTGTTCGTCCGCGCCGGTAAAGCCGATTACGCAGGAGGCGAGTTCCTCCTTGGGATAGTAACGCTTGTAGTCGTCAAGGAGCTGGATAACGCCGTCGCAGTCGTATTCCTTTGACAGTTTATCCATCAGCGCCATTACCTGATCGCGCGCTTCAACCTCGATTTTGCGCTTTACAACAACGTAGTAGCTTTTCTGCTGGGTTTTTTCGAGGACGTTTTGATAGTCGACGCCCAAAATTTCGGACAGTCCGCTCGCCGCCGCCTCACGCTGTCTGTCCTCCTTGAAGTTTATAGGAGACAGCACGACCTGCCACGCCGAGGCGCTTTCCGCAAGCACCTTGCCGTTGGTGTCATAGATTGTTCCGCGCTTGGCGTTGATTGTCGTGTCGCGGAGCATCTGGCTTACGGCGGATTCCTGAAGCGAGCTTCCCTGAACAAGCGTCAGGAAGGAAAGTCTGATCAGCGCCGCGCCGAAGCCGATTACAAGTATTACGATTATGAGCACCGCCGTGCGCTGTCTGAGCCTTTGGTTAGGGCCGAGCTCGGCGCGTTTTTTGGTGCTTCTTACCTTTTTTTCATTATCTTCCAAAATAAAACTCCTTTACAGAGATTATAATGATGTAGTTAAATGGAATATTTTGGGCAAGTAACGGTTTTTCGACAAATAACGCGCCGAAATATTCCAAATTCAGTCAAATTCAATCATACATATGCAGGTCGAACTAACTGCAAAAAGAGAGCCAAGACTTTGTCTTAACTCTCATTTTCATTATAATATATTAAATTCTAATGAATGTTATGACCAAAGATTTTTAATTGACTCAATAAACTGAGTGAAAATATTTTCACCTTTCTGAGCAGAAACCTCTGCTTTGTCGCCGCTCTCAATAGAAACAAATTCCTTTTGAGCGTTTGAGGCTTTGGTCATACCAAGCACCTCGGTTGCGTGCTTTTCAATTTCCGCGTTCGAGAGGCTTGCCTCCAGCTTCATCTGGTTCTGAGTGTAAATACTCTGAGTATCCGCCAACGTCTCCTGCGCTGAAATAATCTTTTGGTTAAGCTCGGTAAGCTGAACCTGACCAACGATGATTGCGCCGATAACAAATGTTACTACTGCCGCGCATAAACCGCCGATAATAAGCTTTACAGGGTTGTGCTTGCGGCGTCTTGCCTTGTTGATATCGTCCTCAGAGAACTCAACTATTTTAGTTTTCTGTTTTTTCTTAACCTTTCTTACGGGCTCGTCTTCAAGCTCTCTTGCGGGAGCGGCCGAGGTGTAAACCTCGTCGTCAAAAAGACTTAAGTCGTAAGCGGCATTGTTATTCTCATATGCCATTGGACTGCACCTTGTGCCTTTCTACTATCAAAAATTTTCATAAAACACACTAAATTCTGCTTTATATTTCTATAAAACAAAAAAGTTTCAAAATTTTAACAATTTCGTTTCTACAAATAACACACAATCTGTCCGATTTCACGGACATTTCTCAGAAAATGGAACATTTAGTGATTACATTTTCTTAAAACACAACCGGTTGTAGTTGTAACATAATTTACAACTTTGTTATAATTTTACACCAAAACTCTCGATTTGTCCAGTGTTGAGAAGAAATTTCTCAAATTTTTTCGCATATTCTCAACTTTGCACTTCTTGCTCTCGGGTTTTCAGTCAATTCTGTTTCATTTGCACAAACAGGCTTTCGGGTAATCAAACGTACCTTTGGTTTGTTTCCGCAAACGCATACCGGAAAGTCCTTAGGGCAGGTACAGCCCTGTGCCCATGACGCCATTTTCCGCTTAACAATCCTGTCCTCAAGCGAATGGAAGGTGATAACTGCGAGCCTTCCGCCGCTTCCGAGCAGCTCAAACGCACCGTCAAGCCCTTTTTCGAGCACTCCGAGCTCGTCATTCACGGCAATCCGGATTGCCTGAAAGGTTTTGCGTGCCGGATGACCGTCGCGCCTTACCTTTTGCGGAACGTTGCTTTTGACAATCTCCGCAAGCTCTAAGGTAGTTTCTATAGGCTTTTTCTGACGGCTTTCGACAATCCCCTTTGCGATTGACGGCGCGTACTTTTCCTCGCCGTAATCGTAGATTATCTTTTTAAGCTCATCATACGGCAGTGAATTTATCAAATCCGCCGCTGTCGCTCCCTTTTGGCTCATTCGCATATCGAGCGGAGCGTCCTCGTGGAACGAAAAGCCCCTCTCGGAAGTGTCGAGCTGGTGAGATGAAACGCCGATATCGAGCAAAACACCGTCCACCCTAAAAACTCCGCGCTGTTCAAGCAGTTCCTTGATGTCGGCAAAGTTGCCCTTGACGATAAGCGCATTTTCGTTTTTCTTAAAGCGCTCGGTCAGAGTACAGATTGCGTCGGGATCCTGGTCAATGCAAATCAGCCTGCCGCTTGTAAGGCATTTAAGGATTTCGGAAGAATGACCTCCGCCGCCGGCAGTGCCGTCAATGTAAATGCCGTTCGGGTTGACATTAAGCCCTTCGATTGTCTGATTAAGAAGAACGGGAATATGAGAAAACTCCATTTCGTCCTCCTAAAACCTGAGAAGTGCGACTGCTTCGCCGAGTACGTCCTTGTTGGAGCCGCTGAACTCGTCGTACTTGGATTTGTTCCAGATTTCAATTCTGGTGTCCATACCCAAAACAACGGCTTCGTCCTCAAGCTCCGCGGCTTTTCTGAGCGACTGGGGAATCATAATTCTTCCCGAGGCGTTCGGAGAAACCTCCGCCGCCGTCGCAGTAAAGGCGTACTGAAGCGCCCTCGCCTTGTCCGCCGGAAGCTCCTTGATATTCGCGATAATCCGCTCAAACTGCTCCGTTGACATTACCTGAACGCACGGACTGTCAAAGCCCTTGGCGATGTAGAAGGTATCTCCGAGCTCTTCGCGGAACTTTGCAGGCAGGACAATTCTGCCCTTGGCGTCTATACTGTGGTCAGACGTTCCTAAAAACACTCGGTTCACCTCCAAAATCTGCAAATCTTAGTTTAATTTGCCATTTGATATCACAAAATGACACTAAATGACACTGTGTGCTACTATTATAATACATCTAAGAGGAAAAATCAAGAAAAAGTTACTAAATTATAAAAAATAATTACAATTTGTCGGATTTATACAAACAAGCGCGTGCCGCTATATCGAATTCGCACAAATGAACAGCTATTCTTAGTCGATTCAATACGAGAATAGATTTACATAGGCTGTGTAGTCGTACTAAAAAGATATAAGCACAACCGCCTGCCCCCTCCGTCATTTCGCAGGGCGAAATGCCACCTCCCCCGAAACAAGTGTCGGGGGAGGCTTTAAAAGACTAAAAAAACAGACGGCGAACGCCGTCTGTCGTAATGCGAAATAAATATTATCCCTCGCGCTTAGCTCTCTGGGAATTGATAATGTTCGCGCGTGTCTTTTTAACCTCGTTAAGCTGAGTGCTGAGGCTCTCCTCGGTGCGCTTCATAATGCCGTCAACATAAACGTTTGCAGCCTTTCTGATTTCTGCCGACTTAGCCTTGGCGTCGTCAACAATCTCCTTAGCCTTTGCCTGAGCCTCTCTTACGAGCTCGCTCTGGTTGAGCATAACCTTCTTGCGCTCCTCAGCCGCGCGGATAATGTTCTCCGACTCGCGGTTAGCCTCGGCAAGAATCTGCTTTCTGTCGGCTACGATATTCTTAGCCTGTCTTACCTCTGCGGGCATAGCGTCCTGAATCTGCTCGATGATGTCGTAAACCTCATCGCTGCTAACCATAACCTTGCCGCCCGAAAGAGGAACTGTTTTTGAATCGTTAATTAAATCCTGAAGCTGTAAAATTAAATCATCAACCTTCATTTTCTCCACTCCTATTCCCTTATATTTATTATAAGTTGTATTTTATTTAATCAACCGGCAGTGCCGGACATTTCCAATCTAATTCTTTTTGAGCTTTTTGACAATTCTGTCGTGAACGCACTCCGGCACGAAGTTGCTTATATCTCCGCCCATTGAGCCGATTTCGCGAACCATACTCGAGCTGAGGTACATTGAGTCGCTGTCGGCGGTCAGGAAGATTGTTTCAAGCTCGGGGTTAATCTTTTTGTTCGCCATAGCCATCTGAAACTCGTAGTCAAAGTCAGACACAGCCCGGAGTCCCTTGACGATAGCGTCTACGCCGTGCTGTCTGCAATACTCAGCGAGCAAGCCCTCAAAGCTGACAATCTCAACATTATCAAGCCCCTTTACGGCGTCGCTCAAAAGCTCGATTCGCTCCTCGATTGAAAAGCTCGGGGTTTTTGACGAATTGACGAGGACTGCGATATACACCTTGCCGAACATTTTTGACGCCCTTTTGATAATATCAAGATGCCCGAGAGTTACCGGGTCGAAGCTTCCGGGGCAAATTACGGTTTTATTCATTACAAAAATCCTTATTTCTGAAAGTCGTTATTTTTATTTTACCATAGCGATACTGTCTGTCAAGTACAAAATCGCCGTATTGTGATAAAATTTCTTCATCAAGCGGATTTTCGGCAATGATAACGCCCGTGTCCTTAACAGCATTTGCCACAAGCTCCAAGCTTTCCTGAAGCGCTCCGGTCTTGTACGGAGGGTCGAGAAAAACAATATCAAAGCTTTTGCTGTTTGCCGACAAAAAGCTGCGGAAGTCCATTTGAAAGACCTTTGCCCTGTCCTCAAAATGAGTTGTTTTGAGGTTTTGCTTTACGGTCATAACGGATTTTTTGGAGTTGTCGACAAAATATGCTGTCTCAGCTCCGCGGCTGAGCGCCTCGATTCCCATTTGTCCCGAGCCCGCGAACAAGTCCAAAAATACTCTGCCCTCGGTCTCAAACTGGATAATGGAAAAAACCGCTTCTTTAATTCTGTCGGTTGTGGGACGGACATCCTCGCCCTCAAGGGTTTGAAGCCGTCTGCCTTTTGCAGTACCTGTAATTACTCGCATAAAAACGTCCTTTTCGTTAACTCATTAATTATATCACACAAAACAACATATTACAATATTATTTTTAAAAAATTACAAAATTTAATTCTCATTTTCGGGATTAAAGTACCTGTAAACTGCCAAAGCGCTGTCCTTTGTCATTTTCGGAGCCTGTTCAAGCTCCTCCAAATCAGCCTTTGAAATATTGTCAATCGTCCTGAAATATTTTAAAAGCGCCTTTGCCCTGACCTCTCCCACGCCGTCAATTTGGGTAAGCGAGCTTTTAAAAGTATTCTTTTTTCTGCGCGCGTGGTGGTAGCCGATTGCAAAGCGGTGAACCTCGTCCTGCATTTTGCTCAGGAAGGTGAACACCTGTCTGCGTGAGTTAATTGCGATTTCTCCGCCCTCGCCCGTTACGGCGCGCGTGCGGTGCTTGTCGTCCTTGACCATACCGAAAAGCGGCACGGATATATTCATTCTGTCAAATACTTCCCTGACCGCGGCTACCTGTCCCTTGCCGCCGTCGAGCAGAATTAAATCTGGCAGCTTTCCGAAGCCCTCGTCGCTGTCCTCGGCGTTGTAGTATTCCTCAAAGCGCCTTTGCAGAACCTCAGCCATTGAAGCGTAGTCGTCCTGCCCCTCGAAGCCCTTGATTTTGAACTTGCGGTAGGCGGATTTGAGCGGTTTGCCGTTTTTATAGACAATCATTCCTGCGACGTTTTCCGTTCCGGCGAGGTTTGAAATATCGTAAGACTCGATATATTCGGGGATATTTTCGAGCCCCAAAAGCTGACGGAGCTCCTCGAGCACGCTGTACTCGCGCACTGTCGCTCCCTTTTGCTGAGCAAGCGCTTCCGCGGCGTTTGAACGGCACATCGCTACAAGCTGAGCCTGCTCTCCGCGCTGAGGCACTGTGATATTCACTTTATTTCCGCGTTTTTCGCTGAGCCACCGCGACAAATCCTCAATTCCGTCATACTCCCTGTAAAGCGCGATGTTTTTCGGAACGTCGCTTCTTAAGGTGTAATAGCGGAGCAAAAATTCCTCGAGGTCGGCGGCTTCGTCGCCGCTCTCAAAGATAAAGCTCTCGCGGTCAAACAGCCTTCCGCCCTCAAAGCGGAACACCTGAAAGCAGATTTTTCCGTCGTTGGAAAATCCTGCTACCACGTCCTCGTCGAGCACCTTGTTAGCGACTACCTTTTGCTTGTCGCCCATCTTTTTTACCGCGGCTATTCTGTCGCGGATTTTCGCGGCGCGTTCAAATTCAAGATTTTCCGCCGCCTGCTCCATCTGCTCGGTCAAAAGCTTTACGGAATTTGACGAACCGCCCTTCAGAAAGTCAAGAGCCTGACTGACCGCCTCGCGGTAATCGGCTTTTTTAACCCTGCCTGTACAAGGCGCCATACACTGCTTGATGTGGTAGTTCAGGCACGGCCTTGCCTTGCGGAAATCCTGCGGAAATTTGCGATTGCAGGTCGGGAGCATAAAGATTTTGTTAGCTTCCTCAACCGCGCTTTTTACGTAATAACTGCTCTTATAAGGGCCGATATACTGCGCTCCGTCGTCGGACTTTTGCAGGACGTAAGAGATTTTTCCCCAATCGCCCTCGCCTACACGGATGTAGCTGTAGCCCTTGTCGTCCTTCAAAAGAATGTTGTATTTAGGCGTGTGCTGTTTGATAAGACTACATTCAAGGATGAGCGCTTCAAACTCGCTGTCGGTGATAATGTACTCGAAGTGATCGACGTTGTCGACCATACGGCGAACCTTTTCGGGATGGTTGTTCTGTGAGCCGAAGTACTGGCTGACGCGGTTTTTGAGCGCCTTTGCCTTGCCGATGTAGATTATCTCTCCGCCCTTGCCGTGCATAATGTACACGCCGGGCAGCAAGGGCAAAGCCATAGCCTTTTTCCTGAGCTCGCTCATTTTCGGGTTCATAATATCACCTGCCTTTACACAAATTCTTTTTTGCGGATTTTTCTATACAGAAAAAACAGGGCGGATATAATCCGCCCTTAATGCTAAATGTTCAACACAAATTACTCGGCAAAGCCTGACTCAACAAGCTCTGCAAGACCTTCAACAGCCTCTGTTTCGTCAGAACCGTCAGCGATAATCTTGATTGTTGTACCGCCGATGATGCCGAGCGAAAGAACGCCCAAAAGGCTCTTGGCGTTAACACGGCGCTCCTCTTTTTCTACCCAGATAGTAGCCTTGTATTCGTTGGCCTTCTGAATAAAGAAAGTTGCGGGACGTGCATGTAAGCCTGCCTTGTTTTGAACTAATACTTCCTTAACGTACATAATTGATACCCTCTTCTCTTCAAAGTTAATATCGATAACTTAATTATCCTTATTTATGCCTCGATTATTACATATTATAATCAAAAACTTTTGCAAGGTCAATACGATTAATTTAATTTCGTATTAATATTCACCCGATGTAGAAAATCGAGTGCGTTTATTGTGCACTTTTACAACAAATTATGTAATAATAAACAGTATTAAATCAACATATAGCAAGATAACCCTGCATTTTTGTTAAAGTATAACAAAAGACTGTTTTTTACCGCGTTAAAGCACGCCCTTATTTTTAAGCAAATCAGGGCGTTTTTGGGCGGTAACTTCAATACTTTTTTCTTTTCTCCACTTCTCAATATTTGCGTGGTGACCGCTGAGAAGAACGTCGGGGACCTCAATTCCGCGCCATTCGGAGGGCTTTGTGTACTGAGGGTATTCGAGCAGGCCGTTATAGTGGCTTTCCTCGGTAAAGCACTCGTTGTTTGTGAGCACTCCGGGCACCATTCTGCACAATGCGTCGCAGAACACCATTGCAGGGATTTCTCCGCCTGTGAGCACGTAATCTCCGATAGAAATTTCCTCGTCAATAAAGCTGTCGAGCAGGCGCTGGTCAACGCCCTCGTAATGACCGCAGAGCACGCAGATGTTCTTTATATCCGCAAGCTCCTTGAGTCTTTGCTGGTTAAGCGTTTTTCCCTGCGGCGACATATACACAAAGTGCGGACGTTCGCCTGTCTGACGGCAAATTTCCTCAAAGCAAAGCGCAATCGGCTCAGCCTTCATCAGCATACCCATACCGCCGCCGTAGGGCGTGTCGTCAACACGCCTGTGCTTGTCGAAGGCAAAGTCGCGGAGCTGGTGGGTGTGGATGCTGATTTCTCCGCTTTTTTGCGCTCTGCCGATAATGCTGTCGTTAAAAACCGGCTCGAACATCTCGGGAAAAAGCGTGATTATATCAATCCTCATCGTCAAAAATTCCTTTCATCGGGCGGATAAGCACATAGCCCTCGTCGGTGTTCTTCTCGATGATAACGTCGTCGATAACGGGCGCGAGGTACTTTTTGCCGTCGGCGTCGGTAATCTCGTACACGTCGTTCGCGCCTGTGCGCAGCACGTCGGTGAGGGTTCCGTATTCCTTATCGTTGTCCGCGTCAATCACCCTTGCGCCGATTAAATCCTGCACGAACTCCACGCCCTCGCCAAGAGTGATGTCATCACGGTTGATATAAACGATTTTTCCGCGAAGTCTTTCGGCTTGGTCGATGGTCTCTACGCCCTTGATTTTTGCAAGAACTATGTTTTTATGCGGACGGGATTTTACCTCAAAAAACGTCTCTCCCTTTTCGTCGAGGTAGAGCTTTTTGAACGCGCATAAAAACTGCGGCGAGTCGCACCACGGCTCGATCCTTACCTCGCCTTTTATTCCGTGTGTGCCGACAATTCTGCCTGTTTCCAAAAATTGTTTTTTCATACTTTATTCCTTATTAATTCGGGTGCGGGCAGCGCCCGCCCTCAATTATTCATTATTCAATATTCATTCTTCATTATTCACTGTGGAACGGCGTTATCGCAGTTCTACAATAGTTACGCCGTCCTCGCCTTCACCGAAGGTTCCGAGGCGCTGTGATTTAACGGCTTTATTTGAGCGTAAAAATCTGTTTATCTCGCGCCTGAGCACGCCTGTGCCCTTGCCGTGGATAATAGTCAGCTTGTTTATTCCCGACAGCACAGCGTTGTCAATCGCCTTGTCAACCACACCCGTTGCCTCAAACGCGGTCAGTCCGCGAACGTCAACCTCGGTTTCGGGACGCGCGTCCATTCGGCTGGGCATACTGCGCGTTGTTGTGAGCTTTGCCGCAGGAGGCTTAACCTTTGACTTTAAGAGCCGTAGATTTTTGATGTCAACCCTCGTCTTGATTATTCCTGCCTGAACGAGCACAACGCCGTCCTTGTTCGGCGGCGCGAGCACCGTCGCGTTTTTGTCAATATCGTAAATTAGCACCTCGTCACCGACCTTAAGCGGACGGGGCAGCTTGTATTCTTCATCGGGTATATTTTTAAGCTTTATCGGGTCTGCTCCGGCTTCCATTTGGTTGATGTCGCGCCTGAGCTTTGAGCGCTGTTCTGCGGAAAGCTCCTTTTCCCTGCGCGCCTTTTCGAGCTCCTCGACAAGCGCGTCCGCCCTTGCTCGTGTTGATGACACAATGCGCTGAGCCTCCTGCTTTGCGCGTTCAATCTCGCGCTCGGCGTCGAGCTTTGCCTTTCTGAGCTCATTTTCAGCCTTTTGCTTTTCGGTATTCGCCTTTGCGGTCAGGCGGTTGGCGTTTTCAAGCTGTTTTTCGAGCCCCTGGCGGCGTTTTTCGAGCTTTTCGACCACGTCCTCAAACTGCCTGCTCTCGGTGGAAACAAGCTCGTTTGCGCGTTCTACAACGTCCTCTCCCAAGCCGAGCCTGCGCGATATAGCAAACGCATTGCTCTTGCCGGGCACACCGATAAGCAGACGGTAGGTCGGCTTTAATGTGGCGACGTCGAACTCGCAGCAGCCGTTTTCTACGCCGTCGGTTCTAAGCGCGAATTCCTTAAGCTCGGCGTAGTGGGTGGTTGAAGCGATTTTCGCTCCCTTTGAGCGGAGCTTTTCGAGAATTGCAATCGCCAATGCCGCGCCCTCGACAGGATCGGTTCCTGCTCCGAGCTCGTCTATCAGGCAAAGCGAGCCTGCGTTTGCGAGCTTGATTATCTGGACGATATTCGTCATATGAGCCGAGAAGGTGGACAGCGACTGCTCAATGCTCTGCTCGTCGCCAATATCCACAAGCACTCTGCGGAAAACGCTCAGCTCGCTATTGTCGGCGCACGGCACCAAAAGTCCGCACATAGCCATCAGCGTTAACAGTCCGATTGTCTTCAGCGTTACGGTTTTACCGCCGGTGTTCGGGCCGGTGATTACGAGCGTGTCAAATTCGTTGCCGAGGTTTACATCAATCGGCACGACCTTTTCTTTTTCAATAAGCGGATGCCGCGCCTGCTTTAGGTTGATTTTTCCGCGGTCGTTCATAACCGGCATAGAAGCTCTCATTCTGTAGGCAAGCTCCGCCTTGGCAAAGATTAAATTTAATGTGCAGAGGTTGTCGTAGCTCCTTATAATCGCGTCAGCGTAGTCGCCTGCGCTCACGGACAGCTCAAAGAGGATACGCTCGATCTCGTCCTCCTCCTTGCCTTTTAGAAGCTTGATGTCGTTGTTTGCCTGCACAACGCCCATCGGCTCGATAAACACGGTCTGACCGCTCGACGAGGTGTCGTGCACCAAGCCGGGAACGTTGTTCCTGCACTCGCTGCGGACAGGCACAACATACCTGCCGTCGCGCTGGGTGACGATAGCCTCCTGCAAATATTTTACGTAAGACGAGCTGTGGATGATTTTATCGAGCACCTCGCGCGCCTTTGATGAAGCGGTGCGGATTTTTCTGCGGATATCCGACAGCGCAGGGCTTGCCTTGTCGGAAATTTCATCCTCGCTGATAATCGCGGTCGTGATTTTATCCTCTAAAAACTTATTGGAGACAAGTCCGCTGAAATAAATATCTAGCGAATTTTCGACCGACGCGAACTTTGAGTGCCACTCCTTTACCGTGCGGATAACGTGGAGAGTGCGCGCGATTTTGAGCAGCTCCGAGGTTGAAAGGCAGCCTCCTGCCTGAGCGCGTCTTAAGCTGCCTGCGCAGCTTACCGCTCCGCCGAAGGACGGCGAGCCGAACCTTCCGCTTAGCATAAGCGCGTCATCGGTCTGTTTTAGGCGCTTGTTTACTTTGTCAAGCTCAAAGACAGGCTCTAATTTCAACGCTTCCTCACGCGCAGTATCGAGCACTGTCAAGTCCGAAAGGCGCTGTAAAATTTTATCTAGTTCAAGTGTTTTGTAATGTCTGTTCATAACTTTTCCTATGTAATAGCCTTGTAAAAATTAAGGGTTTTGAATTCTTTTTCAAAGCGGTACTGCAAATAGCTTTCCGACGCGGCGTTGAGCATTTTAAGCCCTTCCTCGCTGAGTGTAAACGAAAACAGCTTGTCGTCGTCGGAATACACCGTGTGGCGCAGTGCGGTGAGCGCAGCCTCGCTGAGCTTTACCATACCATCCGCCTGTATTCCGTGGCAGGACGCGCATTCAATCTCGCCCGTGCGCGGAGAAAAGTACATTTCCTCGGCGGCGTAAACTCCGCATTCACGGCACATTACCAAGTCAGGCAGATAGCCTGCCATTGCCGCAAGGCGCATCTCAAAACAGGGCTTTACAAGCTCCTCGCTCCGCTTGCCCTCCGAGATTAAGTAAAGCGAATTGAGCATAAGGCTCAAAAACTTCTCCGCCGGCTGCTCGCGCGGACAGATTGTAAGCGCAAGCTCGCAAAAATACTGCGCGAGGCAGGTCTTTTTTACGTCTCCGCGCAGCTTTGAGAATATCCTCAAAATCCGCGCGTCACCGATTATGTAGCTTTCCCGGCTTTTGTAAAAGGTGAGCCGGGAATATGAGAGCAGCGACGACGGCGCGCATTTTTGATTTTTGATATTCTTCGCGCCGCGCACAAACGCCTTGATAACTCCGTGGGATTTTGTCAGGGCATAAACAAGCTTGTCCTGCTCACCGATATTCTGTTCTTTGATAATCAGTCCGTCCGTTTGGAACTTCATCGGTAATCTCCCTTCTCACGGTGTCGGCGCCCAAGTCCTTTGAGCTTTGAATACTTTTGTAGCGGATGTAGTCGAGCACGCTGCCCGTCTGAAAAAACACCTGCCACATATACCATTCATCCATCAAAACACCTCCCAAAATAGTGTTTTGATTTTTGAATTGATTATTTAATGAATATTTTTCCTGATTTAATCAATCAAAATTGCGCTCGTCGTAACCGAAATTCTGCACCAATTGCGCGCGGTTACGCCAATCCTCTTTGACCTTTATCCAGGTCTGCAAAAACACCTTGCAATCGAAAAATCTCTCGATGTCCTGCCTTGCGTAGGTGCTGATTTTCTTTAACATCGCGCCGTTTTTGCCGATGATTATGCGCTTGTGGGTTTCACGCTCGCAGAAAATCGTCGCGTCGATATCCAGAATTCCGTTGTCTCGGGTTTTCATCTTCTCAATCAAAACCGCCGTGCCGTGAGGGATTTCCTTGTCGCATAGGCGCAGGATTTTCTCCCTGATAATCTCAGCGACAATTACGCGCTCGGGCTGGTCGGTAAGGGTGTCATCGTCAAAGAAATGACCGCCCTCGGAAGCCTGCTTTTTAAGCTCCTCAAACAGCTCGTCAATTCCGCTTCCGTCCTGAGCGCTGACAGGTACGACCGCCTCGAAATCATAAAGCTTTGAGTAGGTCAAAATCTGCTTCATCAGCACGTCCTTTTCCTTAAGCATATCAATCTTGTTTATCGCGAGGATCGCGGGCATTTCCATCGTCTTGAACTTTTCAATCAGGCTCAAATCCGCAGGAGAGGGCTCCTTGCCTGCCTCGACCACGAGCATACAGCAGTCAACTCCGCCGACGCTCTCGTTAACCGAGCGTACCATATACTTGCCGAGGGTGTTCTTGGGCTTGTGCATACCGGGAGTGTCGAAGAAAACAATCTGGTACTCGCCCTTTGTCAGCACGCCCGTAATGCGGTTGCGCGTGGTCTGGGGCTTTGATGACACAATCGCGATTTTCTGCCCCATTAGCCTGTTGAGTATTGAGCTTTTGCCCACATTCGGTTTGCCGACGATAGCGACAAACGCCGATTTATCATTAGTGTTCATAATTACCTCTTCAAAAATTTATTTCAAATTAAAATATTCCAGTTTATAGTATAACATATCGTGTCAAAAAATAAAAGCATTTCCGCCGTAAAAGGCAAAAATGCTCTCAGTCTTTTTTGAATTTTTTAATTATTTTAGCAGGGCTTATCGCAATAAAAAGCACTGACACAACCGCCGAAATAATCAAAAGTATCAGCATAGGGGTATTCTGCGAGAAGTACACGAAAACATTCTTTATTACTTCCAAATTCCAGAAAAATATCACCGCAATAGCTGCCGCCGCAATTGACAATACAAGCACCGCTCCTGCCGCCATATCCTTTGCTCGGCGGATATGCTCGTTTTGCTCTGTGGTAACAGCGTCGCAGGTGTCCTCTATCGCCGTATTAACAAGCTCCGCCGCGATAACGAGCGCGATCAGGATAATCAATACCGCCCACTGCGCCGCGGAAAAATTATAGAATGAGGAAAACACCAACACATATACCGCCGCTACAAGGTGAAAGCGCAGGTGCCCTTCGCTGCACACTGCGCCGAAAAATCCCTTTATTGCGCAGCCAAAGCTTTTAAGCTGCTTTTTCATTATTCGTAATCCGATACAATGTAGCTTGACGAGGCAGGAAGTCCGAGCTGCTCCATAACAAGCTCCTCTTTCTCTCTCATTCTAACCTTTTCAAGCTTTTCCATATGGTCATAGCCGAGCAGGTGAAGAACGCTGTGCGCGGTGAGATAGCCCACCTCTCTCTGGAGCGAATGACCGTAAAGCTCAGCCTGATCCCTCGCCTTTTCCATAGAGATTACAACGTCGCCCAAAATCTTTGCACCGGTCTCCATATCGGTATCGTAAACGCCGTTTTCGCCCATCGGGAACGACAGAACGTCGGTTTCTATATCCTTATCGCGGTACTGCTTGTTAAGCTCCTTAATACCTGCGTTGTCGGTAAATGTAACGCTGATTTCCGCAGGACCTTCAAATTTTTCGAGCTTTAACACCGCGTTGCAGCAACGGCGGACAAGCATACGTATGCCCGTAGGAATTTTAACGGTTTTTTGGTTGTTAGTAATGATTACCTTAATTTTGTCTGCCATATTAACCACCTTCTCTTTCTTATGTTTAAATCACGATTTAGCCTTGCTCTCGTATTTTGCATAAGCCTTGATAATGTCCTGAACCAGCTTATGACGTACAACATCCTTTGCGTCAAAGGTGCAGTGACCTATGCCCTCGATGTTTTTAAGAATTTTCACACAGTCCTTAAGTCCGCTTTTGGCGCCTCGCGGAAGGTCAATCTGCGTTATATCGCCTGTAATAACCATTTTTGAGTTGAAGCCCAGCCTTGTTAAAAACATCTTCATTTGCTCGCCGGTGGTATTCTGGGCTTCGTCGAGGATAATAAAGCTGTCGTCAAGCGTTCTGCCCCTCATATACGCAAGCGGCGCAACCTCGATATTGCCGCGCTCAACGTACTTTTGGTAGGTTTCCGCTCCGAGCATATCAAACAGCGCGTCGTACAAAGGTCTTAAATACGGATCGACCTTGCTCTGCAAATCACCCGGCAAAAATCCGAGCTTTTCGCCTGCTTCAACGGCAGGACGTGTCAGAATAATGCGGTTGACCTGCTTGCTCCTGAACGCCGTAACCGCCATTGCCACGGCAAGGTAGGTTTTGCCCGTACCTGCAGGGCCTACGCCGATTGTAACGGTGTTTTTGGCTATCATATTGCAGTAGCGCTTTTGACCGATTGTCTTTGGCTTTATCGGCTTGCCCTTTGCGGTAATGCAAACGCAGTCGCCCGCGAGCTGTTCAATTTTTTCCTCCGATCCCTCGTTGACAAGGGAGATACAGTAACGGATATTTTGCTCGGACAGCGCCTCGCCGCGGTTGATAAACTGCAGAAGGCTCTCGATAACCGTGCCTGCCTTTGACACGCTCTCGATATCGCCGTCAATTTTAAGCTCGCTGTCGCGGCAGGTGATTTTTACGCCGAACTCGCGCTCGATGAGCTTGATGTTCTGGTCAAAGCTGCCGAAAAGCTGAGCGACATTCTCCATTCTGTCAATGCTTATTACTTGTTCCGTAAGATCATTCTCCTAATTGCCAAATTTATAGTTATTATAACACAAAAATTCCATTAAGGCTTTTAAAATATATATTTTTTTACTATTTTTTTAAATTTTGTGTTAAATCACAAAAAAGCCCTCAAGGTTTTTGTGCTGTTTGTATATTTTCGCGGATAAAATCTATTATAGATATTATAATAATGCAAGCGGATAGTCAATTTATTATTTTTTTGACTTTTTTAAGGGCAATATTTTATATTTTTATCTGCCAAATATCTGCCAAATTTTATAAGCAGAAAAACAAACGACCAAAATTGAAGGTTTTCCTTGACAAAATATAAGATGTAGTATATAATACCAGTGGTGTAAAGATTTTAGCTTTACACACTCATAGCAAGGAGCTATGGAAATGGAAAAAAACATTGAAATTTCTCTGCTTCTTGATTTTTACGGCGGACTGCTCAAGCCCGACGCCGCGCAGATGATAGACCTCTATTACAACAAGGATTTATCGCTGTCGGAAATTGCCGCTCAGACCGGCATTACGCGCCAGGGTGTGCGCGACAGAATAAAGCGCTGTGAGCAAAACCTTTTTGAGCTTGAACAAAAGCTTGGAATGTTAAAACGGTTTCGAGAGCTCGAGCAGGGGCTTGACCGTATCCTTGAAGCCGCCGGAAAAATTGACTCGGAAACAGACAATCAAAGGATCAAAGACCTTGCGCAAAGCATAAAGGCAGAGGCGCTCGGATTAAAGGAATAAGGAGTTCTTATGGCATTTGAAGGACTTGCGGATAAACTCAGCAACGCATTCAAAAGGTTAAAGGGCAAGGGCAAGCTAAACGAAAACGATGTTAAGCAGGCAATGCGCGAGGTAAGGCTCGCACTGCTTGAGGCAGACGTTAACTACAAGGTTGCCAAGGATTTTACCAACAAAGTAACCGAACGCGCGGTAGGACAGGACGTTATGGAGAGCCTGACGCCTGCGCAGATGGTAATTAAAATAGTAAACGAGGAGCTCACCGCTCTTATGGGCGGCGAAAATGAAAGGCTCAACTTCAACTCAAAGCCGCCGACAGTTATTATGATGTGCGGCTTGCAGGGCTCGGGTAAAACAACTCACACGGCAAAGCTCGGCAAGATGCTTAAAGAGCAAAACCACCGTCCGATGCTCGTTGCCTGCGATATTTACAGACCTGCGGCTATCGACCAGTTGAAGGTTGTAGGCGAAGAGGCAGGCGTGCCCGTATTTGAGATGGGAACGGATAACCCTGTCAAAATTGCGAGAGAAGCCGTTAAGCACGCAAAGGATTACGGCAACGACGTTGTAATTCTCGATACCGCCGGACGTCTGCACATTGACGAAATGCTGATGAACGAGCTTAAGGAGATTAAGGCTGAGGTTAACCCCGACGACATTTTGCTTGTTATCGACTCGATGACCGGTCAGGACGCGGTTAACGTTGCAAAGAGCTTTAACGATTTGCTCGAAATCACCGGCGTAATCCTCACCAAGCTCGACGGCGACACCAGAGGCGGTGCGGCGCTGTCCGTTAAGGAAGTTACCGGCAAGCCGATTAAGTTTGCAGGTACGGGCGAAAAGCTCGAGGACCTCGAGGTGTTCCACCCCGACCGTATGGCGAGCAGAATTTTGGGAATGGGCGACGTGCTCACCCTGATTGAGGACGCTCAAAACAAGCTGGACGAAAAAAAGGCTGAAGAAATGGCGAAGAAGCTGATGAGCAACCGCTTCGACTTCAACGACCTTTACGACCAGTTTGCTCAGATAAAGAAGATGGGACCGCTTAAAGGTATCCTGTCAAAAATCCCGGGAATCGGCAATCAGCTTGACGACGCCGATATCAACGACAGACAGATTGACTGGCTTCAGGCGATTATTTTGTCAATGACTCCTGCGGAGAGAAGTAACCCCTCGCTGATTAACCCGTCGCGCAAGCGCAGAATTGCGGCAGGCTCGGGCAGAACCGTTGAGGAGGTTAACCGTCTGCTTAAGCAGCTCGACCAAATGCAGAAGATGATTAAGCAGATGAACGGCAAGGGCGGCTCTAAAAAGCGACGCAGAAAGAAGCTCCTGCCCGGACTCGGCGGACTGCCGATGGACGGTATGGGAGGTATGGGCGGACAAGGCGGAATGCCTCCGTTCTAAAACAGAATTCACCCAATCTACGAATTGGTGAAGATATATATTTTAATATTTTATAGAGGTGTAAATTATGGCAGTAAAAATCAGACTTAGAAGAATGGGTTCAAAGAAGGCTCCTTACTACAGAGTAGTAGTTGCAGATTCAAGATACCCCAGAAACGGACGTTTTATTGAGGAAATCGGTACTTATGACATCCTTAAGACCCCCTCGGAGTTCAAGGTTGACGCAGAGGCTGTTAAGAAGTGGATTGCCAACGGCGCACAGCCCACTGACACAGTTAAGGCTCTTCTTAAGAAGAACGGCGTTATTGACTGATAAAACTCAATAACAATCAGAAAGGATAAAACAATGCAGGAATTACTTGCTATTATTGCAAAGGGACTTGTTGACGAGCCCGACGCTGTCAAGGTTGACAGAGACGAGCCCAACGAGGAAGGCATTACCGTTTATCACATCCACGTTGCAGAGGACGATATGGGCAGAATTATCGGCAAGCAGGGCAGAATTGCCAAGGCTATACGTACAATCGCCCGCAGCGCTTCAATCCGCACCGAGGAAAAGGTAATGGTAGAAATCGACTAACTGTCGGAAATACTGAAAAATAAGGGGCAAATCAACGCGGTTTGTCCCTTGAATTTTAGGAGATTTACTATGAAAAAGCTTAAATTTTCAGCGCTTATTATACTCACGGCTTTGATTACGGCGGCTTCAATGTCGGGCTGCGGAATATTTAATTTATTCCGTCAACAGCCGCCCACAGAGCCGACCACCGCGGCAACAGCAGCTCCTACAACCGAAGCTCAGACTACAGTTGTGCCCACTACCGCAGCGCCTGCAACAGATGCCCCGACTGCCGCTCCCGAAACTCAGGCTCAGCAGAGTTCACCGAAGGCAGAAGCGAAAATGCTCAACGGCGCTGTGCTCTGCGACGGAGAGGAATACTACGATTCATATTTCGGCATTAAATTTTCCATTCCCGAGTGGAAGGGCAAGGTTTACGCCAAAGGTGAGCTGACAAACGGAAGCTACAGCCTGACGTTTTATGAGAAGTCAAACTACGAGTGGGGTATCGTCAAGGAATGGGACGGTATGGGTATGCTGTTCACCGTCTACACCTCACCAAAAGAGGTTGACGGTCAGAATGTTGAGTACCCTGCAGGCTCGGTTGAAATTAACGGAAGCGTTAAATACCTGACCTACTTTAAGCCGACCGACGTCCGCTGCAATACCGACGACGAAAATATGGCGAACGATTACCAAAAGCTGTATAAGCTGCAAAGGCAGTACTTTATGAGCGGCGTTGTTGACGCGGATAAAAATTATAAGCCGTCGTCAAATCCAAACGCAGTAAACCTTAAACAGAATTAATACATAACAAAACGGAGCTGTCAAAAGCTCCGTTTTTCTTTTGGTTATTAAGTTGATTATAAATCAAGCTTTTGACCCGCCGTTGCAGAAACGTAAGAATAAATCAAACGCTTCCAAAGGCGGCTTTGCCCGCGGGGGCAACCCCGTCACATTTTGCCTGCTAAGGCGCGGTTAAGCCAGATGTCGGCAATATCCATTGCCAAAAACAGTCCCTTTTTCTCGCTTGACTTAACAAGCTGCTTGCGCGGAGAAAGGTACGGATCGGTAGCCATAAGCTGAATCGCGACCTTGTCTGCGATTTCGATGCCGTTCTGCTCCTTTTTGGACTTAATCTGCATTCTGATTACATACGGTTCTTCCATATTGCCGTAGTAAATCTCGTCTCCGCAGCGCACAAGAGGTCTGCCCTTGTAGGTAGAAAACTCCTTATCCTTTTTGGCGTCTGCCACAAGGCATCATCCTTTCAATTTATTGTGAACTATACGTTCAAATAGGATTTTACCAGTGCTTCAAGTAAGTCGTCGCGGTCTATTTTGCTGATGATGTTGCGCGCGTTGTTGTAGGTTGTGATGTAGGTGGGATCCTCGCTGAGAATGTAACCTACAATCTGATTGATGGGGTTATAACCCTTTTGCCTAAGCGCGTCATAAACTATAGTAAGTCCTGCTTTAATCTGATCATCCTTTTCCTCGCCAAGCGAGAAAATCATAGTTTTGTCTAACATACTTAAAACACCTCCCGATATTCTATTTTATTATAAACCAAAACCGTTTAAAATTCAAGCCTTTATCTCAAATTAACGTTGATACCCTTAAGGTTCTCGATTACCTTGTCCATTACAGCCTGAACCTCGGCGGATGAAAGCGTGCGCTCTGAGGATGAAAATTCGAACCTGATTGTAATGCTGTGGAACAGCTCGGTGTCGTAGGTGTCCACAATCTTTACATTCTTAAGAATTTCCGTACCCTCGTCCTTCCAGCACTTTGAAAGGTCGCTGAACAGCACTCCCGAGGGAACAACAACCGACAAATCATAGTCCATTGGCGGGAACTTTGACGGCTCGTCGTAGATGATTGAAGCGTTCTTCTTGTCCGCAAACGCCTGCATATCAACCTCAGCGAATACAATCGCAGCCTTTTTGTCGAGCTTCTTGCCGACTACAGGGTGAACGATACCGATTTTACCGATTACCTCGCCGTCGAGTATAATCGAGTTGAGGTTAACAGGGTGTTCATAGCCGTGAGTTGCCTCGGCGGTTTTGAACTCAAGCTGCTTGTGCTTGAGATCGTCAGTGATAACCGCGAGGATGTCGCGGAGCTCAAAGTACAAATCGCGAACGTCCTTAACCTTGCTGAACAGCGAGATTGCGAGCATTTTCTTCTCAATACAGAGATTATTCTCGTCCATACCCTCGACAACTCTGCCGATTTCGAAGATACCGAACTCGGGCGCGTAGCCCTTGTTAACATTGAGCTGGCAAAGCTGTGTGGGAATCATTGAGTTTCTGATTGTCTCGATGTTCGGGTTAGTGGCGTTTGCGAGCTTGATGTTCGGCTCAACCTCAATTCCGAGCTCCTTAAGCTCGTCATAATACGCCCAAACGTAGGAATGAAGCTCGTGAAGGCTGTAACGCTTAACGAGGATGTCCTTGATTTTGTCCTCGTTCTCCTTGACAACATCCATTCTGACAGGATAGAGCGGAGAACGTGTGGTGTTAACGTCAAAGTTATCGTAACCGTAAATTCTGGTGATTTCCTCGATGATGTCCGCCTTGATGGTAACGTCCTTTGTAGCTCTCCAAGAGGGAACTACAACGTCAAAATTATCGCCGTCAAGCTCTGCCTTAAAGCCGAGGCTTGTAAGGGTTTTGAGGATGGTGTCGTTGTCAATCTCAATTCCCGTATAGCGGTCAACAAACGCCTTGTCAAAGCTCAGCTCAACCGTGTCGTACTTGTAAGCGTACTCGTCGGTGAGGGCTGATACCACCTGCACTCCGCCGTCGTACTTCTTAAGGAGATATAAAAATCTCGCGATTGCAGGAACGGTGAGCTCAGGATCGAGGCTCTTTTCGTAACGCATTGAAGCGTCGGTGCGGTGAGCCAGACGAACCGTTGATTTGCGGATTGAAGCCGCGTCAAAGGTGGCGGATTCGAGCGTGAGGGTTGTGGTATCATCTACGATCTCGGAGTCAAGTCCGCCCATAATACCCGCGATGGCAACAGGCTGGTCGCCGTTGCAAATCATCAGGGTGTTTTCGTCGATATTTCTCTCGACCTCATCGAGGGTTTTGAAGGTGAAGGGCTTGTCAAAGCGCTTAATTCTGATTTTTTCAACCTTGCGCGAATCGAAAGCATGCATGGGCTGTCCCATTTCGAGCATGAGGTAGTTGGTGAGGTCAGCAAGCAGGTTAATGCCCCTCATTCCGCAGTAGAACAGGCGGATTCTCATATTAACAGGGCTTACGCTCTTGGTGATGTTCTCAACCTGCAAACAGCTATAGCGGTAGCAAAGGGGATCCTCAATCTTCAAATCGACCTTTTTAAGACCGTCGTAAGCCTTCAAATCCTCAACGTCGAGGGGTTTGAGCTCTCTGCCTGCGAGAGCTGCAAACTCACGCGCGATACCGTAATGTCCCCAGAGGTCGGGGCGGTTTGTGAGCGACTTGTTGTCTACCTCGAACACAATATCGTCAATCTCGTAAATATCCTTTAAATCCGCGCCGTTGGGAACATCGTCGGTGATGTCCATAATTCCGGAGTTGTCGTCGCTGATACCGAGCTCAGCCTCACTGCAGCACATACCGTATGACATATGACCGGCAAGCGGACGCGGAGCAATCTCAATCTCTCCGATTTTAGCGCCTACCTTGGCAAACGCGGTTTTCATACCTACTCTTACGTTAGGCGCGCCGCATACAACGTCGGTAAGCTCGTTTTCTCCTGTGTCAACCTTTAAAAGGTGAAGCTTTTTTGAGTCGGGGTGATTTTCAACGGATTTAATCTCGGCAACAACAACGCCGCTCAAATCCGAGCCCTTAAAGAGAATCTCGTTCTCTACCTCGGCGGTAGAAAGCGAAAATTTATGGATTAATTCCAGCTTGTCGAGACCTGTAAAGTCAACAAAGTCCGAAATCCAGTTCATTGATAAAAACATAGCAGTACCTCCCTATCAGTTGTCGTCGTCTGTAAACTGAGCGAGCGATTTTAAGTTGCCGCTGTTTAAGTCGCGAATATCCTTAACCTTGTACTTCATCATGGCAAGTCTTGTAAGTCCGAGACCGAACGCAAAGCCGGTGTACTTTTCGGGGTCAACGCCGCCCTCGCGCAGAACGTTGGGGTGAATCATACCGCAGGGGCAAAGCTCAAGCCAACCGCTGTGCTTGCACGAGGAACAGCCTGTACCTCCGCAAATTTCGCAGTTGATGTCAAGCTCAAAGCCGGGTTCTACGAACGGGAAAAAACCCGGGCGCAGACGAACCTTAACGTCTCTCTGGAAAACCTCGGAAAGCATGGTTTTCATAAAGAAAATCAGGTTGGAAATTGAAATGTCCTTGTCAACCATCATACCCTCCATCTGGAAGAATGTGTTTTCATGGCTGGCGTCGGTCGCCTCGTTTCTGAAGCAGCGGCCGGGAAAAATCGCCTTAATCGGCACGCCGTTTTCTTCAAGATTTTTGCCGTACTTTTTGAGAATGGCGTTCTGAGCCGCGGAGGTCTGCGACTTTAAGAGCTGGCCGTTCTCGAGGTAATATGTGTCCTGCATATCGCGCGCAGGGTGGTGCTTGGGAATATTAACCGACTCAAAGCACTCGTAGTCGGTAACAACCTCGGGGTAATCCTCAACGGTAAAGCCCATCGACTTAAAGATGGTCTCGCACTGGCGCTGAACCAGTGTGATTGGATGATACGAGCCCCTTGTAAGGTCAGCCGGAGCGGTGATGTCAAACTTGGGCATAGCGTTGATTTCAGCCTCAATCTGGAGCTTTTTAAGCTCCTCTACCCTCTCCTCAATCCTCTTTGCAGCGGCAGCCTTTAACTTGTTAACCTCTGCGCCGAAGGTCTTTTTCTCATCGTTTGAAAGGTTCTTCATACCCTTTAACAGAGCCGTGATACTTCCCTTTTTGCCGAGGTACTCCACCCTTGCCTTGTCAAGCTCGGAAAGGTCCTTGGCGTTTGCGAGCTTTTGCCTGATTTCTTCTCTCAGGACTTCAATTTTGTTGTCCATGCTTTTTCCTCCTATATTTTAAACGTTTCCTAAGTTCTTATTGAACCACCCTTTTTGTTCTCGACTGAAAACATCAAGTGAATTTAACGTTTTTAATTTTAAAATCTTAAATAAACAAAAGCCCCTGCACGCATAAGCGTACAGGGACGAATTTCTCCGTGGTACCACCCTGATTCCCGAATTAGTATTACGGGCTCTCATCGGACATATAACGGTGTCAGCCGTCAGAGCCTACTGCTGTTTCAGCCCTGCCGCTCGGGAGTGAACTTCACATCAATCCGCAATAACGCGCTTTCAGCCGCCGACGCGCCTCTCTTTTAATGCGGTGCTTAACGCTACTCTCTCCGTCGCTGCGTTTAAGAAGTATAACACTAAATCATATAATACCACTGTTTTTTTGATTTTGCAAGGGTTTGAGCAAATTAATTTGCCCGGTCATAGATTATTACGCCTTATTAAATTTTTCCTTAGGCTGCTTGCAGCGCGGGCAGCGCCAATCATCAGGCAAATCCTCAAACGCAACGCCGTCGTGCTCGGCAGGGTCATAAACATAGCCGCAGATTGAGCAGATATAAATGCCTATCGCCTCCTGCTCCGTAAAATCAATATCGGCAAAGATAGTCTCGACAGGATTGTCCAAGTCAATCACACGCTTTGCTTCCAAATTCTCATAGCCCTGCGGAGTGTGAGTTCCGCAGTAAACGGTCGGATGGTTGCGGACAAACTCGCGCACACGGCCGAGGGTTGTGAGCACGTCTTGAAGATTGTCAAATACAACAGACTGCTTGTTCTCATAGAGCGCCTCGTCAACATAGGTGATATCGCCGTGGAGCATATAGAAAAGACCGCCGTCCTCAACTACAACAATGCTGTTGCCCTTGGTGTGACCCTTCGCCTTGATAAAATAAATGCCGTCTTGAATCTTCTGGCTTTCGGGGAAATTATAGTACGCACCGTCGGTAAAGGTAACGGGAACGATATTGTCAATACCCTGTAATTCAGCCGCGTCAAGCTCATCGGCGTTGACATAAATTTTCGCGTTCGGAAATGACTTTAACTCGCCCGAATGGTCGCTGTGCCTGTGGGTGAGTAATATTTTCGTCACCTGCTCGGGCTTATAGCCCAGATTGCGAAACGCCTCCATATAGCTGCAAATATCCTTGCCGGTATATGCGGCAACCTCCTTGTCGGGCTTTTCCTCGGGAGTGCCTGCGGGAAGTCCGGTATCGACCAAAATCACCTCATCGCCTGTGTCAATCAGATAGTTTTGCAGACTTCCGCGGAAACGGATATCCATGCTGTACTTCTCGGGGCCTTCCTCGCCGCCGAACGCGAACAGCTGTGAATAGAATCCGTCTTTTCTGAATTTTACCGCTTTAATTTCCATTGTGTGCCTCCTTATAAAAGTGCTTTTATGCACGCCTCAACCTCTGCCATATCGGCAGTGGGCTCAAAACGCGCGGCTACATTTCCGTCACGGTCAACAATAAACTTTGTAAAGTTCCACTTTATGTCGGATTTTTTATAAAAATATTATATTAATTCGCTGCGGCGATGTCAAGATTTAGAAATCACTTCGAACCCGCTGTTAATATTTTTTGAGCGACGTTTTTGTTGAAAAATGTTATCAACGGTCCCATAAAGAACGCGGTAATTATTGTTCCTATGCCGACAGAGCCGAGAATTTGCTCTATGTTCTGCCCCGAAGCAAACAGCAGCGCAACACCTGCCGCCACGCAGACAAAATCACAAATCACACGGCAGAACGCGAACTTTATTTTACTCTGCCGCTGCGACCAAATCAGCGCCACAGCGTCGTAGGTTGAAACGCCTAAATCGGCGGTAAAGTACAGCGACGATGAAAGGCAGAGGATTACAATCGCGACCAGCAAAATAACTATCCTCAGCCAAAGCGGAGCGCCGGGCATAAGCCTTTCGCAGACGCCCTGCGAAAACTCCACGATATATCCGAGCAGAAACAGGTTTATAAATGTGGCTATACCGATTTTTTTACGGTCAAAAATAAGCGCGAATAGCAGCAGCACGGCGTTAACAATCACGTACAGCGTACCGAAACGGATTGGAATAACCGCGTCAAGTCCGCTCATCAGGGATTGAAACGGATCGACGCCGAGCGCGGCAAACTTAAACATTCCGACGCTTACGCCGCACAGCGCAACACCAAACACGCTCATAATAATTCGTTTGACTAATTTATTCATACACTCACCTGCCGTCTATATCAAAAATGCAGTATTCATACGCGTTAATAACCGTTGTACCGCCCTTGGCGCAAATCTGCGGAATTCTGAAATCATAATTGCGGTGGATATGACCGTGGATAAAATACTGCGGATTGTACTTTTCCATCAGAGTATTGAAGCACTCAAAGCCGCGGTGCGGAACGGTGTCAAAGTCGTTTAAGCCGCGCGCGGGAGCGTGGGTTAAAAGGATATCAAAGCCGCGGTGCTTTTTGATTGTCAGCCACAAACGGCGTATACGGCTTTTCATTTGATTTTCCGTGTACATATATTTGCCGTCGCGGTACTTAAACGAACCGCCCAGCCCGAGAATTCGTATTCCGTTATACTCGACAACCGTATCATCGGCACATTCGCAGCCCTGAGGCTCTCTGCCGTAGCTGTCGTCGTGGTTTCCGTGAACATAAATCAGCGGACAATGCGCCATGGTCACGAGAAATTCCAAATACTCCGGACGTAAATCTCCGCAGGAGAGAATAAGGTCAAATTCGTCGAGCTTGCCCTCTGTGTAGTATTCGTAAAAACGATCCGACGGCACATCGGAAACAGCTAAAACCCTCATTTTACACTCTCCGTTTTCTGCTTTGCCTGTCCGATTCCAACCATATCTACGGTTTTTTGACCTTTAACAGTCAAGTCATCATAGCAAGGGATATCTCCGATTACATTCTCCACCAAAAAATCCATTCTGATAATCTGCTCAAGGCTCAGCTCGTGCTGACGTGCGCCGATTACCTCGCCGCTTTGAGTGTAAAACGGCGTCAAAAACGGCTTGCCTGCTCCGCTGATTATGCTGTTGCGGAAGAAGTCGGCATAACGTCTTGACGGAAGTGGGAGCGCAGGCGCGTATTCGATATCCACAACTCCGTAGCGGTTTAAGTATTCATAGACCTTTATCGGGTCGCGGATGCCTTCGCTCAAATGTGAGCGGTACAGCGCCTCCCATTTATCGGCAAACTCCGTGCCCTCATCCAGAAGCGGCAAAAAGCTTTTGGAAAACGCGCTGACACGTCCGCCTGTTTTTGTGCCGACAACAAACCACATCGGAATTTGCACCACGCCGACGCGGATACCTGTCAGAGCTTTTTCGGGCGGAACAATCTCGTCCAGTACGGGTAAATACGGGTTGATATTTTCGGCAACGGCGCTGCGGTATTCCTTTTGTCCGAGCTTTAACGCTTCTTTATAATATAATTCCCGTGGCATTGTTCTCTCCTATTGCAGAAAAGCTCCGTGCTTAGCATGGAGCTTTTTACGGTTATGTAATTGCTTATTTTATAGTTATGTTAAAGTCGATGTTGACGCTTTCGCAGCCGTCAGCGCGAAGCGTTACACAAGCCTTTCCGGCTTTGCGCTTGGTGCGGACATAAAAGCCGCCCATTCCTGCGCGTAAAATAACCGGAGCTTCACCGATAATTTCAAGCTCGCCGCTTAGTTCAACATCAATCGCCCCGAAGTAATACGGAAGCGGATTGCCGTTTTGGTCGGTCATAATGACGCGCACAGCCGCGACGTCGTAGGTGCTGTCCTCTGTCAAATCGGTGTGGTCAACCCTTGCGGTAAGCACGCGCTTTTCAAACGGAGAAACGTTCAGCTTTTTAACAAGCTTGCCGTCCTTATACGCCTCAAAGCGGAAAACAGTGCTTTTGTCGCCCCAGTTGCCGATATACTTGCCGTACAGACGGTATGCGGAATCGGCGTCCATACCGTATTTTTGCATAAGATACGCCATCTTGCGCAGGGAGTCCTCCGAAAGATGGTTCATACCGAAGCGCGAGCTTTCGTTGAGAATATCCTTAACGTACTGCGCCTGCTCGGGTGTAAAATCCTCATTGTCCGCGATTTGAGAGCCGATGTAATCGGTAATCTCAACAGGCGGATATTTAAGGTGAGGGAAATCCTTGTTTTCGCAGTTGTATTCGTGAATAAAGCTGTCGTTTTTATAAAAACGGACGCTGTCCGCGTTGGTAATGATGTAAACCCTGCCGCGGTTGGTCGCAGGATGGTCGCCTATGTCCATTGACGAGCTGAGCTTAAGTATAGGCTCGTCGCTCTGCTGAACGGCATATAGGTACGCCGCTGTTTTTGGATTGCGGAACATATCGCAAACTCCGTGGTAACAAATTCGGTCGCCTGAGCCAAACTCCTTGTGGGTATTATAGTCGAACATACACCAGCCGAATGAGCCTGCAATATCGTCGTAGGAAGCAACCGCGTCTAGAACACGCGCGTGGCGGAGCATATGCTCTAAGCGGTGTTCCTCGTCGTCAAACGCCTTGGTGGAATACATATGTCCGCCGTACTCCGAAATAAGGTACGCCTTTTCCATATCGGAACTTACAGCCGCCTTTGGCTCACACCCGGGCTGCTCGCCATCGTGAACAAAGTCGTTGTAGGTGTAAACGTCCTCCAAAAGCTCGCTGTTCTTGTGACAGCGAACGCCTCCGGTCGCGCGAGTCGGGTCAAGCTCATGAGCCGCGGCGTTGGTGCGGACGTAAAAATCGTGGTCGTCCTGACTTTCGTTAATACGAACCCCCCACAAAATTATTGACGGATGGTTGCGGTACTGTCGAACCATCTCTTTTACAGAATTCACCGCGACGTCCTTCCACTCATCGTCTCCGAGGTTCTGCCAGCCGGGCAGCTCGGTAAACACAGGCATTCCGAGCTCGTCGCAGCGCTCGATAAAATGGTGCGACTGCGGATAGTGCGAGGTACGAACCGCGTTGCAGCCGAGCTCAAATTTTAATATTTCGGCGTCCATACGCTGCATTGAACGCGGCATGGCGTAGCCTGCAAACGGATAGCTCTAGTGGCGGTTAAGTCCGCGCAGCTTGAATTTTTCACCGTTGAGGTAAAAGCCGTCCTTTTTGAATTCCGCTGTACGGAAACCGATTGTACGGCAAAGCGCGTCAATGACCTCGCCGCCGCTTATAAGTTCCGCGCGAAGCACATAGAGCGACGGATTGTCGGGACTCCAAAGCTTAATTTTCGGCGCGTTAAGAGTAACTTCATTTTGCACCTGCACGGTAGTTTCGCTTACAATATTTCCGCCTTTTTCGCAGAGCACAAGGCGCAGCTCGTCTGCGCTGCCGATAATTTCCAACTCGCAGTCAACAGTTCCGTTTGCGGTACTTCCAAATTTTTCAAATGAGGGCTTTGCAAAGAGGTCGGCGATATAGCTGTTCTCGCGGTATTCAAGCTCGACCTCGCGGTAAAGTCCGCCGTAGGTCAGATAATCTATAACCTTGCCGAAAGGCGGAAAGTTCAGGCTTTCGCACGTATCGAGCTCTACCGTCAAAAGAGGTTTGGGATTGTCCGTAACCAGCTCGAGCTCAAAGGCGGTGTAACCGCTTTTGTGCTCACCGATAAGCTCGCCGTCAAGGTACAACCTTGCGTAATGCGCCGCCGCGCCGAAGCGCACAAACGCTCTGCGGTTTTTACACTCCGACAAATCAAGCCGTTTGCGGTAACCGCAGACCATCTGGTAAATGTGCTCGTCAAAATAATCGTAGGGGGTAATTTTGCAGGTGTGCGGCAGGCGCACGGCTTCTGCCTCTCCCCCTCCGCTTAAAAATTCATCCGTCCATTCGGGCGTAAATTCCCAGTCATTATTAATAGGGATTGTCTGTCTCATAATAACCTCGTTTATCAATCGCACAGCAGCCATAAAAAGCCGTAAGGCTGTAAAACCGCCGACAAGCCGCGCACGGTTTTTCCGCTTATCAAATCGGTTGCTGTCAGTATATCATCAAAGAACACGCTCTGCTCTGTGCCGCTGAAATTAAAATACGCGTAAAGCCTTTGATTTTCAAACTCGCGGCGAATACCAAGCACCTGATTGCTTCCGCTGTCGGTAACCTCAAACTCTGCCGCCGCGGTGAACACCGTGTATTTACGGCGGATTTGCTCAAGCTTGGTAACGGCGCTGTAAATTGCGTTCTCCGTAGTTTTTTTAGTTTTTCTTTTTTCAACGTTTTTCCAGTTTAGCTTACCGCGGTGCAGGTAGCGGCTGTCAGCCTGCTTGTCCTCGTCATCGTGGTAGGTGAAATCGTTAAGCTGTCCGATTTCGTCTCCGCTGTAAATAACGGGAATACCGCTCTGCGCGAGCATGTACGCGTGGAGCATAACGTCGCAGTCAAGCGCGGCTTTCAGCGCTTTTTTATCTCCGTTTTCAAGCGCGGCTTCCACTCCGCAAAGGCTTGCGGTAGTGCCGCATAGACGCGCGTCTCCGAGGCGTTCGTCGTCGTTATAGAGCTCTCCGCGCGACGTACTGCCCTCGAATTTCCCGGTGAAATAATCGTTGAGGAACTTTTTGTGCGGAACCTCGGTCATACCGAAGGACAGCAGATAATCATAGTCAAGTCCCCAGCCGATGTCGTCGTGACACCTGAGATAGTTCAAAAATACATAGTCCTTTGAAAGAGCGGCAAGCTGCCTTGTCTGGTGGCTGAGAAGGCGGACGTCCTTTGTCGCCACGGTGTGCCACATACTCGCCATGGTGGTAACGTTATAGAGCATATGACATTCGGGTTTTTCGGGCGTACCAAAGTACGGAGCGACCTTTGACGGCTCCATTACAACCTCGCCCAAAAGCAGCACCGACGGACAGACAATCTCGGTAATTATCCGCATCATACGCACGAGCTTGTGAACCGTTGGAAGGTTGCGGCATGACGTGCCCAGCTCCTTCCAGATATACGGCACGGCGTCAAGGCGGATAATGTCAATTCCGTGATTGGCAATCGAAAGCATATTGCAGACCATGTCGTTAAACACAACGCAGTTGCCGAAGTTCAAGTCCCACTGGTAGGGATAGAAGGTCGTCATTACAATATCGCCGTTTTCAAGCTCTGTAAAGTTGCCCGGCGCTGTTGTCGGGAACACCTGCGGAACGGTTTTCTCAAATTCGTTTGGTATCTCCCAATTATCAAAGAAAAAGTAGCGCTTGCGCATTTCCTCATCGCCTGCACGCGCCGCCTTTGCCCACTCGTGCTCCTCGCTGGTGTGGTTCATTACAAAGTCAAGGCATACGCTGATGTCGTTCTCGTGACAGGCGGCGGTAAGCGCCTCTAAATCATCAATCGTGCCGAGCTCAGGCTGTACGCTGCGAAAATCCGACACCGCGTAGCCGCCGTCGCTTTTGTCCTTTGGGCTTTTAAGAAGCGGCATAAGGTGCAGGTAATTTACGCCGCTGTCCCTGATATAATCTAAATTTTTTCGCACGCCCTTTAGGTCGCCTGCAAAATTATCGGCGTACAGCATCATACCGATTAAATCGTTTGTGCTGTACCAAAACGGCGTGCTCTCGCGCTTGCGGTCAAGCGCCTTAAGCGCGGAATTCCGCGCCTCGTAAAACTCATACATAGCGTTAACCAGCCAGTGGAACGCCTGCATATCATTATTGTAAACCTCGCAGTAAAGCCATTTGAACTCGTCAAAATACTTTGCGAAGCGGTCGGCAAATTCTTTTTTCCAAACGTCGGTGGTATTCATAGGCGGTCTCCTGTCATTTTACTTCAGAAAGTGATGGCATTGCGGGAATTGCGCCGCTGCGTGAAGCTGTAATTGCTGCGGCTTTATTTGAAAATTCAACTAAATCTTTTATTTCGTCCTCACTAAGCTGAGAAGGATTGTATTTTCCAAGCCTTGCCATTGCGCTGAGGAACGCACCGAAAAAGGTATCTCCGGCGCCGTTTGTATCGGCAACCTTTACCTTAACACCGTCGCAGTGTCCGGTGATATCGCCAAAGCGGTAGTACGCGCCTTTTGCGCCTAAGGTCAGCAAAATCAGCGGAATTTCGTAAGTATCGGCAAGCTGCTTTGTGCCTGCCTCACAGTCATCTGTACCCGTGAGAAGCGGCAGCTCCTCGTCGGAAATTTTAAGGATATCTATCATACCCAGCGGCTCTTTCATCTTCTGAACAGCCGTCGCTTCGTCCTCCCAAAGGCTTGCGCGGTAGTTCGGATCGTATGTAACCGCCGCTCCGTATTCTTTAGCGCGGCGCGCCGCCGAAAGAGTTGCGCTTCGCGAGGGCTCGTCGGTCAGGCTTACTGAGCCGAAGTGCAAAATACGGGTGTTTTTCAGCATATTGTCGTCGATTTCATCCTCCGACAACAGAGTATCGGCAAAGCCCTTGCGGTAAAACGCAAAGCTGCGCTCTCCGCTTTCTTGCAGAGAAACGACCGCAAGCGTGGTGTTGGCTGTATCGCTGACAACCATACCGTCGGCGTTAACTCCGTTTTGGCACACCGTATCGAGCAAAAGCTTGCCGAACGCATCGTTGCCGACCTTGCCGATAAAGGCGGTTTTGGCGCCGAGCTTTGCCGCCGCAACCGCTACGTTTGCCGGAGCGCCGCCCGGGAAAGCCGTATACTGCGGAATTCCCTGCGCGGAAACTCCCGTCTGTGTTAAGTCTATCAACATTTCTCCGATGGTTAATAAATCAAACATACTGACCTCCCGGAATATATATTATTACTCATTTAATGTCTTAATAAAACGCGCGAACGCCGCTTGTCCGCCCTCGTCGCGCTTGAACACGCCTGCATCGCAGAGCACCTGCTCAAACACCGCGCCAACCTCGGCATGGATGATATCCATAGCGTTGTCCGCGTTAAATTCGGGGTGATTTTTAAGCAGTTCATCAGCCCATTCAGCGTGAGATTGCGTTAAAGGATTGCCGTCAAGAGGTTCTCCGCTTAACAGCGCCTGCCTTACAGCCTCGAGCTCATTCGCCAAACGCGCAGGTAAAACCGCAAGTCCCATAACCTCAATCAATCCGATGTTTTCCTTTTTTATGTGGTGCAGGCTCGGGTTCGGATGGTAAAGTCCCAAAGGTCTGTCCTCGGTGGTGAGGTTGTTGCGCAGAACCAAGTCGCACTCGAATTCACCGCAGTTCATCCTTGCAATCGGGGTAATTGTGTTGTGCGGAGTGCCGTCTGTTTCCGCAAAAATTGTTGCCGAAGCGTCGGAATAGCCGCGCCAGTTCTTCAAAACATGCGCGCATGCTGCTACAAGCTGAGCACGGTCGGCACTTCTCAGGCGGATTACGGACATCGGCCATTTGACCGTTGCGCATTGCACCTCAGGATAAGCCTTTAACTCAAATTCTTTTTCTTCCTCAGCGGTTGCCATAGCGAAGGTGTAGTTGCCGCCCTGAAAATGCTCGTGGCTGAGGATTGAACCGCCGACAATCGGCAAATCGGCGTTTGAGCCGACAAAATAGTGAGGGAACTGCGACACAAAGTCAAACAGCTTGTCAAACACCTCGGCGTCAATCACCATAGGAATGTGCTTTTCGTTAAACACAATGCAGTGCTCGTTGTAGTAGCCGTAGGGAGAGTACTGCAAATACCACGGCTCGCCATGAATTTCGAGCGGAATAGGACGGAGATTTTGACGGGCAGGGTGGTTTTGATTGCCTGCAAAGCCCATATTTTCAGCGCAAAGCTGACATTTGGGATACGCGGTCGATTTGCTCGCGCGTGCCTTGGCAATATCGCGCGGATCCTTTTCGGGCTTAGAGCGGTTTATTGTGATATCGAGCACGCCGTAGCCGGAGTTGCTTTTCCACTTCATATCCTTGGCGATACGTCCTGCGCGGACATAGTTGGTCTTTTGGCTGATGTCATAGTACCAATCGGTCGCTTCCTTCGGAGATTTTTCGTAAGCGCCGCGAAAATCGCGGATAATCTCGCGCGGCATAGGCGTTACAATGCCCATCAGCAAAGTGTCGAACAAATCGCGGTTTGCGGTGGTGTCCTCAATTACGCCGTTTTCACAGGCGTAATCAATCAACGGCTGTAAAATCTCGTCAACGGATTCGCCGTTGTTTTGGACGGTTTCGTCCTGCCAGTCGTAAACGCGCAGGGCGTTCATAAGCTGATTGCGTACAACCAGCTCGTCAACCTTTTCGATAAGATTATTGTCAATAGAGTAATTAATCAGTTTTTGAATATTTGCGTAAATCATAATGCACTCCTATGCTTTTATTTCAACGCCGCCGACAGGGCGGATACGCAGCACGTAACAGCTTCCTGCTCCGAACAGCGCGTTCATTTTGCGGACGTACTCCTCGGTTTTGAATACAGGCACAAACGCCTGGATTGTACCGGCAAAGCCGCCGCCGTGTACGCGGACTGCCGCGTCGTCGCCCAAAATCAAGCAGCTCATCATAATTCCAAGTGAAATGCCCTGTTCGGTGGGCTTAGCGTTTGAATAATGGTTCTGTAAAAGGTTGGCAGATGAAGCTGCCGAACGGCGGTAAATTTCAAAGAAAGCTTCGATATCGCCGTTGTCGAGAGCATGAGCCTCGTCAATCGCGCGGCGGTTCTCCTTAAAATAATGCACAGCGCGCATAATGGCACGGTCGTTGCACTTTCCGCGCAGCTCAGGAACAGAGCGCAGGAACAAAAATTCATCCACCTCGCGGAGATATTCCTTGCCGAACTGACGCGCAACCGATTTCATCTCGGCAGGAACGGCAACATAGTCCTCGGTCAAATCGGAGTGGCTGCCCTTTGTGTCTGTAATGCAGAGGTTATAGCCTGCCTTTTCAAAATCAAAGCTATATTTTTCAACATACGGCTTGTCGGTATCGAGGAAGTCGATAAACACAAAGCCGCCGTAGGCGCAAACAGTCTGGTCGAGCAGACCGCTGCCCTTTCCGAAATACACATTTTCGGCATACTGACCGATTTTTGCGATTTCGGCTTCATCGGCACGGCAGTCGTTGTAGTTGATGTTGATTATAGCGCCGACAAGCGTTTCAAACGCTGCGGATGAAGAAAGTCCGCTGCCGCTGAGCACGTCAGAGGTAGAGTAAGCGTCAAAGCCGCCGATGTTAACGCCCATCGAGGCAAAACGCGCGGCTATTCCGCGGATTATCGCGGCGGAAGTTCCCTTTTCCTCCTCGTGAATTGAGAGGTCGTTCAAATCGACTTCAATTCGTCCGTGACCTTCCGACTCCATACGGATTATGTGTTCATCGTGAAATGCGACAACCGCGATAACGTCCAGATTAACCGCTGCCGCCAACGCACAGCCGTGCTGGTGGTCAGTATGGTTTCCGCCGATTTCGGTTCTGCCGGGAGCGGAAAATATGCGGATATCATCGTGCTGAGGGAACAGCTCCGAAAAACGGCTGACCGCGTGAATATATCTTCTCTGCTGGCTTTCAATCGCGGTCGGGGAATTACCGTAGAGAATTTTTAAAGCGTGGTCGGCTTTTCCGCCGCGCAAAGCTTCAATAAACGTTTGTATCTTCATTTGCTAAGCACCTCACATATCGAGCATTTTCATTTCTTCCAAAATTTCTTCTTCCGTTTTATCGCTGTCGCTGAGTTCTTCACGGCGAGCGGCGTAATAAGCCTTTTCCTCGGGAGTTCCGGGCATAATTTTTTTGCCGTCCTCGGTGAGAATAAACTCTCCGTCGTCGTCAACCAGCGGCAGATATTTGTTGTAGTCCTTTATCAGCAAACGCGCGGTCAGCATGGTGATTGCTCCGAAGCCGAAGAAAAACCAGCAAAACGCGTAAAGCGGCATAAGGTGAGGGTCGCTGTAGGTCAAGTACAGCGGAAAAATATGAAAGAACAGATTGACCGGTATCCACCACGGCTTGTGAAACGCAAAGTAAATCGCGTTGCGGATATGGGCGGTGATTTTTCCCTCAAACGCCGCAATGGACGGAAATGTATAAATTAAAATCATTGTTATAATCAACGCCAGCGCGTAAAGCCCGTACTGAAAATAGCTGATCGGCGCTCCTGCGTTGAGGCAGATACGCACGTCAAAGTAGCCGAATATCATCAAGGCGGCGTAGATTACCCAAACAATCGTAGCCTGCAAAAATGATGTTTTAAATCCAAGCCAAAACTGCTTAAAAGGATTGGTAACTCCGCCCGAGCGCATGGTTTTGAACATTACGCGGTAAAGAGCGGAATACGACACTCCTATCGTCACAACAGGCAGGCTGAACAGTATGAACATCAAATTAGCGCAGATGATTATTCCGATTTTGGTCATCAACCTGCCGAAGGGGCTGTCGTTGCTCATAAAAGAGTTGATAAAATTATGCATAGCTTACTTACCCTCCAGAATAAATTTGAGAAAATCCTCGACTTCCTTGATGTTTTTACTGTGAGCGCCTACGCCCAACGCGCAGTCGCCTGAATAAACCTTGTACTTTGTAACCAAAAGGCTGTCGCTGACGTCTATCCCCACGGGAATGGGCGTTTTATGCTCCTCGTCGTCAGTCGGAGTGTAGTATATAAAACGGTCGGAGTATTTTGCCTTTAGCGAGGCGCACGCCTCGTCGTTTAAGTCGAACAGTCTGCCGCTTTGACCGAGTGCCGCAAGCGAATCCTTCGACATGGTTATCGCGTCAATCTCGCCGGCGTCGGCTAAGCTTACAAAGGCGTTGTAGTAGGCGTTTCCCCGGGCTTGGTTTTGCAGATAATCAAAGTAGCTTTCGGCGTTGAATTCCACCTTTTTCTGCTTTAGGTCGTAGCCTGTTTTCTCGGTAAAATCCTTCCAAATCTCCGAGCCCGTACCTGCCCTTGCGGTGGTATTGGCAAAGGTCACGGTCAGCCAGTTGCCGGGAATATTTGTGGTAATGCGGACAACCAAAAACGTTCCGAGACCGATAACCAAAAGCACTGCAATAATCGGGATTTTGAAGTACATCCAAATATACCGCAGCTTTTCCTTAAAGGGCAGAGCTTTTATCTTTGCCCTTTCCTCCGACCATACAATTTTGTTTGGGTTGTTTTTTTCTCTCAGCATTTTATTTAACCCGTATTATATCAAGCTGTTTTGCAGGATAATCCCCTGTTAATCTCTTAAACGTGTAGCCGCCGGACATCAGCGCCGCTCCGCGGCATTCAAACTCTCCGTCAACGGAATACACCGCCTCGGGGAGCAAGCCCTTCAGCTTTACGTGAACCGGAGCGGAATTTGCGAGCGGATTGGTGACTACGATATTGAGCACGGCGCGGCTTTGGTCGGCACTGACATATTGCCAAGCCATATAGTGCGAGGTGTCGCGCATTCTGCTTAAGCGGTAAAGCTTGCCGTTGTGAATAATCGGCTCCAATTCCTTATAGCGCTCAACCTGCTCCTTAATCTCGGCGCAATCCTCGTCCGAAAGCTTTGTGAGGTCGAGCTCATAGCCGAAGGTTCCGGACATTGCGACAACTCCGCGCGTATGTACCGGAGTTTTTCTGCCTGTTTGATGGTTGGGCGAAGCGCTTACGTGCGCGCCTACGGTGCAGGCAGGATATCCGAAGGAAGTTCCGTACTGAATTGTCAGGCGCGAGATTGGGTCGGTATTATCCGAGCACCAAATCTGCGGAGAGTAAGCGAGCATTCCGGCGTCAAAACGTCCGCCGCCGCCTGCGCAGCCCTCAAAGAGCACGTTCGGGAATTTGCGCGTCAAACGGTCGTAAAGGCGGTAAAGGCTGAGGTAGTAACGGTGCTGAACCTCACCCTGGCGCGACGACGGAATAGAATGTGAAAACACATCCGAAATAGGACGGTTAAAGTCCCATTTAATATAGTTAATATTATAGGTTTCAAGTAGATTTGAGATTGTGTCAAAAAGGTAGTCGTGAACCTCCTTGCGCGACAAGTCGAGCACAAGCTGGTTACGCGCCATCATAGGAGCGCGGTTCGGCGCGGTCATCGCCCAATCGGGATGAGCGCGGTATAGGTCGGAATTCTCGCTTACCATTTCGGGCTCAATCCAAAGTCCGAACTTTAAGCCGAGAGCGTTGATTTTTTCAATCAAGCCGTCCAGTCCGTTAGGCAGCTTTGAGGTGTCGGGAATCCAGTCGCCCAAGCCGGCGTTGTCGTCGTTGCGGTTCTTAAACCAGCCGTCGTCGAGCACGAACATCTCAATGCCCAGTTCCTTTGCCTTTTCTGCGATGGAAAGCACCCTTTCCTCGGTGATGTCAAAGTAGGTTGCCTCCCAGTTGTTAATAAGTACAGGGCGGTGCTCAAGCTTGTATTCTCCGCGCACAACATTGTTGCGGATAACGCGGTGGTAATTGTGCGAAAGCCGGGTTAAACCATCGGCACAGGTAAGAATTACTTCCGGAGTGTAAAAGGTATCGCCGGGAGTAAGCTCCCAGCGGAAGCGGTCGTCGTTGATACCGGTGATTATGCGCACGTTGTCAAACTGATCGCGCTCAACCTCGGTTTTATGGTTGCCGGAGTACATCAGCATTAAGCCGTAGCAAACGCCTTCGTCCTCGTTGGCGTCACGGTCACAGATAATAACAAACGGATTGTGCTGATGGCTTGACATTCCTCTGCCCGAGCTGAGAGTATGAACGCCGTGGAACAGCGGTACGCGCTCAGGCTGACGTTCCATACAGTGTCTGCCGTGGAAGTGCAGCATATCCCATTTTCCGAACGGCAGCTCAAGGCACATCGAGGAAGCCTTGCGCAGCCACATCGGCTCGGTTCCGGCGTTGACAATCGCAGCAGCGCGGGTGATGATATTTAGCTCCTCAAAAACGCCGTAATACAGCTTGACCTCTGCGTTTACCGCAAAATTCTTTAGAGTAACAATCAGCGTTTGCACACTTTCGCCGTTATCATACACCGAGGGAAGTCCGGGAATTTCATACTTGCCCTCGACTATTTCGTGAGAAACATAGCGGAACTCGGCGCAGCGGCTGCCGTCCGCAAACGAAGCGCGAAAGCTTGTAATACGGTAATCGCCTACGCCGAAGGATGTAAACTCCTGCGCCATGCTGTCGAGCGAATAGTCGCGGTTGTTGCGCATATCGTAGGGATTGCCCGAAAAGCCGTGGTCGTAGGTGCGAAACGGATAGGACATATCGCTTTGTCCGGTTTTTCCGCCATAGTAAAGATGCTGTAAATAGCCCATCGCGTCCACCTTCATTTGATAGCAGGTGTCGGCGGTTTCCAAAATAAACTGTTTAGTACTCTCGTTATACCGGATACTCATTTTCATTCTCCTTTTTGCTCGGATTGCTGTTGATGTCTGTACTCTCTCGGACTGATGCCGTAATATGATTTAATTATCTTTGAAAAGGTCAGCGGATTATCATATCCGATGTTGCGGGCGATTTCCTGAATTCCCTTTTGCTGGTTTGAATCCCAGATGTTTACCGTGATTGCCTTTGCCTTTTCTCCTGAGCCCGAGCTTGAGCCTGAGTCTGATGATGAGCCGCCTGAGCCGCCGCATGCGGTAAGAGCGGTCACGCACATTAATGCCGCGAGTAAGAAAGCAACTAATTTTTTCATGTGATTTCCTCCTGTTTTTTATTAAAATTATTAATTGCATTTTGCACAAAGTTCTCAACTCCGTACATTACATTTTTATTCTACTACCCTAAACAACATTTTGCCATAGGCGAATGTAAGCAAAACATAGAGTAATGTTGTGTTTCTCATATTTTACAACACAATTTCATTATGTTTTTAATCAGTATCACATATGCAATTTGCATTAACTTAAATAACACCATTGATAACAATTATATAAATCACCTAATACCTGCTTATGGGGCTTATATGAGTTTTTGGTAATTTTTGGTGCATAAGGCGTTCTATTTGGAATTATTTGCCATAATATTGTCCATATCTTGGTTGCTTTTATATATTTTTAGCTTTTTTGTTCAGTATATACAAAAGATTAGGCGCTTTTTAGAGCTATTAGACATAAGGTGTATTTTTGTGCTCAGAACACCTAACATTTCACTAAGTATTAGTGACATATATCTATACAAATTTCTACTGTTTTCGTTTACACTTAAATTAACCTTATGTAACATTTATATTATTGTTTGAAAAAGCTTTAGTATATTTGGAAACGGCTAAGGTTACAGCCCTATGGCGCCGTTTCACTCCACTATATGAGCGGCGTACATCTATAAGGAGGTTATATCAATTCCGTAGGACTCACGGTGCGGCAGCGTGGAGACCTGTCGTAATGCGGAGTAATTCACCGCAATTGCCCGCGAGGTAGTATCTGCGAAGGCGGTATTATCAGAGTCAGGCTTATGTCAGAAGTTATCTTAAAAGGAATCAAGAAAATCTATGACAACAAGGTCACAGCCGTTCACGACGTCAACCTGACCATTAAGGACAAGGAGTTCATTGTTCTGGTCGGTCCTTCCGGCTGCGGAAAGTCCACTACCCTGAGAATGGTAGCCGGACTTGAGAGCATCTCGGACGGCGAGCTTTACATTGACGGCAAGCTGATGAACGACATTGTGCCCAAGGACAGGGACATCGCGATGGTTTTCCAGAACTACGCGCTTTATCCCCACATGACCGTTCGCGACAACATGGCGTTTGCCCTTAAGCTCAAAAGGACTCCCAAGGCGGAGATTGAGAAAAAGGTAAACGAGGTTGCAAACATTCTCGGAATTACCCAGTACCTCACCAGAAAGCCCAAGGCGCTTTCAGGTGGACAGAGACAGCGTGTTGCCATCGGCAGAGCCATGGTAAGAAATCCGAAGGTTTTCCTGATGGACGAGCCCCTTTCTAACCTTGACGCAAAGCTCAGAAATGAAATGCGCGCAGAGATTATCAAGCTGCGCAAGCGTATTGACACCACCTTTATGTACGTTACCCACGACCAGACCGAGGCTATGACGCTTGCCGACCGAATTGTAATTATGAAGGACGGCTACGTAAACCAAATCGGTACGCCTCAGGATTTGTTCAACAAGCCCGTAAACCTTTTTGTTGCAGGCTTTATCGGAATGCCCGTAATGAACTTCTTCAAGGGCAGCAAGCTTCTGCTTGAGGACGGCAAATATTACGCCGAAATCCGCGGAGCAAAGTTCCTGCTCAGCGACTTCCAGCAGAAGGCGCTTAAATCCAAAAACCAAAAGCCGGCGGCTATTGTTGCAGGCGTTCGTCCGCAGCATATCAGCGTAGGCAGCGGCAAGCTCTCCGCAAAGGTTGAAGTAAGCGAAATGATGGGCACAGAGTACAACATTCACGCCGCAAGCGGCGAGGACAATGTTGTAATGGTTATCCCCACCATCGGTCTCGGCGCTGATGTTTCGATGGGCAAGACCATTCAGTTCGACGTTGCTCCCGAGCTTATCCAGCTCTTTGACGAGCAGACCGGCAACAACCTGATTTGGTACGACGAGGCTTCCGCAACCGCGAATGCTCCTGTTTGCGCAGAGTACGACTAAATTCCACTGTATTAAAATGACTTTCTCTTTCACATTTTAATACGCATAAACCTTCTTAAAGCAGGCTCAAGGGGTTTTGAGCCTGCTTTTTTGGTTTAATATAACGGGCATCATTTTCAATAAAAAATTGTATTGCGATTGCCCTTTTAAAAGTGTTATAATAAACGTGAAAGCGCCGACGCGCTATGAAAGTAGTGATAAATTATGAACCCAAAATTTCTAAACCGTTTTATACGCACCTTTGAGGTCGAGCGGGAGCTTTACCGATATATGAACCTCACCTCACCGTTAAACCTCGCCGCGCTGATTATTCTCGGAGCAGTGCTTGTTATAGATATCGTTGCAAGCATTATTTTAGGCATGAATTACGCTAATATGGCGGTGTTCGCGATGTGCGTTATCCTGCTGTTCGTGCTGTTTTTCCGCTACTTCTCGGCAATTCAGAGGGGCAAAGCCCGTTTTGCAGAGGATACAAACAACAAGGGCGAGGTCACAGTGACATCCACCGTTACCGAGGGAATGCTAATCAGCGAAACCTCCGACAGGGAAACACCGGTTGAGGTTCCGTTTAAGAAGTTCAAAAAGGTATTTGAAACCGAGCATTACTATATGCTTTATACCGACGAGAAAATGGTGTATGTTTTTAAAAGGGGCGCGTTTGAAAAAGGCAGCGAGGATGAATTTTTGCCGTTTATCCGTCAGCAGATTGAGAACAACAAACGCCGGAAATAACCGGCTAAAAGGGAGATTTTTATGGCAGTAACCGCACAACCATTCGGAACAACTTCAGACGGTCAAGCCGTAACGCGGTATATACTGCGCAACAGCCGCGGAACGCAGGCGGCTGTGCTCAGCTACGGCGCGGTTGTTCAAAGCATTATCGTGCCGGACAAAGACGGCATAATGCGCGATGTGGTGCTTGGCTATGACAATATAGGCGATTACGAAAAAAATTTCTGCTTTTTCGGGGCGTTTGTCGGCAGATACGCAAACCGTATAAAAAACGGCGAATTCTCGCTGAACGGCAAAACCTACTGCTTAAAGCACACCTACAGCGCTCACCATTTGCACGGTATTTTTTCGTTCAAAGTCTACGACGGAGTTATCGAGGATGACGCGGTGGTGTTCCGCTTTACAAGTCCGCCGTCTGATGAGGGTTACCCTGGCACACTGAAAGCCGAGCTTCGATACCGCTTGACCGATAACAATGCGCTTGAAATTATCTACGCTGCTGTCTCCGACGAGGACACGGTTATTAACCTCACCAATCACTCTTACTTCAACCTCAACGGTCACAACGGCGAAAACATCCTGCAGCATACGCTTCAAATTGACGCCTACAGCTTTACCGAGATTGACCGCGAGGGTATCCCGACAGGAAATATTTTGAACGTTGAGGGCACTGCGCTTGATTTTCGCAATTCAAAGGAAATAGGTGCTGATATTTTCAGCAAGGAAGCGCAAATGGTAATCTCAGGCGGCTACGACCACAATTTGATTTTTGATAAATCAAGCGGAGAATTCCGCAAATTTGCCTTTGCCAAAAGCAGCAAAACAGGCATTACACTGACCGCCTTCACCACCGAACCTGCCGTTCAGCTCTACACTGGAAACTTTGTAAACGCCAAAGGCAAAGCCGGAGCTCATTACGGAAAATTCAACGGCTTCGCGCTTGAAGCACAGCACTATCCATGCTCTCCAAACTTCCCCGAATTTCCCTCAACCGTCCTCAAGAAAGGCGATACCTATTATCAAAGAACAGCATACCGGTTCTCGGTTGAATAAATCTCAACACAAAAAACAAACCGCATCAGTTAGCTAAAAAGCTTTCTGATGCGGTTTTGATTTTAAATTATTTATACTGTTTTACTCAATAAAACGGTTTAACTATAAAATTTTGATTTGCCTAATCCTCAATACAAACTGAATTAATTCCATTTCCATCACAAAATTGTTTTCACATGCACCTGATGGTCACACCACGTCGGTGAAACCTGACTTTTCCCATTCCTTCGCGGTTTGTTGGGTGTAATATAGCATAGTCAACAGAGGTATGTCAAGATAAGGTTCATCAACGGCGAGTCAGTCGTTTCGCTTAATCAGAATTTATCGTTTTGATGTTTTTATCTTTTTGACCAATGAGTAAATTCCATATCCTATCATCACTCCAAGTGTGTTCAGGATCAGATCATCAATATCGGTAACTCTGGTCGCAAAGGGCAATTGCATCAACTCAATGCACAGTGATATAAACGCTCCTGCCGCAATCACCTTGCCAAAATGATCCATTTTTCTGTAAATGATAGGCAAAATAATGCCGGTCGGAATAAACATTGCTGTATTCCCGACTACATTCCAGATCACATCCCTTACACTGTCGTATTGAAATAAATTAACAAGAGGGATAATATTGATGCGGAAAGGAAAAGCAACTTTTGCGTCAAAAATCAAAGGCTGAATATGCCCATTCACCAAATCTCTCGGAAAAAATGAAAAACGGATAATAATCGCAAGATTGATATACATCAACAGCAGCAAAGCTTCACGTTTCCATATGATTCGCTTTTGGTGAATCCATACGACCAATCTGATCAACAGCCAAACAACCGCAAACAACAATTCAAGAGTCATAAAAGATATTTCAAGCATTCTGTTCACCCATTGTAGTCGAGTAGACCTACACCTCACAATGTAAGCCCCTCACAGAACCGTACGTGCAGTTTTCCCGCATACGGCTCTTCATAATAAAATTCACATCATCAAAATAAGCTGT
>Ga0310695_10001480_pt1 | contig 55210 bp, 83 predicted proteins | sample RumenRJG_04DNA_FD_203882 | JGI IMG/M metagenome (GOLD analysis project Ga0310695, IMG submission 203882) | Bovine rumen microbial communities from Lethbridge, Alberta, Canada - RJG_04 (v2) (version 2) | ecosystem: Host-associated > Mammals > Digestive system > Stomach > Rumen | place: Canada...
TGTATGTGTACTTGTACAAGTGTTTCTGTAAGGAACACAAGTACAGTTCCTATCACGGTTCAAAACGCAAATATCCTGTTTGATCTTGCATAAGGAAGGAGGAAAACCAATGGAAAAGAAGATTGAAACCCTTCACAAACTGTGCGAAGCCCTTATGGAAGAGCTGGAAGAGTACAGCAAGAAGATTGAAAAGGCTGATGGCATGTCTGCCGGCGATTTGGAAGCGGTTGACAAGCTGAGTCATGCTCTTAAGAGTGTCAAAACCACCATTGCTATGATGGAGTCAGACGATGGCAATAGCTATCGTGGAGGCAATTCCAATCGGTACATGCCTTGGTATGGTACCAGCTATGAAGGTGGCAGAGGCAGGGGTATGAGCTCTGCTCGCAGAGGTCGTACTGGTCGCAACCAGTATTCAGGTGGTTATAGCTATGCCGAGGAGGAGTTTGAAATGGCTCTTCAGGATGCTATGAACGCTGCACCAGACGAGCGTGTGAGGGAAAAGCTCCAGCACATCATGGACGAGACCTGACATGAAAATTCCGCAGCTCTTTGTCAGCATAGGCAATAACAGATTTATACCTGTAACCAGCCCAGTATATAACAAGCCCATGTACTTTTGGGATGATGATTCAAAACGTATCATGCCAGTGGATGACAAGTTGAAATTGCGGGTGGTAAATGGGAATCCGTTTTACGTGCTCGAGAGGACGTAGAATTGCCGAGAACTCCGGGCATATAAATTCACACCAAAACTATTCTCGTGCGAAATAGGCTGTAAAGAATTTGCGGAGAAGAGGAATATCCCCGAGGCCTTTACCTCGGGGATATTTTTATCAGATCAGAGAGCACCGGGTGAGCTCAGTCTGAAGCTCGTGATTGAACTCAGAGTGCTTCTTGACGGTTCCCTTCAAGCTGATGCGGAGATCAGGGGTGATCTCATCAGTCACACCCAGCCACTTGCCGGTCTTCCAGGTGAGGGTGTTGCCCTGCTCATCAATGAACTTGTACAGGTATGTCATACCATACATGGTATCCCAGGAAGTGAGGAGGCGCACGCTCAGGTTGTGGAGTTCAATCCGGTCACCCTCATTACCAACCCAACGAGACTGGCTGGCCTGCTTTTTCTGAGCAGCTTTGCGAGCCTGAATGTCCATGTCCCGGTTATAGGCGGCAACAGCGGAGCAAATGATACCAATATCACGGCTTTCGCAGTATTCACGAGCCAAGGTGGTTTTGAGGTTGCTGATGTAGCCCAGCTCCATCGGGAGGTTCTTGGCCCAGGCCAGGATGGCTTCAACCTTCTCAGCATTGCCCTTATGATCAGGGTCAAAACCGTCTTTGTCAATACGGTCTCTGTAAGAACCAAAGTTGTGAATCTGCTCCAGAACGATCTGCTTGGTGCTTGTGCCACAGCCATAGGTTTCGGTCTTGGTGAACCCATACAGCCGAACCGACTCAACCGCATTCAGAAGAACTTCTTCAGTGCTCTCATAGTGTTTGAATCCAGGCTCAACCGCCTCACCCTTGATCACTTCATCAAACCAGGAGATGTACTGTGCTACTTGCTCAGCAGAAAGTCCTCCGGTGAAGTCTCTCAGGCAGCTCTTGCCCACCTGCTTGAACTCACCTGTCTCGGTGTTGCGGACAATATAGGTATCCTTGCGCACCCGGCGAGTCTTGCAGTGCTCACAATAGGTATCAGCGGTGTAGAAATAAGCAGGAACCTCAACCTCAGGACGGAAGGAACGGATGATGTTCATCGGCTGTGCGTGCTCAATAGTAGCAATGAATTCCCAGTCAGAAATCTGAGCTTTACCGGAAACGTCAACTGTGATGAACCGAGCGGTGTGAAGCTCGCCAGAATCCTCATCCTTGACTTCCCGGAAGGTCTCACCCAGCTCCTCAAAGTGAAATTCGCAGCCATACTTGGCGCATTTGTTAGAAATGGTGGTGAGCTTCTTGCTCAGCCGTTCCATGTTGCCTTCATAAATCTCGTATGTCATCTCAGTGACCTCCTATTGTGATTTGGTTTCCCAAGACACCCTTGAGGGTGTTTCGGCTGGTTACCATCCAGCTCTCATCGGTTGGGGTTTTACAGGCTCTCAATAACCTCACCAGTTCTCATATTGCGAAGCTCAACCTCTTCATACTCTTCCAGCCACTCTTCTGCCTTTTCAGCAGGGGCAAAGTTTTCTTCCCAATACTTCTGGGCATTATCAAGCTCCTTGAACCACTTGTGTACCATTCCGTCAGTGTAAATACCATACTGTCCGAATCTCTTTGAATATGTCATGGTGATGTTCTCCTTTCAATCAGTGGGGTGGTCCCCTGCTTCAACTTACAATTACATCATACTCTCTTTTTCTACAAAAGTAAAGTCAAGGTTTTTGTCGATAAAGTTACAAAGACAAAGCATAGCAAAGAAAATAGCACATAATCTTGTAAATAAAGTTAGCAAAATCAACAATTTTGACAAAAATTCAAGAAAAATAAAAATTTTTACAAAATTTTAGGCAGGATTCTCATCCTGCCCAACTGTTGTTAAACTGTGTGATTTCTTGGTCCCAACGCTCAGCAACTTCTTCATCGGTCTCACCCGCAAGTCTATAGAACCGGAAACGGTCAACCTGTTGGCCGGGGAACTGGCTTATATCAAATACAGGAACTTGAAAGATCTCCTCGGTCTCGCTCCAGGCCACATCATCAATTTCATGATCCTCAGGGAGATGTTGGCGGATGAGTTCAATTGAGTTGTCCAGCAGGTTTTCAAACAGTGTTGTCATGATTGTTCTCCTTTCTTTTGTGGGAGAGGGAGTGGTGAGCTCCCTCTCAGAGTGCCTTCTTGATTGCCATTACGAGTCGCATGCGGTAAATTGCCTCATTGTCATATACCTTACATTCCGCTCCGAGCTTGGTGCAGATGTCCTTCAGCTCTTGAAGGCTCATAGCCTTGAAGTTGGTGTCAGCTGTGACCTTGACTTCAGGTTCAGCCTTGAGTTCCGGCTTGCTTTCAACCTCAGCTTCAGGCTCACCCATCGGGTTGATCAGGGTGCGGAAATGGAAGCACTGTATGTTGTATCCGCCAGCTCCAATTGTTTGAACCTTGGCCGTGCCCTTGGTACCGATGATGTATCCGTTCAGATCTCCTTTGGATCCCACCGTGAGGTTGCTTGCGTCTGTGATTTGACCTACAATGTCATTCGTGCGGGTGATGATGAAGTCATACTTGCGGTTGTACTCATTCTTGAGTGTGGCCTTCATTGTGGCTTCCCAGGATTCCCCTTTGTCAAACTGAACCACGTGGTTCCACTGACGATGGAAGTTGCGGTTGTAGGTACTGATCTCATCTTGCCGTCTGTTCCGTTCTTCCCGTCCAGCTTGGCGTCCTTCCTTGGAGTAGTACCATTCATGGAACTCCTGATTCACCTGGGTGTGCTCTTTCAGAGCTTCAAGGTATTTGGCCTTTTCTTTGAGGAAGTATTCAACGCTGTGATCATACCAGCGGTCCAGGAACTCAGTGATGGCCGGAACGTTGCGGCTGGCTTCCATCTCCTCAGCCTTGACCAGCTGCGCTTGGTAATCAGCCAGGGCTTTCTTCGCATTTTCAAGGTCCTTCAGGGTGTGGCGCTTATCGCTCTCATCATAGTAGTACGGATTCACTTCCCAGTTGGTCAGTTCAGCTTTTTCAATGCGCTCCATCTTTGCGTTGAGCTTTTCAATTTCTCTGATCTTGCCGGTGATGCGGTCTTGAATGAACTTTTTGCTTGCCATGTTGTTCTCCTTTCTATCAGTGAACCTTGACGATGTGTGCTACCAGCTCAGGATGTCTCATGATGACTTCAAAGGTAAAACGAGCATCGGGCTTGCTGTAACCATTGACGAGGGTGAAGCCCTTGGTTCCATTTGCTGTTACCCAGTAGATCTTGTAGACTGCCATTGTGTTTTCCTCCTTGAGTGGTGTGTTTTTCAACTTACAAGCATATCATACTCCTGTTTTATTGAAAAGTAAAGCTGCAATTTTACAAAATAAAATTACGAAAACCAAAGTATTTTGTAGAAAATACCTTGGTTTATTGTTGAAAACGTTATCAAAATTGTAGATTTTGTCAAAAATTCAAGAAATTTAGAAAATTTATAAAAATTTTCCATGCATCACGGCATCAACATAGTTCTCCTTGTTTTTCCAGCACTGAACAATCTCTTCATCAACCGTTTTGCCTGAGCTCATAGTTGCTACAAAGTGATAGTATATACAAGGGCTTTCTTGCCCTGGCCTGTGAACACGTTTACGAGCTTGCTCATACTTGGCCAACGAATGATCCAACCCATAGAAAATACAAATATGAGACCGGGTCAAATCAATCCCCTCAGAGCCGGAACCATATTGTACACCAATAATCCGGGTTTTGCCATCCTTCCATTCTGCCAAGGTGTCTTCTGTACCTGATACTTCAGAATATCCACAGCCCAAGCGTTCAGCAACCTTTCGGATGGCATACAAATCCTTGCGAAATTTGGCAAATATTACAACAGGCTCCTCCTCAGGAATTTTCTGTAAGAATTTGTACAGGAATGTACGACGGTATGTGCTGATCCGCTTGAGTTCCTTTGTACCGTCATCATATTCCAAGGGCAAATAACCGCTGGTGACTTGTTGCTTGCGGGTTGTCATGGCCAAAACGTTATTCACAGTCATGAAGCCCTCACCCATTTCAATGGCTCCCTCTTTGATCAAATCCTTGTATACAGCCTCAGTTGTCTTATCCATAGGAACCTTTATCACCATGCGAGTGGTCTTGGGGAGTTTTACGGTTGATTTCATATAGAAAGCACAGCTGAACATTTTCTCACGCAAAATAGACAAGTTCTTGTATGGATTCTTTGGGTCCAGCATGGTGTGTCCAATTCTGGCAGTCAGATAAGGGTCAATGTTTTGGTACTGATCACAAAATGCATAGTAGTCAGTGCCAAAAATAGCCGGGTCAAGGAACCGATATTGAGCATACACATCCATAGGGTTTTCAGCCAATGGTGTACCTGTCATCAAATATCTGTGCGGAACGACCTTCCCGAGCTTGGAAAGGAACCGTGAACATTTACTTCCAGGTGTTTTTATGCGATGGCTCTCGTCGCAAATTACGCAATCGAGGCCAAGACGTTTATAGAACAACATACGGTCAAGAGGCTTGCGCCACACGGATTCATAGTTCACTACAAACACCAACAATTTATCTTGTGATTGTTGTATAGCCAGTTGAAGCTCCTTCTGTTTTTGTTCCCAGCCCAAATTATGCAGCGGTATAACCGTATCAGGTCCAAGTCCAGCGTGAAGCAAAAATTGAGCTGGCCAAACATCGCAAGGTTTTTTAGGTGCCACAACCAATACTCTTTTGAATCCCCGGTTAATAATGAGATCAATCATGATTTTGGTTTTACCACTGCCTGGTTTAGTATAAAGGGCTGCGGCATCTTTTTCATACAAATATGCCAAAGCCTTGAGTTGATGTTCCCAAGGCTTTGTCATCATTTGGAATCCATTATAGGTTGTCATGAAATACATCAACCCAGCCATCGATGAAGACAATTTCATTTGGGTATGCCTCATGAACCGTCCCATCTGCATACTCAACCAGTCCTACCGTTATTTGTTTTCCATTGGCTGAGTTGCTGACCCATTTATGAAACAGGCCTCTGGTTTTTCTAACCATACACGGTCTCAGCCTGTCCTCTATTTGAATAATGACTTTAGAATTTGCCATAGTCCTCTGCCTTTCTGTAAGGAGCTTCAAACCAAGAACCGTCTGTATGCAGCCAGCTCATTTCATAATGTGGCCAAGGTTTACTGAATAATTCTTTCAGAAATTCCAAGCTGTAAACCACTCCTACAGCACAGCCAGCATTTTTCCACTTCCTCAGCTCAATCAGTTGCTTTTTGCTTGGCTGATACCCGGTATCTTTACTCTTGAGCTCAATTTTGAACATGCGGCCTTGAAAACATCCATTTATATCTGGTCTACCAGATTGATTAGCATTACCTGATACATTCTCAGCTTTACAACCAGGCAAGCTATTCAGATATTCAAGTGCCGTTGATTGAAAATTGGTTTCCAGTCCCATCAGAAGAAATCATGATTGACAATCACAAAGTTGTCATCAAAGTTCACTGTCCCCATACGGTCATCAATGTACATCGTAGCAAATACCTTTCTGGCATCCCAACCAAGAGCTTTGACTTCTGGAATGTTGTCGTTGACCGCATCAAAAGTAAGACCACACTTTTCACAGAACTGAACAGCATCATCCAGCACTTTGCCGGTTCTACTGGTCCATAGGATGAGTTTTGCGCCTTTTGACCTGGCTCTCAAAGCAGCACCCCAAACAGCCGGGTTAATATCACCAATCTCTGGGAACTTGTTTTTAACCAGTGTTCCATCAAAATCTATGGCAATAATTGTAGGAAGCATTCCTTCTTTATCTTTGTCTTGTACACTCATTTTCTTATCAAATCCTTTTCCATATGTGTAGTTACCCAAACCCTGATCCATCCTTGGTGGTCAGTTTTGGATTTTCGTACTAAATGTGGATATGCGCTGCTGTACTTATCGAGCACCAGCTCTCTGAGGATTGCTATGTCCTTGGCTGTAGTCATAGGGAGCTCAAGGTTAAAGTCCTCCCTGGCCCAACGAGAAACAGGTTCTCCCATCTCATTTCTTTCAAGATCAAATTCTGTCAAATACCTGAGATATGTGCTGGCGGGAGCATAACAAAGATGCTCCCAGACCAGTTTGTCCTTATTCTCGTCAAGCACTTTCAATATGAACTTGATCAGATTGTCTCTCATGTTGTTGCCGGAGTTGCGGCTGCGATATTCTTCATTGCAGCCTCATAGTCCCTTTGGTACATATGAAGAGAGCCGGCATAGTGAGTATAGGAACCTACATATACACCCAGCTCCATGGCCATCTTCATTTGAAGGAAGCAAAAGCTGAACATATCATAGGGTACACCCATCCATATGTCATTGGATCTCATATGAACCGACAGATGGAGCTGTTCATCCCTCAGGAAGAACTGCAAATATACCGTGCACGGAGTATCTTTGGTTGGTACATTGCTTGCGTTTTTGATGTGAATAACCGCTTGCCGGGTATTGGGATCCTTCTGGAGCAGCCCTTTGACATACTCCCATTGATCAAACCCAAACATCTGCTGAATACGGTATCCATATGCGGAGTTGTTGGTCACTCCGTCATCAGAGATATCAACCCACTTTTTAGCAAACCGGGAAATATCAGATACACGGTTGGATCCGGCCAGGTACCAGGCAAGCTCACCTACAGCATATCGCATAGGCATCTTGCGAATCGGGCTGGTAACAATGCTGCGAGTAGGATCCTCAACACACAGAACCGCATCAAGCAGTTCACCAACCACGGCTCCATCACGGGAGGAATCAGTAAATCCATTCTCAGCTTGCTCTTTCAGAGCACCAAAGGCTTCCTCCCATACATCGTTGACGGTTATACCAGTAAAAATATTGACCATATCAGCTTTCCTTTCTTTTGTGTTCGAATGGCTTGCAAACTCCGGTGTGAGTATTATACCAAATTACCGGGCAACGAGCATGTATGCATAGGTTTTTGTACTTCTTCAGAATAGACCGAATAGGAAGTGAAGTGACCTCACTCCGCTTGTATAGCCTGTGTCTGATAACTCTCTCAGGAGAGTACACATAGAACAGCTTTCCCCCGACTTCATTGAGATGGTTTTCAAGCTGTGCCAGATCAGCATAACTCAGCTTGCGCTCATCAGGTTTTTGATACACAAACTGTCCCCAAAAGGCTCTGTCCATGATGATGTTTTCTGAGACAGAACGGTCTATGATTTCACTGAACCAAGCCATATCATTGGGGGTTTCTCTGGTGGCATGAATTACTGTTGGTTTACACCCAGATAATTGGGACAACAAATCAACCAAGGTGCTTTTTCCACTGCCATCGCAGCCTTCAAGTACAATCAGCATTGATTTACTCCTCCAGGTTCAGATTATCCCATGTTGTGATACCGTTGGTCTCCCATGCCCTGGGAACCATTTTAGTCAGGGCTGGTTCTTTGACAGTGTTCTGAACCAGTTTATAATCCTTTTTGGTTGGGAGTTCCAGGTCTTCCTTGCCCAGCTTATCAGGCAGCAGCCCTTCTCTCATTGGAATATGATCACAAACGTTACATGGGAAAAACGTTCTATGGTGATGATACAGGATCCTTCTGGCTGCTTCATACTTTTCATGACGCCACAGATCATCAAAGGTTTGTATGTTCTCATCCATACAATTGGCAACCGGGAATTGACCACGGAAATCCTGGCAACACATAGCGACCCAGCCATCCCAACGGAATGACATTTCTCTGAAAATCCTGGAGCAACGCCGATCAGTATAGTCATCTCTGGGAGGCATACCAGCACCGCAGTGATTGGTGAGCTTGCGGCTGACACAGATTTCTTGCTCATCAATTGCCGGAATGATCAATAACCGATGCTTTTTGGGTTGCTTGTCGGCATACAGAGGAACTCCTTTTTTCATGACAAAGAAGTCCACGTGCGTGCCAGTGCTTTCCTCATAGTCATTCAGCAGAGCTTGAACTTCCTCACGATCAAACTTGCTATCTGAGTATTCATCCAGGGTAACATCATTGAGTCCCGCATCAAACATTTTACAGATAGCATTCAGATCTTTCCTGACTAAATAGCCGTTGTTCAGGATCTGAATCCAATGGCCAGGCAGTTCTTTTCTTATGAGCTTGACACACTCATAAAAGTGTGGATGGAGTGTATTTTCACCGTGACCTGCCAAAAGGATTCTGGGCTTGTACCCTGATTCCCTGATCAGTTCACACTCACGCTTCAGAACAGGTTTTTCAATGAAGTGTAGCTTTCTTTCAAAGCCATTCGAGCCACAAAAACTACACCTTCGGTTACAGCCTTGCACCAGCTCAATTTGAACGGTGTTTGGCTTGTAAAATGCTGAGTTCCGCATTATTGCTCCTTTCTACCACAGCTCAACTATTGGCTGAGACTTGTGTAACTTATGATATTTTACCCAGTCCACGTCACCAAACTTATATTGACCATCTGGAAATTTGAAGGTTTCACGCAAATAGTTCTTGATTTCCATCTGTTGTAAACCGTCATATTCCAGCTTATGAAGCCATCTGTTTTTATCCGGGTTATGGGGATCCCTCACGACAGAGGCCACTTGATCATCAATATAGTCATAGCAAAGACATGGGATATTGAAGCAGCTGTATCCGTTTTGAAGCACTTCAGCCACAAAACCAATATCATCTCCATGAAGATCAAAAGCTTCTGGCATGCGAATACCAGCTTTTTTGATCCCTTTCATGTTCAGAATTTTGGTCTGCCTGGGTGTTGGCCCTTTGTTGATATAATACTTGGCTTGAGCAAATTCTTTAGACTGTGAAAAATGCTGTTTGCGTATATTGCCCAGTAACACATCAGGGTGCTCCCGGAATACCTCACGTGCTATTTTACCTGCCAGCTGAAGAACTTTTTGCGGTATGAGTGGATCGCTGGCCTCGTCGGCAATTGTAGAGTGAGCACTACACCACTGACCAGTACGCTGACTGCGACGGTTAAACAAATAATGAAGATATGTGATATCATCATCCATATCCATAATACAGGCCAACTTGTTTTTTAGGGCATAATCCATAATGAATTGCCGTGTACTTCCTACTCCAGTGACTGTCCCTTTTGGTATAGTCACATAGTTCAGGTGTGGATTGGCTTTGCGATATGCTTTGTATTGTTCATCACGAACTACAATAAAAACCTTGTCAAGCCCTTCCTGGTTGAAATTACACAGCACTTTCTTGGCTATGACAAAATCAGGCCTATTATACGATGGAATGAATACCGTTGGCATATGCTTGACTGTTGAGCTATTCAGCAGCTCCAGCATTGTGCTCCTTTTCATCACAACCTCCTGTGCTTTTCTACTGTTTTCAAAAATGCTGACAGCATTTGATCCTTTTTCACTTTGGCTGAATTTACCCGAACCGAGTCAAAACCGGCATCAGCAAAATATTTCGCATTTCTCTCAACAGTTTCCCACTTTCCTCGCACGGCGTCTTCTTTGATGGGTTTTCCTCCATTCCGAGCATACACACGACTGATCGCAATTTCGACTGGAGGGAGGAGAGATACGATTATCACCTTCAGCCCTTTGTAGGCACTTTCAACCTCATGAAATAAGTCAATGTAAGTTGACCGGATAGTGCTGGCCATAATACCTTCCATGAGCACATCATATTCAGGGAATAGATCCAGTGCCGCATATAAGGTCATCCGGGTGATTTCATTATTCTTCAGGGTATCCAGGCCTCCGGTCTTGTTGAAATAAGTTCCCAGGGCAACCCACTCATATGTTGGGAAAACCGTCAAAGCACTGATTTTCTTGCCATCACTACCAATCAACTCTTGAACAAACATTTCAGGGTCATCCATCATTGACATCGGTATGGTTGACTTGCCGGCACCGTTACAACCTCGGATGTTCACCAGTACACGTTTCATTCCTTGTCCCCCATAAGGGTGCCAGTGGTCAAGAATATTTTACATCGTTCATTACGAATACCATCCCAACCACCAACCTCACCCCTGAGATTATCAGGACAAACCTGGGATCTGTAATTCCAAATATTGACATTACAGTGCTTTTTTAGGAGCTTTGCTGTTGCTGTACACTCCTCCAGTTGTCGGTCAGCATAATAACCCAAGTATCTGGTGCCTTTGAACAGTTTACGAAATGCGCACAGGGTAGATTCTATAATAATCTTGGGCTGATTGTACCGTTTGACCAAGTTGTCAACGGTTTTATTGTACAGTGGAATATCATAGGGTGCGCCGCAAACCGCTTGCTCATCCAGCCCCAACAAGTGCGCCATGCCCTCAGGCACGGTTTTACCACAATTTTTCCAATCTAAATTGTCAGGATCTTGATAAAGCCCAGGCAATAAACCATACAGAGCATCAAAGAATAGGTATGCTCCCATAGGACCAAAATACTTCCATTTTTTAGTGATTTCTTTATAGGTTGTATCAAAACCTTGGTTGAGTAATGGAAGCAAGTATTTACATAGATTTCCCTGAGATACTTTGTACAGACTACGAATAGCTGGAATGACTTGATCGTTGTTTTTCAGATACCGTTTATCAGATTGAAACCAAAGTTCAGCCTTGTAATCAGACCAAAATGACTTGATTTTACCGGGTGAGATAGCAGCCAATGAAGGGAATTCAGTTGCCAAACGAATCACCGTGGTACAGGAATATGACAAACCATATAGATATGCCATCCAAAGCCTGGTTTCTGCATCTGCGAGGTAATCATTAGCAAACGGAATCAGCAAGTTATAATCCATGGCACCATCAACATAGTCTGTATTTACAGGACTGATCAGCTCCTTGAATATTTTATGCCGGAGCTTGATAGAATCATTGGGTATGCCAAAATCAATCATTGTTTCACATCCTTTACAGGGGAGAGGCGTGACCTCTCCCCATTACCATGGTAGATACTCAGGAGGCCAATCACGACTTCAGTCGTCGTCATCCTCCCAGTCATCATCGTCATCCTCATCCTCCTCAACCTTTTTCTTGGTTTTGGCAGGAGCTTTCTTGGCCGGAGGAGCTTTCTTGGCGGTCTTTCTGGGCTTGGGCTCTTCCTCCTCTTCTTCATCTTCATCGTCCTCATCATCCTCATCGTCTTCTTCAACGACAGGTTTGGACTTTTTGACAGGCTTGGCCGGAGCTTTCTTTGCCGGCTTGCGAGGAGCTTCCTCTTCTTCCTCCTCGTCCTCTTCCTCATCTTCTTCCTCTTCGTCCTCATCATCTTCAGGCTTGATATAGGAAGAGATCTTGGCACGTTTCTGGCCGTTGTACTCGTCATGGATGACGTCAATGACACAAACCTTGCCCTCGAGCTTGTCAAGGTCAATGCTCAGCTTGCCATTGGCCTTCATGCCCACAGCTTCCAGGAATCCCTTGAGCTTCCACAGGGCTTTTTCGGTCAGGCTGAAGGTTTCAAACACGGCGCAGCCTTTGGCTGAACCCTTGATGACCTCAAACCTGGCTTTCAGGCAGTCATCGCCACTTCCCTGAACAGTGCCTTCCTCAATTGAGGAGAGCTTTGCCAGCCACTCACCTTCCGGGCAACGAGTATAGGACTCTACTCCCGTCATATCAAGTTTCACACGTCTTGCCATTTGTATATCCTCCTTATTATTTCACAGCCAACTGGCTGAGATTTACTCTTCAAGGCCAATAGCCTTTGCAATTTTGTCAAACGTAGGATTGATGATTCTTGAAGGAACCTCAATCGTTGGGTCAATCTGTAGCTTGGTCCAATAATAAGGATTTGGACCAATATCAGCTGCATATTTGACTATGGTTTTGGTTGTGTTGCCTTTGGTGACTTCCTTTGAAATTCTGGTGGTGTGGATACCATAATTGGCCATACCCTCAAGATATGTCCTGGCACCCTTAGAGACAGACGGACGCACATCAGGCGCAATCTCATCTTCCAGGCCTTCAATTGAATCCATACTCTCATGACAGGTCAAAACCACGTGCCGGGTGTTTGCCAATTTATGGGTCATCTTGATAACCTCTTCTTGCTCAGTTTTGAGGTCACCCCAACTTTGTTGGGTCATCTTTTTACTTTTGCTTATGATCTTCTCATCAATCCATTCATTGACAACCATGGAAAAGGTATCAAATACAATTGTAGCATACTTCTTGTTTCTTTGAAGCTCCTTACACAGGCTCTTCAATTCTTCAATGTTCTGAATACGAACCGCATCAATACCTTCCTGTTTGGCTATGGTATTGGCACCATCATCACCAATCTGAACATACAAAAGAGGCTTGGGAAAGGTTGAGGACAGCCAGGTTTTACCGCTATTTGATTTGCCCCAAATCACCCACAGCTTTCGTTGACCAAGTTCAGAAATACTCACCACTTTGTCCAAAACAGCCATTACTCTCACCCCTTTTCTGATTTGTCTTCAAAGTCCCTTGCTATGATATACTCAGTATCACCGCCAGTCATTTCAGAATAGCAGATATCCCGGTATGGGCACCAGCTACAATCTCGTGTGACATTCTTTGTCTTATTGCTTTCCCCAAAGCGGACAATTTGTTTGGCAGTGTACATATACCCATCCCAGATAGTCTCAACCATAGCCGGATCAATATCAAGCTCAACTTGGAAGAAGAACTCAGAAATGTTTGAGGCATATCTCTCACCCTTGGCAAGGATTTCAGGATCAAGGATGTTCCGTTCTTTGCAAGCCCTTCGCCAGCTCATGGGTGTTATTTTGGTTGAGGCTGCTTCTGAAAACCGCTTTGTCTTGTCAAGCCAAATAGGCTCACTGGCCGGAACTGATTTGATGTAGTCCCATTTTACCTTGTCAGGTAAAATACCCTTCAAAAAATAAGCTGCCTTGGCATACAAGCACTTTTGAGGGTTCATAACCAGGAAATCCATGCTGGGCTTGTTTGAAAAGGTTTTGTGTTCACCAACAATAATTGATTTCACACCTTGGTGTTTCAGCAGATACAGCTCATCAATCTTACCAACAAACACAATTGGCTCATCCTTGACTTTGCCAACCTCAAATTCAAACTCTTTTTCAGTAACTTGAGGCTGTCTCACATCACGGTACACCTGTCTGTAGTCCTTGAAAATAGTAAACAGATCCTGAACATAGTTATCTCCAAGATCTGTTTGGTATGAAGGAGGTAACTCATAGAACGTGTCCTTGATGTTTTGTTTGGCCTCTTTTAGAGCAGCCGGGTCATTCCGCAGCTCCAACAACTTATGAAAGTCAGTGCCAAAATACAGAGGACGTTCAGGTTTTTTCTTCTCAAGGCCTCTCACATACCGCAGCCAATGTTGGTATGGACAGTGTAGATAGGTACTTTCCCTTGAGTAACTGATGTATATCTTGTCTCACCTCCCTGTTCAGTATTTAATTTGAGCCTGGGGACAGCTCTGGCTGAGGCGGCAGGATTCGAACCTGCGAATGACGGAGTCAAAGTCCGCTGTGTTACCGCTTCACCACGCCTCAATATAAAAGAGACGACCGCCTTTCCATTATGACTACGGCTCCTGCGGAGTGGATAGTCACACCACCCATCAATGTGTCATACTTTACACAATGCAAGCGGAGTCGGTTGGACTCGAACCAACAATCATCGTCTCTTGTGGGTATAAAATACTGCGGCTGTTCGTCATAGGGCTTGACCAAAGCCAGGGAGATAGGAGGTTCTCCTCAGATACAGCCGCAGCATTATTCAGGAATTATTCGTCGACTTCCTCAAAGTCGTCATCGTCGTCTTCATCTTCCTCGACGACCTTCTTGGCAGGCTTCTTGGCAGGAGCAGCCTTTTTGGCAGGTTTCTTTGCCGGCTTGACAGGCTCTTCGTCCTCATCCTCGTCTTCGTCTACTTCCTCATCCTCGTCTTCCTCAACGGGAGCAGGCTTTTTGGCAGCTTTCTTGGCCGCAGCTTTCTTGCTGGCACCACGGGTAGAAGGAGCAACAAAGCTACCATCATCCTCCATAACGGAGTTGGCATACTTTTCCTTGCCCTCTTCGACGTTGACCTGACGACCAGTCTTGCGGTCGAAAATCATCTCATCACCGTTCTTCTTGTTGACGGTAATGGTCTTCTTGGTAGCAGAGGCAACCTCAAAGACACCGAGCTTGATTCCGGTGAATCCCTTCACGATCACCTTATCGCCCTTTTTAGATTCGATCATTGTAAATTCTCCTTTCATTGTTAGAGGTTCAAACCTCATTTACAGCGGTTATTCTACTATACATTTTGCAAAAAGTAAAGGCTCATTTTTGACGATTTTCTTGTAGAAATACCAATCACATGTATGTTATTCGCTGAAGATCTCAATAAATCTCACTTTTTCGTTAATTTAGTGAGTGCCCCAGGGACCCCATCCTATATCAACATCAAGAGGCACCCTGAGCTCAACATCAAAGTCATCAAGAACTTTGGGGTGAAGCATAATCCGGCGAATCGTTTCATCAACAAAATCCTTATCCTCTACTCGACATTCTCCAATTATTGAGTCATGTACCGTGGCACCAATCCAAGCAATCCCCTTCAATTCCTTATTGATCTGAGTCACTGCTGAAATCAGCAGGTCAGAGCCTGAGCCTTGAACCGGAGTATTGATGGCTCGTCTGGCAGCACTGGCACGTTCCCATTTATTGTCAGAGTAGATCAAAGGCAATCTGCGGAACCGCCCAAACATGTTATAGATTCCACCCTGCAGCTCACAAAGTTGCTCTTGTTCAGCATGCCATGGTAATAGGCGAGAATACTTGGCAAAAAACAGATTTCTGATATGTTCAGCTTCATTTTGTGTAAACGTTTGACCATAGCTATTCAAAGCATATTTGACGAATTTTTTGGCTTGCATACCGTATAAAAAGCCAAAATTGACTGCCTTTGCCTTGCCACGTTCTTCCTTGGTCGGTTCTCGTCCATTGGTGAACAACTTTGCGGTTTCTGTGTGTATATCACCGTTTTCATGATATATCCTCAGCATGGTTTTATCATTGGCATAATGCGCAGCTATGCGCAGCTCCAGCTGTGAATAATCAGCTTCAAAAAGGATCATACCAGGCGCACCACTGAACAAACCACGGATATCCTTGGTGCGGGGAACCTGCTGAAGATTGGGGTTGTTACAGCTGGTTCGACCGGAAACAACATTGGTCAGGTTGAAGCTGGGGTGAATCCTGCTTTCATAGCAATCGTCTTCCCAACGATTGAGAAACATCTTGTTACGAGTGGCAACGTCTTTGTATTGAAGCAGTAATTTTGGCAGCTCATAACCTTTCATTGATAAGTCACGCAAAACCTCAGCCGAAGTGGAGGGAGCACCCTTTTCAGTCTTGACAATAATGGGCATTTTCTCTTTGTTGAAAAAGGCATCAGCAACCTGGGCAGAACTATTCCAATTGATGTCATAGTGCTTTTTGAGTTGTTTCAAAAGCGTGGCCTCTTCCTGGGCATACTTGTGCTTGACCGTTTTCATGGCATCCAAGTCAAGGTATAAACCATTGCGCTCTATGTCTCGGTATGTTCTGTATGCTGGCCGAAGCAGCTTTTGGTACACTTTCATTTGTTGCCCGGTCATATTGTTCATGAAGTACTGGAATAATTCCCAGGTATATTTGACGTCCAGCTTGAGGTATGGCACCACCGTTTGCTCAGAACCACTCAGCTTTTCCTTTTTTGAAATATCCCAGTCAGGAACACCCAAATAGGCTTGAGCCATTTTCTTCAAACCGTGTTCTGCTACAAGATCAAAAGCTGTACCCATCAACATAACGTCCTCACTGATGGGCAGCTTTGTACTCAGGTGATGCTCAAGAAACAAGGTATCAAATTTCCCATTTTGAAACACCGTTTTAACCTTGTGATCCTTGAGCTTCATAGTGAGCTTTTTGAACCGGGTTATGGACTCAGGGTCAGAACCGTTATAGATCAGGATTTTGGACAGGTCTTCATCTACATTATGAGCAAGCCCTACACCAATCCAAGTGATTTTATCCTTGTATCTGTTTAACCCAGTGGTCTCAATATCAATTGTGGCATATTGGTAGCTCATTCGGTTCCTCCCAGGGTTGAGCGATAGTTGCCTTCCCCATCAAATAGCTCATCATACCAAGCCTCAATATCAATCCCTTTTTCTTTGAGCTTCAGACGTTCCGGATACAGATCATCAATGTCATAAAACTTCCTCATATTGAGATGCTCTTCAAACAGCTCATTGTAAAACTTTTTGAGCCGTTGTTTGCCCCAACCATACCTGTTATAGAGAGTCCAAATAGCACAAGTATCCAGATCCATAGCAAGAACCTTTTCTCTTTCCAGGAGGTTCTTGTGAATTTCAGCCATCATGATCTCTTTGCCATGTCCGGACATAACCGCATTTGCCATTTCTCTGGGTGTTACAGTGTAATGGGGTTCAGCCTTGGGGATTTCTCCCTTGCGTTCCAAAGCCCTTCTCTGTTTACGGTTCATCGACGTTCACCATCTTTACAATAATAATCTGGTCTGCGCTTGGCCTTGTCAAGACTACAGGCATAGAAAGTTGCTCCCTTGATTGCTCCTCTCTTTCTGTATTTCTTGTAATATCGGCATTCATAGCACCGGGTGACCTTTTCAATGTTTTCATCAGTCAAGTCCTTGTAAAGCCAACCCAAGAGCTTGGTCATTGAATTGACCAAGTCCTTGATTTTGACAACATTACCGTCAACGTCAAACGTTGCTCTTGGGTGCTCTTTATCATACGATTTCAGTATGTCTATCACTGTAGCAAACATCACTGATATCTTCATTTGAGTTCCTCCAGGGTTTTGATTATTGCGATCAAATCATCAATAAACAGCTTTTCTCGCTGTCCATTTTTTCTCAACTCAACCATCAAGCCTTTACTGGTTTGAATAGGTTTCATCAGATGATCTTCCCGGTTTTTGACATGGCCTTCAAAGTCAATCCAATACAGGCCTTCATAGCTTGGTATGGGATAAAACTCACTCATCTTTCTTCCCCCTCAGCTTCAATCCACACCACAGGTATTCTCTTGTCTTTGGGTCTCTTATTTCCTTGAAGCCCTGGGCTCTGATATTCCTCATGAATGAGTGCTTCTTGCTGCTCTCCCGACCGTTATCAATGCAGAATCGGCAATAGGCTTCATACAAAGCAGTTTTGTCCATGTAATAATCCTCACCGATCTTGCACTTTTTAGCAATAAAGGCATGTATGCTATCGGAATCCTGTCGCAATGATTCTACATACTTATCACTGCTGGATGTCCTGGGGATTTCACGCACAGGCAATAGGTGTAGCAAGTATGGTATAATTTCAGTTACACCTTCTTCACTGCAAAGCTCATTGACATAGTCATTATTCAAGAATAACTCAGTATTCATGAACAGTATCCTCATACGTTTGTAGAATGCGTTGGATTTTTCCTCCAACTGTAAAGGCAACTGGTTGAATGAGAATATTAGTTTACAGAAAGGCACAAAGAAGAACGGTTCTTTCCCCTTGCGTTCATGCATGATTTGGTCACCGCCTGTGATCTTTTTGAGGTTTTCAATTGACGATAACGGAAGAGAAGAGTTATCTGCGCAGCTATTCAGCAAGCGGTTATACAGCTGGGCAGGATAAAACCGCATATTCAGTTCATGCATACTCAAGGACGATACATTTGATTTTCCAACAAGAGTTTCAAAAAACCGTATCAGCACTGATTTACCTGTATTTGATTGACCACACAGAATCATAAAGGTTTTCAAGCCATAGTCCAATGTTAAGCAATAGGCCATATATTTCAACAGCATTTTAATATCTTCTTTGGGGAGTTTGGTCTTTTTGAAGAAATCATACAGCCGGGTTTCTGGGAATGGTACATACTCACCCACTGAATGAGGTATCTGAAGAGTCTGAAGATACTTGCTATCATGTGGTATGAGCTTCTTTTGTGTTATATCCCATACCCCATTTTGAAAGTTGATCAAATTGCGATCCCGGTTGAGTTCTGAAGCTGTTCTTTGTAGCCTGGTATCATCACAGATCAACCGAAAACATTCCATAATACGGTTTTGGGTGATTAAATTGTCAACAAGAATCATATCTTTTATGGTATTGCGAATATGACTACTTGATTCAACATATACTCCCTCTTTGTATTGGTAGCACTCCCCACCCAGTACAAAGACATCGCCACGATTTACAAAATAATCACATATTGCTCTGTGGTTTATATTGCTTGGTGTACCCTTTGAATTGTAGATCAAATAGGGGTTATCAAACTGTTGAGAAGCTTCATATTTTTCAGTATTCTCAACAATCTTATCAAGCTCCTTCTCCTCCATAGGGTCACCAAATATTATATCATTGATGACCCTTGCCATAGTTTGGATCTGCTCAGAAGTAGCACCCCTGTTTTTGTATGCCATAAGATGAGCAAACAAGGTTGCGTTCCTTCCGTCACCGTCCTTCAGCCCCAAAAGGCTTTCTTTGCGGTTAACCATTGGAGTGAACTCAGGAGGCAGCTCAGCAATCTCTCTACACCTGTTAAATGCTCTTCCCTCAGCTCCAAATGGTAGTAGCACATACCCCTTATTGGCACACCGAAAATCGCATTTAAGACCACAAGGAAGGATCATGCCCACTTTTTGAGGATACTCTTTGTTACACTTGAAATACAGATGTAAACCTTTGGGAGTTTTACAGATCAGGGTTTTTAGCTTCAGGCGTTTGACAACCTGCATAGCCTGTTCTTTGCCTTCATCGATATCAACAATGATATACCCAGAGCGAACCCACCAACCAATCTGTCCACCAGAAAATATGTGATCATCTGCGGCTTTTTGATTCACTATTGCGTTGTCAAGCCGTTTCTTGCCCATACAACGAACATAACTGTCTTGACCCACAAGAGCATCAAACTCGCTCAATCGCATTGGTTTACTCCTTGTCAAATAAACATTCTTGGGGGTTCAGTTCAACCTTGCGGTCTACCATTGTTTGGGCTTGGGATGAGGATTTGTTCAACCAGCGTTCCATCCGGCCGATTTTGGCCTCAATTCGTTCCCCAATCTCAACTGGAGTCAGGTCAAAGATATTTATGATGTGATCGAGCACGATAAGCACGTCAGCGACTTCGTCGATAGCCTTGCTGTGTAATTCCTTGCGGGCACGGTCAGGATCCTCGAATCGTGGAAATTTTGCGCATACGCACGACAGCTCATTCAACTCTTCAACTGAGATCAGTATCTGGGTTGTATCACCATAGGTATCCCTGGCTTTTTGGAGAAGGTTCCTGTGCTTTTGAGTAATGAACCTGCAAAAGTCCACAGTTATTCCTCCTCTTCACCATCAGGGTCTTCATCCTCCTGCTCATCTAACAGGTTGCTCCCCAGAATATCAGTCAAAACATACCGTTGCTGCATACGGTTCTGGCAACCGCAATGAGGGCAATCAAAGCTGTCCCAAATCACAGATTCTGTACCGGCAACAACAGCAACTATACCCAATTTTCCAGGTTCTTTGCTGACATAGTGCTCTTCAATGATCAGAGGGAAATCCCGGCCACACACCTTACAGGTTCCCATTCCTTTGATAGCTTTATCCATATTTGCCTCCTTATTTGTCTGTATGATCTTCACGCCAGTTGTCTATAAAGTAGCAGTCCACCCCATAGGTCTCAAAGATCTCTTGGGTCTCAGGGCTGATCTGAGCTGTCCCACCATAATACACGGTCTTAATACCAGCAGCAACAATAGCCTTTGCGCAGCTCTCACAGGGATACCGGGTAACATAGATGGTAGAGCCATCAATATCGTTGCCCATCTTGGCAGCCATGCAGATAGCATCAATTTCGCTATGGATTGCCCGGCAATCAGCCGGATTGCGGTGTTCCTTGCTATTATTGCCATACTTGGCAACCCTCAGGCATCCTCTCACACCACGACACAGATCAGGAATAGCCTGGTTTGCACCAAAAGACCGGATGGATCCGTTTTTAACAATGACAGATCCCACTGCCACTTTTCTACAGCCAGACATACAATCGGCATACTTGTATGCCATGTCTAAATACTGACTTGTAATCAACGTTTTCATATTATTCTCCTATTCTACTGTTGGCTTGTATTTTTTCCGGGGACGACCTGTTTCAGTCTTGGCACGGATATACTTGCTCAGTTCACAGAAGCAGTTCTCCAGGCTCATTACATTGAAACAACGGTCTTCCTCAGGGAGATCCCAAAAGATTTTCTTGCAGTCCCATTCCTTGCCAAGCACTTCATGAAACAGCCGTTCAAGGTTGTCTCTGACCCAAAAGATGCACTCTTCATAGGTCATACCGTCCTTGTCATCAAACAAGTAGTCCAGTCCCCAGCGACAACCTGGGCCAGCAATGGTAAACTCATTCTCAGAAAATGGAAACTCAGGTATATAGGTCATGTCCACGAACATTTGGTATCCCAAAAACCCACCAATGCCCATACAAGAGCTGAGGGTTTTGAATACATCTTGCTGGGTTTTGGCGGCTTTGATATCAGGGATCATAGTAGAGTCAAGAAGGTATTTGACAAAGCACATTACCCTCATCTCCATGCTATTATCTGGCGTATCTTCAGGAAGATACCATTTCAGAGCACGTTTCAAGCCTCCGGTGTTAAATGCCCCAGTGAAGAATACCCGATGAGGATCGTCCTCGAGAGCCTCCTCGAACAGATGCCGGTATTTTTCTGGATCCCAGTTCTTGTATTCACTGAAATGGATAGGCATACCAATGAGCTCAGAGGTTTGATGCTTGTTGAATAGCCGGAAAAGAATGCTGTTCAGCAGCTTGTCATCATAGGCCAAGTCAGGGTTGGTAGAGATATTTTTGATCAACCACTTGCTTTCCCGGTCGTGCTCACGGCGAATGTTGGTGAATCTGAACTCTTGAAGCACCGGATCCTTGGTCCAGGGTTGAGGCTTGCCCAATACATCTTTCTTCAAGTGTATGTTGTACCGTCTGTGAATAAAGTTGTACAGGTGCAGAAGGTTTTCCTCGTTTATCTTGGGATTTGCATTTTCTATGGCTTTTTTGCGAACGCCACAGAACAGCTTGTCAGCTGGTTTTGTTTTCATTGTTCCTCCTTTGGTTCAATCCAAGTAATGATTCTCCCGCATAACCAGCAGGTTGACAGGAGGCGAGGATCATTGTAGCATGCTTGGCATTTTTGACAATACCACCCACGCAATTTGCGATCATACCTGTATACCGTGGTGGAGTCAGCTATGCTCATTTCTCAAGCAGCTTTGAAGCTGCCATGTCAGCCGTATGAGTCCAAAGAACATTGGGGTATTTCTTGATTGCCATATCAAAGGCATCCCAATCGTCATGCTCATAAGCTCCCATGTGGTACCGGATACAAAGGGCTTCTTCCTCAGTGAGTTGAATCCATTGCTGAACCCTTATCAGAGATTCCGCTCCGTGTCCCCCATAGATGGGGTATTCTTTGTCAGGAGCCCAGGTGAACCCATCATTGGTACTATTCACAGCATACTTCCCGATTTTGCAAGCATCGTGGAATATGCCAACGAGGAGAGGACTTTCTGGTCTCATCCAGGGTTCAGTGAGCTGAGCACCTGTTAAGTAGCAAAGATAATTTGCCACGTTTAGACTGTGATCAAATAGGCCTCCTGCATAGGCACCATGATACTTTGTTGAAGCTGGTGCTCTGAAAAAGTCAGATGCCAACAAGGTATCCCAGGGGAAGAAGCTCTCACAGTCGTACTCCTTAACAAGTTCTCGCAATAGATTGGCACGCTGGCCGGGTGACCAACCAAAGGTATTTACAGACATTTCAGGGTTGATCATAGTGTTACCTCCTTTCGTGTAGGTGAGTACAATTATAAAGGTATTTCGCCGAAAAATAAAGAGCGGAAAAGGTGAGGTTGCTCCCGAAATTTTGTGCTTTTTCGGTCAATCTATTGGAGCAATCTCACCCCTGCGCACCCCTGCATAATATTTTAACTCGGAGAGCTCTCACCCTCCGAGTTTGTACTTATCAAGCCGGCAGGCTGCGCTTATCCATGGCACTTTTGCCATCTGAATATCCTGCATCATAAGCAGCCCTATCAAATCCGGTGTTCCGGGATCCAAACCGTTTGGCCTCTTTGGGGCTGAACCGTTCTTGGAACTCATCCTTGACGTCCTGCGGTGTGACAATCATCAGAGCTTTGCACTGCTTGTCCAGGCTTTCCTTTAGGCCAACTATGAAGCCTTTCCAATAGGTATTGGCAACGCCATGGGTGTTTCTGCCTGCCTTCCTGGCTTCACGCTCCAACTTCAGCCCTTTGCCATGGGATACTTTGTAGAGATAGTTGAAAACCTCAACGCAAGCATCAACATCACCCTCCCGGCCAAAGAAGTGGATGACCGGACCCATCAAGATGGGTTTGCAACGGAAGTTATCAGCAATGACCACGGCCAAATAGCTTCTGTATCCTTCATTGTTGGAGTGCGTGGCCTTCAGGAGCTTGTATGTAATCTTTTCTTCCCCAGAGAGATTGTTTATGTCTACATTGTACTTTGCAATGAGCCGTTGGGCCATAAGAGCCGCAGCCTGAGCTTCTTCCTCAGAAGGGTTGTTGCCGGACAGGGCCAGCAGCTTTTGGATCTTCTCAACGATTTTGTTCATGTCAGTCATTGTAGTACTCCTTTCTTATTGTGGGGCTGGCTGATTAGAACAGCCAGCCGTATGTCATACCGAGCTTGTTTGCGAACTTGGGGTTCTTGGCGTTGACCTGCTTCTCGGTCTTGGGATCAAACACCAGCAGCTTGTTGTCCTTGGTCCATACATTCAGGGTTCCTTCAGAGTTCTTGGTAGCCTGGAACAGACCGATCTTCATTCCGGTGAAAGCCTTGACCTCAACGATGTAGGGAACTTCGTTGCACTTGCTGTACCAACGCTTGAGAGTGCTGGGGGAAACGAACTTGTCATCAGTGCGCTTATCCATGGGAACCATGCAGATCTTATCACCCATCGTGATCATATCATTGAGAACGTAGAACTTATTGTCCCGAGTGTTGCGGTATACAGTAGCAGTAATCATTGTTGTATTCCTCCTTGTAATTGTTCAGGCTTTGTCAGCAGCCAGGATTTTGTTGATGCGGTTCTGGATAACTCTGTCAGATGCTCCTACTTTGATGGTCTCACAGGCCACGATATCTCTGTTCTGAATCAGGGACAGCCAAACAGTGTTACGGTCATCGTTCTCGTACACAGAGATGTAGCTCTTGTCGCCCAGCTTGTAATATGCAACTGTGCTCTTGTCAGTCTTGGCTCCGACCATCTCAGCTACTCTCATGAAGGTCTTTCTCAGCTCTGTTACGTCTCTCTTCATCTTGGTTTCCTCCTCAAGTGTGGGGTGTACCCCTGTTTCAACCTTACAAGTACATCATACTCTCTTTCTTTCAAAAAGTAAAGTTGATGTTTACAAGTATAAAGTAAAGAAACCAACCGATTTACAACAGAATCAGTTGGTTTCTTGTTTGTAAAGTTACCAAAACTTGAGATTTTGAGAAAAATTCAAGAAATTTACAAATTTTGAAAAAATTTTCTCAATCGTCTTTTGCCTTGGATTTATTGGCGTTTCGTTCAATTATGGTTGTAGGCTGTATTGGAGAAAGGATAAGTTGACCGCTGTCCATCACAATAACGGCTCTTGTCCTGCGGCCAAATGTTGAGTCAATGGCCAGTCCCTTGTCTTTGGCCTCTTGTATCATACGCTTGACAGGAGCTGACTCAGGGCTCACGACTGCGATAATCCGGCTGGCTGATACAAAATTTCCCAGCCCTATGCTCAAGGCTTCCATTTATTGCTCCATTCTAAACGTATGAATCCTATCAGACGTGGGATCAATAATGCCCTGGTCTTGAAGGATTGCTTCAACTTCAGGCTCACCAAAGAACTGATCAAAGAAATTGTCCTCTATCCACAAAGAATTGTCAAGGTCTACTCCGGTATCAATCAGAGCTACAACCAGCCCACATTCTTTGAGCTTGTACAGCTCCCGGCGAATTGGCTGCTTCCGGCCAGCCTGAGTAATAAACCAGCACTCACAACTGATTGTATCGCAGATGTCCCTGGTATCTTCCAGCACTTGGAAATTAAAGGTTGTTTTCATCATGTACCTCCTTGTCAGGCTTCCATAAGAAGCTGCGGATAGATCAATCGAGCATCATCCATAGACAGAGCAGATTTCCCCAAGATTGAGTATTCCTTCACCAAGCTGGGCTCATCCTCAACCCGGTTCGGCGTTTGTACCTTGATCAGATACAAGCTGCCTTTGATGGTACGGATCACCATATTGTACCCCAAGGTCTTGATTGCCACCTTGTAAGATCCCCTGGCAGAGTTCAGGTTGGCATAGGTTCCTGCTGATAACACCATCAGCTGGTCTTCACTGCGATGGAATGCTTCAACCACCGCTTGAACCGTGTTTCTCATGTATATACCTCCTCAATTGTGATTTCAACGGTGTAGGGAGCAATGGGAATACAGGATTGAACCCTGTGATTCCCATGCTTTTGGTACAGGCCAATCAGAAAGTCATGCGGGTGACCCTTCAAGGCCAACTTGCCTTTTGAGTCATGGACCAGGACACTCACATAACCGGGGAACACCCCCATCAGCTCAGATAATGTCATACTCAATACCTCCAGTGTTGTGTGATTAGCAGCGAACATCGAGGGTGATGTTCTTGCCAGACTTGTTGGTTCTGCTCAGCTCCACCTTGTAATAACGCTCATTGTACTTATTAGTGAAGTTATTCCACAAGGTGATGCGCTGGATGTTAACGATCTCGCTGGCCTTGACACCCTTGAGGCCCTTCTGCTTGCGTACAAGGGCGAGGATGGGGCGAGTGTAACGCTTGAGATCAACATCTTCAAATTTGCTGGCATGGTTCTGGCAACGCTCAAGCCACTTCTTGTTCATGGCCTCAGCTTCTTCAATGGTGACGAAATAGTTTTTGGTGATCTTCACAAATTCCTGGGTCCAGGTTGCCTCAAACTTGTTGAGCCACAGGGTGTTCCAGGTATCCAGGGGACGCATGTTGCTGGTATCTTCAGTGTAGTGACCAAACCAGATCACATAGTGATCAGTGTAGATTCCATCAGTGTAGGAGCTCTTGGTCTCCATGACCAGCGCATAGAAGCGGTTGTTCTTTTTGAAGATGATCTTACCAACCTCACCCTGAGAACCAGCCATGCCAGCCAGGTCAACAACATAACCCTTGCGGATCAGTTCGGCGGTCTTGTCGGAAAAGATCTTGTTGAGCTCTTCAGCGGTCCAGGAGGTCTTGAGATCAACGGGAGCGGTGTTGCGGTTGTATGCTGCCTTGAAGGCTTCAGCCAGGGAGCATCCGGTCTCACGACGGATCTGATGAGCGAGGGTGCAGGCTTCCTTGGAGCTGATCTTGGTGTTGGTGTTCTTCATTGTTGTATCTCCTTTCAAGTGGTGGGCTGGTGCCCTTGTCATTTTCAACTTACAAGCATATCATACTACTATTTTTCTCAAAAGTAAAGTTGGGATTTACAACAATATAGTTACAAGATTCAACGAGTTTCAACAAAATCGTCTGCTTTTATTGTAACAGAGTTATCAAAATTGTGAATTTTGACAAAAATTCAAGAAATTTTACAAAATTAAATTAATTTTCGGACATCCTCCAAAGTGGGCAAAACCTTGTAAAACTTGTACTTTCCATTGGGTTCTACCTTGAATACACGCCAGCCTCGGCCTTGATTTTTCTTTGCATAGAATCTAAAATCTTCGGTGATGTAGATCAGGCTTTTGGGGTCATTGTTGGTTTGTATTTTGTGCAGAATCATTTTTGCCCTCCATAGCAACCCATGAACCATCCGTTGAGACATAAGTGAGAGGGACATGGTTTTTGTACACCCGGCGAACCGGAATCTCATGAGTTGTAAATCTTTGACCACAATCAAGACAAGCATATCTGCGGCGTCTAATTGCCCCAGATTGCTTGCTTTCCTTGATACCGTTATTCTCACTCCCACAGTATGGGCATTTCATGAGTCTTTACCTCCCGTCTCAACCAATTCAGCCAAGTGGATTCCATATAACTGGTTTTAACAGACAAGATCTTGGCTATTTCTTCATCTGTAGAGAGCCGGATCTTGTCACCGTTGTTTTCTGGGTTGCTATTGTTTATCAGCTTCATAAGTGGGCAATTTTCATGCCGTTTTTTGGCGTCCCAGTAGCTCATGTGAACAGGAACTACATCACAAATAACTTCGTCATCATAGTCAGGGGCAAACTGGTATACATCTGAAAATGGACAACCTGTACAAGAATCAGGTATTTCTACAATCACTTTCATTACTCACCCTCCTCAGCCGGGATAACAGTTTTCTGTTCATCGATCCATTCAATAAGGACTTTTTCCCAGTATTCACTACAGACCATTTTTGTTTTCATTACATCCGCATCGATCAACCGACCATGCGGAGGAACTTCAACGGCTATTGCTGTTTCATGATACATGAACGTAACAGTTCCATCAGGCGACAGAATCATCAGCGTATCTTCTTTCGGCATCTTCATGCCTCTTATAAGCAATTCACTCATTTGCTACATCTCCATGAAATCACTTCACCTACTGTAAGAATGGCCACTATCAGCATTGTAGTGTCATTTGGTAGATCCAAATTTTGCTTGGCACAAAACCACATAATCAACAAACTCACAATATAGTATAATACAAAGCTCATGTTTCCTCCTTGCTGGCCGGAATAACAACCTCAACCTTGGATATGTCAATCAACGGTCCGTGTGTACCCAGGTCAACCAGAGGACAAAGGTCAGAGCGATCAGTTACACCCGCAAAGGCATACCCGGATACAAACGGACAAGTGTACAGCCCATAGTCAGCTCTGTGTTTAACCGGGCAAACGGAGCAATTATCAGGGATCTGGAATCCTTTGATCAATGTATCAGCCATGTATGTTACCTCACTTTCCATACCACCAATATTTGGTGTAAGCATTTGTATACAAGTCATTCCTTGCGATGATTTTTGTGCCCTCCCGGTTGAAGAAGGTCAGGGCTGTAGTAAAGTCATCAGGATAGATTCCCTTCAAGTAGTCTGTGGCAACTTTGCGGCAAAGCTCTGTGTATTGGTTTTGTACAGCGTGACCAACAACTTGACCTTCCCAAGCATTGGTCTTCTCAGTGATTTCTTTGGGGGTTTTACCAAACTCAGTACTGCTCTTGGCGTGTCTTGCGCACCAGACCCAGGCTATGGTCATCTGACCTTCCTCACCAACGCCGAAGTCCATCGCATAGGTTGATACCACTTCATCCATGTTTGTAGCCAGTTCCTCAACCATAGCCTTGAATGACGCATCATCGGTGAGGGGTGCAGTTTTCTTCTCAAAAGTTTCAGGATCGATGTTATGGTCCAATAGGGTTTGACGAAACTCAGCCTTGAGGTCAGCCGTCACTCTTTGGGTGACTTCCTCTGTCACGTCGACGGTTGTGTTATGCCGGCTGATAGCTGATACAGCCAGAGTCCAAAATACAAGAAGAAGGACTCCTCCCAACAGTAGAGCGTGCTTCTTGAAGAACATACGGATCCACTCATTGGCGCAAAGGGCTTGCCAGAAGTCCTTCAGCTTGGATCCAATTTTGTTCAGTGCCTGGGTTGTGTTCATACATGTTCCTCCTTAGTTATAAATAGTATGGGTCTATGCTTCGATAGCCTCTTCGATGGAATTGGTCAGGTCTTCCAACGAAGAGACAATATCAGACAGGGTATCATAGGCGTCTTCCAGGGCTGTGGCCGCAGCCTCAGCACGCTCATAACGCTCAGAGCCAGACAGGGTTTCGGGGATGTTACAAAAGGCACTTTGTTCATCGTCATTGATTTCCTCAAGATCAGTCTGCTGATCCTCCAGCTGGGACTTGAGTTCTTCAATGGCTTCCAGGATTTTCTGGAGCTTCTTGCGGCGTGGTGCGTTCATTGGTTTCTCCTTCAATCAAACGGCAGTTCTTCATCAGGGTCATAGTCCATCGGGAATGCGGGGAGCGGATCCATCTCATCAAGTTCATTGGCATCTTCACAGCCGGGTTCCCACCAGCGGTTTGGCATTTCAGTCATTGTTGTTCCTCCTTATCTGAGTGTGATGACATACTCAACTTCGTTGTCAGCGTTCATGATCTGGAATTCACGCCAGTTGGCGTTGGCCTTGATGGTGCGGTTGCGCTTGATAACAGAGACAGGGGTCTTCGGGCCATCGGCTCCAAAGGAGGTCTCCATGTAGCCTTCAATGACATCATTGGTCTTGCGTGTAAAGGTGACTCTGGCAAACTGACTTGTGGTGAGCATCCCTTTGGTATCAAACTGGGTGATGGCTCTGGTGGTTTCCTTGTTGATGATCATCTCATTGATGACTTTCACGTGATTGTCACTTGCCTTGGAAATAGCAGTGAAAACATCGTCAAGGTTATAGGTCTGGTTGAGCTTCATGTGAATTCCTCCTTAGCTGTGGTGTAAGTTGAAGTGAGGTGGTCTTATCATAGCCCTTCAGGATCCTTCCCCCTCCGGAATCCCCCGACTTTTGGGTGCTGTACTCAGCCCACCCTCACGGCAGATCTCCCCTTTGCGGGACCTGCTTACTTCAGCCTTCAGTGGATTGCTCTACTTCAACTTACAGGCATATCATACTACTATTTTATTGAAAAGTAAAGCTGTGAAATTATGTAATAATATTACGATTTTATGTATATTTAGTGCTTTAATGTTGGTATTCAGCCTTGAAAGTTATCAAAATCGTGATTTTTTCGGAAAATTCACGAATTTTACCAAAATCATAAAAATTTTCGTGTTTTTCTTGAGGGTACATAATTCCGAAAAATAGGTTAAAACTGTACAAGGATTTCTTGAGGGCTTGGGCAAAATTTCGGGTCGAAAAATAGGCGTAAAAATGCGAAAACACACTTGAGGGTTCAAGGATTTTTACTTTGGGAGTAAACGAAAAATAGGCGCAAATTTACAAGGGTTTACAAGGACGATTACAAGACTATTTTTATCACTCCCTATACGGTCATAAACGAATATAGAGTGAGGAAGGGGTGAGAATAGCGAATTTATTGAGGGCTCAAAAATCGTAAAAATAGGTCGAAAAGTGCCAAGGATTTCTTGAAGGCTTGTGCGAAAAAATAGATCGAAAAATAGGCGCATTTTCGGTAAAGTGGTGTTGAGAGCTCAACGATTTTACTCGCAAAGGTAAACGAAAAAAAGGCGGAATTTTACAAGTAATTACAAGGGTGTTTACAAGACTATTTTTATTCTATATATTTTATACGAGAGAAAATTTATATAAATTTATAGTAAAATTATATAGAATAAATTATTATATAAAAAGTAGGGGAAGAAAAATAGGCGGATTTTTACAACAGATGAATGACCCAAGTTTTCACGTGAAAAAGTTACGAAACGCCCAAGCAACGGAAACACAGTGGGTAACTTCCCCTCAAGACTTTTTTCGCCTATTTTTATTTTCGTGAGATCGCCCAGGAAAATGAATATTTCGGCTTGTCGTCCGGGGTGCTATCCTTGAGCAAAATCGGGATCGGAATTTTTATCGATTGCCTGTAAAATTACCTATTTTTAGAACTATTTTACCCAAAATCCCGCCTATTTTTCGGATAAAAATCGGATTTTCGGTATTTTATTGTAAAAATTCGCTTTCAAGAGATCGGCGTTGCCGTCGTAGGGCGTGCCCCCTGGGCTCGAATGGAGGGAGCTATAACTTTCGAGGGTAAAATTATGTGATTTTCCTTGTTATTTTTCTGTTTTGAATAACTTTTGGGAGTAAAGGCTTTACTTTCTCGAGGAATCTATTATAATAAGGGTGATGAATCTAAGGAGAGGGTGCGCATGGCAAAGAAACAAATAACCGTTGATGCCCCAAAGCATCCTGTCATTCGGTACAGATTTGTTGATGATAGAACAGTCGTACTTGACCTGAGGGGAATCTTCAGTCCTCACAGTCCATTCAATGGCCGGATGAATCCCACCAAGGGTTCTCCAAAGCGGTTCATGAGCCCTGAGCATCTACAATGCATGGTAAATGAATATTTTGAGAGCTGTAATGGGCCACTGCTTGATCGCTATGGGAATCTTGTATACGACAAGGACGGCAAACTTGTAAAAACACAAGTAGAGCCTTGGACAGTGTCGGGGTTGGCGTTGTATTTGGGTATTTCAACGAATACTTTGAAAAAATACAGGCAGGGAAGGGTTGATACGCTGCTTGATGAAATGAGAGCAGAGACAGACGATTATATGACTTTTTCGTCGGTTGTGCTCAAGGCCAAGCAGAAGATTGAATCCTATGCTGAGAAACGGTTGTACGATCGTGATGGTCAACAGGGTGCTCGGTTTGTACTTGACAATGCTTTTGAATGGGTCAGCCGCAAAGAGCAGGCCGAAATTGACAAGATGATACAAGAAGGTGTCCTGAAGGCCAAGGAATTTGAGCTGAAGAAGAACCTACTTGACATAGATGGGGAAGATAATAGCCTCACTATTAATATTGTTCGGAAGGGTTCCGATGAGTAAAAACCTGTATGGATTGTTACAGTATCGTACAATTTCGTACAGTGAAAACAATATCCACAAGAAATTTGAGGTATTGTAACAATTTTGTACAGTGAAAACAATAACAGGGGGAAGGGTGCTGATGAATGATCCTCAAGAAGCCATCAAATTTTTCAGGGTTCAGTTGAATCGCAGCAAAATCAACCTCAAGGGAGCTCAAGACAGAGGGGATCAGCGAGCAGAAGCAAACATCCTCCACAAAATGAGCATATACCAGTACACCCTTGAGATCTTACAGAAGGAGGTCAAGACGTGAGAGAAATACATGCGGTATTCAGTCCCGGCCAGACGTTTGTTACTGTTGACAGCGTTTGGCAATATGACTCAGGTTGCAAGCTGTTCTTTGACGGTCTTGATCTCCCGGAGTATTATGAGGTGCACTTCAGCCATACCTTTACAGATCTGGCAGATGTGAACATCGGTGACTCCACAGGGGTACAGATTGATGACAAATTCCTTCGCAAGCACGGATACCTGTATGCCTGGGTTTACATTCTTGAGCCGGATACCGGGTACACCAAGTGCCAGGTGAAAATCCCGATTGCTGAAAGGGCTCAACCTCCGGAAGATCCACCTTCCCAAGAGCGGAAGGATGAAATGGCTCAGGCCATTGATGCCTTGAACACTCAGACAGGCAGAGCTGAGGCTTGGGCTGTAGGTCAACGTGATGGTGAAGACGTTCCTGAAGGTGATGAAACCTACCATAACAACTCCAAGTACTGGGCAGAAGAATCCCAACGGTTTTCACAAAACTCAGAGCAGAGTGCTACAAACTCAGCTGCATCAGCCCAAGCATCAGAAGAATCAAAAAATTCAGCTCAAGAGATAGTTCGTACAGCCGAAACTAATTTGGACAACCTGATCCGGGAAGCCGGAGCTGAGTTTAGTGAGCTGACAAGGAGATCTGAAGCAGCAGTAGAAAGTTCTGAAGCATCTGCTGGTAGGGCTTTGGATCAAGCCAATATTGCAACTGAGAAGGCAGCAGCTGCCAGTCAATCAGCCCAAGACGCAAATGAAGACAGGGTAGCAGCTCAAGAAGCTCAAGCTCAGGCAGCTGAATCAGCTACACGGTCTCAACAGAGCGAACAGGCTTCTTCTCAAAGTGAGCAGAATGCCTCAGGGTATGCAGATGCTGCTAATAGATCCGCTCAAGCCGCACAAGAAGCTGCTGGTAATGCCTATCAATCTGAACGAAACTCCGCTGAGTCAGAAACAGCCGCAAGGCTTTCAGCAGATGCAGCAAATGACAGTGCCTTATTGGCTGCTCAAGCCGAAGCCAATTCCGCAGCCAATGCTGAGCTTGCCGCACAGCATGTTTACGATATATCCGTTTCGGGTACAACGCTGGTTGTCACAGAAGCTCAGCATGGGTTTACAATGTCTGTTGTAGACAAGACGGTTGTAATAACTGAAGCATAAGGAGGGATGCAAAATGGCAGAAATTAATTCGTTTCAGATTGGTTCAGTCACCTATGATATGCGGGATGAACGGACCAAGCAAAACTTGGCAAGTGTCTTCTCAACCGGAGTTGCCTATGAGGCTGGTGACTATGCTGAATATGATACACAGCTGTATCAGTTCATAGTTGATCACCCGGCTGGGGCTTGGGATGCTTCTCAAGTTATGGCTGTAAACCTTGCTGCTGGAGTCAGTGAGGCTTTGAAGGGTGGAAAGAGTTCTTCAACAAAAGCACCTGTCATCATCAACAGCGCATCGGGTGATATTGCCAGCTTTGCGGATGGTGCAGACGGAATGCCTATCAAGAAGCTCGTTGGCATGATTGAGCCTATGCAAAGTGGCAGTGGCGATCCGTCTCCAGACAATGTCAGACCGATCAGTGGTTGGACAGGATGTGAAATCAATGTAACTGGTATTAATGCATATGATCTGAGTAAACTTGTTTTCACCAGTGGATATATGTTACAAAAGGACACCGGAGCCATAGTAAGCAATCAGTATTATAAGACCACTGTGCCATTTTATCCGTGTAAGCAATTAGCAGGAAGAACTATTATAACGAACATTATTGGTAGTTCGGCAAGCGGTAATTATCCGAGCTTTGCATTTTATACCGATGCTGTTGAAGGGACTTGCGTAGGGACATATGCACGTGGGCAGTCGGCTACTCTTATAATAAATGTTCCTGCTACTGCAAAATACATGAGAATAACAATGACCAGCGGTTCTGATATAAATACCAGATACATTCTTTTCGGGAATACCATACCAAGCCCTGTCCCAGAGTTTGGAACTACCCTCCCCATCAACTGGCAAACCGAAGCCGGAACCATCTATGGTGGAACGATCACACTGAATGAGGATGGATCAGTAGATGTGGTGTCTGACAGGGCAACAATTACGTTTGATGGGTCTGAAAACTGGAGTTTAACAGCTGTTGGAACACGCAATTTTAACGTGTATATTGATAGGATTTTTAAGTCTGCAAGGGCATCTCAACTGATTTCAGATATGTTCCGCTATCAGACAAGCGGGCAAGAAGATTTTGGATGGATGTGGCTTTACTCTAACACCGCATTGTCTATTGCTGATGGGAATAGTGTGTTTGCTACTGTTGCTGAGTTTAAAGCATGGGTTGCAGAACATAACTTCACAATATGTGGGTTGTTAGCCACTCCGCAAACTTACCACTTTGACAATATTGGACAGCTTTACACCTACTTCGGCACAAACAATATCTGGATCAACACCGGAACAATTACGGAATGTGACTACCCAGCCGACACCAAGCTCTACATTGACGGTCTGACAGCACCGGACGAAGATATGATCGCTGATGCGAATATCGCCAGCGGAAAGTATTTTGTCGTGAACAACCAACTTTATCTTTCAACTGCAGCTATTGCGGCAGGGGCAAGTATCATCCCAGGAACAAACTGCACCGCAACAAATATCGCAGCAGCTCTTAATGCTATCAATACTTAATGAAAAGGAGAATGAATCATGACCAGACAGATTTTCATTGTTGACGCACATATCGTTGACGCAAACGGCACTTTCAATTACATCTCCGGCTATCCCAAGACCTTTGACAGCAGAGGCTATGGCAACGACATCGACAAGACCCAGATTCGGGCCATCGGTGATGCTTCTGAGGCATTCGGTGCGATGTGCAAGGTTGACACTCGCCAGCTTCAAACCGTTGTTGTGATGACCGCAGACGGTTTTGTGGTAGACACCCGCACCATTGGAAAAATTGCTGATATTCCTGAACCAGCAGAGTAAAGAACACCAAAACCAAAGGTGGGATACTCTATGAACCAAGATGATTTAGATGCCTGGATCAATTGGTTGCTGGATACCCAATGCCGGGTATTTGTGTGAGGTATAACATGGAAATAGCAAATAACATGGCTCTCCTCTATGCTGATAAGCTCAAGAAAGGGCTTTGTACCTATGAGGACGTGCCTGAGACACTGAGAGAGGCTGTTGAAGCCCTTTTGGCTGGAGGTTGACCTATGATAATTGACAAGGAAGTCAATCCTCGCTTTGAGGATTTCCTGTGGGACTGGGATTACAAGACATATCTCCTTGTCGGTGGTTATGGGTCAAGCAAATCCTACCACATAGCACTCAAAATCATACTGAAGTGCCTCTCTGAAAAACGCAAGGTGCTGGTTGTACGTGAGGTATTTGATACCATCCGTGACTCTTGCTATGACTTGTTTGTTGAAATCCTTGACGAGTTTGATCTAATTGGGATCAGCAAGAATAAGGTCAGGTGTACAACCAGCCCAATGTCCATCCGTTTCCCCAATGGATCCCGTATCATCTTCAAAGGTATGGACAAGCCTACAAAGCTCAAGTCCATCAACGGTGTATCCATTGTCTGGCTGGAAGAGTGCAGTGAAATCAAGTATGCAGGCTACAAGGAATTATTGGGTCGTTTGAGACACCCGGAACTCAGCCTTCATTTCCTTCTGTCTACCAACCCTGTGGGCACGGAGAACTGGGTTTATACCCACTTCTTCAAGCGCATAGACGAGGAAGGGATTGAGCATGTAACTCTTGATGACAATGTGCTCTATAAACGGCGCACAATTATTAAAAATGGTGTATATTATCATCATAGTGTTGCAGATGACAACCTATTTCTGCCTCCCTCCTATATTGAGACATTAGATGACATGAAAAATTACGACCCAGACCTGTACAGGGTTGCCCGTCTTGGTCGTTTTGGTCTCAACGGTAAACGTGTTCTGCCTCAGTTTGAGGTTGCCCGGAGTCACAACGAGCTTATGCGAGTTGTTGATAGTATTCCCGCAAAGTACAAATTTAATGGTATGGACTTCGGGTTTGAAGAGTCCTACAACGCTGTGGTTCGAGTAGCAGTAGATGACCAGAAAAAATACCTTTACATCTATTGGGAATACTACAAGAACCACATGACAGATGATAAAACGGCAGTTGAGCTTGAAAAGGAAGGCATGGATCAGGTTCAAATTGTAGCTGACTCCGAGGATCCCAAAGCAATAAGGTTCTACCAGCAGTCAGGCTTCAGGATGAGGGGTTGCCACAAATATCCGGGTTCAAGACTGGCCAACACCCGCAAATGTAAACGGTTCCGCAAAATCATCTGTTCACCCAATTGTCCCAATACAATCAGGGAATTGTCCACCCTGATTTATGCCAAGGACAAAAATGAAAACTACATCTATGATGAGTTCAACATAGATCCACATACATTTAGTGCAATTTGGTATGCGCTTGATACTTATGAAGTGGCTGATATCAAGTACATACCCAGAAACAGCAGAAAAGGAGCAGCAGCATAATGGCCAAGGGAGCTACAATTATCAACAATCAATCCGTTGACTATGGTAAAAACCTGCGGATCCCACAGAATTTGGTGTACGCCGAACTTGATGGCCTGTATGGCTCCAATATTCTGCGGGATATGCAAGAAATCATCAACCTATATGATGTCTATGAAAAGGGAGCCGACTATACAACTGAGGCAAAGGACTACACCCCTGCCGACCTCAAGTTCAAGTATGCCAGAGCTATCCTTGACAAGGAGGCCAGGTTCCTCTTCTCTCGCACTCCAGACTTTTATGTGGACGTTGACCCAGGTGATACCAAAGCCCAAAAGGAAGCAGCAAAAAATGCCTCAGTAGTCTACCAAACCTTGGTTGACCGGGTATTGAAGACCAATCAATTCCCCAGGGCTTTACTTCAGGCGGCAAAGGACTGTTTTATTGGCAAGCGTGTCGCCCTGATGTATAACATCAACGAGGAGGCTGGCATGATTGGCATCAGTTTCCTGCCTTCTCTGGAGTTTGTATATGACGTTGATCCGGGTGACGTCAATAAGCTCACCAAAATCATTGCTTTTTATGGGCTGAACAATGAAACCAGCCGCACCAATCAGCGCATTTACAAAAAGAAGTATGAGCTGAAGAACGGCTTCTGCTACTACACCGAAGAGATCTATGACGGTCTTGGTCAAGTGGTTGAAACCATTTCCCCGGAAACACAGACCAAGTTCACCTTCATTCCGGCCTGGGTTATTATCAACGATGGCCTCACCGGAGATCTAATCGGTACATCCGAGATTGAGCTTCTCCAGGACTATGAGAGCTGGTACAGTAAAATGTCCGGCAGGGATCTGGATGCTGAGAATACAGGTATGAATCCTATTCGTTGGACCAGGGATATGTCTCCTGAGTCTACCAAGGATTTGTCTATTGCCGCAGGTGCTTTCTGGGATCTGTCAACGGATCAAAACTCCGCAGACGGTGTAACAGGTGAGGTTGGTGTTCTTGACTCACCTATGACATACACCGAAGCTCTGTCCACTACTCTGGATAGAATCAAGAATGCCATGTACGATCAAACGGCTGTCCCGAACGTCAGCCCTGAGGCACTCAAAGGTGTAGTGTCCAGTGGCAAAACCTTGAAAGCCATCTATTGGGATTTAATTGTCCGCTGCGATGAGAAAATGCTTGCCTGGCGTCCGGCATTGGAGTTCATGGCCAAGTGTATCATTGAGGGTTCACGCCTTTATCCGGGTGTGCTGAAGACCTATATTGATGATCCGCTCCCGGATGAGCCTTATGAGATCAGGGTTGATAATCAGTATTCTCTGCCTGAGGATGAACAGGAGGAGAAGCAAATTGACCTGTCTGAAGTGAATGCTCAGACAATGAGCAAACGCTCCTACATGAAGAAGTGGCGCAACCTCACCGATGAGGAGGCCGATGAGGAACTGCAGCAGATCGCTCGGGAGCGAGAATTGCTCGAGAGCAGCTATTTTAATCCGGGGGAGGTAACTACACAGGGTGGTAGTGAAAATCCCGAGGAGAGCAAAAATTTGCCAGTAGAACGGACAAAGGAAGAGGAAACAGAAGAAGAGCTGACTGAGGAGTGATACTAAATGGCCATCCAACTGGATTTCAGCGGAGCTGAAGCGCAACGGCTGAAAATCACCCAAGAGCAGCAAAAGTACATCCGTGACCTTTACAAGCAAGCCTCTGCTGAGGTAGGAAAACTTGCTGAGAAGGCACCAAGAGTCCCCTCAGACGCACTCCGCAAGCAATACCTCAAAACTCTTCAGGGTCAGATTGATATACAGCTGAAAGACATAGAAAGTCAGCTCAACGGCACAATTCGTTCGGGTATGACTGCCACGGTCAAGGCCACAGTGGCCGATGCGAAAACCTTCTTGAAGAAGTATGGGTTGCCAATCAAGGGTGCATATTCCCGTGTTCCGGCTGATATCGTTCAAGCCGTTGCCTCAGGCCAGCTTTATACTGGGAACTGGACACTGAGCAAGGCTTTATGGCTCAATACCACAGAGACACAGAGGGATGTTCAGTCCGTTATTGCCCAGGGTATTATCCAAAACAGAAGCGCATATGACATAGCAAAGGACCTTGAAAAGTATGTAGATCCCACAGCTCGCAAGGATTGGGATTGGGGAAAAGTGTATCCCGGTACCAAAAAAGTGGTTGACTACAATGCCCAGCGGTTGGCTCGTACTATGGTGTCACACGCTTATCAACAAGCGTTTGTCCGTACGACACAGAAGAATCCGTTTGTGACTAAATACAGGTGGGAGGCAGCAAACACCGAGAGGGTGTGCGAGATTTGCGAGGAGCGGGATGGAAAGCTGTTTGATAAAGACGACCTTCCGCTTGACCACCCGAATGGTATGTGTACCTTTACCGCAGTCATGGATGATCTTGATACTATCGGTGCACGTCTGGGTGACTGGGCAGCAGGCAAATCTGATCCCGAACTTGATATCTGGGCCGAAGACCTTTATGGTAAAGGCTGGGAAAAGAACAGATGAAAGGAAGTAAATACAATGGCAATTCAAAAGCCGAGTGATGTAGTCACTTGTGATATTTGTCACAAGACCTTCACTCTTACAAAAGCCCTTCTTGATACCAAAAAGGTATTGCTTGAGAAGGACGGGATGATTCCCGAAGAAGTTGTATTGACGCAAGTAAATTGCCCCCACTGTGGCAAGATTTACCCGGTTTTAGTTGACACCGAGGAGACCACCGCAATATTGGCTGACTTGACTGCGATTACCACCAAAATCTATAAGGTACAGGCTGAAAAGAAGCAGCCAACATTGAAGATGGTACGGAAGTACAACACCTTGAAGCGCAAATTAACCTTCAAACGCCAGCAATTGGTTGAGAAGTTTAATGGGTCTTTTTACCAGACTGAAGACGGTAAAGAACAACTGGATTATCACTACCATGGGTGAATTAATCATGGATCTGTACAAGGAGGATCACAATGGAAAATGACAACAACCAGCAACAATCTCAGCAGCAGGGTGAGAACACCCAACAAGAACTGGGCCAGCAAGGCCAGCAACAAAATCAGCAACAAGAATCCGTCAAGACCTATACCCAGGCACAGCTCAACTCCATGATGGCCAATGAGAAGCGCACCGCTCGTCAAGCCCTTCTGAAAGAGCTTGGTTTTGATGTCAAGGATGATCAGTCCTTCACGGACACCATCAAAGGCATCAAGCAAACCCTGGATGCGGGCAAGACCCAGCAGCAGCTTGATCAGGAAGCCAAAAACAAAGCTGAGGGCGAAGCCAAGGATGCCAATGCTCGGGCAGCTCTGGCAGAGATGAAGGTCTCTGCTTTGACAGCAGGAGTAAAGCCTGATCGGTTGGATGATATGATCATTCTTGCCCAGGCGAAGATTGCGGGTGGTCAAAAGGCTGATCAAGCGTTTGCTGATCTGAAGAAGAACTATCCTGATGCTTTTGGGGTTGAGTCTTCTGGTGGTACAGGTTCCCATGTGAATCCTGCCAACAAGACGGGTAATGACGGAGAAAGCAGAGGCACCCGTCTTGCCAAGCAAAACAAGACCTCTGTGAAAAGCTCATATTTTAAGCATTAAGGAGGAAAAACAAAATGCTGAATCAAAGTGGTATTACCAAAACCGTCGGTTCTGCTCCGGTACAGATCCTGTTCAATGTGCAGAACCAAATGTCCGTTGGCTGCAAGATTGCCCAGAACTTTGCCGGAGCTGTGACCGAGAATGGCCGCAAGATCGTCAAAGCTGGTTATCCGCTGGCTGGTGATCTCACTGCTCGTGGAACCAACTTTACTGCTGTTGGTCAGAATGCTCCTGCTGTGGGTGTCCTTCTTCACGATGTTGACGTCACTGACGGAGCTGCCAACTGCTCCCTGCTGATCTGGGGTTTTGTCAACCTTGACCGGATTGATGCCACCACGGCGGCACTCATCACTTCTGACGTCAAGACCGCTCTGGCCGGCAAGGTCTGGTTCCTCAAGGACAACTAAACCAGATCTGAAAAACAAGAAAGGAGAACAATAATATGTCTATTTTCGATCTGATCAAAGCTCCGGAGCTGACTTCCTATTGGGAAGAGCACATCCAGGACCAACCGCCTTATCTCGGTGAAGAGCTGTTCCCTGCTGACAAGAAGCTGGGTCTTCGCCTTGACTGGATCAAGGGTGCCAAAGGTCTTCCGGTTGTTCTGAAGCCCAGCGCATTCGATGTTGGAGCCGTTCCTCGTCCCCGCATTGGCTTCGACAAGCTGAGTGCTATGATGCCGTTCTTCAAAGAGTCCACCTACATCGATGAAGAGCTGCGTCAGGAGCTCAACATGGTTCTGGAGACTCGTAACCAGGCATACATTGATGCGGTCACTCGCCGTGTCTTTGATGATGAGGTTCGTCTGTTGGAAGGTGCTCGTGCCCGTCGTGAGCAAATGCGTATGATGGCTCTGACCACTGGTGCTATCTCTGTGGCTGCCAACGGTCAAGCATACAGCTATGACTATGGCATTCCGCTCACTCATAAGGACACCGTGAACACGGATTGGGATGACTTCACCAATTCTGATCCTATTGAGGATCTGCGCCTTGCCATGGATACCATTGAGGACGACACTGGTATCCGTCCGACCAGGGGTGTTTGCACTCGCAAGACCTGGAACTATATTCGTAACAACCAGAAGATCATCAAGACCATCTTCGTCCTGTCCAACGGCCAGGTTGGTGCGATCTCTGATGAACGCCTCACTGAGTACATTGATACCGAGCTCGGCCTTGAGCTGGTTGTCTATGGCAAGCGGTTCAAAGACGACACCGGCACGGTCACTCAGTTCGTTCCTGATGACATGGTTTCCCTGTTCCCGACTGGCAACCTTGGTACGACTTGGTTCGGCACCACTCCGGAAGAGTCTGACCTCATGAGCGGTACTGCTGACAACGTGGCCATCACTGACGTCGGTGTTGCGGTTACCACCATGAAGAAGTCCGATCCGGTCAACGTGGAGACCAAGGTCACCATGATCTGCCTGCCCAGCTTTGAAACTGCTGACAGCGTGTTCCTGCTCGACGTCAAGCAGTAAAGGAGCAACACCATGATCACGATCACGAATGGTCAAATGACCCTCACCGTGCCCAATGCTTCATATAGGGGATTTTTCGCAGCCTCCGGATTCCATCCTCTCGCAGACCAGGAGCACGTCGTAGCTCCGAATGATAATTTACCCACCCAGGACGAGGAAACACCGGAGAGCGCAATTCTCGATGAAGAGACGGACAAATCCGAGGACGTCTCTGAGGCTGAGGCCGAAAACGAGGAAGTTGACCTGTCTGAAATCCCGCTCGGTGAAATGGATTTCTATCAGCTCTCTGACTATGCTGACCAGCTTGGGCTGGATCATAAAGGTATTCGCAGCAAGAAGGAGCTTCGTGCTCTGATCAGAGCCAATATTTAAGGAGTTGTGTCATGAATAGCCTTGAAGATCTTAAAATTGTCTTGAGAGAAGCTGATGTTCCATTCTTTACAGATGATGAGCTTGAGTTTCATCTGCGGGAGAACAATGGCAACTACAGTTTGACCGCTTATCAGTGCTTGCTGATCAAGGCTGAAGACACAACCCTTTCTGTGTCCGGTCTGAGTGCAGCAGACAGCTCCAAGTATTTCCGGAGGCTGGCTTCAAGATATCGTCCGCATAACTCAGGTATCCTCAAAGGAGGTTGACCATGGAGTTCAAGGAGTTTCAGCTCAATAAGGTTCGGCGCATGATCAAAACACAGGGACGTCCTTTCCTTGTCAAACGACAAGAGAAGAATAAGTTCGGTGAGCCCAACGGAGAAGCCGAAGTCTTCAATATTTCAGGGGTTTTTCACGAAGTTACTTCTCATTTGGTCAAAAATGGTATAGACAGTTCCACCGTTACCAGCAAAACCTCACCTATGTTTCTATGTCTTTGGGATGACGTGAAGGATCTCAAGTATGATGATTTGATCATATTCAACAACCGGACCTACAAATTGGGAGAAATCAAAAACCTTTGCGAAGCCAATGTTGTGGGTGATTTATCCTTGGAAGAGGTACAAATCAGTGGCGAAGATCAGAGGGTTTGAGTTTGATCCTAAAAACATGATTGCCGGGATAACGGCTGCTGCAACCAAAACCGAAGCTGCTATTGCTATGTATGCTGAGAATGGTGCTCTCACGCTTCAAAACTATGCAAGAGAGCACCGTCCTTGGACGGATAGAACCGGGCATGCCAGGCAACGGCTCACCGGATCGGTTGCCAGAGTCACAGAAGGGTATCAAATCATCCTGGCTCATGGGGTTGACTATGGTATCTGGTTGGAGCTTGCCCATGAGAAGCGGTTTGCGATAATCCAACCGACTATACAAGCAAAATCTAGCCAAATTTTGTCCGGGTTTGAGAAGCTGCTAGAAAGGTTGAGCTGATATGGCTGAATACGAAAACGACAGAATCCAGGACATTTATGTCCATCTCAAGAATAAGGGCTTTGACGTGTATTTCCCGGCTCAACATACCGGGGAATGCACATCCCCTTATGTAGTGGTCAGAGGAGCTACAAATACACAGTTCCGTGATTATTCTTCTGTAGTACAGTATTATGATCTGCTGTGCTATGTACCCAAGGATCATTACAGCGAACTGTATCCTTTCCTTGACTCCGTGAAAACGGCTATGAAAGAAATGGTTCCTATGATCAAACCTGCATATATGGACACTGAGGCATACTATGATGACGAGGTCAAAGGTCACATGGTGAGCACTCAGTACCGCAATTTCAGAAAACTGTAAGGAGGAATTTTTATGAGCGCAAAGAAAGGCAACGAAATCCCGACAATTGATGTTGCTCTTGTTACCTTGAGCCTCCCTGATTCTCAAGATGAGATCGCCCTTGACACGGCATCCCGCATTCAGGTCAACGTTCAGTCAGAGACCTCTGATGCTATCAAGCTGATCGTCAAAGGCCGACTCATCGCCCAGAAGCGTGAGCAAGTCACGATCACGGGTAACACCATTGTCCTCACTGATAACGTGTTCAATCCTGAGATGGTCAAAATCCTTCAGGGTGGCACAATCAAGTACTGGACCACATCAGAGCATAGTGCTGAGGGTGATACTGATACCGGCAACGGTGTATCTTCTTACACGCCTCCGGTTGCTGGTACCTCGGAAGAGGTTCCGGCATTTACGCTGAATGCCTATTCCGCTATCTATAATGCGGCTGGCCTCATTACCGGGTATGAGCGCATTCAATACCCCAACTGCAAGGGCACTCCCATCGCTCTCAACAGCGAAGACGACGTGTTCCGTGCTCCGGAGTATACAATCAACTCCGCTCCTGACATTGGGGAAGCACCCTATGTCATCAACTATGTATCCGAGCTGCCCACAGTAGCATAAGGAGGAAACCATGGATATCACAACTCTGTCACAGTTGACAAAATACACTGAAGGCCAGGTTGTTGAGTTGCCGAGTTTTGCGGAGGGTCAGCCCTTTGTGGCTCGCATTCGCAGACCGTCTATGCTTGCCCTTGCCAAAGCGGGAAAAATCCCCAATGCCCTGATGGATACAGCCAACGGCTTGTTTTTGGGTAGTGCCAAGAGCAAGCCCAAGGAAGACTATTTGAAGGACGTTTTCGATGTATTGGATGTGATTTGCGAAGCCTGCTTCTTGGAACCTACTTACAAGCAGATCCAAGAGGCTGGGGTTGAGCTTACAGATGATCAATATATGTTCATCTTCAACTATACCCAGACAGGAGTGAAAGCTCTGCAGCCCTTTCGTGGGCAGCAAGGAAGTTATTCCCCTGTTGGCAATGGTGAAACGGTACAACAAACTGCCGTCTGAGCTGATGTCTATCGAGGATGATTATACAGCCTATTGTCTCAATGAGGCCTGTACATTCATCCTCGGTGAATTAGAGGAGGGGAATGAGATGGTATTCAAGAAGCAGTACGGATCATTCTCACAACTCTATGCAGACTATGAGAATTGAGGTGATTTTATGCTTGATTTAGGATCTGCTGTTGGCTACTTGTTGCTTGACACCAAGGGTTTTACAAGTGGATTCACCTCAGCCTTACAATCAGTTCGTACAATGCAATCTGCGTCTGCCACTGCATCAGATAAGTTCACAGCCATGGGAGCAGCTATGACCTCAGTGGGTGGATCGCTTACAAGGTCAGTTACACTTCCGCTTGTTGGATTGGGGACTGCAGCTGTTACAGTGGCAGCGAAATTTGAATCAGCAATGTCTCAAGTTCAAGCAACAACACGGTACACCAAAGATACAATGGTTGAGCTTGATGGAGCTTCAGTGAACGCTATGGATGCCCTGAGTGATTTGGCACAAGAAATGGGTGCAACCACTAAATTCTCCGCAACTGAAGCAGCCGAAGCAATCAATAATATGGCAATGGCTGGGTATAGTGTACAAGAAATCTATGACTCTTTGCCCGGTGTTTTGAACCTGGCCTCAGCTGGGGCACTTGACCTTGACTATGCTACACAACTTGTAGCAAATGGATTAAATGTCATGGGAATGGAGACCTCAGAAGTTAATGAGCTGGCTGATAAAATGGCTGTAACAGCCACAAAAGCCTATGGTTCTGTATCTGACTTTGGTGAGGGACTTTTGAGGGCTGGTGCTCAAGCCAGCTTGGCCAATGTGAGTTTGACTGATACCTTTACTGCTTTGGGTATCCTGGGTGATAACGGTATCTCCGCAAGCGAAGGTGGTACATATCTCCGTAACACGCTCAAAAACCTGTATACACCAACAAAAGATGCGGCTGATGCTCTTAATGAGTTGGGTGTAAAAACAGCCACTGATGAAGGCGAGCTGAAGGAATTTCAAGTGGTCCTTCAGGAGCTTGGGGTTGCCCTTGATGGGTTAACTGAAGAACAACGGATCAAGTACATGAGCCGTATCTTTGATACTCGTACAATCTCAGCTGCCAATGCATTGATTGCTAATAGCACAACACGTTGGGATGAGCTGTCAGCAGCTATCGATGGGGCATCAGGCGCAGCTGAGGAGATGAAGAACGCTCAATTGGATAACCTCAGTGGCCAGTTAACTATTCTCAAGTCTTCTATTGAGGGTGCGGCTATTGCCTTCGGTAATGCTATGTTGCCCATGATAAAAGACCTTGTTTCAGCATTTCAGAGCTTGATGAATTGGCTGAACAACCTTGACGAGTCTCAGAAAAAGATCCTTGTAACTATTCTTGAGGTGGTTGCGGCTGTTGGTCCGGTTTTGCTCATTCTTGGCAAGCTCAGTTCTGCGATTGGGTCTGTTATAGGACTTATCAGTGGAGCAGGTGGACTTTCCGCTGTTCTTACAGCTTTGACTGGTCCAATTGGTATAGTTGTAGCAGCGGTTGCAGCTCTGGTTGCCGCCTGGGTCACAGACTTTGGTGGTATTCGTGAATTCACGTCAGAAGTATTTGGTGAAATATCCAAAACAGTACAATACTACATTGATTTGATCAAGAACGTTTGGGATAATGATTTGTATGGCATTCGTACAGTGACTCAAGCTGTTTGGACGACCATTCAAACCATCTTTTCCTCAACCTTTGGGGTGATTGCCAGCCTGTTCAAAGCATTTTTGGCCATCCTCAGAGGCGACTGGACTTCGGCTGGGGAATGGTTCAAAGAAGCCCTTCAACGGCTGGTTGATGCGGTAATGAATATTGGGGGAGCCCTATTCAATGCTGGTAAAGCAATAATCAGTTCACTATGGGATGGTATTAAATCCATCTGGACTTCTGTAGCAAGTTGGTTTGAAGACAAGCTCAACTGGGTCAGCAACATATTCTCACGAATCAAGTCATTTGGTAGTGGAATTACAGGATCATATGCCAGTGGACTGGACTATGTAACCCATGACCGGGTTGTTCAGGTACACGAGGGTGAGGCTATTCTTACCAAGGAAGAAAACAGAGACTACAGGAGCAATAAGAATGGTGGGGGAGATACATTCAATTTCTACTCACCTAAAGCATTGGATCCTACTACAGCAGCAAAAGAGATGAAGCGAGCCAAACAGCAGCTTGCTCTTGGTGTATAACAAGGAGGACAGCCGTATGATTGAACAATTCACCCTTGTGAATACTGTTACCAATGAACAGCATGAATTCAATATGACCACTGGTCCTATTTGGCTTGACTCCCTGAATATTGAGCCTGTCCCCGGTATTGATCAACTCTACAGCAACCCAGGCCAAGATGGGGAACAACTTGCGCTGACTTATTTTGGCACAAGAGCAGTTACCATTACAGCTTGGATTATTGAACGAGGCTTGACTTTGGCTGCGCAAAAAGCTGTTCTGAACAGATTCTGTAACCCAAAGCAACCTATGGAAATTCAGGTTGGTGATTATAAACTCACCTTTGTACCAAGCTACAGTATTCAGTACTCAAAAGACAGCAAGGAAAACAATGAAGTTATGTGTAAGTTTGTCATTATGGGTCAAGCGTATAGCCCATTTTGGACGAGCAAACAAGAGATTGAATCCTTGGTATCATATGTTGAACCTATGTGGGTCTTGCCTTTTGCTATACCCAATGAGGGTATGGTATTCAGCGTGAACCAACCTACAGCATCAACTCAAATTGTCAATACGGACTTGGCTGTTGGATGTAGAATCACTTTTACAGCCGCAGGTGGAGAAGTTACCAACCCTGGAGTTATCTGCGCAGAAACGCAAGAAAGGCTCACAATTAATAAAGCTATGGCAAACGGTGAACAAATTGTTGTTGATACTCGTATTGGCCATAGAAAGATCACCGGGTTGAATCCGCTCGGCACAACCTATAATGGGATGCGGTATTTGACACAAGAATCTAACTGGATCACGCTTCAGACCGGGTTGAATACCTTTTCTTTCTACTCTGAAACAGGCTCTGAATTTCTTGAAATCTCAATCATGTACTCTCCGTTGTTGTTGGAGGTTGAAGAATGAACATCTATATCATGAGTCCTGAAAACCTTGATAGATTGGCCGTTCTGAATACCTATACAGCATTCAATTGGGAGCGCACCTGGGGGGAGTCCGGCTCATTCACGATCTGGGCTCCTCTCACAGAGGAAAATCATGAGTTTTTGATTGAAGAAAACCTTGTGTGGCCAGATGATCAGCTGCGTGTAGGGGTTATTGAAGCTGTTAGAGAGGAAACAGATGAGAATACCGGGTTGCCCAAGATAACGGTATCTGGAAGACTGATTGAATCCGCATACCTGTCCAGAAGAATAATTTGGGGAAATGCCCTATTAGATGATCAGCCAGTCAATGTTATAACAAGTTTGGTAAAAGGTAATGCTATTGCAGCCACAGAAGAAAACCGCAGACTGGGCGATATTATTTGGGGTAACATCACCATCGCTTCTAATGTCCCAACTCAAGCAGTAATACACTATTGTAACAGCTATGGAAATCTTTGGGAAGAGGTCAAAGGCATATGCTTGAACTCAGGCTTGAATCTTGAATTCCGGTATTATAACAGCGGATCCTTGGTCACCATTTTTGGGGTTCTTTCAATTGGTACAAATAGGACAAGCTCTGTAAACTTGTCTACAGACCTGGGATTTTTGACTGACTCTTTGTATATTACAGACTCAACAGACTTTTGTAATGCTGCTTTGATTGCTGGTGAGGGTGAAGGTGCTGACCGTATAACAGCTGTGATTATTCCATCAGCTACCAAGAAGGACAGAAGAGAACTGTATGTAGATGCCAGGGATTTACAGAAGAATCAGGCCAGCTCTGAAGACCCAATGTCAGACGCAGAATATGCTTTGGTTTTGATGCGCAGAGGACAAAAGAAACTTTTGGATTATCAAAAGTATCAATCCTATGAGTGCTCTCTCCAATTGACAGGTGAGGAAGGTTATGTTTTTGGGAAAGACTATAACCTGGGTGACATAATTACTTTGACAGATAACGTTCTCAAAGTTCAGCTTCAAGCCAGGGTAAAGAGTCACACAATCTCTGAAGATAAGGATGGCCGGGTTGATACGCTCACCTTTGGAACTATTATCCCAACGATAACATCACTTGTAAAAAGGAGGGAATGACATATGTCTGTAACATATGGATTTTTCAACGCAAACCTTGTGGAAGGTGATTATGACCGCAAATACACCGCTGATCAGTTGGCAGAGTTTTTTGCTTCCTTGGTCGGCAACGGTGTATCAGGAGCCATTGAAAACAGCTTCAAGGTTGTTCCATCTTCAGGCCTGACTGTCAATATTTCTGCTGGGTTTGCTTGGATCAACGGCTTTTGGGCCAAAAATGATGCCGCCTATGCTTTGGCTGAATCAGCAGCTCCCGCAACCGGGTACAGGCAAGACTTGATCGTTTTGCGGTTCAGCCGATCCGACCGGAGTATTATTCCTGTTCTCATTCAAGGCACTGTGTCTTCTACAACTCCGGCTCCTATGCCGGCATATAGTCGTACCACAGAAACGTACGATTTGGTGCTGGCCTCTATTGCTTTGAGTGCAGGTAGTGCTTCAATCACTGAGGCTATGATCACTGATCTGCGCTCCAATGAAACCTATTGTGGAATTGTGAATACTTTTGCCAGTGTTCTCATTCCGCTGGGTAGTATTCACAGTGAGCAGTTGGCTGACGGTTCAGTCACTTCAGAAAAGCTGGATCTTTCAGCCGGGTTCAACCCAAATGGTCCTATCAATCTTGTATCAGGAGTGCATTATTTCGCATCAGAAAGTGAGCTTCCTGCAGCTGGACATGCTGGACGGTTATACTTTGTCAAACTTGAAAGCTGAAGGGAGGAATTGAGTCATGCCTTCAGATAAATGGGAACTCAGAGAACCTGACAGATCAGGTAGTCCTGGCTGGGATGGTAGTGTAAGAGTTAACTACACATACACTCAAAGCATTGCCAATAATACTACTACTGTCACCATCACAAGCATTCAATTTTGCTCTGAAAACCATTATCAAACCAGCTTTAACATATATGGTCGGTTTACCATTGGGAATACAAACTATGATTCCTCTGGTGGTTCAATATATGTTGCTTCCCAAAATACTTGGTACGATATTTGGTCTGGAAGTATTTCTTTTGTTGTTAACCATAACGCAAATGGGAGTGGTTCTTTCAGCATCTATATGGGACCAGTACCTGGCACTGGATATAGCGATTATAATATCCTGTCTCAGTATCAGTCTTCAGGCAATATTGAATTTCCTGCAGCAACCTATACAATCAGTCTCCCAACTATTAACCGGCAATTTCCACTCAGTATTTCACAGGGAGCCAACACAACAGTCACGGTTATGAGAACCGCCTCACCTTTGGGTGGATCCATTGGTCAGCTGTATAACGGTTCAACTTTGTATTACAATGATACAATCACCATCTCATATTCAGTTGGAACAGGTTGTACAATTGGAACACACACAGTTAATGGTGTAGATGTTAATTCAGGCGCATCATATACCGTTATACGAGCATTTTCAGTAGTTGTAACAGCAATTGTAAACTCGTACACTCTCACGTTGAGTAAAGATGCTAACAGCAACCTCACTATTAATCGCACAAGCTCTCCCAAGCAAGGAGCTTCTCAAGGGTATCTTTCATCGGGTGCTACAATCTACTATGGTGATGTACTGAACATCGTATTCTCCGCAAAAACCGGGTACACGGTGAATACACATACCTTGAACGGTAATTCAATCAGCTCTGGTATCACTTATACAGTAACAGCAGCTGTATCTGTGGTAATCAGTTCAACACTGAACACGTATCAGTTTACCAAAACGGTGAGTGTTGGGTTGTCAGTAGTAGTTCGCCGGACTTCATCCCCATATGGTGGTGGGGCAACAGGTATCTTTACAGGTTCAACTGTATACTATGGAGATGTACTTGAGATTACAGCAAGTGCCAACTCTGGGTATTCTATTGAACAAATGAAGATTAATAATACTCAGTATTATGATAATCCGCATACAGTTACTGTTGTATCTGCCATTGCTTTGGCTGTGCTATCAAAAGCACTTGGTTTTGTACATATTGATTCAGGAGCTGCTATTGAAAAATACAAGATCCTTATTGATTCTGGAGCAGCCTATGATCAGTACAGAGCCATGATTGACACGGGTTCTGAAATTGTGCCATACTAAAGGAGGAAAACCATGAGTTCAATTCAGACTTCATACAACATTCTCAGATCAGCAGGTCTTACCAGGGCTTCCTGTTTAGGTTTTCTTGGCAACTGGCAAGCTGAATCAGGGAATGAACCCAATCGTCTTCAGGGCGATTTCAGCCCATACAGAACAAGCTCTAAGGATTATACTTCATGTGTACAAAACGGTTCCATCAGCCGTCAACAGTTTGGCACTGATCAAAAAGGATATGGTTTGGCACAGTGGACTTATTATAGCCGCAAATATGAGCTGTATGATTACTGGCAGAAGAGTGGCAAAACCCTTGATGATGTAGCTCTTCAAACTGAGTTTGCTCTGATTGAGCTGAAGAGAGATTTCAGCACCTTGTATTCATTCCTTTGTACCTGCAATGACTTGTACACCGCAACTAAAGAAATCTGCTGCAAATTTGAACGCCCAGCGTGGAATAACGTTGATGCTCGGTTCAGATATGCTCAGGAAATTGAGTCTACAGTGGTAGACGGCAATCCTTCGGATGACCCTGTGCCCTCGGGTGGGGATGAACAACCCACTCCTCTGCGCAAAAAGAATTGGCCTCCTCGCATGCTCTGTAAAGGGATGGAAGGTCCAGATGTGGTTGCTCTCAAAGGACTACTTCATGCCCACGGGTATTACGATGGGGATATGGATGAAACGTATAACCGGGATGTTGATGCCTCAGTGACTCTTCTTCAGCTGGAAAATAACCTGATAGTAGACGGCATCGCCGGGAATCAAGTATTCACGTATCTCACACAGTTCTCAGGTGTTCAGAGATAGGGCTTTACTTTTCACTCCGGATAGAGTATAATATAGCTGAATGGGTGGTATCTCTGCGGAACCCATCAGGGTGCCACCCAAATATAATTGGAGGAGGTATTTCACCACATGATTAACTGGAAAGTTCGCATCAAAAACAAGGTGTTTTGGCTCACCTTTATTCCGGCTCTGCTTTTGCTGATCCAAGCAATTGCAGCCGTGTTCGGGTATAGCCTTGACTTCACTGATCTTCAGCAGAAGATTATTAACGTGGTTGAGGCTTTATTCGCAGTCCTTGCCATTCTCGGTATTGTGACTGACCCAACAACTGCGGGTGTAGGCGACAGCAATCTGGCTATGACCTATCAAAAACCAAAGAAGGATGACTGATATGGATGCATCAACAATCACTCTTGTCATAGGTATTATTGGCTGTGTGATTGGTGTATCTACCTTTGTATCTTCACTACAGAACAAGGCCCAGAATACTGGTGTTCTTGAGCAAAAGATTGAGCAAGCCCTTCAAGGGATTGACGAAATCAAGAAGCAGGTCAAGGATTCGTCAGCCAATCAAAACAGCATGTCATTAACGGTTCAATCGCACACCGAGCAAATCAAAAACCTATTCAAAAGCCTGGATGAATTAAAAGCACGCCTGAGAACGGTTGAGAATACGGATAAAAAGCTCGGTGAAATCTTAGATGCTATCAAGTCTCTCAAGGAGGAACAGACATGAAAAACACCGAGAATGTGACCGACGTTCTTGGCAAAATCAAAGAGGAAGAGGACGCACTTGATCAAAGCGTGGCTCTGAACAGAATCGTTATGGAGCTTCTCAAAACGAGAGCAAAAGAGAACAAACGACTGTGGATTGCCCTTGTACTCAGCATTCTGATTAACCTTTTCATTGTAGGTGGGTTCTTGTGGTATGAATCTCAATGGGAATATACTACAACTACAACTGAGGTTCAACAGGATTCTGGTGAGGATGGGCTCAATATGTTACAAGTTGGTGACAATTCTCGGATGGTTTTGGGTCTCGGGGAGGAAGATGTAAATGGCCAAGCAATCAGTCAGGGTAACAACAAGGACACGGAGTCCTAAAGGAGCCACTGTTACCAAATCAACTCCCGGCAATACAAATATCGGTGGTCGGGGTAGATCCGGCACATCGAGATGCCCAACTTGTGGAAGGTACAAGTGATCCATGAGCGAAACAATAGAGACAAGGAAACGTCTCAAAGATATACCAAGCATAATATCGTTCAATGACTTGCTTGAAGAATCAACTTTGAGTGACTTAGACAAGGAAATACTCAGGCTTCATTACCTCAAAGAGTATGATTTCAGGTACATAGGCGACAAACTTGGGTATGCTGAAATAACTATCAAGAAAAGACATCTCAAAGCTCTGAAAAAGTTGTCAGCATTGTTCTAAAACACAACTATATACTTTCGTTATACCCCCAATATACTCCTCGTGAGTGTGTTGGGGGTATAATTGTTTTATAAAGCGAAAGGAGAGTACAGGCGGTGTATAAGCGGTTTGAGAACAATCCATGCAAGAAAAGTATTGGCGATTGCGCAGTCAGAGCGATCTCCGCAGCCCTTGATGTGGATTGGTACAAGGCATTTGATCTCTTGACAAAAGAGGCTCGTAGAATGTGCGATATGCCCAGTGCTGACACGGTCTGGGGTTCTGTCCTGCGTCGCAATGGTTTCATACGGTATATGCTTCCTCGCAGCTGTCCAAATTGCTATTCAGCTGCGGATTTTTGTTATGAGCACCCTGAAGGAACCTATGTGCTTGCCTTCGGTGGTCATGTAGCTACAGTCAAAGACGGGGTTCTGCTTGACTCTTGGGACAGCTCAGCAGAGATACCCCTGTATTATTTCTACCACAAATAAATGGAGGTTGAGCTTATGCCACAATTCAGTCCTTTCCCTGTAGGGTATCAGCCATACAATGGCTACCAATACCAGCCAATGAATGGTTGGGGTATGCCAACGGCTCAGGTACCACAAAATCCACCTGTACAGCAAGACCTGACTCCGGTTATTCACATGGACATCAAACAGATTGAAAATGTTGAAGCAATTAACAAAACTCCTCCAGCAGTCGGTACCACGGGTGCGTATATGACCAAGGATGAGAAAATCATTGTTTTCCGTAGTGTGTACGCAAACGGAGAGTACACAGATAAAGTGTATGAAGAACGGCCTCCTGCACCGCCCAAACCTGCCTTTGATCCAACTGAATACCTGCGCAAAGATGAGTTCGATGACCGTGTAAATGCTATTGTGGCATCCCAGGTATCTCGCCTGGTCCAAAATACTCAGCCAACACAAATTCCTGTTCCCAAACGAGTAACAAAGAAGGAGGCCAGTGAATGATGGGACTTTTTGATCAATTGGGTTCTAAACCAGCAAAGCAAATTGACCCAAGACAGGCATTTCAAAATGACCTGACCAGCCTGAAATCCAATCCTGTAGCCTATGCAAAGGCACATGGAATGAACATCCCTGAAGGGATAACTGACCCCAATCAGATGGTTCAATACCTTTTGCGCTCTGCACAAGTGAACAACCCTCGCTATCAAACAGCCATGCGGTTGATTGGTAGCATGTTTGGACATCAGTAAACTGTATCTTTCTGTTGTCGGTGCACAGGCAGCAGTTGAGATAAATACATACATCACAGTAGTGTGATAGAAAGGAAATAACATGGCTCTTACAGATGAAAACAACGGGATTCCCGCAACCATGCTTGTAAGTCCGTCTGGCTATGCCGGCAACAACGGTGGTTTTGGCTTTGGCGGTGACTGGGCATGGATCCTTCTGCTCCTCCTGATTGGAGGCAACGGTTGGGGAATGGGTGGTTTTGGTGGAGGCGCAATGTGGCCCATGATGATGGGTGGCATGAATGGCTTCGGCCTTGGCTATGATTTCCCCTGGCTTCTCAACGGCCAGCAAGGCATCAACAATAACGTTTCCGGTGGATTCCGGGATGCTCAGATTCATGATTCCATTACCTCAGTTCGCGACGGTGTGAACAACCTGGCAACTCAGCTTTGTGGGTGCTGCGGTGATATGCAGATGGGTATGGCAAACGGTTTTGCTGGTGTTCAGCAATCTCTTTGCAACGGTTTTGCGGGTACAACCGCAGCTGTGACTGGTGCTCAGAACGCTATTGCTCAGCAGCTGAGTCAAAACCAGCTGTCCTCCCTTGAGCGGTCTTTTGCTGCTCAAACCGCAAACACCGCAGCTCTGAATGCTATTCAGGCACAGCAAGCTCAATGCTGTTGCGATAACCGTGCCGGACTGGCTGATCTCAAATACACGGTTGCTACTGAAAACTGTGCTGATCGTGCAGCTCTGTCTGAAGGACTCCGTGATGTTTTGGCTGCTACTCAGGCCCAAACCCAAACCATCCTCACCCAGCTTTGCAATGACAAGATCGAGCAGAAGAATGACCTCATTGCTCAACTCCGCTCTGAGCTTATGTATGCTCGTGGTCAGGCTTCTCAGGATGTCCAAACCGCTCGCATCCTTGCGGGTCAAGTGGCCGAAACGGATGCTGTGTACAATAGGCTCTCTCAGTGCCCTGTTGGCACGGTTCCGGTCTTTGGCAATCAGCCTATCTTTACTTGCCCGACCAATGTCGGTATGAGTGGTTGTGGCTGCGGTTGTAACGGCTGAGGCGGTGTAATTATGGCTGCTGAATACAGCGCAAACGCTGCTCAGGTTGTTCCTGTTGGCGGCAGCGTGATTTTCACTGAAAGTCCTGTTCCGTGCAACCAGGGTCTGCTGTATCACCGTGATGATACTGGTCTTTTCCGAGTGGCCAATAAGTTCTTCAGGCAGAACGTTACACAGTGCTGGCGCAGGAATACCCGGTATGAAGTAGCATTCCATGCCAACATTGCCGTGCCTGAGGGCGAGACGGTTCCCGCAGAGGGTATCAGCCTTGCCCTGTCTATTGACGGTGACACAGATCCTTCCAGCACTATGATCTTTGTTCCTGCAGCCGTTGAAGATTTTGGGAACGTTGGTGCAGATATTGTGGTGACTGTACCCTGTATGTGTACTTGTACAAGTGTTTCTGTAAGGAACACAAGTACAGTTCCTATCACGGTTGAAAAC
>Ga0310695_10001481_pt1 | contig 55190 bp, 44 predicted proteins | sample RumenRJG_04DNA_FD_203882 | JGI IMG/M metagenome (GOLD analysis project Ga0310695, IMG submission 203882) | Bovine rumen microbial communities from Lethbridge, Alberta, Canada - RJG_04 (v2) (version 2) | ecosystem: Host-associated > Mammals > Digestive system > Stomach > Rumen | place: Canada...
CTGTTGTATATGCTATTGGTGCATTTGCACAGATAATAATCAGCAGAGACGGCTCCCGATATATCGGCTTTGGATGACTGATATTCTCTTCTGCCTTGCGGTTATGTTCTTTAATAAGGTTATAGAACTTCAGCAGGCCTTTCTCTGCAGACGGAATTGCATTCGCGCCCATTTTTATCTCAATCAGTGCATAACGTCCATCAGCCATCTGATATACAGCATCAGCCTCCAGGCCGCTGTCATCGCTATAATGCATGACTGTTGCATTGTGAGCTTGAGCATATACAAGAAGATCACGCAACACCATATTCTCAAAGATATGACCAAAAAGATCCAAATCATTGAAAAAATATGCCGGGTTCAATCCAAGTGCTGCAATACCTATGGAGGGATCGACAAATATGTGCTTCTTTGCAGAACGAATCGCTGTTTTTGAGCGGATCTGGGGCGTCCAGGCGTCAATATCCCGAAGGACAAACAGTTTTTCTAAAACAGAAATATACGACGAGAGCGTTACATCTGTCACATTCTGCGTGGCCTGCACATCAGCATAGATACTTGTTTTTTTGGCCAATGTAGCCATATTTCGGGCATATGACCACAACAGCGTGCGTACCCACTCCGGATTTCTTTTTACTCCGTCAATGGCGCTGGCATCTTTCTGATAAATCTGCCTGTAGTAGTCCTTCGCTATCTCAAGCTTTGCTTCCCGATCGGTTATGGCGAGACATCTCGGCCACCCGCCCCGGCAGGAAGCAAAGAACAGATCCTCAAGAGATATCTGAGAAATTGAACCTGCCAGAGGAGTTTTCGGATGTTCAAACAGGTCAGATAAGGAAACCGAACCGTTGGATTCTCCCGTTTCCCATAGCGTCATCGGATACATGATCAGCTCACTGATCCTTCCTGTTCCGGTATGGGGTGTATCTGTTCTTCGGCTGGTTGAACCAGTCAAATAATACTCGCCCACCGCTTCGGGATGATCATCACAGTCTTTTCTAATCGCACCCCAGATTTTTGGGGCGTCCTGCCACTCATCGAAAAGAATGGGCTTAACATTAGAAAAAAACAAACGAGGTGCCGTTTCAGCAACGGCCATATAACCATCGCGGCGCTCTTCATCCTGGAATTCAATGATGGTTTTACACCTCTCCTGAGCAGTCCTTGTCTTGCCGCTCCCCTTGGGACCCACAATATTGATTGCATTGAAAGCCTTATTTCTTTTATCAATCTCCTGATCGACAATTCTCCTAATATAATCCATATGAAAGCCTCCCTTGAATGCCATCATATACTGATTTTATGTTTTTCGCAATATTCATTTTATGTTTTTCGTATATTTTGTTTTGTGTTTTTCGTATGATTTGTTTTTGTTTTTTCGTCTCTTTGCGGACAGAACTAGCATAATGATCAGACCATTCCGGTCTCCCCCTCGCGGCTTTACCGTTCGCTGTACGTTGGCCGTCAAATGTCCGCTCAAGCAAGCTTGGCGGCCACTTTCCGGCCTTATCGCTCAAATGAAAACAGCCCCGAGGTTTTTCTGCCTCAGGGCTGTTGTCATGTATCATTATTCTGCTTTGTTTTTTAGTTCAGCTTCGCACCTGCCGGAATATGCGGGTCTACCATCAGAAGATGAAGTTTCTCCTCGCCCTCTTCCTGGTGAATGGCGGAGATAAGCATGCCGTTGGACTCCATGCCCATCATGGCTCTCGGCGGAAGATTGGTGATGGCGATGCAGGTCTTGCCCACCAGGTCCTCCGGCTCATAGAACGCATGGATGCCGGACAGGATGGTGCGGTCTTCGCCGGTGCCGTCGTCCAGGGTGAACTTCAGAAGCTTCTTGGACTTCGGAACTGCCTCGCAGGCCTTCACCTTCACAGCGCGGAAGTCGCACTTCTGGAAGGTTTCGAAATCAACGTAATCCGTAAAGAGAGGCTCGATCGCAACCTTGCTGAAATCAGGCTTCTCCGCAGAGATCAGCGGTGCGCCTTCGATCACCGGCGCTGCATCGGCTGTCTCCGCAGCGGACTTCTTCTCCGGATTCAGGCTCTTGAGGGTCGGGATCTGTGTCTCATATATGCACATTCTCGCACTATCTTGTATCTTTGTCGTTTTAGGACTTCCTCATTCGTCTTGTTCATGTACTATCATGAATGGTTTTCTTGAACTTCTGTGTACGAATGTAGGAGTGGGTTTCACTTTTGTGTACCACTGAGTCCATCGTAGGACTCTTCCTAAAACATATTTTCGTTGTTCAGTTTCTTAAATACTTCCTGTCTCTTTGCTTCCGAAACCTCTGCGTAGATATCGAGCGTGGTCTGGATATCCTTGTGGCCCATAACCTGCTGGATGACCTTTACATTGGTCTCGTTCTCACAGAGCCTGCTACAAAAAGTGTGTCTTGTAATATGGCAGCTAAACCTTGGAATCATTACAGGCTTTCTACCTTCACGCCTTGCATTCACTTCCTCGCGGGCGTTATGATCATCAACAATGCGCTTGATCGCGCGATTGATCCCCGCGGGGTTGTGAAGACTGCCGAAGCGATTGCTGAAGATAAACCCTGACATTCCGTCCAGCTCCACCATACAGCCACAGTCATGCTCCTGCTGATACTCTTTCTCTGCGATAAAGGTCTCCCTGACCCTATCAAGCATCGGAACGGTTCTTATACCGCTCTCAGTCTTGGGGAGAGATACCCTGAACTCGCATTTGAAGCTCTTATCGCTTCTCGGATAATAGGTGACATTGTGGTTGATGCTGATGGTATTTTCTTCAAAATCAAGATCTTCCCATCTGAGACCGATGATCTCTCCCACTCTGCCGCCGGTTCCAAACATTACAGTAAACAGAGGCTTCCACCTTAGATACTCAGGTCTGTCGATCCAGTCAAGGAACGCTCTCTCTTCCTCAATGGTGAGAGCATGACGTGCTTCCGTCTCTCCTTTGGTTCTCTTCTTAAGCTCTGCCATGACTCCATCCGAAGGATTATTACGGATTATATTGTCACGGACAGCCATCTGGAACGTGGGATGAAGTACACCATGTATCGAATCAATGGTATTCACCTTCAATCCCTTATCATAAAGGGCATTGTAAAACAGAAGGACATCTGAATACCTTACATCGGCGATCTTCTTTTTCCCGAAACCCTTTCTCACATAACGGTCATAGGTATATACATAGTTGGTCATCGTAGTGCTGCGCAGTTCTGTCTTGGTGGAAATATACCGGTCAAAGACAAAATTGATATCGGATTTTGCCAGAGCATACACATCTATGCCGTCCAGCTCATCCATCTTGACCTGTTTCTCCCGGTCTCTTAACTCTCCAAGATCCTGCGCATATATAAATCTACGGCTCCCAAGTGCATCCGTATAAGCATAGCAATACAGCTGCTTCTGCTTATTATAGGATTCACCCTTATGTAACACCCGCCCCTTCTTGTCTTTCCTAACCTTTCCCATGAATTACATCCTTTCCATGCAGTTAGGAAGAGAGGTCTTGCAAGACTTTACTGTTTGGAATTGAGCATCTCCTCGACTCCTTTTCGTACCGTCTCTGTTATGGTGAGGTTTTTTTCTTCAGCGCACTCCTTCAGCTTTTCGTACTCCTTGTCCGTAAAACGAACCATAACCTGATTATGTCTTGGTTCGTCCGTCTTCGGGCGTCCCATCTTTGCCAAAGTATGCACCTCCTTTAACCTGACCACATTATAACTTTTCCGTTACTCAAAAGTCAAGAAGTTTTTCGTTACTCAAAAGTACCGGCAATACCTCAATTCCAAAACCTATTCCCTGAAATACTCCAGATATTCATCCAGAATGTCAACTTTTACAAGTGCCATCTTGTTCCTCTTATAAACCGCTTTTGCATCATGAGCCAGGTTATAAAACTCACGCTCGCTCATGCTGTAGATATGCGCTCCGTCCTTGTATCTGACGAACTTTTTCTCATCAAGGCGGGTGTGTAAAAGGATCTCCAAAAAGACCTTCTTCGGAACATACAGTACAGCTCCCTCGTAATGGCATTCCACCATCCCTTCATCGAAAGCGCTTCCCTTCATCTCCATCGCTCCTCTCATCTGTTTTTGAACACAAAAATATCTGTCCACCAATACCTATCTATCTGTCCGCAGATAAGCATTGATTGACAGATATTCAGTTGATAAATTTAAAAAAATACCTTGCATCGGTACCGGGTATACCGCATTGGTGTTTCACCAGCTTTCTCAGCCCCATCTCCTTTTCGGGAAGTATCATTATAAAGAGTGCTGTCATAGTCATAAAGCTCCCCAGCTCTATTTCGACCGGATATCCGACGCTCCTGCACGCGCAAAATGAATCCGCTTTCTTCATCTGTAAGCGCACGCAATCATGGCGTACCCGGTTCACAACTCGGCACTCCCTATGTTATGCAAAGCATTGTTATTCACTTATCAAGGTACAAGCTCCGACTTCGCGTCGGAAATGGATAAAACTTCTGGGCTTTTGTCCGCCCTAAAAACGCATAAGAACACCCGGTACTGCTATGAACCGTTGTATTAAAATTATGCGCTTTATTAGACTTACAAAATATGCGACAGAAAACAAACTCAGTGCCCGATAAACTTATTTGAAATCTTTAAGTAACGGGAGCCGTGTGGTTATGAACTTCACCCACACGATCTGTGCCAGATCATCCACTGTAGAATCATCCGGTTCCAGATCAAAACGGGTAGCTGTATTCCGGATAACCGTCCTCACATAGTTCATCTTCTGTGCTATGAGAATCCCAAGAGCGCAGCTGTCTCCTTTGCAAATCCTACAAATCACATCCTCGGTCAGCAAATCATGTCTGTGTTTCCTCTTCTTTCTACTCATAATCATCGCCCTCCATAAATTCCCTCAGAATCCTTAATCCGTCATGCTTATAATTTCTGACCGTCCCATTATCCAGACCGAGCATTTCGGCAAGAAGTTCTATGGGGATCCCCAACACTATCGTTCCCTCGATAATCTGTTGTTTTCTTGGACTCAACTTTTCCAATCCTTTGGCCAATTTCTTGTTGCGGATCAATACTGGAGTTTTGCCTAACAAAATCTCGTTCAATTCTTCCTCAGAGTATGGATCAAAGTAGGCTCTTTCATCCATATCCTCAACCGATACTTCCCTGGCATTTTTCACCTTCCTTGCATAGGAACGCACCACAGTATAGATAAGATTCTCCAGTGTATGCGAAATCCAGGAATCAAAACGCTCAGGTAGGCTTCCCGCTGTATATGCAGAAGCCACATCATGTTCATTACTCATTTGTGCCTGCCTTTCTTCAGGCACTGGGATTTATCTCCTGTCGCTAGGGGAAAGTGCCGGCAGGGAGTCATTTGTCACTAGTCGAAATGAATTTTTTTCAAAAAAACTATTCCAACATATTGGAATACCTAAAAAAAAGAGCGCCCGGCATGTTGTTTACCAGACGCTCAATTTCCTTCAGTATTCAGTTTTTATCCATCGATTATCCATAGGCTGCCACCTCATCGAAGATAAATATGCAGACCCCCACACTATCAGTCTACTAAAAATGAAGTCCGATAATCCTCTCTCGTTCGTCACAAATGCCGCAAAAAATGATTGTTTTCTGCCGTCTTCTCTGTTATGATTGGTTACGGATAAAACTCATATTTCTAATCGAACACTGAAACTGCTATGGCTCCATATGGGGTCTATGGCAGTTTTTTTGTTTTCACCTGCCATCCCCTCATATCTGGAATTGATCGCCGGAAACGGCGTTATGAGTTCTAAGCGACCGGCCTATGCCGGTCAGAACTCGCATATCCCCCATAGGGATATGCAGAAAATCAGCAAGCACTGCCTGCGTTCCCACACAGGCCCAAAATCTGATCATTTTTCTTGCCCGAAAAATGATACAGATTGTGCTTGCAGGGGAGATATCCCCTGACCCCTTGTCTTGCTCCTTTTCGGAGCGCTAAAGACAGTGCCGGAAACGGCAAAATGTTCATAAACGCCCGCCCTATGGCGGCATTCACTTATAGGAGGAAACAGCTATGGCAACCAGGGAAAGAAAACACGAATTAAAGGTCTTTTTAAGTGATGATGAAGAGCGGATTTTAGAAGGGACTATGAAGCTCATGAAGCTCCCCAGCAAGTCCTTTACGATCAGAAAACTAATCGTTGAATCTGCACTCTACGATGTTGACTTCAGAGAGTTCAGAGACATCGGAACGCAGCTTGCCAGAATCGGCAATAACATCAACCAAATAGCCAAGCGGATCAATGAAACAAGGAGCATTTACCAGACCGATATTGATGAGATCAAAAAGGAGTTTAAGGAGATATGTCGATTACAAGAATCCATGCAATCAAAGCTACTATAAAACGATCGATAGAATACATCTGTAATCCAAGCAAAACCGACAGTGAAACACTAATTTATTCCTTCGGCACGACGGTAGAATATGCCCCGCAGATGTTCTCGGAAGCTCTCAGCAAAACAGACAAAAGCGATCCGAATCTGGCATATCATCTGATACAGTCATTTGCCCCGGGCGAAGTATCTTCCAAAGAGGCTCATGAAATAGGCAAAGAACTTGCCGAGCGGCTCCTTGGCGGAAAGTATTCTTATATCATTTCCACCCATACGGACAAGGATCATTGTCACAACCATATTATCTTTTGTGCTGCCGATAACATCGACCATAAAAAGTATCATGACTGTAAGCGATCATACTGGAATATCCGGCACATAAATGATGATCTTTGCAGGGAGCATAATCTGTCTGTCATCCAGGAAAATCAGCATAAATCCAAGAGCTATAAGGAGTGGCAGACTGACCGGAACGGAACCTCATGGAAATCGCAGCTCAAGAAAGATATAAACGAAGCCATAAAGTGCTCGCATACCTACGAAGAATTCCTTAATCATATGCGGGCAAAGGGCTATGAGATCAAGGACTGGGAGATCAGTCCCGACGCACACAAATATATCGGTTTCCGTGCCCCCGGTCAGAGCCGCTGGGTACGCGGAAGAGCCAAGTCCATGGGACCGGATTTTACCAAGGAACGAATCAGGGAAAGGATAGAAGAAAAAGCCAGGATCCGAACCGAAAGGATGAAGAAACTGACCTCCCATCCGTCATCAATGATAGATACTTCTCAGGAGCGTTTTGCAGATAGTCCCGGGCTTAAGCACTGGGCAGAAAAGCAGAATCTGAAAGCAGCTGCCAAAATACAGTCCGAGCTTGCCGGTATGGGCTTCAAGGATCTTGGTGATGTGGACAAAAAGATAGTCTCCCTACATCAGCAAGCCAAAAGCGGTAAAAAAGCCACAATAGCACTCGACAAGGACATCTCCCGGTTTGAAGAAGTGCTGCACTATGCCAGAATTTATACAGAGAAGAAAAAATACATAAAAGGATATGAAAAATCCAAGGATAAGGAACGATATTATCGTACCCATGGGTATGAAATAGAGGTCGCTACCGGAGCTATCGACCGGCTAAAAAACGCAGGCCTTGATCCCGATGGGATTGACCTGCATAAAATGGAAGCGGATTATGAATTATTAAAAACAGACCGGGCAAATACATCTTCCGCTTACTTATCAGCGGAAAAGGAATGTGAGAAGCTTAAAAAGCTTCGAGATGATCTCGCATCCTACCTAGGGACGGAACCGTCGCTGGAAATAGAACGAGATCCAAAAAGAACTCTGTAAAAAAAGTCCGATGCTTTATCATTTCATAAGCATCGGACTACTCTTTGATTTCTTTGAGTGATGTCGCATAACCGACCATTCGTTGTCTTACCTTATCGTCCACACTTCGCATCGCTTCAATTACGATCTTTTCATCTTCGGACAGATGATATTCAATCTCGCCCTTAAAATCAAAGAAATCCTTCGGAGAAATCTCCAGAGCATTGCAGATATACAGCAGCGTCTCTACCTTCATAGACTTTTCACCGCTAATCGCATTATACACGGTGGACTGTACGACCTCGGGAACCTTGTCGGCAAGACTATACCTGCTATAACCACGTTCCTCGGCAATCTCCATAATCCTTTTGGAGATATCCTTCAGGGTGACCTCCATGGCACACACCTCCTTCCGTTTCATTGGAATAGTCTATGCCAATATTTTATAAAACCCGGTCATTCCCCGAAATCTGAAGATTTTGGAATACTTTATTCCATTTTATTGGAATAGTTGGTCATATCGTTAATCTTCTTCGATAGGTTCTTCGTCTTCAGCTATAAGTTCTTCGTACTGCCACTGCGGAAGGAGATACTCCAATCCACTAAGCTCCACACCGGATCTTTTTACATCATCCAGCCAGATACCTATACCTCTTTGCTTAACGTCTACTATAGGTGTAACCTCCAGCATTTCTCTACGGTTGCGGATTCCCATAAGTTTCAGGAGCATTACGCCAAATTGGCCGCCATAAACACGGATTCCCTTCCATTTTCCGTTATATACCTTCTCGGGAATATCGAAGTTGTCCTCCGTTTTTTCATCCTCAGCTACTATGATCAGATTCATAGTCTCCTGATTCCAACGAAATCCGAAATATTGTGGCCTGCCTATAGCTTCCAGCAATTCCACGGGTATTACAATGATGCTATTCCCAAAATTAAGATATATCTTTCCAGGATCATATTCAGATTTTGGCAGCTTATCCTCCGCCGGCCTGTCTGTCGGCTTTTCAACATTAAAATAGTCTGAGTATGTTACCTTTTTTCCGGAGGCATTACCTTTCCCGTCTCCGAGATAAACGATACCTTCTGATAGATCCAGGTACTCCTCAAATCCATCCTCATCAACAACCGTACCGGCAACAAACACATTCTCATCAATACGGTTCATATGTGCTGCCACAGCCTTTTTTGCATCATCATTATACATTTCGAGGCCCGTAAGCAGTTCCACCGGATTAAGTCCCAGCACGCGGTATATCATTACCGTTGCTGTCGGATCCGGATAGCGCAATCCTTTCTCCCATAAACTGACGGCCTGTGGAGTAACAAAAAGCTTTTCTGAAAGTTGCTCCTGTGTAAGTCCCAGTTCCTTGCGCTTCTTTATGATCAGCCGTCCTGTCTTTTTAAGATCCATTTATTTGTTCCCTCCGAACTTGCCATATCCTATAAGCATCACGATACGGCGAAGCACCGTGAGAATCAATCAACTCTCTGTTGAGTTACCATACAGCAATACCATCGGTTCATACCCTGGTATTCCATAAATCTATTGCCTGCCGCCCCTCCGGTATATTCTCTGCTAACACATTGTCAGCCACATCATAATGTATTCCAATACTCTTCGTGCTTGCTTCACACTGTCCGCACTCAGCCAGCACGTACTTGGTGCCAAACTTCGTGCTGTTTTGGATCACAAGATAAATACCATCGTAGCCACAGAACGGACAGGGGCGCATCTTGACTGACGGAGTTTGTATCCTCTTATCTTCCCGCACTGGAACCTGCACTGTTCGTTGTGGTCCGGTCATATTGGCTGAATTCACTGATTTCTGATAACTTGGTTTTTTCGGAGCAGATTTGAACATCTCCTCTGCTTCAGCAACCGTTCTAATCTCCTTTTTGCGAAAATCCTGCAGCACAAGATCGGCATATTTCATTCGGTTATATTCTGTAGCCTTTGCCGCTATTGTCATAGCAAACTCTATCAGCTCTACAGAAAATCCCATTTCATTAACCCATTTGCTAATGGTTTCAATCTCTGAAGGCGATGGTTCCCTGCCTTTACCGTTAAATATATTTGTAATGGCTGACCTTGCAAAAGTGATGATTTCATCTCTGTTCATCGACATTCCCCCGACAACTTCTGGACATCGTGTCCATAAGTTCTACATCCTGCACGAATGGTCTCTACTGATGGCATCCGCCATGACCACAGTCGTGCTCACCATGTCCTTCGTGCTCATGATGATTACAGGTAGCATCTCCGATCTCAGGTAGGGATCCTGCAACATATGCATTTACAGCCTCATCTGCGCTTCCGCTTGCTCCGGCATACACCTTAATCCCAGCCTCACTCATGGCTGCGATAGCTCCGCCGCCGATACCTCCGCAGATCATAACCTCAGCACCAATATCCTCAAGAAAACCTGCAAGCGCTCCGTGTCCGGTTCCATTGGTATCTATCACTTCGCTTGAAATCACCTTCCCGTCAGATATCTCATATACCTTAAAGGCCGGTGTTCTTCCAAAATGCTGAAATACTTCCCCGTTTTCGTATGTTACTGCCACCTTCATCGCAAATTATCCTCCTGTTTATTTTTCTATCATTGCGGCTATCATCGAAGCAGCCGTCCCTACATAATCATTACATTTATTACGTAGCATTCCTCTAAGCTCTGAACACTTCAAGGAGCCAAATTGTTCTGTGAATTGCTTATCAAAGGCATCAATTGCATCCTGAGTTTTTCCCATTTCCCTCAAGATCTGTTCTGCCGCCAATACTGTTCCACACTTTCCACCTTCCGATCTCGGCATAGGTGGTGTTGTCTTATTTGTATTTATTTCGGCAAGAGCACTATAAACTGCATTTGCACAATTCATGCCATTTCTGTGGTTATTTCTTGCAATTGTTTCAAAATCCATTTTTCATATCCCTTCATAGCTTATATTTCATGATTCAAGCAACCTCTTCAATATCTGTTCCCGACTGTTTATGAACATCTCCGTTACCTGATAACTGTCCGTCTCTTCATATGTGCACGGGTGTATCTGACCTTCATCAAAGCTCAATATCTCCGCTCCTGGAATCCCCAGCAATATCGGAGAATGCGTCACTATAATGAACTGGGAATTATCCTGTGCACACCCCACAATCTCCAATAACAGAGTCAGCTGTCGCTGCGGGGAAAGTGCCGCCTCCGGCTCGTCCAGAAGATATACACCATTTCCCTTGAAATTGCTCTGTGCCATAGCAAGGAAGCTCTCACCATGGGATTTACGATGATAATACTCCGGCTGTCTTCCGCCTTCTCTGCTATATACCTCTTCGGCACTGGCCACATTATAGAAGCTCTCTGCTCTCAAGAAATATCCCCATCCCGGCTTGTTATAACCACGGATCAGCCGCATCGCATTACACAGCTCCGAATGGGAGTCATATGTGGAAAAGCTGTAATTCTTCGTACCACCTTCCGGATTGAATCCATATGCAACCGCAATCGCTTCCAGCATAGTAGATTTACCGCTACCGTTTTCACCTACAAAGAATGTGATGGGCTTATGAAAAGACAAATTGCTCACACCTGCAATAGATTCAATACCCCTTAAATAGCTTCTGCGGTCAATCTTATCCCAATCTATGGATATTCCTTTTATATGAAGTTCAACCTCTTCATCAAACATACAAACCTCAGTCTAAAGCTACTTTTCCATTTGAATATCAAACTCTTTTTGAGCCTTTTCCATCTCAGAACTGGTAAATGCACAAAGCTTTACATCCACCTGATAACTCGGATAATCTTCCACAAACTTCTTATATGCCTTTACACATTGTTTTGTTGACTCAGCTACCGGGTTTTCAAGCTTTCCACCGAATATACTTGAACTAATCAGAGGAAATGAGATGCTGTGATAACCGTTATCCTTAAGAACCGTCAGCGAGTTGTAATATGCCTTAAACAGTTCTTCAAAAGCATCAGGAGTCGCTCCAAAATTCGGACCCACAGCATGAATGATTGCCTTAGCATTCTTCAGATTGAACGCCGGTGTAATAACAGCATCTCCATCATTAAGAGGCGTGTTGTACTTGCTACAAGCCTTTGCAAGTTCATTACTTCCTGCTTTCCCAAAGATCACGCCACAGATTCCCCCTCCTTCTGCCAATCTTCTATTCGCAGCATTTACAACAGCATCAACCTTCTGATCAGCACACGATGCATGAAGAAGCTCTATTTTACTCATGTCTTTCTTACTGTTCTTAGGGCTAACCCCCGCATCTATATCTTTAAGTCTCATTAAGAGTTTCTGGACAACTCCATTTTCAAGACACGAAAGGATTAGGCCATCACAAAACCTCTCCTGTCTTACGATTCCCATAAGTGCTGCCATCGTCTGATATGAATCCAGTTTTTCAGGCTCAACTTCATCTATATTCTTTATGCCTGCCTTCTCTATAGTCTCCAGATAACTCTTAAGATTATACTCAGGATTCTCCTTGTCAAAGTCATAAACAGCCTCTATAAGCTTATGAACCGCCTCAGAATAAGTAATATACGGCCACGGAATCGGATCATCCATCGTCCCTTTGTGTCCTTCTGAATGATGTATGGTTCCATACTCATCACCATTTAACTCTTCAAGCAGTCCTGTCAGCTTAGCAAATACTGAATTCTCAGGATTATTTTCAAATTTCTGGCTATTTCCATCCCCCAGTGCGCTCTTAAACACATCATAATTTCTGCTACCACTCGGAGGGCAATACACAGCGAACTCAATCTGCTTAAATACCTTCGGAAACTCCTGTAACACAGTTTTGTAAGCCCTTGCCACAACCTCTGGATCATTTTGAAATGCTCCACACCCAAAAGCTCCAAGCACCAGGATATCTGCTCCCTTTGCGGCCGCACAGGTCAGCATATGGATAGCCCGTTTTACATGATATCCGAACAGCTCTGCGTTGTTCATATAAGTGCCGCCATTTACAAGCGGAACATGGACATTGGACTTGTCACGAAGGTCCGGCGCAGCAATCGTGATCACATCGACAGTAACCCAGTCCTCCTGTGGCATTCTTTTAGGAAGATCTTCATCTGTCTTACAGATGATAACTCCCTCTGTGTACACGAGTGAATCCGTCGCTTTCGGACTATTCAAATCATGGTGGTGCTTATAAAATGAATCTCTAAGCGTTCTCCTGTAAAGAAGAGGATACAGCGTAGAGGTACGGCACAAACATTCCTCCTGCGCCGATGCTCCGGTAGTTACCCCACCACCTGCATGAAATGCATTTGCAAAGTTCATAACTGCGATCTTTGCATCCGGGTTCTCCCTATGAAGCTTCATAGCCGCCTGATAACTCCTGTCTCCCGAGACCGTTATGACTGTATCTCTTGTTTTGGAAGAATTAAACGCAGGATAATCATCCTCATAGAACACAGTCGTATTCTTTTTTGCAACAGGTATAGACGCAGAAAGAGCTGGATCGTTTTTGATCCAGTCCTGCGTATCGTTAAAGACCTCTATTCTTTGTGCCCTATCAGACATATCTTAATTCCTCCTATGACATAATATATGCAAAATCCTCACATAATTTGGTTATCCAGTCTTTCTTCACGATTACATCCAACCATTCCTTCGGGATATTCTCGTATCCGTATGCAAGACCTGCAAGACCTCCTGCTACGGCTCCGACAGTATCTGTATCATCGCCAAGATTAACTGCTTTCAATACGCACTCCTCATATGAACTGGAATTTAGCAAACACCAAACAGCAGCCTCCAAGGTATGAACGACATACCCACTGCTCTTTATCTCACTGTCCGGCAGGCTCATAAATGCCTCAAGATCACGCATTCTTCCATAGGCATCAGTGGCTATTTCCCTCTTGAACTCCTCATTATACCAAGGCAGTGACGAAGCCCTTCTTTCATAGAAATCAAAAGTTCCATGTATCCCCTTCCACAGAGCCATATATATTGATTCATCTTTACGATATATCAGTTCATGGCATATAGAGGTATGCATCAAACACGCAATCAGACTTCTCGGATGGCCGTGAGTTAAACTTGAAGCGGCATGTGAATTCCCCGCTGCTTCTTCTATAAAAGTATCATTCCAGTATTCTTCCTCAAGAGCTTCATACAATGACACTGGCATAATCCTCATAAGAGAGCCATTTCCATTATCTCTTTCGCCCCTTCCACCACATTCAGTTGGATCCACTCCAGGCCTATACTGAGCTATTGCTCTTGCACAGGTGATTCCAATATCGAAGACTCGCCCATGCGGTGTATATTCCCCATTGATTTTCCAATTGCGGAATCTGGCCATCATATCGTCATAATTGATACCACAGCTCTTTATAATACTATCGAGAGAAGCCAATGCCATACTGCTGTCATCTGACCAGGTTCCCTTCGGTTGACTATGAGTACCATATTCCCTCATATCCACCACCGGATCTGTCTTCCGCTCCGATCTACTTGTAAACTCCACAGGTACTCCAAGTGCATCAGCCACAACAACGCCGAATATTCCCGCCTTTGTAACATTGAGATTATCTACCATATCAATCACCTATATGATTTACTATACCCGCAAACACTGGAAGACCAGTCAAGTTATGAACGATTGCATATATGAATGGTCTATCCAACCGAACAGATTTATATTCTTCAAAGCTGGGAGCACATCCACAGACAACAACACCCATTGATACCGCAGCTGCTTTTGTACCCTTTCTATCTACTTCAATATGCGCTTTATGGATTATAGCGTCCATCATCAACCATTCACTGGACATCGGCGAAAAGTCTGCCTGTGGTGTAAACAGCGTCGTAATGCCCATTTTCTTGAAGAGATCTGTCATATCACAATCCAAGTCATACTTAAACTCCGGCATCGTCACATACACTTTTATGCTTTGCGAGCTTTCAAATATCCTGGATAGATCCAAAGTATCTATCACATGACTCATTGCCTCTTTACCTTCATTCCTAGGAAGCAAAGCCATATATGAGTATTCCAGATCTTTATATGGTTTTATAAACCCGGTAAAAAGATCGTTTTCTATATATTCATATTCAGTACTATCCATCATCTGGACTTCATAGGAAGTCCCATCTACGTCTGTAAACTCATCCTCATATATTTCGTCTTCATCGTAAAGTTCTGCCCACTCTGACTCAAACGCAATTGCATTCATTAGGCAAGCTACCATCTGACTCATAGAATCATCCGCAATTCTATCGATCAAACCTCTGGTATTCTCTTTAACCCATGCATTCACATCATCAACTATATTTTTCGATGCGAACAGCTTTCCGTGGTATTTTGAAAGCCGATTTTCATAGTTAGCGTTTAAGGTTCTTTTAATGTCTTCCTTGATATATACAGCGTTCGCTGAAACAATTTCTCCTCCTGAAGTGTAATCTTCATCTTCGCTGTTTACAGAAATTGTCTCAGTAAATAGCCTCTGCATCTCGGATACCATATCTCTGTAGTTCTCATATGGCATGTCAGAACAAACAACGTCCAGAATTTCCTGTTTTGTAACGCCATCTACCGAATCAGCAGCGATAGATAAAAGCATAAGGACAGAGAATGGTGAAAAAACCACGTTGTTATTATCTGAGAGTGCCAGATACTTCATAGTTTCTGTCGCAAGTGTATTATACTTATCACGATATCTTCGAATCTGATTTTTCTTCTTAAGCCGACTATACTCTATCTTTGCCTGTACAATGCCAGCGGATGCAATCAATTCATCAATCTCTTCGTCTGACATATGTTTTGTTGCTTCTTCTCTATCCTCTTTTGATGGGTATTTTTCCTGAAATTCTTGTAATTTCATCGTCACACCCCCTCAGATTCCACTTTAGCCTTTGCATCCTCATACATCTTCTGCGCCTTCTCGTCCTGTATGAAGCTTACAAAGATCCCAAGGAAGTATTCTGCCGAAGCCATATCACCCTGTTCATAGAAATGCTGACCATATGCATAGGCAATCTTCAGCATCTCGATCTCTGGACCATAGGGAATATCGTGCTCTTCAAAATGTTTGCTCAGCTCCTCCTCGGTAGGCTGATACATCTTGCCGGAAACCTGGCTGATATAATACAGTTCTGAACTAACCATTTCAGATTTAGCAAAGTGCATACTGAAAAGCAGGCAGCATACCGCCGTATCATAATCCTTAACTTCTACGAAGTAGTAGCCCATATTGCGATAGCATCTGGCAAGATCCTCGGGGCGGTAAGCATACTTAAAGATGCCCTTCGTGATATCCCTAAATTCCTCGATCTTCCCCCTCATCTTGAAGGTTTCGGCATATTCAAATGCAATACCGGCATAAGCAGGATTCCATTTCATTGCCGTGAATAAAGCGTCTGCAGCGTCATCCAATCGCTTAAGTTCCACTAAAAGGCTGCCATATGTCAGATACATATCTGCATAATCATAATTCGCTCTACGAATATCCTTCTCAGGCTTTGTATATTCGCAATAAAGGATCTCTTCCATCGGTTCACGGAAGAAATGATACTCACTTACAGCATCATCCTTGAACATTTCCGACTTTTCATACTTTGAGATCATGTCCTCGATGAGCTTAAGTGCCTTGTCATAGTTCTTTTTATAGACATTGAACCTGACCTCTTCCATGGCTGCATCGTAGCCCATATTATCCTTTATGAGAACCTTGTTAAGCTCTTCCTTCTTGTCATCCGGAATCAACTCATACATCAAACGACCGCAGGCACGCAGGATCTCCTTACCGTACTCATGATCCTTATACTTTTGTCCCTGCTCATCCAAGTATTTCATATCCACTTCAGGATCTCCGGTCAGTCCTCCGGTAATCTCCTTCATGATAGCTTCAAAATCTTTATTATCTGCCATAGTAGCCTCCCTTCACTTCGGGGTTTCCTGTTATGGTCTTATCCTATCATTCAATGCGTCCAATAAAAATGGCTCAATCCGTATGCATCACTTTACTACTTTGAATTTGCTTCGCTTTTCTTCTTTTTCTATATTCTTAATCATTCGCTCCATCATAGGATCTGCCGGTCTGCTGGCTGCAATCTCAAAATCACGCTCAAACTGATCCTTGACTTCCTTGTACATAGCCTCTGTCACCTGCATCACACCACCAACCTGATGTTTCCATCCGGATCCCGGATAATCAAGCTTCGCGAACATTTTCTCCCAGGCTTCCCGTCCTTTCTTTGCACTTGCCTCTGACTTGTATGGCTCAAACGCTTCATATCCAAGGAATGACTTTTTAACTCCTCCGTAATATACTGAAAGGGTGCCAGTTTCATATGATTGATTATCCGCAGTTGCATATGCCCTTATATATACAACATAGCCATAGACCTTCTTTTCTTCTGCTATTGTTCTCATCTATTTCCCTCCAAGGATTTGTTTGATCAGATAAAAGGTATCTTGAACTCGACCTTTATTGGCTCTTTTACATATTCAGCAAAAATCTCTCCATCTTTCGGACTTCCCACTGCTGTCCCATAATGTACAGGGATTGCTACGCTCGGTCTAATGATATTTACAAGCTCCGCCGCCTTCTTGGCATCCATAGTATAAGTGCCACCGATCGGAACCAGAGCAATATCACACTTAACCGCCTTAGCCTCCTTGGTCGCATCGGTATCTCCGGCAATATAAACTCGCTGTCCGTCCACTCGAAGGATATAACCGACCCATTCAGCTGATTTCGGATGAAAATGCTTTAATATGTTATAGGCTGGCACTGTCTCCAGCTCCAGCCCATCTATCGCCCTATATACACCAGGTTTCACAGACACGATCTTACCAACTACACCGGACAACCCCTGAGCTTTAGCCTCCATCTTTTCAGGCACAACAAGAATTGTCCTATCCGAAACCACCTTTTTGATATCATCCGGTGAAAAATGGTCATAATGATCATGGGTTATTAGAACAAACGCAGCATCATTCGGTGAATCCGGCACTTGAAAAGGATCAACATATATCATACCGAGCCGGTCTTTAATCCGTATGCTGTTCTGCTCGTTTACCTGGATATACTCAGTCATAGCCCACCTCACTTTATAAGCTTAAAATTCCTTCGCCTTGCCTCTTTCTTTACAGAAGCCACTGAATATAGTCCAGCTCTGCAATCTCATTGTTATTCTTAGCTGTTTCCTTCAAGAACACAGATACAAGCTTATTATCTATATCATATAAGTATCCTCTGTTACCATTTGCATTTTTATCAAACGGCGCATACTTTACGTTACAATACTGAATGATTTCGTCTCTGAAATCCGATGTACACACCGGATTATTTATCAACGTCACATCAAGATCTACACGTCTGCCATCCTTATATATCGGATTATCAAACAAGTCATAGGGATTATCAAAGGAATACCACGATCCTTTTGCCCTGCTTACGGCCTTTATGTATCCACCATCCGCATGGATGATAATATCTCCCTCCCGGATATTCGTGATATTATCCCAGTAAAAGAGATGATCGCCGGCAGCATTATAGATTGGAGCCCATATGTACTGTTCTTTAGCCTGAACATCAAAGATACCGCCTTGAAACACCAAAAAGGTTAATGGTATTCCTTCAGTACGCTTAACTGGAACATATTTTTTATCATCATAGTCCGATGCGCTACCGCCATATGAACTAAGCGCTTTTTCTTCCCACTTTGAAACTGTTGCTGCTTTTTTCTCTGCTATCGCCTGCTTCTTCACGTTAAGTTCTGATAGTATTTCTGCCTGGAGATTATCATCTTCCGCTTCAAGGAATTTTTCAAAAGCCATAGGATATTGAAAGATAGATATTTTGTTCGGAAATTCTACAGTAATATGTCCTACATCATCCTGCTTGGTTACCGTACCTGTACCAAATGCGCTATGCTTAACTTTTTGTCCTACCAGATTCATCCGTACTCTCCTCCGCAAAATACTTTGGCTTGTAATAGTATGCTCCATCCCGGTATTCCAAATAATCCGTCGTAGTCCGGTTAATCAGGTCAACTGCAAGATTTTCAGGATAGCAGTCTATCATGTACCAGTAATACTGATCTCCCAGGATCAGATAATTATTCTTGTGCCCATAAAAATATCCTACGACAGACTCCTTATTGATTGTCTGAACCAAACGCTCAAATAGCAACCGGTCTTCCTCTGACAACCACTTCTTCACAAGATACTCATGTGGAGCAGTCTTTGCATACGTCGTAGCGAATTTCCATTTATGGCCTTCCACAAATGCTTTCGCTTCTTCAATCGAAAAAGGCTCAGCTGAATCTTCGCTCTTTCGTTCTGCCTCTATGAGAGCAAGCTTATCCCTGGCAACCGCTTCAGTATCAAAGATCAGCTTTTTAAAGCCTTCCGTAAGGTGCTGAATATTTCCCTTCTGATCTTCGTAAAACAGCCCCCACTTTGTAATTCCGTTGTCTTCAATTTCTGATACATATACTCTTGCCATAGCAACTGATATCTGTCTTTCCTCTTATGAATTAAAAATATACTCAACAATGCGCTCTGCTGCCTTTTCGGTAGCCACACTTATATCTTCTTTCTTCCAATACGGCTTGTTGACATCCCTATAATCAGAGACCAGCACAGATGCTATCGGATATACACTATCAATATATCCGGTCTTATTCCCTAGTTTCGTGGATACCTTCGTTCTGAACCATTCGTTTCCAATAGACCTATTAATCTTCTCTTCAAGCAGGATTTTATTTCCAAGCTTATTAACAATACTCCTAAATTCCTCTTCGCTCTCGATACCAGCATCCTTCCGGATCTCAGACAAGTTCTTCCCACTGTATGGCATGATATGTTCGATATCGTATTTTGCACCTATGGAAAATTCTAATCCGTGCTCCTTTGCAAATAAGAACTCGTTCAGATAAACAAGCATATGCTTATCATAATCCATGATTGCAGCCTTGATTGTATCTCTGTCCCATTTGTCACTAATATGCTTATCAAAATCCGATTTTATTTCATCTACTCCAATTGCAGCATCAGCAAACTTAACCTCTTCGCCAAAAAGAAATGTCTTAAAATTACTGCTGGAATATCCTATATCTACAACCTCCATGATAGTAAACAATCTAAGTACGCACTCCAGAACTGTTCGCACTTTTTCCTCTGTAATATCCTCCTCTTTGAAACGGTAAAAGAAACTTGCAAGGAAAAGCTTTGTGTTCTCATTAAATTTGAATAGAACCTGGGCGATAGGATATGACGAAACTTTTAGCCATATTTTTGAAAGATTTATCATTCCTTCACAAAGCTCAATAGGATGATTCAGAAGGTCCTTGTTGATCTCTGTAAAATATCTTCTTAAGCCAGGGGTTGTTACATTGATAGAGCCTGTATCGCTTACCGTTTCTTTTTTTGAAGCCCTTACATAATACATCTGCTGCATAAGAATGGAGTCTATGGTTGCAATTCCGTTCTCTTTTAATTCCTCAATCGTGTCCAGTAATTCTTTCCAAAGAACCTTAAACCGCTCAACCATGCCCTGTTTCTCCGCTTCAGCATACAACTGGGCAGAGATAATATCCGCATCGTATAGCGGAAGTCCATCAGAGTTCAAGGAATTAAACATCGTAATAGCCTGTTCGACCTGCCAACTCTTAATCTCAATAACCTCGCAACTATCAGTAAGAGCTTTAGCCATTTTGTTTACACCAGACTCTGAAAGATCATTCACCTTTTCATAGAAAAACTTGAAATTGCGGAAAAAGTTAGTATATCTGTTGTCCTTCTGTTTTCTTGGTATCTTTACCACCCTCGACTCTGCTTCGACGTAGTCAACAGATTGCAAAATAGTTGATAGTTCACTCTTGTAATGCTCATTTATAGAATTGTTCACCAAAAGCGTTGTTCCACTACAGATATCAGCATCAATTCTAATATCCGGCTTGTCAGGAATATCCTCGGCTTCTGCTTTATAAAGGATCTCCATTATCTTACGTCTTCGTGCTCTAAGCCCCCTGTTCAATCCCTCCGCATCTTCATCATTTTCTGTCTTGCCTATTGCAACGTTAATTCTTACCAGTAACGCTTTAAGTAACAGAAGAAAAGTTGTCGTCCTCTGCTGACCATCTATGAGTCCAAATTTAGTATCATTATCCTGGCAATTTATAATTATGGTTCCGAAAAAATACGGATCTTTGTTATCGCTTGCAATAAAATTTTCAATGTCCTGCCACAGCTTATCGCAATGATCTGTTCCCCATGAATATGGGCGCTGATATTCCGGGATTGTAAACACAGTATCTTCTTCTAATTTCAGATAGTCTCCTATCTTTCTTAATTTCGGTTCAATGTTCTTCGCCATCCTTCTATTCCTCCCTATAACAAAGTGTTTCGTATTGCTGCTGTGCTTCACTCATATGAAAACAATCCCATTGCATAAACTTCAATCAATCGTAGCCTTTATCCTGTTTTTTAGGCGTAATGGAATATCAGATTCCATATCCCAGATGATCGTGTTCTTTTGAGCTATGTCAAAATGTAATTTAGTACCACTTTTGCATAGCTGGATTACGGGTTTTCCAACTCCCATTGCATATCCCTCTTCGAAATATGCACCATTATTTTGGTGCGTAAGATCCACAACGACAAACTTACTATTTCTGATATAACTCAGCAACTCCGGTGTAATCAATTCATTATGCTCAACCTCATCAATAAGGATAGGATTATATCCTGCATCTCGAATTCCAAGTTTAATCGCCTCCCTTAGATTCTTTGTGTCGTCACCAAATTTCATTGCGACTAACACATTTCTTCCTTCACCAGTATCTCTCTGCAATTTGTCAATTCTTTGATAACCGATAGGAGTAATGGTAATTGCCCCTGCTTGATCTCCACTTATTGTTGGAGAACCTTTAATATAGCCGACTTCAATTAAATAGTTTTCAAAAAAGAAAGCCTGTTTATTCATTTCATCATCAGACAAGGCTTCCTTCCCGTCTCGCTTATAACGCTCAACAAACATCAATCCATATAACTCATATTTTGATATCTTTATTTCTTGCCCAACATAATCTGCGAGTTCGGCAAGTTTCAACAATATCATGTCTATTTTCTCAGCAAAGTTCATCGGATACCACGCCTGGATTATATCGTTATCCATGTGGACAGGATGGCCATGCTCATTATTTCCATTCTTAAACTCTGTAACGTACTCATCACATTTCTCTTTGGAAAGAGTTGTATGATATCTATATTCAGTAGAATAATCTTTTCTCCTACGAAACCCTTTGTAATACAGAAAAGAACTCAGTTTTTTCTTGTCCAAAGATGGCTTCATTATTTCCGTTTCTGAGAATTCATATCTTCCACAAACAGGGCAGACATAAAAGACTGTCACAGGATCATATGTTGCCTGTTTCTCTGCATTCGGATATCCACAAACGGGACATTCAATCGTATCCATCATCTCTACCTCCCGTATATTTCTAAATAGCCATCTATTCCACTCCCAATGCCTTAAACACCGCATCCTCTGCACTCTGGTAGAACACCAGGCTAAAACTACTCATAAGCTCTGCCGGTACGGTTCCAAGATCAACCGCCGATGTCTGCGGTAATAATACCTTCTTTGCTCCGCTATCAAGGCATACCTGCAAGGTGCTTGCGAGGTTGTCTGCCTTCATAATAGTTCCGCCTATACTGAAATCACCGATAACAGCCATAGAACTCTGAACAGGTCTCCCAAGTGCTATCGAGCACAACGCAATAAGCGTAGGCAATGCCAGTTTATGCGTCATACCAATGCCCTGGAGATCCTGATAATTGATTATGAAATCCTTATTCATAGCAGCAAGGGAACCGCTGATCCTGTTTCCATTGGCTTTAAGGAAATTGAATGCAGTATCTACCGCCTCTTTACACTCTCTATCTGTTCCAAGGCCGGTGCGGTCGAACTTTCCGTTACCGGGCAACATCTGTGATTCAAGTCTGAATACCCCGATCATATCTGACTTGCCATGAGAAATCGTATATACCTGCCCAGGATTACACATACCCTCCGGTATCAGCTTGCCGCCACCCTGCTCCGGCACAGACACATAATGCTCTGCCATATCTTCCATATCAATGTATGAGAAGTTGACATCATAAAACTCCATACCACCAAGCTTTTTAAGCTGCTCCTTGACACGCCTTCTCATTTCAAGCGATATCTCCAATACTTCCGCAACTTCTTCCTTACCGAAGTTTCCATCCGGATAAAGAAGCTTCAGATAACCGTCAGTCATTCGGCGGACTGCTATGGTATCACGCTGATTGAGATTCTTGCCAAGTCTGAAATACTTATCTATAGCATCACCAAACTGCTCTTTCCTAAGTTCACGTATGAACCCGGCAAGGAAATCGGTGATAAATCCATAATCATTTGTAAAATGCTCCGGTCTAAATTTCGGAATCTCCCATCCAGGATTGTAGCAATGCATTCTGTCAAGAAATGCCGTATCAGTACCCATTTCTGGCGGGAACGGATCAAACAGGCTTGATGTCTTAAGGAGAACATCAACGCTCTGGTTTATATTTCCTACAAATACCATGGATGCAGATGCAGCCTTTTCTTCCTTACCTCTTGCAAAGGATCCCGAAGCCATATAATCCTTCATGATCTGTATGCCGTCTTTATCCTTGAAGTTGATACCTGCAACCTCATCAAATGCAACAACATCCCATAATCCGACAAGTCCCATTGTGCGCCTGCCCATGTTATAGAACAGGTTAGCAACAGTGGTCTGTCCACCGGACACAAGAATACTGTTCGGAGAAATCTCCTTATACAGATGTGATTTACCCGTGCTTCGAGGTCCAAGCTCACACAGATTGAAATTATTCTCCACAAGTGGAAGCATACGTGTAAGTAACAGCCACTTCTCACGATATGATAATTCCTCCGGCTCCATTCCCGTAGAGCGGAGAAGAACATCTATCCACTCATTTTTCGTAAATGCCTTTCTTCCCTCTTTCAGCTGGTTCATATCCACATTCGGCATCTGGATCGGGGTCAGCTTCGTTATGGATACCGGTGAGATATCTTTCTGCTTTGATTTTTTAGAACGAAGCTCTCCGCCATCAATTCCGACAATACCGAAATCATCTGAGCCATCTCCGCCATATTCAAGCTGAACGATACACCATATACCGCCACAAAGAAGTCTGTCGTACTGCTCAGGATAATCTTCTGAAATAGGGATCCTCGTTAGTCCCAGGTTCGAGAAAGTTGCCTCATACATATCCAGCTTCATGTTAAGCTCAACTGTGATCAGATCAATGACCGTATGAGAGCCTTTCTTTCTGAGTACAGACAGCACTTTCTGTGCTTCATCCGGACGCACGTAATTATTAGCGAGGATACTCTTCACAGTATTCACGCCACGCTCAATAATTGCCTCATCGTCAGAATTGCAGTACTGGCCAAGCAGATATTCCAATACATAGATAGGGACATTTGCACCCTCTTTGATATGCTTTGTCAGGTCTTTACGGACAATCTTTCCATCAAAAGTCTGGCGAAGTTTTCTATTCAATTCCTCACGATTGCTTGAAGCACCCGTCTCTGAGTCCTCAGTCATCACCGGATTCTCCCTATTCTCTTCATTCTGTCCGTAAAAACCATCCATGTAATCCATAATTACATCGTCTCCTTAGCTGAAAAATCCAAAATCATCTGCCGCAAAAGCGATATCTATCTGGAACTCTATCCTCTGCGGAAGATCCGTACTATCCACCTGCTCTATGATCAGATAGTAAGTTTCCTTACTGTCATAAGCCTGCGACTTCAAACTGAAATTACATCTGAAAGTCCTATCCTGTGCATCTGCCCCGGTCTTATCTGCGAAAATCTTCTGCACATCGGATATCTTCTTTCCGGTTGAATCCACAAAATAAGTATCATACACCGCTTTCTCACGGTTTCCGCTTACTGCGTCTTTCTGATAGAAATTCAAAGAGAAGATCATATTCGTAAGCTTATGATTTGCCGAAAGTAACGTAACCTCTACAGGCTTGGTATCATACTTTTCTTTATTCTTTTGGTACTCCTTGGAACTGTTTCGAAGATGTTTATACTCAATAAGCGGCACGCACATCTCCTGCAGACTCACTCCACCATGAACGAAGTTCATTCCGGATCCTGCGCTTGTTTTAATGCGGATATCGCCTCTCGGAGCATATCCATAATAGTCCGTCCTGCCCTCCATAAACTTAACAGGAAGCAGGTACTCAGGATCATCGCCCTTTGTAAGTATTGCAAATCTTCTCGCATACTCTACAATTCTGTGAACGAAGTCGGATTTTTCCGTCTTCGACTCTTCTGAAAGCGGGCTGTATGTATATAAGAATCCGTGATCTGATGTGATCATGATATTGATACCGCCAAAATCATTCACGATGGTTCTTACAAGCGTGATCAGTTCTTTGATTGTCTCCTCACAGGCATTAAATACCTTTGTCTCAGATGTATGGCTGGTCTCATCAATCGTATCGTGATAGATGTAGACAACTTCTTTTCCCTTTACAAGCTCCGAACGCTCGGCGCGACTGACAGCCATAAGATCCTTTGCTTTAACTGCTACACTCTCCGGGTTGGATGCTTTAAGCAAATTCTCTCTGTTTATGCTGTCGGAAGACTGACCGTCTGCAAGCACCTTGAGTATCTTCTTCCCGCCATCAGATTCCTTTAATTCAACGGTCAATTCTTTATGCGGTAAAAGTGCTGCCATTCCAAACTTGGTCTCTGTCGGGAATATACCCTGCATACTCGAAAGATTTACCTTTCCCTGCATCTCACGACTAAGCTCTTCCTTCAGCGATGCCGCAACTTCATATCGAAGTGCATCGGATATGATAATGTAAACCTTGCTATCGGCGTTTCTTATCCTGCGCTCATAGAATTTCTCCTGGCGCTCTATATCTTCGATATAACCTTTTTCTGCAAGCTCCGCAGCTGCTTCCTCTGACCAGTTATGTCCCAATCCGTCAAGGAACCAGTTTGTATATAGGCGCTCCACCTTATCACATACGGCTGTAAACAGATCCTGCAAGTCACCGCCATAAGTTTTCTTACTGTTCTCATAGCTCATATGGAACTGCCTGTAATAGGTGTCCATCTTATAATAATCCGTTGTATATGCTCTCCATATATTTTTTGCACCAACAATATGGAATCCGGCAGCATTTTCCTTGAAGAAATATTCCATCTTGGCAAGGGCCACGATACCGTCATAGTAATCCTTATATTCTGCAAACCAGGCTGAAGATCTGCGCTTCTCTGCTATGGCATATATTTTCTCAGGCTCAACAATCTCATTTTTAATATCCGTCATGATCTTTGACAGAACAATACGATTGATAGATGGCAGTATCTCTGTATCCGCAAGTTCAGATGCACTCTGCTTGGATAACCTCTTTACAAGATGCATCTCTTCCTCAACATTTTCCGCCATAGCCATATATGAAGCTGCATCATCACTATGCACCCAATCTGATATCAGATCACTACAATATGCTTGGAGCTGGCCGCTCTGCGACATATAAGAAGATAGCCCATCAAATACAGCATCGGGAAGTGTCCTACTAGCCGCGGTAAGTATGATATGCACAGCAAGTTTTCCGAGATCATGATCCTCACCATACCCTGTAATACGGTTTGCCATGCTCCAGAAGAGATCAGCAGCCTCATATTTGACAAATTCCTGATACAGATAATTGTCATCCGTATTCAAGCCCGCTTTTAATACAGACTTGATGATGGCAATAGGATCCGTCCTCTGTGCCTCACCAATAGAAGCCATAACCGCAAGCTGTAGCTTCATAGGTGAATCGAGGCTATCCGATAGCTTCACCACATCGTCACGCCTTGCCTTGGCATTAAGGAACTTACGATACTTCTTAACCTGATTGCGAAGTGCCACAGATGAAGGGATTCCCATCTCATCCATCCAAATGGCTATAAGGTCTGCTCTGAACTCCTCGCTATATAGCTCCACATCGAGTAGCCAGTCTTCCTCCGGCTTTTCATAATTCATTGGATTATACAGAAGGAAATTCTGATTAGGTTCATCCACCGCAAGTGTTTTCTTTATCTCAAAATAGTTATTGCCGGTAATACAGAGAACCTTGGCATCCTGCAATTCCAGTTCGCCAATCTGATCTTCAAATTCTTTTTCCTCGTCATACCAGACAACAATCCTTCTCTTATAAAACTCCGGCAATGGAGCAAGAAAACGCTTATTCAATTCCTGACTTATTGTTGCTAAATCCATTTTTTCAGTCCTTTACTTAATTTTTGCGAGAACATCCTGGAATAAAGCGTAGTTATGTTTTACTCCGTCATCCAGGTCAATACTTATCATCTGATCAGCAAGGTGGTGTATCTTCTCTTCATAGGCATGAATCTCCTCATCCTGCGCCTTCAAGGTATTCAGCTGCTTTGCAAGCTTGACCTTTTCAGAAGCAGATACAGTATCAATCCTCTTCTCAATCTCTTCAATCGCAGTTCTGTATCTAGCCTGTTGCTCATGTACATAATCAGTTCGGATACGCGCTATTGTGTCCGAACGATATCGATGCAAATATACAAGACATTTAAAACCATTATTTGTTCCGGAATCAAAAAGCCAATATATCGGATGGCGTTGATACATTTTCACGTGATCAGAGTAAAAGGTATTGATAAAATAATTCCGTATCACCTCTCTTGATGATCCTTTTCCTCCAAGGGAATCTGCTATAAATTTAAGATTATCCTCTAAATACGCTTCGCCAAATGTCACGCCAACAAACTTGATAAATCGACCAACTATATCATCCTCAAAGTATTCATCATCACAAATTGGTATTATTCCATCTTTGTCAGCGCTAAATGTAATATACTGTGATGAATCCCATTTTCCTCCCGCATATATCAATCCATCATTATCGAGGGAATATCGCCCAAACATGCAACCTACGGCATAAGAAACTAAACTCTTTATATCTCTTATTCTATCAGCCTTTTTGACAGAAATATTTGAATCCGCTACCGAGCTATCAAATTCACCTTCCAAATTATTCGCGGAAACAAAAATAGTGTTTATTTCCTGCTCATCAATTTTCATTTCCTCAAATCTCTTAGCGCATTTTTCTTCCCACCCCTTATAAGCGGCCTCAATAGGTCCTTTGCACAATAATGGATGTGATGAAAAATCCCAAGATGTTTCCGATTCATCCCAGTCTTCTTTTGACCTTTCTACACATCTTTTTGCCAAATGTATGCATCGCTCTTTCAATTCTGCCGAAATATTAGGAAGTGATAACGAATCAACATATCCGCTCAACATATTTGTTGTCGGATTTATGAGTTGCATTTCATTTTGTGCAACCACTGAGTTTGCAAACGCCAATGCATACATCATATCTTCATAAGTGTTTGAGAATGCTATCAAACTTGCGCTTTCAAACAAATATCCCTGTTCACAGTATCGAAAAGCCATCCTTGTGGAAATTCTATTCCATGTCATGTATGGATAAAAGTATATTTCTCTCGAAGGAAGCTTATTACCGCTTTGAGAAAGCCTTTTATACCCTTGTGTATCATACGTAATTACAAACCAGTTATTGCCGTACCACTTTCGGTATAACCCCCCTTTTATTAGCGGAGCAAATCTTTTTCCCGTTGTCCAAAACTCTTCTGCATTCTTGCTACCAAAATGAATCCTATCAAATCCAACTTCCCAAAAATACTTTATATACAAATCGTTCTTTCCTGTAGTTAATCCATCCCTTGAAGAAACATACTTTTTTATGCTTTCTCCATCTTCAAATAATCTCCTAAAATCATCTGAGATCCAATAGGCGATGGGCATATTGGGAATCCTCTCAAAAGAATCTTGAAAACTATATGAAAGAGCTTTCTTTGAAAGAAAGAGCTCTTCTTTCGCGTCCTGAGTTGTAGGTTCGACAAGTCTTGCATATGTACCACGATATTTAAGTCTACCCCGCCTCATTATCCATGCAACTGTTTGTACTACCTCGCCGCTAATCTCCTCAAATGCCCTTGCTCCTAGATGTGCCATGTTGATAACTGTTGAGTTCTTTACAATATCTTCTCTCAAGCGTTCAAAACTCGACAAAAACATCCATGTGTGCTGTGTTATCATAGACTGAAAGCCAATCTTTCCAACCATCTCTTCACATCTTTTCATAAATACAGCAAACATATCAGCCTTACAGATTGCATAGTTCTTCTTCACAAATGCGGACAGTTTTCCATCCATACCATCCGATCCCATATAAGGAGGATTTGTTACTACTACATGATACTTCTGAGATAATGCCTTTGCTTGATTCGCAAGCGTATATATTTTATCAGTTGCATACATATACCACCCAAGCATACGGACATCATTCAGTGACTGTTCTGCTGTTAAATCCCATGCATTTAAGAATGCGTCATAATCCCTTGCTTCCACATTAAGAATGGAGCCATATTCCTTTGCATCAATAAATGCCTCAAGCATATATGAAAGCGTCTCCTTCTGAGTTTTATCAAGCAGGAAATCACCATAATCACCCTCATACTTTAATCCATTACTTTCCTCAATAGCATATACATGTGGCTGAATACCGCGCGTAAGAAACCGTCTGTCATACTGTCTCGCTTTCATCATTACCGCGAAATATGCAAGTTGAGCGGCACGCTCGTCAATATCCAATCCCCAAAGATTGTTCTCAACAATTCTTGCTGCGGCATCCCTGGCGGGATATCCGTAGTCCTCATAAATCTTTATAAGCGTGTCAAAAAGTACACACAAAATATGCCCCGATCCCATACAAGGGTCAATGCACTTGATTTCTTCCGGCTTTAATCCGGCATATTCTTTACGAATAACCTCTAACTGCTTCTGTGTATCAGGCTCCTGTTCCGCTTCATCAAGATAGTATTTCCACTCTCCCTTCAGCGAGTCATTCGGATGTCCCTCAAGCCATAATCTCCCAAGGCTATTCTCAACCATGTAGTGAACAATCCAGTCTGGTGTAAACAGCTGTGTTGCAGCGGGAATGTCTTCTTTCTCTATTTTTTTTGTACTTGCTCTTGCAAATACAGTTGCTTTAGGTTCTATATTGTAATATTGATACAACCATCCAATAATCTGAACTTGATCCTGCCAGTCAGCTTCAAGGATACCATTCCTCTGATTAACCATCTGTTCTATCACACTACCTTCTCGGAGAAGGTAGTCTGGGAGAAGCAGCTCCGTATAATCAGCTATCTTCTGAAACATCTTCGGGAAGATATCAGAAAGGTCATTGCACTGAGTGATTAGTAGATACTTAAACAGGTCATCATCCCTGTTATCATTCTTCAGTTCATACACTTTCTCCATGTCAATGCCTTTTAATTCTAGATGAAGTGCTTCTGACATAATCTGAGGCTTAAACTCGCCTGCTTCATCAGTGAAGACACGGACATGGCTTGGAAGATAGCCATTCACCTCCATGAACCTAAGAGCAATAAATCTGTTGAACCAAGTATATGCTACTTCCTCCATCACCTGTGTATAGCCATTTTCATCTATCTTACGGATTAGCGCCTGACGTTGTTTTTTCTCATCATCGGTCAGAAGAAACCCATTAATGCTATCCAGTTTCGGATCAAGTTCTTTGCCGTCCTCTATTCCATATTGCAGAGCTTTCTGAGAGACCTTTTCAATAAGCTCCCTCCTAGCCCACACCGCAAATTTTTTAATCGCATTTTTGTCCATAGCATTCTTCCTTTACTTGATTTTTGCAAGAACGTCCTGAAATAAATCATAATTATGCTTTACCCCATCATCCAAGTCGATACTTATCATCTGGTCAGCAAGGTGGTGAATCTTTTCTTCGTAAGCATGGATTTCCTCATCCTGAGCCTTTAAGGTATTAAGTTTCTTTGTCAATTTAATCTTGTCAGATTGTGATGCTGACTCAATTCTCTTTTCAATTTCTTCTATTGCAGTTCTGTATCTTGCTTGCTGCTCATGTACATAATCAGTACGAATACGTGCAATGGTATCCGACTGATAGCGATGCATATATATTAAGCACTTAAACCCGTTCTTCTTCCCGCTATCAAACAGCCAGTATATCGGTCTCTTCTGATATATCTTTACATGATCAGCATAGAAGTCATTTATGAAGTATTTTCTGATAACTTCACGAGATGTACCATTTCCACCAAGTGCATCTGAGATAAACTTAAGGTTATCTTCAAGAGTGTCTTTGCCGTAGACCACCTCAACGAATTTTACAAAACGCCCTACAATATCATCCTCGAAATACTCATCATCACAAATAGGGATAATGGCATCACCATCAGGTTGGAATAATTTATACTTAGATGCATCCCATTCACCTCCCGCATAGGCAAGACCTGTAAAATCAAGTGAATAGCGTCCAAACATACAACCAACAGCATAAGAAATGAAGCTACGGATATCACGCTGTAAATCAGCCTTTCGTACGGTTACATCCTTATCCTCAACTTCAGGTGTCAATTCATCCTGTAAGCCGTATATGTCAATGAAAATGCGATTCAGTTTCTCTTCATTTTCTTTAAGTAGCTGGAAGCGTGAATTGCATTCCTTCTGCCATATCAGAAAACTTGCTTCTATCGGCGGGATTTCCTCTTGTTCTTTCTTGATGTATTCGGCAACATTCACAAATGCAAGCGATCCCTTGTTAATTGCATTTGAACAGTAAATCTTTATAAATGGATGAATTTCAAAATCCCATGAAGTCTCAAAGGAATCCCAATCTTTCTTTGAGATATTAATACACTCCAAAATAATTGGATTGATTCTTTCTCTTGCATCCTTTATGTCATACACAAGCGGCTGAGCCATTATATCTCTAATGTTAGTGTTCAAAGTAGGATTAAGCATTCGTATTCCCATCTCTGCCACTTTTGTATTCATGAATCCAAGAATATATGTTGTCATATCCTCATCGTCAAAGAAAACTGATGGTGCTGCAAGGTTAAATGTGTCTGTATCGCGCAATAGTCGGACAGCAAATCTCTCATAACTTGTAATCAGGTTCCACGATACCCCTCTTCGAAACCATATATACTCTGGTGCAATACGCGCAACATGATCTTCTCTATAATGTTTTCTTGCTTCGTCTGACCAATCTATAAAGGTGTCAATGTTTCCATACCATCTCCTAAATTGACCTCCTTTTACATGGAATACCCATTTTTTTCCTCTTCCAACTTTATCAATCGATGGTTCCCATAAGTAACGTAAGTATTTGTTATTGTCGCCTGTCTTTGTTTGACCATCCGAAATAGCGTAGTCTCCTATTTTTTCTTTCTCAAATAGCTCAAGATATCTTTCACTAATCCAATATGCAATAGGAGATCCTGGAATACGCAAAAAGTTCTCTTGGTTGGCTTCATAATAATACCCGCATTCGGGATATTTTATGGCTTCGAGAACTTTCTTACCTTGAACTTCCATACCTCCCTTAAAATCTGATAATCTAAAGCAGAGTGACTTCTGACCGTCTTTTTTGTTTCTTAAAAGAAACGCACAAATCGGAACAGTGGCCTCCTCAAATGCAGAGTATTCCATCTGAGTCAGTGTTACAATTGTTTTCATTTTCACAACATAATTACGCAATTTTTCGTATGTCTGGATAAACATCCATACAAACGGAGTCATTAATCCAGAATACCCTTCTTCTCTACAATACCCGAAATTTCTGTATATAAATATGCTAAAAAGATCACCCGCATAGTCTTTATACTTAGTATTAATATATTCCTTCAAGGATGCGTCATACTTATTCAAATACGGCGGATTCGTAGCCACAACCGCATACTTGCAACTCATTATTTCTGCACATCGAATGAGTGTCCTAAAATCTCCCGTCAAATATGGTTTATACATACTGATTTCACTATCAATCTCAGCAAATTTTTTATTGATCTTTTCATAATCAACATCCGGCATCTGAAGAATGGATCCGTATTCTTTTGCATCTTTCAGTGTATAAAGTATTGCATCTACATCATTTTTAAGATTGATGTCACTCTCACAGAAATATTCAACACTTGCCTTATCCGCTCCATTGCTCTCAATAATTTCGTAGACATTCGGCTGAATCCCTCTTGTAAGAAACCTTCTGTCATATTGACGTGCTTTCATCATCACTGCAAAGTATGCAAGCTGAGCTGCACGCCCATCTATATCAAGTCCGAACAAATTATTCTTAACGATTTCGGACGCAGCATCCCTCTCTGAGAATCCATACTCCACATATATCTTCATGAGCACATCGAAAGCATACACAAGGAAATGCCCTGAACCCACACATGGATCAAAGACAGTCACATCTTTAGGTGTGATTTTTTCGTCCACTGTCTTTATTTCTCCGTCCTTGGGCTTTACAAAATATGTAAGCTCATCTGCAAGTTTGCTTTCGGGGTTTCTCTCAATCCAATATCTTCCCACAGAGTTATCAATCAAATATCTTACAACCCAATCCGTGGTAAACAACTGCGTTGCAGCCGGAACTTCTTCTTTCTTAACAACCTTTCCATGAAGAGGATCAACTACTTCTTCATGCTTTGCAGAGATATAATATTGGTACATCCAACCAATTACTTCTATCTGACCATTCTCGGTATTCACATCGAAATTATCTTCCGGAATCTCATTAACAAGCTTTTCAATAACACTACCTTCCCTAAGAAGATAATCCGGCAACAATAATTCCGTGTAATCCTCTATCTTCTGAAACATATGAGGGAGTATCTCGTTTAATGCATTACACTGAATCTTGAGGAGATACTTGAAGAGTTCCTCTTCATTAGCATCTTCTTTATGCTGCATAACGACATTCATATCCAATCCCAGGAGTTCCAAATGAATCGCCTCCGCAAGTATCTGCGGCTTAAATGCACCATTTTCATCGGAGAATACTCTGACATGACTTGGCAGGTAGCCATTCACTTCCATAAAACGAATGGCTACAAAACGGTTAAACCATGTGTAGGCAACTTCTTCCATAACCTGAGTATATCCCTCAGATTTAATCTTCTGAATAAGTGCTTTACGCTGCTTTCTCTCTGTTTCGGTCAACACTTCGCCATTGATGGCTTCCAAGGAATCATCAAGTTCCCGTCCATCAACAATCTCGTATCTTATTGCTCTTGCAGTAACCTTCTCAATGAGCTGTTCTCTTGCCCAAACCGCATATTTCTTTACCGCATTCTTATCCATCTGCGCAACTCCTTTAGTTGGTTATCTGAATACCGTCACTACCCTGCAGATATTGCTTCATCTGCTTACGGATACTCTCAACATAGGCATCTATTTCGTCATCTGATTTCAGAACCTTTGCCGGGAACATCTGCTGTCTTGCAACTTTCTTTATTATCACTTTCTTCGGCGGTTCAGTATCATCTCCACCCTTTACCGGAGGCTCCGGTTCTACCTGTAACGCCATGGCCGCTTCAATAGCCATTGTTGCCTGATCCTTATAAGACCACATCGGAACCGAAAGTCCGTCAAGCAGTGCGAGGCTCTTCTCAGCTGCAATCTGTTCCTTTTTCTGAGTATAGAAGCTGTCCGCCTTGTCAGAAATCGCCTTGGTCTTTTCATTTTCCATGGCATTCTTATGAATCTCTTCAAGGCAGGACCGAACTATCTCGTACAGTGCTTCTCTCTTCTCTTCAAGCATTGCATCATGGGATTTCTCTACAGTACTTTGAAGCTCATTCAATTCCGGAATCCTTGAATAATCATAGGTCTTTCCGTCGAATATATTTGTGATAAGGCGCATCTGATTCAGTGCGTGTTTTGCTTCTTCATCATTGTCGATATAATCCAGATCGTTCTTCATGCTCTCGACAAAGTTTGCGGCACTATCAAACAAGGATACCTGTGTCTTAAAGAAGCTCTCAATGTTCTTGAGTTTATCCTGCATCGCATACAGGGCATCCTCACTGTTTACAACCTTATCTATAAGCGCGATATTGTCACTCTTCTGAGAAAGCACATCCTTCACAAGTCTTACAGCATCCCATACAAGCTTCTGATCAGGATATTTACGTCCTTCATATTTCTTATTCAGGGAATCGTAATGCTCTTCCAAATCTGTGAACTTCTCAATGATAAATGCAATGAGTCCGTCTTCATCTGCCGGTACATCCATCACATCAAGGAAATCTCTGAGGAACTCTCTTGCTTCCTTCATCTTTGAAGGACTTACCACATGGCGCTTTGTAATTTCTGTCTTTCCAACTTCACTCTTTTTACGGAGCATATCCGGAAGCTTGGGATCATTCGGCTGTATGGTCATGCCACCGTATTTGATGGTAACTTTCTGTTCATATATAAGCAGGGCCACAACAGCAGCTATATCTATCTCTCTCCATCCGCTCGGAATAGCCTGATATCTGCTCTGAATATCGGACATCTTGGTCGTGATATGCTTCATATCCTGCATTTCAAGATATTCTTCTATCTTCTGCGCTGCTCCGCTGTTCGGATGGGTTCCCGGAGTATAACTCTGCATCTGAGTGAGTATCGTGACAATATCAGAATCATCATTAGCGTTCTCACCGATCAGATCCAGGTCATAATAAACATGGGTTACAAGATATTCCAGAGCCTGGTCCAGTTTGCTCTTGGCATCCCCACCCTTGATGTCTATATGCTCTCCGTCCACGTAGAACTCAGCAGACTCAATAGCTCTCTTGATATAATCAAGGGCATCATTCTCATATTTAGTAGCTTCGTCCTGCTGCGTGCGGATGATATCCTGCACAGACTTCGGGAGCTGTGCGATATTTCTAGTCTTTACATACTTTCTGATCTTCAGTGCATTTTCTATGCACTCGTAATACTTACCATCACCAAGGACTACGATCGCCTGCCCCTTGGAATTCGTCTGCAAGCGAAGATCCTGCTTCTCATAGTCGTCTGTTGCGATAGAGAATATCTGAAGCTTCATTCCACCGGTTACGGAACCAATTGCAGTTCCGTCAACGTACTGGTCATAAGGGAAGTCGTAAATCTGATAGCGGTATTTCTTCTTGTCATATATTTCACCAAATACCAGATGACCGATTCTCTCTATGATCTGCGCTGTATCTACAGATGTATCCTTGATATCCCTTGCGATATCCTGCTCTTCATCTGTAAGGAAGTTATAGGTATTTCCATTTCTTCCGATATAGTTCTGACTGAGCAGACGGTCTAAGGACTCACGTACCTGCTCACGCATCTTTATCTTATCGAGGTTAATGTTATCGGCCATGAGGATAACGATAGCATCAAGCGTAGACTTGATATCGGAATCCACATAACGGATAAGGTAGAGGAGCTTAAGCACAGCCACATCCTGCTGCTTGATACCTCTGTCCTCGTCTGCCGCGGTCTGGCATCTTTCTATAACACGACGAATAGCGCCATCCAAGAACCCATGAACGGTATCATAGAACAGATAGAATGGTGCGATTGCATTTTCATCTTTTTCTTTCAGCTTCTGTGCTGCTTCTTGGAAGCCTGAAAGCATAGATCTCTCACCACCGGACTGATGCTTGCCGGCGTTACCATGCTTTCTTATCTCGTTAAACACTTTCTGTAACAGCAGGAACTGATATGGTACAAACGGGAAGTCCCTTGAGAATTCTTGCGGAGACTCATATCCTCTGATATCCTGGAGTGCATCATCTCTGTTAAACTTTAAGAGATTACTGAGGACAGATGCCTTCTCCTCATAGACTTTCTGAAGTTCCTTGTCTGCCTCGGGAGTCTTGGATAGGATTCTCTTCTGGATAACCTCATCCGCAGATGTTGATGACAGGGAGAGCGTTGTCTTAAATCTTGCTCTGATTCGGGAGAACTCATCCTGTCTGGTCTTAATGATCTCGTCCAGTGCTTCCTGTCCGGTACACATAACCCATACCTTACCCTCGCACTTGTTTCCGATATCTTCCACAAGAGACTGGAGATTCAGCAGATGATCTCTGTTATCGCCTACATACTGACCTACCTCGTCTATCATAAACAGAAGTCTGTAGTTATCAGATTTAGTATTAACATAGTCTCGGATCTCCGATACAAGCTGTGCGATGCTTGTTTCAACGGTTTCTGTTCCATTGAACCAATTACGGGCAGCTTCCTCGCTCATGCCAAGTACACGCTTAAGTGTTTCAACAACATCATCCTCAAAGAATGCGAAGGATTCTCTGGTATTAAGCCATGTATCGCCATTGATCTCCTCAAAGACCTTGCGGAACTCTTCCGTCTTACCTTTCTTCGCAATAAACTGTTCAAGCTTTGCAACCTTGAGATCTTCGCCATAAAACCCAAGATGGTTATAAAACATCTTCGCAAATACACGAAGAACTGCGGTAGCATCTTTATTGATGGAACCCTCAATATCAATATTGAACAGTATTGTATCTGTTTCACCCTTTGTCGCCTTATCAATCAGCATAAAGGTGGCCGGATCGTCTTCAAACTTACTGCGGAATCTCTCTACAGTCTTAATCCCCTGTACTTCCTTATTTTCAAGGATATATGACAGGATCTTCAGGAAGTGAGATTTACCGCTTCCAAAGAAACCGGATATCCATACGCCGATATCATTAGTCTTTGTATCAAAAGCATCACTGTAATTATTGAAAAGAGTGATGAAATGCTTTTTTAATTCTTTTGTTACAACATACTCGTCCAATTCCTGGATGAGAACACGTTCTGTTTCCTGCTCTACCTGTACGACACCATTGATTTTTCTGTTGATGTCGTCCTTAAACATTTTCTCAATTCTCATTACAGTTTTTCCTCCATTCCTACTACGTTAAATGCCCTGTAATACCCCTTCGGCTCCAGCTTATTGAATAGTTTTACATCTCGTCCGTTAAACGTGCCCGGATAAAGGACTACTATCGGTATCTTTCCCGAATCCTGCGGTTGGATCGCGTTAAGTACGTCATGAGAACGGATAAACGGAAATGCTTCCCCTACTCCTGTGATCAGCAGCACATCGCCATCCGAAAAGCCGTCTTTGCAGATTTCCTGGACAAAATTCTTTGCAGATGCTGTCCTGCCTTGCAGATTCTTCAATATGAAATCCGCTCCCTTATTCTTTTCAAGCCCCGGTATCTTATCCAAAAGCCTGTTATCCTCGCAGAGCTTTAAGAAAATCTCATAGAGGTTCTTTTCTTTTATATTGCAATTCACTTCCTGATCAGATACGAGCTGTTCTACAAAATACCGAACAGCCATCTCATCCGCCGGGTCATAACAGAATATATGTATATTGACCTCATTACTGAGACCGTTTCCTTTAAGGAAGTCTTCGTCCTGTAATCTGGCTTTTAATTTATCAAGCCTTTCCAAAATGTCGCTCATTAACGCATCTCCTAACCTTTAGTAAAAACAGTTGAATGCAGGCAATACTACTTCATCGCCATTTGCCCTGATCGCATTCTCAACCTCGGTACATATCATCACAGGGTTAAGCTTTGTTGCCCTGGGTCCATCTATGTACTCATTCTCGATAAGCACCTTATTAAGCACCTGCTTTATCTTATCTATCGTTGCATCACTCCAGCCCGCAACCTCATCATCCTGCTCCTGTATTCTCATGAAGAACACATTGAGATCTATGCGACCGTATGAAAAATCCTGCTCTCTATATTTTGCCCCGATTACGGTGATCATATATTCCCATACCAGTCTGTACTGTTTCATCATTGCATACAGGCATGCTTGCTTCGCATTTTCCATAGAACTATGAGCTATTGTCTTTATCAGACTGTCATCTCCAAGACATCTGAGCCTTCTGAGGCATCCGTTCACAACCTTTTTCACACTCTTTTCTGTAGGAAACTGGAACAGGTTCTCATCTAATATTCTTTTTATTATCTCCTCATCCGCTAACTCCTCATCCACAAGAAGCTTGGCTACAATTCTCGTTTCATGAAAAAGAAACTGCTCTCTCGTCAAAGAGCCACTTCCGCTATAAGGAGAGTCATATTTAGAGTCTCCCATTGACTCACTCCTCTCCTTTATCTTCTTTCTCGAAACTGATTAAATCACCATAAGTGCAATCGTATTTTTCGCAAATCTTTGTAAGAACGCTTAACGCAACCTCTTCGTTCCGACCCATTTTTGCAAGCGTACCGCTGCTGATGCCTATCTGCTCCATCAGGTCCGTCTTTTTCATGTTCTTGTCGATTAGAAGTTTCCACAAACCGTTATATGATATAGCCATCTCTTACCTTTCTCCGGCACCGCGCCGTAAACAGACAATAATACTTGATGATTATACCATAAATCTGCGTTTTTGTTAAGTAAATCTTCAAGAAATTGCATTTTTATAGTTCACATAATTATTATTTTATTAAAATAGACCGGAACAAAGGTGTTTCCCTCTATTCTGGCCTATAAAATGCATCCAAATCCTCCTTATTTGACTATATGCTCACGAAAGTCACTTGTAGAGCTTAACCATCTCATTCAGCTCTTTCTTGTACCTGTCCACAACATCTTCCGGGCTTAGTATCTTAACCTTCGGCCCCAGGGCAAATATCCACCCCAGGAACTGATCACTCATAGCTACATCGACCGTGATCTCCGACCATCCCTTTTTATCTGCCGGATATATAGAGATATCCCTACCGAATCTGTCGATAAAGACGCCTGCCATCTCATTATCAAAGGTAATCTTCACCTTCGTAGACTTCCCGCCAAACATTCCAAAGCTCATCTTGGCATATTTCGCAAGATTAAACGCCTTGAACTCCTCTTTACCTTCGCGCAGCTCATCGAGAACCTCAATGCTTTTAAGCTTATCCACACGGAAGTGCTTAATACATCCCGCTTCCTCGTCAAATGCGATCAGGTAATAATTCTCATCATCCCATGTCAACGCCCAGGGACTTACGGTATAGGATCCGTCCTTGCGGCGAACCATCTTCTTCTGCTCATTCCACTTCATATACTCGAAGCGGATCTTCTTATTTTCAGCTATGGCACGGTGCACATCATCTACGAAGTAATAGATACTCTCGTTCATGGTCTTGACCCTGCCCTGTACCACCACCTGACGCTTCAGCTGGGTAGCTTCATAATGACTTGCCATATCCGTGAGCTTCTTGATCAGCTCTTTGGATTTCTTCTCTGTGATGAACTTGGAGGACTGGATTGCATCAACCAGGAGCTTTAGTTCTGCTATTTCGAACTGCTTACCACCCACATGGTAATAATAATTGCGGCCAACCTTCTCACCGATCACATCCACCCCAAGAACTCGGAGCGCCTCCAGATCATCATAAAGGCTCTTCCTGTCAGCAGTGACACCATAGGCTTCGAGAGCCGTCTTGATCTCCGACATATCGATCATATGATCATCATCGGTCTTTTCCAGCATAATGCGGCTCAGATAGTACAATTTGAATTTCTGATTTGTTCCCTTTGGCATGATGAGTCCTCCTTATGGATATGGTATTGATAAGATTGTCCTCATCTTACCATAACAGAAGATATTTTTCATCATATTGGGAGAAATTTATTGTACTTCTTTGTACGCAATCCCTAACTCTTTCAGGCGTTCTTTTGCCTTGGCACAGTCCTCATCCTCACCGTATTCTTTTTCATACTTCAAGCCACTCTCAACAGCCTTTTCATAAAGCTCGATTGCCTTGTCTCTATTCTGCTCAACGCCCAGACCTTCATCATAAAGCCTTCCCAGATAATAGAATCCGCAAGGATTACGATCTTCGCCCTGAATGAGATGCTCGTATGCCTCCTCATATTCACCAAGATTATAATGAATCTTTCCAAGGCACTCATGACCATAGCCCACACCAAGATCAGCTGCCGCCCGGTAATACTTCATCGCATACAAAAGGTTCTGCTCATTCTCTTCAGATCTCTGTTCCCAGTAGCTTCCGGCAATTATCAAAGTCCACGGTTCAATATCTGCTTTCCGGTCATAAGCCATGCCAAAATACTTACCGGCTTTATCGTAGCTCTCATGGACATAATCACCTTCAAAATACATCTGCGCTAAGGCATTCATAGCCTCTCCGTCATCCTCTGCTAAGGCAGCTTCCAGATAACATTGGTATGCCTTCTCAATCTCCCCGCGGTCTTCGTGCTTTTTTGCGATTTCGCACAGTTCACTGTTATTCATAGGCTGTCCCTCTTAGAAATCCACCAGATAAATACTGATATTTATCTGTCTGAATGAACCCTTCGGTTCATAATTCTTGACCTTAGCTGTCAGATACTTACCGGCATCCATAAGCCTGGCGAAGACTATGTTGTCCTTCTCCGGAATATATCCGAGCTTGCGCTTCTGCTCATCAAGCACCAGGATGGCATTCTCATCAAAGCGGTTCTCAGGCTCCCGCTTAAGGATCAACTTGACACCTTCCTTCACATCATCAAATACGGATTCGTCCTTGATATGTGTCGTGCCCGCCACATAAGAATCGAACAGCAGGATCTCATGGCTCAGCGGCTTTATCAGATCCCCGAGGGGATTGTCGCTTACCAGCGACACCATATTCTTTTTCCCGATCGTCAGTTCATTTGCCATACCAGCGTAACGCCTCCCTCTCGAAGCATTTCATCCAATGCCTTGGTCAAGCTCTCCAAATACTGCTCATAATCATCATGCTCTGCCTGAAGCTGTTCCTTATATGCCTGTTTCTTTTCCTCATCACAGAGAATTTCTCCGTAGATATAAGGCTCTGTGGTAAGGATCTCGTTGATCTGGTTCTCAACACGCTCGATCCGGGTCTCAATATCATCGAGATTCAGTTCAAAGCTGTCATCTCCCATCTCTTCCATCGCCCTGCGGACCAGAACCTCCAGATCATCCAGCTCGTCCACGTCGCTTTTCTGATAAGCCGCCGCAATCCTTGTCCAAAGTTCCATGAGGTTTTCATTCTCTGCGGTCTTCTTGTTGATATCAGGATGGAGGATCTTGGTCAACCTGCGGTAGATTTTCTTTGCACGGGAGAGTCTGTACTCGCTTATCGTTCCTGCCTTCTTTGCTCTCTCGGTATCGTCCAACATCTCCTTAAGCTGTGTATAATAAAGCGTCATTTCCTGCTCTATCTCTGCCTGCATACGTGTGGTATCTATGGCAAGACCTCTGTTCATTCTCCTGCGGCAGTAGCTTATGGTCTTTTTCCTCTTGATGCACTCGACCTTCAACTCAAAGTTGGCAGTGATCAGATCTCCGAATTCCTGCGTATAAGCAGTCATGTAGGAGCCGGACTCTCTAAACAGCTGATCCCTTCTAAGGAGAAGCTCCTCATATTCATCGCTCCTTGCCTTGCTATTTTCCATTATCATTAAAGAATTATCTGCTTTGCTCATCCCGCTACCTCCACATCGTAGAATTCATCATAAATCGTTGTAAGTTTGTCTCTGCCCAATTCTGCCTTCTGACAGAGATCCTCGAAACTCCGGTACCACTTCCCGTTGTAACCTATAGCCTTCTCTCCGTCTTCATCTATGACCTCAATGGCAATTTTCTTCCCGTTATGCTTTATGCTATACTTGCCTGGCTTATCTGTCAGATAAAAGAGATCATAAAAGTCTGCTTCTTCTGTATCAAAGGGCTGTAATTCATAAAGAAAACGGATTATCCTGCCCATAACTTCTATATGTCCCCAGAAGGCTTCCACCGAAAGGCGTTCTGCCATAAATTTCTTGGCTTTTTTTAAAAGCTCTATTGCCTCTTCTTTCTTCCCCTGGTCTGCTCTGATACCTGCAAGCCTGAGTGAAATCTCCGGGAACGGATCGTTTAAGTATCTCGGGTTCTTAACCTTTTCGTAGGCATCCTCGATCATCTCACGGTACTTGTCCTCGTCCTTTTCGACCGAGCATCCGAAACGATACATATCAGCCAGCTTATATTTACACCAGAGATTTCCGTTCGTTCCATCTCCCTCTGCTCCCTTGGAGAAGTAATAGAAAGCCTTGTCATAATCTTTTTCCCCGTGCTGTCCGTAGTACCACATATATCCCAGTTCTTCCATCGCCGGCAGGTATCCGTACTCAGCTGCCATCTCCAGGTACTTGATCTCCAGGTCAAAACGCTTCTTTGAGCAGTAATACCATCCCAGTTCACACATATACTTAGGATTCTTGGTCTCCTCTATGAGATACCCCAATGCCTCAGTAAACTTAAACTCATCATCCGGGGTAGGATTTTTTATATCGTAATATTCCTGTAATGCTTTCAGCGCATCTCCATTATTCATTCCTAACCTCCTCAAAACCCTGATTTAGTGCTGTTTTCTTTGATGAGTTCAGTTTATCTCGCAACGTGTCCAATAAAAATGGCTCATTCATTTTCCCGCATTTTCCCGCATTTTCCTTGCAAAAATGGGCCCTTTTAGCGCAAACAGGCGAGGATAATTCCCCGCCTGCACATAAGTTTCAACCTATTCAGAGTCAGAACCCATATCCTCTGAGTTCGCCGAACTGATAATCTCACCGGAATCTGCATTTTTGAAGTCTACATGGACATTATCAACTTCCTCTCCGGAAAAGATTCCGTACATGCCGCCGTACATATAGAGCGCCATCACTGAAAAGGACTCAGACATATCCGGCTCAGCATTCTTTGTTGTTATAGTAAAGCTGGTATAGTTATCATTATGCTCAACATTCGTGATATTGGGATAATCGTTGGATCCGATCATTTCTGAAAGAGATTTATCAATGCTTTCTCTGATTCCAACCAGCATTTCCTCATGCTGAGCTTTTGTCATCACATAAGTCACGCTTCCATCGCTGTTAAGGGTTGCTGACTTATATCCCTTTTCCTTGACTGACTCATCCAGCTTCTCCTGCGTGGTCTCTCCGACAAAATCCTTCGGGATGGTCAAAGTCACATTAAACAATCCCTTATCGACATCCACATCACCGATTGCTTCAAGCTGCTTCATGCCATCATCCGATGTTTCCGCTTCAGCTTCCGCTTCTGCTGATGCTGTCGGTTTCTCAGTATCCGCACTCTGCTCTACCTGATCCTCTACTACAGGAGCTGTACTCTGCGACTCCCCTGCTTCCTTTCCACATCCGGTGAACACAGACGTCACCAATGCCATAGCCATAATGACTGCAAATACTCTCTTTTTCATGATCAATATCCTCCTCTTCTTCCGGTCAGATATACCTCAACCGTGTCAAATGCTTCATATGTATCAAGCTGCTTTGAAAGAGTGGCCCCCGGCTTGATCTCGCTGTCGCCATCAACTATATAAGTTGAATCATACCTGACCACTTTCCCTGCAGAATCAAGGAACAATGCATAAGCCTCTACAAACTGCGATGCTTCTGTGCCGTTATTTGTTACTGTAACAACCACATTCTTTGCGTTGATGTTCTGAACAACCTCAAGGCCTTCCAAACCGGACTTATAATAGGGTTCTGTATCATATCCCAGCGTGTACTGAACATTATCAATACCCTTTACGGAATCGAAGTAAAAGCTCATGATGGATTCTTCTCCGGGGCCTAAAACATCAATCGAACCGCTGTCAGCACCAATAACGTTTCCACCGGCATCGTAGGCTGTCATATTCCCGTTTATTCCGACAGTTTTATCACTGTTATTTGTGATAGCCAGGAAATACATACTGTCTCCGATCGAGTTCTCATATAAATATTCCTTTACGGCAAAATCACTGTCTGATACCCCGGATGATGCTGTCGAGGCCTGCCCGTCAGATCTTCCTGTCAGATAGCACTCAACATGATCAAATCCCTTATATGTATCCAGCTGAACAGAAATCGTTCCTCCGGGCTTGATCTCACTGTCTCCATCTGTTACATAGGTAGAATCATATGAAACCAGCTTATTATCAGCATCAAAGAATAAGGCATAAGCTTCCACAAACTGGGCGTTTATATTTCCGTCATTTGTCGCGATCACTGTAAGATTCTGATCATTGATCGTCTGCTCCATGCGGATATTTCCAACAACCGGCTTATAATATGTTTCTGTGTCATAGGTCAGGGCACAATCAACCTTATCTATGCCGGTTACACTGTCGAAGTAGAATGTCATAAGACTCGTCTCCCCGGGGCCAAGTACATCAATACTTCTCTGACTGGCTCCGATCGCATTACCGCCCGCATCAAAAGCAGTCGCATTTCCATTTACTTCAACAGTCGCCTGCGAATTATTCTTTACGATGTAAAAATACAGAGAATCGCCAATAGAATTCTCATAAAGATAGCCGGTCTTCTCAAAATCCGAATCCTCCGCAGTCGCAACAGAAGCCGCAGCCGAACTTGTATCGTCTTTTTGTCTGTTATCGACAACTGTGGATCCATTTCCCGCTGTATCCTCTGTTGTGGTACGATTATCATTCACCTGCACGTTATTCTGTGCAGGCTGGCTTGATTCTACGTTCGATCCACAGCCAGCGAGCATAACCATTCCCAAAAGCAATCCAACTAAACATTTTTTCATTGAAATCTCCTCCTATACCTTCTTGGATACCATAATGAAACCGATTCCTGAGAGCAGCGCTGCAAGCGCTCCTACAATGCAGGCAATTCCGATGTCACCAAACATCATGAATCCCATCAGAATACCGATAATTCCCAAAACAATGAGTAAAATGCCTATAACCTTCATTTCGCAACCTCCTTTTCCGATCAGAAAAACAAACTTCCGATCAACAGACCTTCCCAAAAACCATCATCGCTGTCACCAGTCCTCCTGCCCGGCCTTCCGAACAGAAGCCTGAACGGAAGCAATATCAACCTGAATGGAAGGAACACCAGCCACAAGCATGCTCGTATTAACAGGCTTGTCAGCTTAAAAATCAGATATAAAGTTATCATCTTGTGCCCTCCTTTCTTTCCTTTCTTTTATCTGACCACAGATTATCACCCAACGTGTCCAATAAAAATGGCTCATTCATTTTGAGGCACGAAAAAAGCGGGCAGCCACGCCGAACCGCAGCTACCCGCCATAGTTTTAATCATCCACACCCATACTCGGGCGTTTACTTGGTGCTCCCACCTCGGGAGGCTTTTTTTCGCGCTCTGCGACCTCCATTTTCTTCTCCGCAAGAAGCTTTTTCATGGATACCCGCTTACGAACCTTCTTTACCTCAGACATCCGCATCTCCTTCTGCGGCGCTGGTTCTTTCTTCTCTTCGGGATCCTGGGGGAGATTATTGAGCACGTTGTCGATCATGTTATAGTTCTGCTCTTCGCGCTCTTCCACCTTGGCAAGAGGCTTATACTCTGCAAGCTTGGCCAGCAGTTCCTTTGCCTTTTCGAGATCCTCCGGCAGTCCGTCCTCCTGATCTACGATCTCCTGCAGATATGATGTGATTCCTTCCGTAGTCCCGTTTTCGATATCGTTCTTCAGCATTGCTATATGAGCCTCCGGATCCTCCACGGAATCCCTGTACTCATACAGGTCATAATCATAAGCGAACTGATTCAGCTGCTCCGCAAGGGATTGTGCTGTCAGTTCCTCTGACTTCTGGACCGTCGGTCCTGAAGTTGTAAGATCCTGCTGTTCATCTGGAAAATGTCCGATCACTTCCACATCGGGATAGGCTTCCTTCATCCCATGCAGCGCTTCCATAACCTCTTCATTCTGGCTCATTTCCGGCAGATACATAAGTGCATCCAGGTCAAGTCGCTTACCCGACAGGAAATCACACTGCATATCTTCATAGGCAGGTGTACCCACCGTATGAACATTGATCCCTACCGCCGGTATTCCGTTCAGATTGCTCTTTTCACAAAGCTGTTCATATACCTTAAGTGCATCCTCAAGCCTGGGGATACCTTCATGCAGCTCTCCAAAACTGTGGAACTCACTGCTCTCCGCCACCGTAAAGGTCACTATCTGCTTCGGTTTTTCTTTTTCCGCAGCCTCGACAGCCTTACCCTGTTCTATCTGTGCCGCCTTTTCCGTCAGATACTTCTCCACTCCCGGCAAATACTGTGCCAGAGTTCCGGTCTCTTCTGTATTGATCGGATTGATATCAAGCTCAACCGTACCAAAGAGCATCCGCTCATCATGCAGAACATTAAAGAAATCATCCTCCCGCTCACTTCCGGAATAGGACACCACCACATCAAGGTCTGAGTCTGCGTTTTCAAGCCCACGGCATCTGCTCCCGGATACGATCACATCCTCAACCGTTACATCCAGTCCATAGTCCTCGGCGATCTGTAAGACTCTCTCCCTGACCGCTTCCTCTATCACGGAAGGACCCATGCCATCCAGAGCCTTAGCATCAAACTTCTCTTCTGTCTTTGCCCGAAAGACTGCCACGATCTCCTGCTCTGACCTTACAGCCTGTATCTCTTCCTGTCCGATGGCATCTGTTTTTTCCATCAGATCATCATAATCCACCGCCACAGGCATATCCTTCTGTCTGATATTTCCTTGCAGCTCCGTATGGGTATACCGGTCATGCTCCGCATCATATACAGGCTGTTTCAGCTCGTCAGTTATCTGCTTCAAAACCTCTCCTATACTGATATCGGGATCATCCAGCACTCCTCCGTCCAGAAGATGATAACCCTCGTCAAATATCGAATAATCAAAGCCTTCCTCCGTGCGCTGTATGCTGATATACCGGTCTCCAAGCTTATATGCGGCTTCATCCAGTTCCAGATCTGCGACCTTTTCAAGCAGAAACTCCGGAACCTCCGTAAATCCAAAGCGATCCACATAAAAAGCCTTATCCTCATCGCCCTGATGAAGTACCACGATATCACTCACGGACATGGAATGCCCTCTGAAATCCTCCGGATGCTGCATATTGAACTGGTAATACAGATCATCCAGGCTCGTCCCCGGTTTTAACTCTGCCTCATAGACCAGATTGTAATTATCGGGATCCACCTTGTTCCCTTCAGCCTGCAGCCTATCCAGTCCTTCAAAACGGATATACCGAAGGGAATCATCATCCTTCAGCTGATAAATAGCATAGCTGTCACCCTCTATGGGCAGTCTTTCCCTCGGCTCCCGAACGACATAAGACATACTCTCAGATACATTGAACATCTCAGGACTCTCTTCCCTGAAGCTGAACCGTTCCTTTGTACCACCACCCACGATGATATGATCAAGCACAGGGATATTCATGATCTTGCCGGCCTCGATCAGACGCTTGGTCACGTCGATATCCTCACGGCTTGCCTTCACGGATCCGCTGGGATGATTGTGAAACATCATAATACTGGCTGCATTTGAGAGTATCGCACTCTTAAAAACATTCTGGATCGGCACATGAGCCTGGTTTACATCCCCTATGCTCACCACATTGAAATTGATGGGATGATTGGCTCCGTCCAAATTAACAACGCAGCAATACTCCCTGTCCATCTGTGAGAGTACCTGCGCCATGACCTCCGCAGCCTTATCCGGTGTGGTGATCTGTTCCGTGCTGTATATGGGATCCGCCTCTGCAAGCTTAAGCCTTACTTTCACCTGCTTCAGTTCATATTCCTCAGCCATTCTGATCACCGCCTTCCGCTTCCTTATCCTCTCCCGCCAGTTCCAGTACCACGCTGACAATGCTCTTGTCATCCGCGTTATTCTTCAGATATTCTCCGAACTGCTCTACACTCTCTATCACTACTTCCTTTTCTTCCATATCGCTATCCTTTCCGGGAAAAGGATCCCGACCGGTAAACCGATCGGGACCTCCCTGTTTTTATAATGATGTCTGCTTACTTTTTTCCTCTGCGGGCTTTGGGGGCGACTGCTTTGCCACCTCACCTTTCTTTGCCTCTAGCTTGTCGTGGAAGGGTCTGCCGGATTCAGCCTTTTCAGGCTTCTTTGCGGCATATTCCACTTTGGATTCAGATACCTTACCTCCGTAGCTTACAGAAGGCTCGGATGCCTTACGAACTTCCAACTGAGTATCCACATAGGTGATATTGCTGTGCTGAGTCTGTCCGTCCTGTCTGTCCGCTTGTGTTTCCTGCTTCGGGGCATCATCATCCATATCCACGGCTTCATCACCCTTCTCATCCATGTTAAGGAGCGCATTAAGCTCCGCCAAACGATCCAGCTTCTCGGCAAGCTCTGCTTCCTGTGCAAAAGGCTTCACAACTTCCACCTTAGCCGTTTCAAGCTGATGCTCTACGTTTTCAAGCTTTGCCACAGCCTCCTCCAGCTGTTTTGTCATACTCTCCAGTGCATTGTTGATACGGGTGATATTACCGGAAGGATCTGAACCGATCTCCACATTATGACTGAGGTTCCCTTTTAAGGTCAGCGTGAACTTCTTAAAAAATGAATCAAAGGTCACCGCCATCTTCATTCCCAGATACTCACCCACGGATACCGGTGTATTGGCAGCCTTCATTTCCTTACAGACTGCGATCAGTGCACTTCCCGCTTCCTTCCTGTCCTCATAGGTCTTTCCTGCCACATTCATGGCAAAGAGTTCCTTATCGACAGGCTTTCTTGCGTTGAAATCCGCGATATCAGCCTTTAAGCCTTCGATCTTTTCTTTCAATGCCGAGATCTGCTTCGGATATCTCTGTGCGATATCATCCTCCAGCCTGTATTTCTGACTGGTATGATTTGCCTTCATGAGCTTAAGCTTGCTGACCTGGATATCTAAGTCCATCTTTTCCTTGATGTAAGGATTACCTGTTGCCAAGGCCTTGACCTCTGCATAGGTAAGTGCGGCATCGTCGATATCTTCACAGCTTCTGACCGGAGATTTACTGGTCATGATCTGCCCGATGAACTTCTGCTTATTCTCGATCAGCTGCCAGCTGTAGGCATCGAATGTCCCTTCCGTAACATATCGGAAGATCTTCACCTTCGGATTGGTATTACCCTGCCTTAAGATTCGGCCCTCCTGCTGTTCAATGTCTGACGGTCTCCAAGGCACATCCAGATGATGCAGGGCTATCAGCTTATCCTGCACATTGGTACCGGCACCCATCTTTGCGGTTGATCCCAATAAAAAACGGACCTGCCCGCTTCTTACTTTCGCAAACAACTCCGCTTTTCTCAGTTCCGTATTCGCATCATGGATAAAGGCGATCTGTTCCGGTGGCACTCCTTTGGTTATGAGCTTATCCCTGATGTCCTCATACACATTAAAGGTCCCGTCCCCCTTCGGTGTACTTAAGTCGCAAAAGATCAACTGTGCTGACCTCTTATCTGCTGTCTTTTCCCATATCTCAAATGCTTTCTCCACACATACACTTGCCTTACTGTTCGGATCATCCGGCAGCATATCGTTCATAAGCCTCTGATCCAGTGCCAGCTTTCGTCCGTCATTGGTGATCTTTAGCATATTATCGACAGAAGAATCCACCATACGGTTACGCACTCTCTCTGCTCTCTCGGCCAATGACTCCACCATCTGCTTCTGCGCTTCGGACGGTTTTAAGGTCACATTCTCATACTCAGCCTCCGGCACAGGAAGTTTCAGCATATCCGGCGTCTGTATATCGGCGCTCTCCTTAAAGAGCGCGATCAGCTCCGGCAGGTTAAAGAACTTTGCAAACCTTGTCTTGGCACGATACCCTGTGCCCTCCGGTGCAAGCTCTATCGCCGTCTGTGTCTCACCAAAGGTCGCTGCCCAGGAATCAAACTGTCCCAGTCCCATCTTCTGAAGCGTCGCATACTGAAGATATCTCATGTTGGTATAAAGCTCCGTCATACTGTTACTGATTGGTGTTCCGGTTGCAAAGGTCACACCCTTACCCCCAGTCAATTCATCCAGGTACTGGCACTTATTAAACATATCCTGTGACTTCTGTGCTTCGGTCTGTGCGATACCTGCCACATTTCTCATTTTGGTATAAAGAAACAGGTTCTTATAATTGTGGCTCTCGTCCACAAACAGTCTGTCCACACCAAGCTGCTCAAAGGTCACCACATTATCCTTACGGGTTGTATCGTTCAGCTTATCCAGCTTCGCCACAAGGGACTTGCGGCTCTTCTCCATCTCCTTGATGGTATAGCGCTCGCCCCGCTCCGCCTTTGCCAGTGCTATCGCCGTTTCGATTTCCTCGATCTGACGCTCTATGATAGCGATCTGTCTCTCCGTGGAAAGCGGGATCTTCTCAAACTGACTGTGCCCGATGATGACTGCATCATAATCCCCGGTAGCGATACGGGAACAAAACTTCTTCCTGTTGGCAGGCTCAAAATCCTTTTTCGTAGCCGCCAGGATATTTGCTCCGGGATAGAGTCTTAAGAAATCACTAGCCCACTGCTCCGTTAAGTGGTTTGGCACCACAAAGAGCGATTTATGACAAAGCCCCAGTCTCTTACTCTCCATTGCCGCTGCAGTCATTTCAAAAGTCTTGCCGGCACCAACGCAATGAGCCAGAAGCGTATTATCTCCATACAGGACATGCGCTACTGCATTTTTCTGATGGGGCTTTAACTCGATATCCGGTGTCATGCCCGGGAACTTAAGGTGTGAACCGTCATACTCTCTCGGTCTGGTTGAATTGAACAGCTCATTATACTTAGCCGTAAGAGCAGCCCTTCTCTCCGGATCCCGGAATATCCAATCCTTGAATGCTTCACGGATCGCTTCCTGTTTCTGACTGGCAAGGGTTGTCTCCTTTTTGTTAAGCACTCGCTTTTCCTTGCCGTCCTCCATCACGGTATCATAGATACGGGTATCCTTCAGATTAAGGCTGTCCTCTAAAATCTTATAAGCATTTGCCCTGCCGGTACCAAAGGTGCTATGAACAAGAGTGTTACCATAGTCGGCATTCTTGCCCTTCACGTTCCACTGCCCCGTGATACCCGAGAACTGCACACCTACCACATCCCTGTTAAAGAGATAATCCGGTGTCTGGAAGGTCTCACGCATAAAGTCCTCGATATACTTCGGATCGATCCAAGTAGCACCGATACGAACCTCTATCTCTGATGCATCCAGTTCCTTGGGCTGCACACGCTCAAGCGCAGATACATTCACCGCATACTCAGGGTGATTCTCCGCATAACTCTTTGCTACGGACAGCTTCTCCCTTACATTCCCGGACAGATACTCATCGGCAGTCTCCCACCTGTCTGTCAGCGGATTCTTAAAGATTACTCCTGCAAGCTCATCGGCTATCTCGTCCTCAGATTTACCTGCAAGCTCCGCCATATACGGCAGATCTACCCTTGCTTTTTCGGATAAGGATACAGCCAGCGCTTCACTTGCCGTATCAACACTCGTTACAACCTCTGCACGCTTGATGGTGCGCTTCGTGAACATATCTGCCTTGCCTTCAAACTTGCCCTCATCATCCAGCTTCTCCAGAGAACAGAGCAGGCAGTAGCTTGAATCCTGGTTAAATGCACGCTTATTGGTCTGGGAACTGATCAGCCCGAACTTCTTTGAAAAATCATCATATCTGTCATTGAGTTCCTGCTGTTTGGCCGTGATCGCCGCATCGGAATATTCTTCCATCTGCATATTGATAAGTTCCTGCGTACAGTCACGGATCCCGATCATACCCTTGATACGCTCTTCCATGCTTTCCGACACATCTGCAGGCTTCATGATACTGTTCTCACGGTAATAGACCTTATCATCCACTACACAGTAGCTGTAATTCTTCACATTCGGATCTGCAGGTATGGTATCGAAGGCAAGCTCCTCCCCTTCCTCCAGTTCTACTGCTTCATAGGTCGCGTTTATATTGCTGATCGCGTCTCTTAACTGTTCCTCAAAAGGTCTGCTCTCATCCGGCAGGCAGGCTGTCTCCATACCGTGAGGTCCCGATACCTCAGCCATCCTACCTACGATCATCTCAGGATGATCTGCAAAATATTGGTTCATGGAGATACCATCTGCATTGGTAGACAGATGCACCCAGTCCGGTTCGATATCCATCAGCCTGTCACGCTTCTTGAAAAAAAGAATGTCGGACGTTACTTCTGTTCCGGCATTCTCCTTAAAGGCTGTATTCGGTAATCTCACCGCTCCCACAAGCTCCGCCCTCTGCGCGAGGTACTTTCTCACCTGTGGCGACTGCTTATCCATCGTCCCCTTGCTTGTAACAAATGCTACGATACCGCCCGGTCTTACCTTATCAAGCGTCTTTGCAAAGAAATAATCGTGGATCTGGAAACCCAGTTTGTCGTATGCTCTGTCAGGCACCTGGTAATTACCGAAGGGTACGTTACCAACTGCTACATCAAAGAAATCATTCTGAAAATCAGTCTTTTCAAAACCGCTGATGCGAACATCCGCCTTGGGATATAACTGTCTTGCGATGCGGCCCGTGATATCATCAAGCTCCACACCATAAAGCCTTGAGTCCTGCATCTTTTCAGGCAGCATACCAAAGAAGTTACCGACACCCATGGCAGGCTCTAAGACATTACCCTTTTCAAACCCCATATTTCCAAGAGCTTCATAGATACTGCGGATGATCACAGGACTTGTATAGTGGGCATTCAGGGTGCTCTCCCTTGCCGCCTTATACTCCTCATCCGTGAGCAGTCCTTTCAGCTGAACATATTCATCCGACCAGTTACTCTTGCTTTCATCAAAAGCATCCGCAAGACCGCCCCAGCCGACATACTGCGAAAGTATCTGCTGCTCTTCCGGTGTTGCCACACGATTCTCGCTCTCAACCTGCTTTAAGGTCTCTATTGCAGCAATATTCCTTCTGAACTTCTCCTTCGGGCCGCCTGCACCAAGGTGATCATCCGTAATGCGGAAATTCTCCGCTCCGGTCTTGTCGATGGCTGGAGTCTGCTCTGTATTCTCATCCCTTGCCTCAGGTACTAAAGCAAGATCATCGTCGGGTGTCGGTGAAAGATCATTCTCCTTTTCACCATAGGCTTCCCAGAATCTTCCTGTCAGCCTGCGCGGGAAAGACTCATCATCCATAAACTCGAAACGGATGTTATCGAGGTCTTCCATAGATTCTGCTTTTTCTATCTTCTGAGCATACCTGCCGACTCTTACCTCATCAGACAGCTTTTCTTCAAGCTTAGTAAGCTCTGCCCCGGATAAACGGTCATAGACATCATTTTCATCCGTATGGATAGAAAAGCTCTCATCATCTCCGTCATGTCTTGTAACCTCATAGTGCAGAGTCTGCCTTTCACCATCAATATCAGCTTCAAGCTCATATTCTGCGGTATGTCCGAAGTTACTGTATTCGGCACTGATGTATTGGATGTTCTGAATATCATCCGCTGTCAGCACTTTTTCAGCACTTTCTTCGACAGGTTGTATACTCTCTGCTATCTCACGCTCTTCATCAGCTATTGCCCGATCCACTGTATTCTCTTCATCCGATAATTCCTCCGCAGCACTCTCTAGATATCTGTTTTCGAGTTCTTCCTTCTCTGCCTGATTCAGATACCGGTCTTCAGCTACAAGCTCACGGATACGCTTTTCAACGATATTCCAGGAAAGGATTGCCGTGGCATAAGGCTCCATGATACTGCCCTTGGATAACTTGATCCCCTTTGCATCATGATCCTCCCAACTCTGGTCATTTCCGATCAGCGCATGAGACCTGCCGCCGGTACCATACTCGTTCTTAAGGAAAGCGATATTATTCTTGCTATCGTGTCCCTGCTGAAAATACTCATAGATACGGAGCTTTCCCCCGGATACTCCACTGCCACCTGTCAGAATAGAGTCGATCTCATCCTGCGTAATGAAGCTCTCCTGCTTGATATCCACCTCGTCTGGCGTCGGAAACTCTATCTTTTCCGTATCAAGATCGGCAACCTCATCAAGCAGATACTCCGGTGATTTGATATATCTCCATCGAAGCTCGACCTCTCCGCTATCAAGTGCCACTTTTGCCTTCTCCAGTTCACCGGCAATGATATTTCTGCCCTCTGAAGTAGAAAGCATATCCATAAGATGAGCTTCGCTATCCGGATAATTGCTCCCGGCAATCTGTAGGCTTTCGGGCATCTCGTCCAGTCCGTCACGGAAAAAGAAGTAGATATGATTGGCTACTCTGGCGCGTTCAGTCTGATCAACAAGGAAGGCTTCTGCACGGTTCATATATGTGCCGCCCTCGACCATTCCTCTGACATGACTTTCTACTTCAGCCCAGCCCATCTCAAGAACCGTATTCTCTCTTGCGGATGTGCCAAAGCCTGCCTTCATTCCGCTTTCATCAAACCAAACGGACACGGGACTGTCACCAAAGGTAAAGCCTTTTCCGGTTGTACGATACTCACTCTTTAGGAACTCAGCCATTTCTGCCGGAGACTTATGCTCCTGGTATTTCGCATAGATACGCTTGCGGCTATCCTCCATACCTCCGCCTGTGCGAAGGATCTCGTCTATCTGGTTATCAGACAAAGAAAAAGCAGCGGGCTTTTCGTGTTTTACACTTGCCTCCGCTGCTATCATATTTCCCATCTGTTCTTCAAAGCTTGGGAACAGATCGAAAAGATTCAGTTGTTTTAATTCTTCCTCCGGTGGATTTAGCTGTAGATCAGCTC